>ENA-OSEO01000028-OSEO01000028.1-sediment-metagenome-genome-assembly--contig:-NODE-28-length-346824-cov-5.963417_pt1 | contig 346824 bp, 303 predicted proteins | sample MGYA00237883_ERZ534232 | MGnify/ENA metagenome assembly ERZ534232
ATCGCTTTTACCACCGGACGCGGCGCGCCGCAGGGTTTTCCCTTTGTCCCGGTGATCAAGCTGACCGGAAACGAGCGAACCTGGACCAAGCTGCAGGACCACATGGATTTCAACGTCTCCTCGGTGATGGATGGGCTGGAAACGCTGGAAGAGGCGGGAGAACGGCTCCTGGCCGACTTGATCGTTTTCGCCTCGGGCAAGCGTACCAAGGCGGAAATCTCCGGCTACACCAGCTCCATGGATATCTACATGGTGGGACCCGTGATCTGACGGGGGACATGCGACGTTTCAAGCGGGGGGCGCGGTAGTTCCCTGCGCCGGCGCCCTTACGGTCCGCCGGAAACGCGGCGCAACCGCATGGCTGATCCTTTTCTAACGGCTTTTCGTCATCGCGCGCGATGACTCTAGTGATTCTCAGGAGGAACTCATGCGACAGAGCATTCGGAATATCCTCGTGGCCATCGATCTGTCCGATTATTCCACGGAAACCATGCGGTTGGCCGCGGAGCTGGCGGAGAATTCCAAGGCCACGCTGATCGTCGCCAATGTCATCAATCAAAGGGATGTGGAGGAGTTCGAGAGGCTTGCGGAGAAAAGCAGCTACTCGTTGGGGGAGTTCCTCAAGCATCGGGAAGAGGATCGGTCCGAGCGTATCAAGACCCTGATGGATAACCTCAAGTGCTCGAGCCTTCCCCACAAAATCGTATTCAGCGTGGGAGTTCCCTATCAGGCGTTGCTCGAGACTGTCCAGGAGGAAAACGCCGACCTGGTCGTTATGGGCCAGAAGGGTCGCGGCAATCTGTCCGACATATTGTTCGGATCCAATGCGGAAAAAATGTTCCGTCACTGTCCGGTTCCGCTGGTGAGCGTGCGGCGCAGGGACTCCGAACGTAAAGACGGCGAGGTATAGGACGGGAGGAAAAGAGATGTTCGTACCACGAATGACCTGGGGAAACTGGCTCTATTGGGGAATCCTGGCCTTTGTAGGAATCAACTTCTTATGGCTCGGATGGCTGGAATTGTACATCCCCCAATGGATCGGGGCGCTGGTGGGACTCATGGCCTTCCTTGGCGCGCTTGTCTACGGTCCGCGTGAAAAGGAACAGCAGGAAGAGGGAGAGGAAGAGTATGGCGGGAGTAAGGCTTGAAAATGTGACCAAGAAATACGGGCAAAAGCTGGCCGTTGACAACTTGAGCTTCGAATACAGGGAAGGCGAGTTCTTTTCCATAATCGGACCGGCCGGGGCCGGAAAATCGACCATTTTGAAGATGATCGCCGGCATCGAACCAGTGACTTCCGGCAAAATCTATTTTGATGACTACGAGGTGAACGCCCTTTCCGCCAGGGAAAGAAACGTGGCCATGGCTTTTGAAACCTACAACCTTTATTCGCACCTTTCCGTGTATGAAAACATCGCTTTTCCGCTGAAAGCGCCCGGGAGAGAAGAGAAGTTATCCAGGGACGAAGAACGGCGCAAGGTCGAGGAAGTGGCCGATTTTCTGGGGATCAAAAGGCTCTTGCATCGAAAACCGGCGCAACTCAGCGGAGGCGAAAAACAGCGCGTTTCCCTCGCCAGGGCCATGGTCAGAAAATGCGAATGTTTCCTGCTCGACGAGCCGATCGCCCACTTGGACGCCAGGCTGAAATTCTCCACGCAAACGGCGCTGAAAAGACTCTCCGTAAAACTGGGAACCGCCATCATTTACGTGACTCACGACTACCGGGAGGCCCTGGGCCTGTCGGACAGAATCGCCGTCCTGAGAACGGGAAGATTTGAACAGATCGGCGCGCCGCAGGAAATCTATAATCGGCCGGCGACGGATTTTGTGGCCAACTTCATTGGAGATCCTCCCTGTAATTTAATAGACGGAAACTTATTCGAAAAGGACGGCTCTACCTGGTTCAGGTCCGGGAAGGACTTCACAATGCGGCTGCGGCAGGACTCCGTCGCAGCCGCCCAAAAGGTCGCCGCCTCATGCCAGGATGGAGAGATTCGTCTGGGCATTCGGCCCGCCCGCATCAAGGTGGGCGCCAAAAAAATCTCCGATTACTCCTTCCAACTCCCCATCTACGCCATCGTTCGCAGACCAGAAGGCAGTGTGATCACCTTTGAGTTGGAAAAGTGCTTTTTCAGGGCAACCGTGAAAGGCGAAACCAGTTACAAAATGTCGGAAAAGGTCTGGCTGGATTTTGACCAGGACAGCGCCTTCTTCTTCAAAAAGACCATCAGGATCTCCAAATAAAAAGGGGTGGAAGGTGAGCAGAGTCGACATCAACAACGTATGGAAGATTTACGACGGAAATGTGCAGGCGGTCCAGGACCTGTCCTTCTTCATCGAAGACGGCGAGTTCCTGGCTGTCCTGGGGCCTTCGGGGTGTGGCAAAAGCACCACGCTGCGCATGATCGCGGGGCTTGAGGACATTACCAAGGGTGAGATTCTGTTTGACGGAAAGGTCGTGAACAAACTGAGCCCCAGTCAAAGAAACCTGGCGCTGGCCTTTGAGTCCTACGCGCTCTACGCCAGGCTGAACGTCTATGAAAACATCGCCTTCCCTCTGCGGGCCAAAGGGATGGACAGGGCGGAAGTGGACAAGAAGGTGCTGTGGGTCGCCGACGTGCTCAATGTGACGGACATCCTGGGGAAAAAACCGGGCAACCTGAGTGGAGGCCATCAGCAACGGGTCAATCTGTGCAGGGCGCTGGTCAGGCAGCCCAACATTACCCTGCTCGATGAGCCTATATCCCACATGGACGTGCGGGTTCGCGCCAACATGAGAGCCCGTATCAGAAGGCTGCATGATGAACTGAAGCTTACAACCATCTATGTGACCCACGACCAGGAAGAAGCGGTTTCCCTGGCGGACCGGGTGGCGGTTATGAATCACGCCAAGCTCCAGCAGATCGGAACCGTGGATGAGATATGGAATCACCCGGCCAATAAATTTGTGGCCACCTTTGTGGGCGAACCTCAAATGAACTTCATGCCGGGGATAGTGGAAACCGCGGAAGAAGTCGCAATTCCCACACTGGAAGGAAGCGCGCGCTTCACCTTTAAAGGCCGCGCGGACGCCCGGTATATCGGCTCGGAGATTACGGTGGGCGTAAGACCCCAACAGATTATCCTCTCCCGGGAAAACGGGGAGCGGAGGGCGATTCCCGGAGTAGTCGATCTTCTGCAGTTCCAGGGAGAGACGGTGATCGTGACGGTTATCCTCGAAAACCGGGAACGTACGGAAATCAAAGCCGTTATTGAAACAGCGTGGTTGCCCGAGATGGGAGATAAGGTCTGGGTGGAGTTCAACCCAGAGACAATCCATCTCTTCGACGATGAAATCCCCATCCTGCGATAAACGCTTCAAGGACAAATATATTCAGAGGTCATTCTGATCAGGCCCCGACCGCTTAATCCTCATTCGGGTTCTGTCAGACCAGGTGTGAGCCTTAAAGCCAGAAGGCGCGAAGGAGGTGATGAAAAGTTTTGCCGAACCGGTTCCATGCGTCAAACTTCAACCAACTTAAGGAGGTAGCGATGATAAAGAAACGTTTGGCTCAGGCGTTCACATGTTTTGCCCTTGGAGGATTGCTGGTTCTGGGCGTGGTTGCTTTTGCGTCGGCGGACTGGCTGGAAACACCGACCCCGAAATTCAAGCTGGCCGATATTCCGGAAATTAAAAACAAAAAACAGATTCACGTGGCGCTTTTTGGCGGCACCAAGCAGTTTGATATCGAAGTGCCCAAGATGATCAAGAAGTTCGAGGAAAAGACCGGGGTCAAGGTCACCTTCGAAAAAATGATCATGACCAGCATCTACCCCAAGATCAACGCCGAACTTATGTCCGCGTCCGGAGCCTACGACTGTATCGTGATGGAAACCTCCACCACCTGCGAATGGGCGCCCTACCTTTGGGATGTCAGGGAACTGGGCAAGCAGTATGAGCCGAACGGTCTGGCGGGTCTGGAGAGCGACCTGGCGGGACACGATCCGGCTCTTCTGCGGACGACCTGCGACCGGGAGGGCAAACTCCGGGGCATTCCCTACTGGAACTATGAGCAGGTGCTGTACCACCGGATCGACTGTTTCAAAGACCCAGCGGAGAAGGAAGCCTTTAAAGCCAAATACGGTTACGAACTCAAGGTTCCCGAAACCCGCAAACAGCTCTACGACACCGCCGAATTTTTCACCAGAAAAGCCGGAGAGAAATTAAAAGGCGAAACGCTCGAAAAGGACGTCTACGGCGTGGCGCTCATGGCCGGAAGATATGAAATCAATGATGAGATCAGCGCCATGCTCTGGGGCGCCGGCGGCCATTGGGCTACCCTGGTCCGCGATGAAAACGGCCAGGCCAAGGAATTCGTAATTACCAAAAGAGACAAAAGAATCCAGAAGGAAGCCATAGAGTTTTATGTCAGCCTGCTCAAGTTCGCCTCCCCCGGATGTCTGACCGGATTCTGGGATTTCTGCTGCGCCCAGTTCGTGGAAGGCCAGGCTATCATGCTGCCTTATCTGTACCTGGTGGTTGAAGACTGGACCTGGCAGGTTGAGGACAAAGTTCCGGGAGCCCAGAAAGGCATGGCGCTGTGTGTCGGCCGGCAGGGTTATATCGGTGACTTTGCCGAATGCGTGGCCAAGGCCAGCAAGAATCCCGAAGCCGCCTACTGGTTTATTAAATACCTGGGTGGATACGAATGTCAGAAGGAGCTGATGGAAGGCGGGTTCCCCGGGGTGCGGATCGATATCATGGGCGATCCCATGTATCAGGAAGACCCCAAATGGAAAAAGCCAATCGGCGACAGAGCCTACATCAACTCGCTGGCCCTGCAGGTCCAGAACAATTATGTGAACGACTACATTCACTTCAATAGCGCGGCCATGGGCAAAATCTATGAGATGCAGATCGTCGAACTGCATAACGCCGCTATCAAGAAATATACACCTGAAGAATGCGTGGACGTCATAACCAAAAAAACGATGGCCCTGCAGAAGAAATTCGGGCAATTGCCCATCCGGGAAGAGAAGTAACAACCAAAGGGGCATCCCTTGGTCAGGCTGTGGACAGGCGCGGGGATACCGTTAAGGCAAGGGCATGTCCCTTTACACTTTTAAGCCGCCGGGAGATGGACGACTCCGGCCATATTATACGATTCAAATGGTTGGAAACGCTGCGTTGATCGACAAGACAGCGGCTTGGAAATGATAAACAGAGAGGTGATTTGAATGTCGGATAATGCGAGTGAGGCCGTGATACAGATAAAGGGCATTTCCAATATCCGGGAAAGGACTTTTTGGGACGTCCTGAGTGACGACAGGTACTATAAATGGATTCTTTTAATCCCGCTGCTATTGGTGCTGGCGACATTCATGCTGTATCCCCTGCTTTATTGCATGTGGTATTCTCTGCATGAATTCGGCATGGTCAAGGCCGCCACATTCCAGGGTTTGGAAAATTACCGGGATGTGCTGCGTGATGAAGAATTCTGGCTGGCGCTGGGACGCACGGGAATTGTTTTGGTGATAAGCATCGGCGCGGAACTGGTCATCGGCATGGCCATAGCCATTTTGTTCAACCGTGAGTTCCGGGGCCAGAACCCAATCCGCGGGCTGATCCTCCTGCCCTTACTCATTGCGCCCCTCGCGGTGTCCATGATGTGGAATTTTTTCCTACAGTACGATTTCGGTATCGTCAATCTGGTCTTGGGCCTGGCGGGCATCCCGAAGGTAAGCTGGTTCGCCCCCGGCATAGGTCTGTACACCATTGCGGCCATTTCCGTATGGCAGTGGATTCCCTTTTCCATATTCGTCCTGCTGGCCGGTCTGAAAAGTCTTCCCAGGGATTCCTTCGAAGCCGCCAAGGTTGACGGCGCTTCCGCCTGGTACACCTTCAGACGGCTCACTCTGCCGAATCTGGCGCCGCTCATCATGATCATAATTCTTCTGAGAACCATGTGGCTGATACGGCTGTTCGACCCGCTCTATGGAACCACCCGGGGCGGCGCCGACACCGAGCTGCTGGACTGGCAGATATACAGGAACACCTTTGTCTACTTCGACATCGGCCGAGGCTCCTCCCTTGCCATCATATCCCTATTCCTGACCATGATCGTGTGCGGCGTCCTCTTCAGGCAACTGATGAAGGCGCTGTCGGCCACAACCAAATAAAGGGGGCAAAAAAATGAAACGGGTCTGCTTTTGGATATTGACGCTGCTGGTGATATTCACCTTTGTGTCTCCTTTGGTTTGGATGTATCTGACCTCATTTAAAACAAACGCGGACATTTACACTCAGGACCTGGTCAGGATGTTCTATTTTTCACCCATACTCGACAATTACATGAATCTCTTTTTTAAGACGGTCTTTTTTCGCGAATTGGTGAATACGCTCATCATTTCCATATGCAGCACCATCTTGGTCATGCTGGTGGCGCTTCCCGCGGCCTATAGTTTCGCCCGTTATGAAACCGGGCATGGTCATCTGCTCTTCGTAACCATTTCAACCAGGATGTTTCCCGCGGCGGTGGCCGCCATCCCCTTTTTCATGGCCTTCAAAACGCTGGGGCTTCTGGACACCCGCATCGGGCTCATATTGTTGTATCTCTACTTCAATGTCTCGTTCGCCGTGTTCCTTTTGTATGGGTTTTTCAGGGAAATTCCTCATGAGTTGGAGCAGGCGGCGACCATAGACGGGTATGGGCGGATAGATATCTTCCGTAAAATAATATTTCCCATGATCAAGCCCGGCGCCGCCATTACCGCCATATTCTGCTTTATCTTTTCATGGAACGAGTTCCTGTACGCCTTTCTGTTCACCCGCAATCTCGCCAGGACGCTGACCATGGGGCTGGCGTCGTTCTGGGCTTCCGGACAGGTCGACTGGGGAACCATGGCGGCGTGTGTGTGTCTCGCCATACTGCCTACCCTGGCCGCCGCCTGGTTCATGCAGCGCTATATTATCCGTGGTCTGACCTTTGGAGCGGTAAAAGGCTAGATTTCCTCCAGGTATGACTCATCGGCCCGGTTATGGGGACCTTATAAGTCTTGGATCGGCAGGATATTGGGGAGTGGTTTTATGGCTAGCAAGTTCAAATCATCGGCGACCGTCATACCCGTTGACGAAGCGGTGGGGACCGTTTTGGCTCATGACATCACGGAGATCAGGCCCGGCCAGTTCAAAGGCCCCGCCTTCAAAAAAGGGCACATTGTTACGCAGGCGGACCTGCCGCATTTAAGAAGGATTGGCAAGGAGCATCTCTTTGCGCTGCAACTGGGGCCCGGAGAGATTCATGAAGACGAGGCCGCCACACGGCTCGCGGCGGCCCTGGCGGGTCCGGGCGTCATGTTCGATCCCAAACCGGCGGAGGGAAAGATTTCACTGCGAGCGGCCCATAGAGGCCTTTTGAAAATCAAGGTCGACGCGTTGATCGGTCTCAACCTGGTCCCCGACATCAGTTGCTCCTCCAGACACCGGAATACGCTGGTGGAAAAGGGCGATATCATAGCGGCCGTGAGAGCCATACCGCTGGTTATCGACGAGACCATCCTCGATGAAGCGGTACAGGTTGCGCAAGAGGCGGGGGAAATCTTCTCGGTGAAACCTCTGTCGCGCCCCAAAACCGGATTGGTCATTACCGGAAACGAAGTGTTTACCGGACTTATTGAAGACAAATTCGCCCCGCTGATCCGGCAAAAGCTCCGGAATTTCGGCTGTTCCCTGACGAGCGTCGCGTTCGCGCCGGATGACAAGTCGAGGATCGTGGATGAGATCAACAAGCTTCTTCACAACGGGGTGGAAATGATTCTGGTCGCCGGGGGCATGAGTGTGGACCCCGACGACCTCACCCGCGTGGCTATCGCCGAAGCCGGGGCCAGGGACCTGGTTTACGGCACGCCCGTTCTTCCGGGGGCCATGTTCCTGTATGGCCGTTATGACTCCATTCCGGTCCTGGGACTGCCGGCTTGCATTCTCTTCTACCAGGCCACGGTTCTTGATCTTATATTACCCAGGATTCTGGCGGGAGAAGGCGTAAGCAGAAACGATCTTGCGGCCATGTCCCACGGGGGGCTGTGTCTCGGTTGCGATCAGTGCCACTTCCCCCGGTGTTCATTTGGCAGGTGATGGAAGCCCAAAGTCCGGAACAAGAGGAACCGGTCGCCTGTCACGTAACGAATGCCCCGGACAAACCCGCGAATCCCGGTTATTCTGTTCGTGGCCTTTCTCCAATAAAGCCGGCCTTCCAATGTACGCGCGCTGGAATACGGCGCCAAGGAGGGCGCGTACGCTCCGTTCACGTTCAAATACATTGGCATCCGATATCCGCCATTGACATTCGGACCAAAAATGAATTATCAGAATAGTGCAGAAGCAAGACGCCACGAAGACGTTATTGAAAAACCGAAATCGATGTTTTCAGAGCGGGCCGTGAGGGTGAAGCTGCAATCAGCTCTCGGGCGCCTGTTCTTTAAAGCCGGTAGCATGGCTGAAGCGCCATAACCGGATCTGCCATAATCCACGATTAAAAAGGCCGGGAAGGTCGGATTGGAAAGAATTCCAATATCGAACTTCCCGGTCTTTTTTTTGGCGCGCCCGACTCACGGAGTCGAGCGCGACGTATGACGGGAGGCCGTTTAATTGAGACGTTTTATGGTGTCGATTTGCAGTTTGGCGCTGGCGGCGCTGTTCGCCTGGCCTTGTGGGGCCGCGGAGAGCGATATCAGCGGCGCTGTCAGGAAAACTGTCGATAAGGCCATCGAGATCCGGCAATCCACTCAAAAGGATGAAGAGCGATGGAGACAGGAAAAGGAAAAACTCACGGCTGTGTATGAGCGGCTGAAAGGGGAACAGGAGATTCTGCAAGCGCAGCACGACCGGCTGAAGCAGGAAACCACGGCGGCCAGGGAACGGGTGGCGGTCAAGGAAAAGCAGTTGGCCGATATCGAACGCATGGCCGCCGAAATCGATCCCTTTCTGCGGGAACGGGTGGAGCGTCTGCGGCGACTGGTGGCCGACGATACGCCATTTTTAAAGGCCGAGCGGGAACAGCGGATCGCCCGGTTGGACAAGATGATGGAAGATCCAGAGGCGCCGGTCAGCGAGAAGTTCCGCAAAACCATGGAGGCCCTGCTGATCGAAGCGGAATACGGAACCACCATCGAGGTTTACCAGGACACCATAGAGCTCGAAACCCGCCCCACCCTGGTCAACCTGTTCCGATTGGGAAGGGTCAGCCTGTTCTACCAAACCCTGGACCACAAAACATGCGGATTTTACGACGTGGCCGCACGCGCGTGGCGGCCTCTCCCCAAATCGTACAATCACGCCATTCAAACGGCCATTGAGATCGGCGCCCGGCGGCGTCCGGTGGAACTGTTGACGCTGCCGCTGGGAAGGCTGGCTGCGCCATGAGAATCAAACTGCGATGGGTGATTATCCTGTTTCTGGCGGCGGCTTTCGCCGGGGGATCGGTTTACGCGGAAGATATGCGCGCGGCGCATGAACAGGCGCGTGAAACTAAGCGGAAGCTCCTTGAACAGGCCGCGGCCGAAAAGCAGGAGGCTGAAGCGGCGGCCGCGGAAAGCAGGAAGCGTATTGTCAACGATCGCGAGGCCCTGGAAAACGCCGTAAAAACCCTGACAACGGAAAACGAGCGGTTCGAAAAAGGCATGGAAGCCATGGAAGCCGAATCCCGCGCGCTGGAGCAAAAGGAGCGCGATTTGGCTGCGCGGTTGGACGAAACGGACAGCATGATTCGTGAATTGGTCGGCGTCATACGGGTCAGCGCCAAGGACATCAACGCGTTGATCGACCGGAATCCGCAGTCCGCGCTCGTTCCGCTGCCCGACGGTTTTTTGGAAGCCATCGCCAGTCAGTCCCAATTCCCGGCCATGGAGGATGTCCAACGGATGGCGGACCTTCTGTTTGACCAGATCCGGTCGTCAGGCGAAGTGAGCCTTCAAAAAGGCCCCCTGGTGAATCGCTCCGGGGAACAGATCGAGGCCGACATTCTCATGTTGGGCGTTTTTACGGGCGCCTATCGAACGGACGGGGAGATCGGTTTTCTGAACTACACGCCCACCGGCCGGAAGCTTTTCGCCCTTTCGCGACTGCCCTCGGCGGGAATACGGGAGCGGATCGCCGGGTATATGAAAGGCCAAAGCGAAGCGGCGCCCATCGACATCTCCCGCGGGGCGGCGCTCCGTCAACTGGTTCACGAACTGAGTCTGTGGGAGCAGATACCCAAGGGCGGCCCTCTGGTGTGGCCGATCTTAACGATTTTGGGTTTGGGTATCATCATTATCATCGAACGGGTGGTCTTTCTGCTGCGCAGGCGTTTCGACGCCGACGGGCTGCTCAGCCGCATCGAGACGCTCGCGTCCGCTCGGAAATGGCAGGAATGCGCCGCCGCGTGCGCCCGATACGCGCGTAAACCGGTGGCTCGGGTGATGAGCGCCGGACTCGACGCCCGCGATATGAGCCGCGAGGAGATGGAGAACGCGCTGCAGGAGGCCATTTTGAGGGAAACGCCCCCCATGGAACGCTTTTTGTCGACCCTGGGCATGCTGGCCGCAATCGCTCCCCTGTTGGGTCTGTTGGGCACGGTCACCGGAATGATCAATACCTTTCATGTGATTACGCTCTATGGAACAGGCGATCCGCGCATGATGTCCGGTGGCATTTCCGAGGCCTTGGTGACCACCATGCTGGGGCTTTCAGTGGCCATACCGCTGCTCCTGGCCCACACGCTGCTCAACCGGTCGGTGGATAACGTGGTGGGGCAGATGGAGGAAAAGGCGGTGGCGCTGGTCAACATCGCGCACAAGAATCGAGCCGCCGCGTGATTGACCTGCTTCAGAGCCAGTATTTTCTCCTGCGCGCCTATATGCGCGCAGGCGGCGTGGTCATGCTGCCTTTGGCGGCGGTCAGTCTGGTCATGTGGCTTCTGATCGTGGACCGGGCGCTGTTCTTCAGACGGCTGCGTCAAAAAAACATGAGCGCCCAGACGGCCTGGGAGCATGTCAACGCGGGCCGCATGCCCGATTCCAAACAATATCGCGGGGCCGTATCGCTGCTGGTGGCCCGGTTTCTGCTCCGCCGCAGCGGCGACCGCGATCTGGACCGTTTCATCCTCGACGAAACCGTCATGAGTCTGAACCGGTCGTTGGGGGCCTATCTGGCGGTCATCGGCGCGCTGGCGGTCATCGCGCCGCTGCTGGGTTTGTTGGGAACGGTTACGGGCATGATCGCCACGTTCGATGTCCTGGCTATTTTCGGCACGGGCAACGCCAAGGCCATGGCCGGCGGCATTTCCGAAGCGCTGATCACTACTCAGACCGGACTGCTGGTGGCCATTCCCGGACTGTATTTGAAAGGTTTTCTGGACCGCCGCGCCCGCAACCTGCAGCGGCGCATTTCGGTGGTGGGATATTATCTGAGACGGCATTTGTAAGCCGGAGTCCGGCGGTCGCTGTCGATCGCCGCCGGTTGGAGAGACAAAACATGCTGAATATAACCGCGGCCAGGAGGAGCAACCGCTCCACACTGGAGCTGAACATGGCTCCGCTCATAGATATGGTCTTTATTCTGCTGATCTTTTTTCTGGTGACCACCAGCTTTGTCAAGGAAACGGGTGTGGACGTCAATCGGCCCACGGCTTCCACGGCGGTCAGCAAGGACAAGGCGTCCATTTTGATCGCCATCGACCAGAACGACCGTATTTTCATGGATCACCGGGAGATCGACGCCCGGGCCGTGCGCGCCAATGTGGAGCGGGCCCTGGCGGAAAACCCGGACAGCGCGGTGGTGGTGGTCGCCGACAAGACCAGCACGGCGGGCGCGGCCATAGTGGTCATGGACGGCTGCCGCATGGCGGGCGTTAAAAATGTCTCGCTGGCGGCGCGCCTGCCCGAGGGACAATAAGAGAGAGGCCGCCGGGCGCCGGAAAAATACAATGGGAACGCGGACGGAACAGAGAACCTATTTTGACGCCTTCAGCCGGAGCAACTGGACTACCTGGCTCTGCGCCCTGATGGTCGCTTTGGCCTTGAACCTGACGCTGTTCAGTTCCATGCCGCGACTGCTGAGCCGGACGCCGGTCAAGCCGCAATACGACCAGTTTACACCCCCGGTTTTTGTCGTGCGCGTCCCCCGGCCCGAACCTCCGCCGCGAGAGAAGCCTGTCAAACGGCCCGAGCCTCCACCGGAAAAAAAGCAAAAGCCGAGCGCCAACCCTGAACCTCGCAAGGCGCCAAAAACCAGGCTGAGCCTCCCCTTTGAGATCAACCCGAGCCTGCCCAGCGCGCCCGGCGCGTTGGAACTGCCGCCCATGGAACGGGCGTCCTTTGAAACGCTTGATACGCAAGAGCTATTCAGCGTGGGAAACCTGGACGGACCCCTGATCGTTCTGGCGCGGGTTCCTCCGGTCTATCCCTTCAGCGCCAAGCGGCGCGGCGTTGAAGGCTGGGTCAAGGTCAGATTCGTGGTCAACGAGCAAGGTTCCGTCGAAGACGTGTCCATTATGGAAGCCAAACCGCCGGGCGTTTTCGATCAAAACGTGATCCGATGCGTACTGGGCTGGCGTTTCAAACCGGGCACGGTGGGCGGCGTGGAGGTGAAAACTCTGGTGGAGACAACGGTGCGGTTCAAATTGGAACAATGATCCCAGTGGAGAGTAACCATGTCGAATCATACGTTTCCCTATAAAGCGCTGGCGGCTTTTTCGCTCGCGCTGACTCTTTGCGGTCCCTGCCAGGCGCTCGCCGCTTCATCCGTGGACGAAATCCCGCTGGCCGCCCGTCTGGTCCTGACCAAAGCCGGCGATCTTATGAATAAAAATGAATATGACCGCGCCATTAAGACGCTCACCGAATTTCAGGCGCGCGGCGGCGCCACGCCGGAGCCGGACGATCCCGATCCCAAGGGATACCATCATTTCATGGTCTGCTTCGCGCTGGGCAATTGCTATCTGATCCAGAAGCAATACACCCCCGCCGCGACCGCCTACCGAAACGGTCTGAAACGCAACCCCAACCACTGCGCCAGCTGGCTGAATCTGGCCAACGCCCTCTACGAATCCGAGCGATTCGGCGCCGCCGGTGAATGCTTCGCCAAGGGCTACGATACCGCCGACGAAAAGAAGCCCGATCGTTTATATTTCAGCGCCGCCTCCTTCTATATGGACGGGCAGTACGACCGCTCCATAGCGGCTTTCGAGCGGCTGTACAAAAATCACGGTCCGGACATACAGGCGAAATGGAAGGAAAGTTTCGTCCATGTGCTGCTGGCCGCCGAACAACCCCGGCGGGCCCTGCCCATCGTCCGGGAACTGGCGCAAGAGCATACCGGAGAAGACAGGATACGCTGGCAGGAAACGCTCCTGAGTCTGTATCTTCAGTTGAACATGCGTGAAAAGGCTCTGGATTACGCGATGGAGCTGACGCGCGACAATCCCACCCTGCCCAAATGGTGGAAAGCCCTGGCCCATGCGCAGTTGAATTTTTCCCAATACCAGCAGGCCTTGACCTCCATGACCGTGTACGCCTGGCTGACCCCGCTCAACGACGAGGAACAAAAGCTGCTGGCGGATTTGAACCTGCAATTGGGTATCCCGGTCAAAGCCGCTCCGCTGTATGAGACGCTTCTGAACCGCAAACCGGACAAGCGGCTGTTGAAAAGCCTGGCGCTGGCCTGTCAGCAACTCGACCGGCCCGACAGGGTCCTGAGTTACATGGAGCGGTTCAAGACCGGCGACAAGGACGCCGAACTGCTGATGCTCAAAGGCGATCTGCTCTACGCCATGGGCCGTTACCAGGAAGCGGCGCTGAGCTACCGGCGGTCGGCCGAGGGAAAAGACAAGGGCGCTGGCCGGGCCTGGCTCATGGCGGGCTACGCGGCCCTGAGAATCAACGACCTGGACGCCAGCCGCCACGCCTTCAAACAGGCGGCGGACGATCCGAAACAGAAAAGCGCGGCGCTGGCCGCTTTGAAACAGATCGACTGATCGAGGCATAAGAGAACGAATCATGAAAAAGAAGCGCGTATGCGTTATCGACGGTCAGGGCGGCGGTATTGGCGCGGTCCTGATCAAGTATCTCCGACAGAGCTTCCAGGATACGCTGGAGATTCTTGCCCTGGGGACCAACCCCATCGCCACGTCGAACATGATCAAGGCCGGGGCCAATCAGGGCGTCACCGGAGAGAACGCGGTCATTCGCAATATCGCTTCAGCCGATGTTATCATCGGCGTCATTTCCATCACCTGGGCGCACGCCATGCTGGGAGAAATCACCCCTCTCATGGCCGAAGCCGTCATGGCCAGCCCGGCGGTCAAGATCCTGCTGCCCCTGACGCAGGAAGAGGTCATTCTGGCGGGTATGAACCGCGAGCCGCTGCCTCACCTGGCCGAGGAAATCGCCGTCACCCACGTCGCCGCAGTATTGAACAAACCATAGAGCCCTCTTCGGACGGCGCGCCGAAGACGAGGCGCGAAAGGAACGATCATGCTTTTCAAGCCATTTATGAGGGAAGGCTTTATGCCGTTGCCCGTAATCTTTATCTCCACCATCGGCGCGGACGGAATACGAAACATTGCGCCCTACTCCTGCATCATGCCGGTGCTCCGCCCCCTGGATCTGATCTGCCTCGCTTCGGCGATCAAGCGTGACACCCTGAAAAACATCCGGGATACCGGCGAGTTTGTGGTCAATCTGGCCACCGCTGATTTTATTGACGAAGTAATGCTGACCGCGCAACATACTTCGCCCGAAGTCGACGAATTCGAACTGGCGGGGCTGGAGGAAAAGCCCTCGGAAACCATACGGGCGCCGGGTATAGCGGGCTGCTACGGCTGGATGGAGTGCGCGCTGAACAAGGAATACGAGGAGCCGAATTACGTCCTGCTCATGGGAAAAGTGCTGCGGCTGGAGATTGCCGACGACGCGCTGAATCCTGACGGGACACTGGACGTGACCAAGGCGAAACCGCTCATGGCGACGGGCGGCAAGAAAGGGTTGCGTTACGGCACGATCATGGATCTCGGCAGAAAGGACTCGTACGGCGCGATGTTTTCCGACGGCAAGGACCCGCTTGCGGGTCTGTATGAACAAGATTGAGATCCCCAAAGGAATAACTGCGAAAAAACGCGTTAGCAATTGATCGCCGCACTCGGCGGCAGGGACACGCCCGTTAAGTTCTTGCGGGCGACCAGTAAGGAGATAGTCTATGGATACTGTTGAAAAGGCCAAGGTGAGGATGGAAAGCTGGATCAGGCATAACGATCACCACAAGGAAGAATACGATCTGTTGGCCGATAATCTGGAAACGGCCGGAAAGTCCGAAAGCGCGGCGTTTGTCCGGGAGATGACGGACCTCATGGAAAAAAGCAACGAATCTTTGCGCAAGGCCTTAAAAGCTCTTTAATAATTGAAAGGCGCTTTCCAGTTCCCGGAGAAGCGTCGACAGAGAGCGCAACGGAGCCCCAGGCTCGTGAGTCTTTTTTCAGAACAGGAGCTTAACGGATACTCCCGAGCCGGGGAATGAACGCTATCCGGCGCTATCCTCGATCATCCGCCATATAACGGCGTTTACCCCATCCACTTCTCCCAGAGTCAACTTTCCGGTGGGCTCGGGGCGCAGCCGTTCATCAAGATACTCCCGCAGCCGGTCCATTTTCTCTTCGGGCAGTTCCATGCGTTCCGACCAGACACGCATGGCGTGATCCATATCGTCGTATATAAGGCTGCGTTTGGATTTAAAGATTTTCACATTGGCGTGTACGCCCATGTCATAGAGCACGTTATACAGGTGGATATAATCCGGGCCGGCCGAAGGCGGCGACACCCCGAGCATCCCGGCCGCCTCCCGATAAATATCCAACTGATTGTTTCTCCCATAAATGAGGATGAGCGTCTTTTCGGCCTTTTGCGTCATTTTTGCCAGGGCTTCCCGCACCTCGTAGAAAACATACATACAGCCCGCCGCGAGAACCACATCGTGCGGCTCCTCCTCGGCGTCCTCCCACCGGCGCTGATGAACGTCCACGTTTTCTATTCCGCTCGACCTCAGATTACGCTCGAGAGCCCGGATCATCGAAGGAGACGGCTCCACCACCGTCACCCTGCTTACCTTGTCCGCGATATGTTTGGTGTAAGCACCGGTTCCCGCGCCGATTTCCAGCACGCTCATTGACGGCGTCAGCAGGCTCAGGACGAGTTCCAATTCCCTGTCCACTCCCCTGCCCCGGTTACGCCGGAGGTCGTAATTAAGCGCGTACCTCGACCAGTGCGACTCTTCCTGATCGGCGCGTACGGCGCGATAGAGCGCCGACCCGTCCTGCAGCCGTTTCCATTCTTCAAGCGGATTCATTGCCCTGCGCCCCTTTATTCCGGGATTTCAAAACAATAGGAGGCCCAATAGCTTTCCCAGTCGCTTTCGTCCATATGATCGCAGGGGTAAATATTGGTCAGACGAACCAGCCACAAACCGGGCTCTTCAATGTTAAAAACGGCCGCGCCGTCTTCATCCGTGGTCACGGTCTCCTTTGACGCCTCGCCGTTAACAGGAAGCTTGTGCGCCGCGACGGACTTGTTCGCCAGCGGCAGGCCTTCGAAAAGGACCTTGACTCCCATCGATTGGCCGGGTTTGCGTTGATAGGGATTATTTTGCAGGAGGATTTCCAGTTTCTGGCCGGTCGAATAGTCATGGAAGGCGCCCGCCCCCTGGCCGCCCACCTGAACCAGGGCTTTCATGCAGCGGGCGTAGCGTTCTTTTTCCTGTTCGCGCTGTTCCCAATTGTTGTGGAGCGCCAGAAGGTCCGTGTGATGTTCACGATCCAGATATGAACTGAACTGCTCTCTGGTCAGCGTGATGTCGGTAAAATCCTTATCCATTACCAGCAGCCCGTGACCTTCAAAATCAGCGCGATATTCGATCACCGGGGTTTGCCCCTCCCGGGAGAGCGGAAGCAGGTCGGTCGGCCCCGCGCTTGTATAAAGCTCGGAACGGGGTATGGCCGCCTTTTCGAACACAAGCTCCTTGAACGCTTTGAGCCGGTGGCCGGTCAAGAGCCGTACCAGAAGCAGACCTTCAAGGCCGATCCGGAAAGAATCCGGCTGCAGCCAGCAGTCGTGCGCAAAGGTGGTGGAAGGTAAAGCCAAAATCAGCAGCGTGGTCAGAACTATGATATTCAGCATGGTTCCTTTCCTCTCGTGGTATGTTGTTTTTCGCTCTTAAGCGGCACGATAAACGGTTTCCCGAGCTCTTCCCGCACCGCGGCGACCACACCGTACACGGATAGAATGTTGGGGGGTGTCAGCACGGATACGGAATCGCCGGCGCTGTGAATCCTGCCGTCCTTCATCATGATGATTTTGTCCGCGTAGCGGGAGGCGAGATTAAGATCGTGCACGGCCATGATCACCGACAAAGACTTTTCAACGACCAGGCCCCGTATGATCTCCATGACCTCCAGTTGATGCCGCAAATCGAGGCTGGAAGTGGGTTCATCCAGCAGGAGGATTTCGGGCTCCTGGGCCAGCGCCCGGCATATGATCACCTTTTGCCGTTGTCCCCCGCTCAGTTCGTTGAAGTCCCGCAGGGCCAGGTCTTCAATTTCCATCAGTTCCAGTATCTCGATAACCTTTTCCTTGTCCGTTTGGCTGCTTCGCCAGCCAAGATGCGGTCTTCTTCCCAAGAGCGTCATCTCAAAAACCGTCATGGAAAAAACGCTGGTGAGATTCTGCGGCACGTAGCCCACGCGCCGCGCAATCTGCATCATGCTCATGTTCCTGAGTTCCCTCCCCTCCAGCTCGATGCTCCCGTGGGGCTTCAGGATTCTGTTTATGCATTTGATCAGGGTGGATTTGCCGACGCCGTTGGGGCCGCAGACCGCCGCCATCTCCGAGGGAGCGAGTTCCATGGATATATTTTTTAAAATCCGCGCGCTGGCGTAGCTGAATTCGACATCTCTGATTTTCAATCTCATCGCGTTCTTACCAAAACTCTTTCTTCTTTCTCACGATAAGATAGAGAAACAACGGCCCGCCGACGCATGAAGTGATAATACCGACCGGGATAATTACGGGCGCCATAATCGTTCGCGCGACACCGTCCGCGAAGAGCAGAAAGGCCGCCCCGAAAAGTCCCGAAGCCGGGACCAGGAACCTGTTGTCTCCTCCTATGATTATCCTGCAGATATGCGGCGAGACTAATCCTATGAATCCGATCATCCCGGTAAAACATATGATGGTGGCGGTGATGAGCGAGGAGATCATCATGATGTAAACCCTGTTGCGCTCGACGTTTATGCCCAGGGATTTGGCGGTTTCGTCTCCAACGCCCATGACATTCAGGTCCCAGGATTTCCAGACCAGCAGGGGAACGCCCAGCGCAAGTACCACAAAGGCCGCGGTTATATCGCTCCACCCGGCTTTTCCCAGGTCGCCCATCAGCCACACAACCATGCTCTTCAAGGCGTTATCGGCCGCAAAATATTGCAGCAGCGAGGTGATGGAACCGAATATGTAGAGCATTCCGATCCCCGCCAAAACCATCATTTCAGGCGTGGATTTCTTGAACCGCGCCAAAGCGAAAATCACCACCGCGGGGATCATGGCGAAGACAAAGGCGTTCCCGATCAGAAGAAACTTTCCTCCGGTCATCCCCACTCCGGCGAGAATGGCCAGAGCCGCGCCCAATCCCGCGGCCGCGCTGATTCCGATGGTGGTGGGGCTTGCGAGCGGATTCTTTAAAATCGCCTGCATTACCGTTCCCGAAATCCCCAGCCCGATCCCGGCCAGGATACCCATCGCGATACGCGGCAGCCGCAGGGTCCAGATCACGGTGGCTTCCGGGCCGGCCACAAGTTCATTCCCAAGGATTTTGGCGGACAGAACAGAAAAGATCTTCAGGACGGATACGGGGTAGGTCCCGATGGACACGGAAACGCCCGTAACCATAAAAATCAGAAGCATGGAAAACAAAATGAAGGCGATTTTCCTCCAGGCGAACTTCCGGTACCCTTCATGTATTTTCTTTCTCGTTTCCATGCCCATTTCAGAAGTCTTGCCCCTGGTAACGATCGGGAATTCCCATGAGGCCGTTCTTAGTTTCCAGCGGCGGATATACAAAGACGCCGTGTTGATTCAGGTCATAGTCCAGCCCCTGCATGTTCAGGTATTCCTGATGAATGGCCTCGGGGTCCAAGTCCTCGAACAATTCCGGGTGGAACATCTTGGCCATATAGGCGGCCCCCACCACGCCCCCGCTGGCGTCGTTCCGGAAATGGCCGTCGAATATATACACCCTCCTGTTTTTTATGGCCTTGATGTCGGCCAGCTCAGGCCGTTCCATGAACCGCTTCAGCGCTTTTCGCAGTTCCGTTATGTCGTCCGCTTCATACCCGTAGAGGTCCACGCGATCCACGGCGTGCAGAATCATGATGTCGGGGTTTTGCGCGATCAGCCACTCCGGGTCGACCTGTATCCCCGTTCCCTGCTGGGCGAACTCCGGCAATTCGGCGGCTACGGATTTGCCCCCGGCTATGACGCACGCCTGGGTGAGGGTGTCTTTCATGGGATAGGTGCTGTAGGTCGACGTCCCCAGAATGGGGGCGTTGGCTCCCGCGATGAGGACCTTGGGCTTGTCATCCTCGGAAAGATTCCTTGTCTTCTCGGTAATGCGGTTGATCAATCCCAGATGCCAGTCAATATAGTTTTGGGCGCGCTCCGGGACGTCGAGGATGTTTCCCAGATTTCTTACTCCGCGTATGAATTTGGATTTTTCGGGGTGAATGAGATCCGGGTAATACAGCCCCAGGAAAACCACGTCGACGCCGGGCAGCTTGGCTCGTTTTTCCGTGGTGTCAAATGCGAATGACAGCAGGAGGTCAGGATTCAGCTTGAGAATGGCCTCGTAATCCATCAGCCAAAACATGCCCACCGACGGTTTTTTCCTCAACTCGGGAAACTGCAAGACGCATTGTTCGAAAATGTAACTGTACCCGGACACGCCGACGATTTTATCCTGCTGGTTCAATAGCCTCAGTAATTCGGCGTTATCCACATACTCGACGATTATGCGCTTCACCGGCTTGTGGACGGTAACCTCCTCACCATTACCGTCTATGATGGTGATCGCGCCCGAACCTTGTTTTAACGGCGCCTGCGGCCGGCTTTTCTCCGCAAAAACAGGAACAGTCGCGGAGAAAATCAGGATCAGCGCCGAGACAATCGCATTCATAAGAACTTCATTTTTTTTGCTCATCGCCGTCTCTCTTACCGAATTTCCGGTCCAGATAGTCCGTCATGGCCTGAAAATATTCTTCGCGGTAGGGCCTCTTGAAACAGGCCATGGACATCTTTTCCCGAATCCTCGTTTCCCAATCCGGGGCGGTCTGCTGAAAGGAGTGGTCCGCTTCGGGAATCGTTTTCAGCTCCACGTCGATTCCCGAAGCTTTGAGGACCTTGGCAATATCAAAGGCGTCCCGCAGGGGGACGTTCATATCGTTTTCAGCGTGGATAACCAGCGCGGGACGGTTGATGAACTTAAACTGGCGTTTCGGTCTGTTCTCTTCCGCGTACACACGCTGGTTGATGGACAGAATCCAGGAGTGGGCTTTGTAGGTTATGGCGCACCGCTCCCGTCCCTCTTTTATGGCCTGAAACATCGCGTCGACGTTCAATCCCATGGCCAGCCCCCACAGACAGTGTTCCTCCACCCACTCCAGGTTTTTTTGGCTTTCCAAAGCGTAATCCCTCACACGATGAAAATTGAACTTCATCATGTCCTGATAATCGCGGTACAACCCGCCGCTCAGGATATAGAGGGCCGGCGTCTCGCCTTCCCTGGCCAGAAGCGAGGCCACATACACGCCCGCGCTTTGCCCGAAAACAGCGATTTTGTCCCGGTCCAGTTCCTCCCGGGCGCGCATTACCTTGAGGGCGTTGCGCGCGTCTTGCGCCTCGGTGAAATAATCGCCCGGAGCGCCCGAACTTTTCCCGAACCCTCTGCGGTCCCAGGAAAAGGTGGCGTACCCGGACGAACAGAACCGACTGGAGATTTCCCGAAAGAAATTTTTGGGAGGAACCTCTCTGTTATCTCTGGTTTGCAGCAGGTTTCCGTCCCGATCATGCTCCAGCGAGCCATGAATGAGAAGAACCGAGGGCACGGGCGCCTCCGCCCGGTCGGGCAGGCGCAACGCGCCCTCAAGCTCCACGCCGTCGCTGTCGAAAGATAGGATCTTTTCTTTCAAGTCGTCTCCAATCAATGCGTTAGAAGCTGTATGAATATTCCAGAACGGCGTTTCTCGGCAGGCCGTCAAAGTGATACAGATAGGTCTCCCCTTCCGAATTCTTGCCGCTGTAGTAGCGTGTGGCGTATTGTTTATCGAAGATATTCTCCACGCGCAGGACCAGGCGGTGACGTTTTTCCTTGCCCAGCTTTACAAATACGGAAACGTCGGCGATAAAATAGTCGCCGTACTTGACGTCATCGTAGTAGCTGAGCCCCCGTTCATAAATAGACCCCGTGTAACGGGTCAAAAGATCGCCCCCGAAGTGGCCCGAGGGGTGCCGGTACTGGAGATTGAACTTGGCGAAGAATTTGGGTATCAGCTCCAATTGATCGCCGGTGTCCTTGTCCTCGGCGTTGGTCCAGGTCGCGCTGGTATGGAAGGACACTCCCTTGAACGGTCCTATCCCCACGGATGCCTCCGCGCCCTGTATCTTCGTTGTCCCACTGGTGTTTTCATAGGTCCTGCGGCCGTCATCAAGCGTTACAGAACTGATCATGTCCTCGATTCCGCGATAGAAATAACCGACATCGACGTTTATGTAGCGCCAGGCCACTCCTACGCCGGTTTCCACGTTGAAGCTTTTTTCGGGATCAAGATCCGGATTTCCGTATCGATTGGTGAGCGGGTTGGTGCCGTACATCTGTTGGACATTGGGAAGCGTAAATGCGGTGTTCACCACGCCTCTGAAATAGGTCGGTCCGTATATGGGAGTTTTCACGCTGACATCCCAAACCGTGGCGTCCGTATCGGACGTCTTGTCATACCGGGCGCCCAGGGCCATTTTGGTTTTGGGAGAAAAGGGCAGATAGGGCCGGTAACTGGCGAAAAAACCAAAGACAAGCTCATTTTCTCCCCGAAAATTTGCCATCCCGAAATCGTCTTTTCCCCAGTAATCCTGGAAATCAATCCCCGCGATGACTTCCTGTCCTCCGCAAAACCGCGTGCTGGTCATGAGGTTAACCCCGTAGTCCTCATACCCCCATGGCGCGGCGTCCGACAGATACGAGCCGTCCAGATTCTGGAAAGTCGCTTTCGACCACCAGGTGTGGGCGTAGGACTTGAGATAATAGGAAAAGTTGTCGTTGACATCGTGGTCCCACTTCACAAAGAACAGCTTTTCTTCCCAATCACTAAACACGTCATCGTAGTTGGGATAACCGTAGTCGAAATGTCCCTGCTGTATGAGGCCCTGCGCGTACACGGTGGCTTTACCAGCCAAATCAAATGACTTCCGATATTTCGCCCCCACCGTCTGGCGGTCGTAGCCGGTGGATTTCTTCTTGTTAAAGTTGAGAACGTCTTCGTAAGCCTGATCGTCGCAGGCCACATACCCGTCCCACTTTTCCGCGCTTGCATAAACCATCATACCATGGCCGCTATAGGTTCCCGTGGCGTGGCCAAAGGCGTCCATATATTCCTTGGCGCCGTAGGACCCTCCAACCTCGCCGCTTGTCTGTTCGGTAATTTCTCTGGTGATGATGTTGATGACCCCGGCGACCGCGTCCGTGCCGTAATACAGGCTCTCGCCGCTTTTGAGGACCTCGATGCGCTCGATGCTATGCGGGCTGATAAAATTCATGTAATTTTCCATGGAGTTTCCATAGATGCGGTTGGAGATTCTGACGCCGTCCAGGAGCAACAGAATTTTATTGCTGCCGTGAATGCTGGGGTAGGTGTAGCTTCCGCGGCCCGCCCTGTTGCTGGTCCAGAATCCCGGTACCAGGGACTCCAGGATTTGGGCAAGATCGACAAAACCGCTGTCTTCTATTTCCTCGGAAGTTATAACTACGAGCGGATGGCCGACTTCGGCGAGTTCCATGGGGATTTTATCTTCCATGTCCGGCGCCGTGTCCGCCTGCCCGGTGACCACAAGCTCATCCAGTTTTTCAGCCTTTTTGCCCGTTTCTTTGCGTTCTCCCTCGGTTTCCCCCTCGGCGAACGCGATTCCGGGCAAAGCCAGGAGCGAAGCCAAAACTATGAATATGGCAAGTGTTTCAAGTACTCTTCTCATCGTAAACATCCCCCTCATTTCCTTACGCGGGTCGGCTGAAAAACAGCCGGAGCCTCTCAGGAAAATTGTTCAGCGTTGTAAATGCCGGACTCGGGGCGGGAAATGAGGGAATGGAATTGTGTCTGTTGACACCGATACGATTCGAAGATACCATTCAATGGAAAGCATCCCTCACCCCGAGGGGCTTGAACGGGAAGGCAGCCTCAACACTGGCAGGTGTCGCTGTCTTCCCTCTTTTTTTTAAATTCCATAGTTGCCGTCTGAAACTGCTTTATCACCCCCTCTTGTATGTATTCGGCCACAAAAAAAGCCACGCAGGTAAATCGTCCGATCCTCGAACGACGGCCTTCGTGGCTTATTCGACAATTGTGGAAAAAATATACGTACTTACGTTAGCGCAACTTCATGGCGCTCTTAATCAGTAGCTAATATACAACGGCGCTTTGTCTGTCAATACCAAAACGGCGTTCATACAAGTTCCTCGTACGCCGCGCCTTGATAAATAATAATTTCCATGGAAATTCTATACGTGATTCCCAATGATCCGGGGCGTAAGATTTTTGGGGCGGCGGAATCAGGAACAAATCCGTAGAATTCGTACGGGCGCGTTTCCAGCTCGTCAAGGGAATGCGCGCCAAGGCGGGTAGAACTCATTAAACGCCCTAAAGCGGCCGGTCATATCGGGAAATAAACCATGAGGCCAATTGGGAGATAAAAATCATGCAAGCAATCTCAACGCTTCAAATCGATAACGAACGGGTGGTGGTGACGGAGTGGCGATTCGAACCCGGAGCGGAAACGGGGTATCACACGCACCAACGCGACTATGTGGTAGTGCCGCTGACAACCGGAGCCCTGCGTTTGGAAGAACCGGGGGGTATTCGAGAAGTCAGCCTGCAGGCCGGCGCGTCATATACGCGGTCGGCGGGTGTCGCTCACAATGTGACCAATGCGAACGATTACGAGTTCCGGTTCGTGGAAATCGAACTCAAGTGAGGGGGAAACAAAATCGGCTCACTGGAGATCCCGAAGCAGTCGCTGGAACTCCTTTGATTCCGTCAGGATGAGGCGGGCCGCGGCCCTGAGCCTGTCCACTTCTTCAGGCTTCAGCGAGAACGAAGTGGGCAGGTGTTTCAAGTAGTCCCGTTCGGCGTCATCGTTCAAGGCGGCAAACCTCACCAGAACCAGGTAGAATTCAATGTCTCCGCAGGCGCCCGGCTCCGTGGAGATGGCTTCCGAGCCGCATCGTCCTTTTCGGATCTCCTCGGCCCATCGGGAGAAGCTCTCACTCAGGAGCGCCACCGTCTCCATGTTGTAGCGTTCGATGGCTATGGAGGAGTACGAGTCGAGCATGGCCCCCAAAGAGGGGACCGCGCCCCACCGGTCCCACTTGTCGTCGATCTCGGTCTCGGCGTTCACCACCACGAAGACGATCTTATGCACGTTTTCCATCCTGGCGTATTGCAAGGTGGACCAGGGGTCACCCATCAGCGTGACACGCTCCAGCGCGGCTCGAAGGCCCAGGTTGTCGGCCACGCCTCCGTCCACCAGATGGATGTAGGGCTTCTCGTGGGAATCCAGAAAAGGCGCCATGTTGTTGGCAAGATCGAAACGGCGGGAGCTCACGTCACGGGGCGGTTTCATGGCCTGCGCGATCGCCGGTGGCAGCTGGTAGCCACACGAGCCCGCGTAGTTGCGCAGGGTAATGGGACTCAACACCATAGGCACCGCCGATGAAGCCGCGCACGCGCGGGCCACGGAGAAGGCTGACAGGTCCGAACAGATCAGGTCAAATACATCCTGAACAAAGGCGAAGCGCGTTCCATGAACCATATCCGTGGCGTTGATGACAATCATCGGCTCTTTACGGGCCAGCAGATCGCCAAAGGTCTTTCCCTCGAATACATTCTTATTGTAGTAGTCCGCCGCCAGGTCGCTGCGATCATAGTATGACGAGAAAAGCTTCCCCCAGTTGACGGGGTTGAAGAGTGTGGCGTCGGTGAGGTCGCCTTGAATGTCCTTCTTCAGGAACCGGGCTTCATAGTCCTCAAAAGTTTGTTCCCTGAACAGACCGTAATAGGCGGCGGTGAAGCTTCCGCCGGAAACGGCGGAGATCCAGTCCACTTCGTCCAACAGCCGCCTATCCTTTCCTTGAAGGCGCACCTGGGTATCCCGGAACGTTTCCAGCACGCCGTAGGAGAAGGCGGCGGCTCGTGTCCCCCCGCCGGAAAAGGAGAGCAGGAGCAGTAACTGGTCATCGTTGGTGGGACTAATCAGATTTCTGGCCCGATAGCCCGCCTGAGGGTCGGCCTGTTGTAAAGACCGGTTGACGGGATAGTGGGCGCATCCGGTTACCATCATGCCGAAAACCAGTCCCCAGATCCAAAAACATCTGAGCCCGCGCGATGAAGCGCTTTTTAATCGTCGGTATCCGCCGGGCCGATCCATTGCGCATCTCCCATATTGTGGATTTTCTCTCTTGCCGGGAGGAGCCACCTCTGTATCTCGTATGGTATCAATCAATAGCTAAATTCGATTTTCTTATCGACATGCTCGGTGATCTTGACTCCCCGCAGCGCCAGTTGTTCCTTGGCCAACGGAGTCACGGTCCCTGTCACCCATAAAGCAAATTTCCCCTTAGAATTCGGATCAGAAGCCTCGAATGACTTGGTGGCGCCGTTGACAACCTGGTCCGCCCGTTGACTCCAGACACCATGATCCAGTGGAAGAGGAATCAGGACCGCCCCATCTTTTGCCCTGGCGAAAACAAGGCCCGACACGACTCTTATCTCCGTGATCGGAGACACAGTTTCCTGATACCCCCTCATGGTTTCCGCCATGTCCTGAAAAAAGTTCGCGGTTTCTTCATCATCCGCGGCCAGAATATACCGGATGAAGGCGTCCCTGCCCTGCGCGTCTTTTAGCAACGCCAGGGAACCGACGATAATGGTATCGTGCCGTGGCGTGAAAGACGGATGATCCAGAAACTGATTCGCGAGATCATCCGGCACGCCTATTACGGCCAGTTTTTCCCCGTTTATCTGCCGCAGCCGCGCCGGTGGCTCCTCTTTCAAAAGGTTGTTGAATTGCTGGGCCAGCCGTGTGGTCTTGACCACCATAACCCCCGGTCCTCCAAAGGGCGCCAGAGCCGCGGTCATGGTCAGGGACCCGAGCGCGCCGGCCCAACCGACCCTGTTCAGCTCCTTTTGCAGAACCGGGTTGCTGGAATAAACATCAACGCCGAGTTCATAGGCGTAGTCTCGCTTGTAGGAGGAAACGGCCAGGGCCTGCTCCGTGCGGGAATCCTCGCTGGGGTCATGCGGCGAGCTTAGGCTGGTGGCGATGTTTTTAAAAAGCCCGGTAACACCCTTTGGAATGCCGCTGAGCGTGTCTACCGGGTCCGTGATCAGATTCTTGCCGAATTCCACCGGCATTTCTCCAGCCGACTTAAGCGCGTCGGCGTAAGCCGCGCTGTCTTTGATCTGTTCAAGAACCGCTATGGCCTTGATTTCCTTTAAAAGCTTACGCAGGGCCAGGTCTCCGGTGACCTCAAACACCCCATAGTCCGAGTCCACGGTAAAGTGATCCATATACCCGTACGACACGACCTTGTCCCGTATCTGGTAGTGAGGGCCCGTGATCATGTCAGCCGGAAAAATGTCGGTAACCTTGCGGTTACTGGGAACCTCGAACTTTTCCGCGGATACCGTAAAGCTCGTTAGCAAAATAAAACCAATGGAGAGCGTCAGAATAGAAACTGTTTTTTTCCACTTTTTGATCCATGCCAGGTTAATCATTCTCATATCCCATCCTTCTGTGTCAGCTCGTTAACGTTTGCTTTCGTTAGAACCCGATGGCCAATCCCAGTATCGGGCCGTACATGTACATGTCCCACTCGAATTTGTTTGTTCCGCTTCCGGAGTCGTAATTCTGATAGAGGACGCGATACCCCGCCATCACGTTGCCCGTGACATTTTTGGAGAAATTGAAACGATAGCCTATGAGACCAATGGCCGACCAGGCAAATTGAGAGCCAACGCCAAATCCCCCAATGGTCCCGCCGAGCGACAAATTCCAGCGCTCGGTGAAATTCCACTGGCTCTGAGCCCCTACCACCGGATCTATCCAATCCTCCGAGCCCTCAAACGAACGGGATCTTAATCCTTTGGTGTCAATTTCGGTATCCAAATAGTTATACCTGCCTCCGACCATTGGCCTCACTGACACGGAGGGCGTTTTGCCTCCCACCGAGCCTCCCAGCGGATAAGGCCCCAAAAAATAGTACACGCCAAATTCCAGAATAAACAGATTCATGGTGACGTCGGCCGATACCGGTTGTGATAGGATCTCCGTGGAGGAGGAGTCATCCTCCAATCGAGTGTACAGCGGATTGACCAGGAAACCAAAACGGCCTTTGCTCACCTCGAAATCCGCCATGAAGGCGAGATCCAGATTATCCCATATATCCGAGAACGATACATCCACGTCCGCAGTTAGCCCTTTCACGCCGGCCGTGCCGCTGAGCGACGGCATCCAGAGATAGGGCAAGATACGGAAATTCCACCCCTTGTACTCGTTCGCCTCGCCCGCTTGCGCCTGCCCGAAAACCATGAACGCTATCAGGATAAAAACGGCGGAGGCTCCCAAAAACCTTCCTGCGCTCATCCGTCTTCCGGACCACCACTGATTCATAGCGACCTCCTGTTTCAAATATACGTAAAACGCATGACCCGCGCTGAGTGGGTTCTTGCTAAATTCCTTTAACATTCAAATTCATTGAAGCGCATGAGCCCCAAACCCCGGCCTTTCAGGACGATGGGGCCGTTTTCGGTATCGGGGCTTCAAGTAGTCTGCGGGATAAAAAAGGCGCCTACTCCATTTTGATCGCAACGCCGTCCACACCCGTGGTCAGGCCGAGCCCCTCCTGCGTGGTCGTCAGATGCAGCGTCACACCGTTTTGGTTCTGCAGCCAAAGGTGGCCCTTACCCTGATCGGTGACAGAATAACCCACGCTCGCCTGTCCATAGCTGCCTGGGAATTGCGAAACGTCGGTCATATCGTAAACCTCACCCGTCGCGGTAAGATGGGAAGCCCCTATTCCGCCGACGCCGAGACCTCCCAGCTTGAAATCATAAGTGTTCCCCTGAAAATACAGTTTTCCTCCTCCTATTTGCCCGTTGAAGATGTAGGCGAGTTCGTACTCATTTATGACCACGGTCCCTACAGGTTTGGGGGAATCCCCGGCGTAGACCGGCGAGGACAAAATGATCGCGAGTAAAAAGAGAATCCCGATCCTGACAACCGCATTGTTCCTATAATGGTTCATTGCCGCGCTCCTTTTCGTAATTAAAACTGGTCACTTTTTATGTATGATTCCGTTTTCCCAGCGCTCCTCGCGCCGCTCACGGGCCGGTCTTTCCTCACGGCCTTCCCGACCATGCCACGATCCCCATGCGCGTCTATGTTTTACCATCGACGATATACGGATCTTCTCGCGGCGCCGGCGTAGGAGAGCGGAGTCATCGGCATCCCGATGATATCGATGAAGACCGAACAGGGGCCGCCTTTTTCAGGCATCTTTCCCTGTATGACACGAATGTCATAGGTCAGATCGGCGCCGTTGAGCTGGGGGTTGCTCAGGGTTACCACAACGTCCGTCGCTTTGTCATTATCGAGGACCGACACGGTCGCGTTCGGAGGATCGGCGAGAAAGCTGTCCTTGCCGTCTTCACTCCACAAACGCAGGTACCGTTCATTGGTCATGTGGCCGGCGATCCGCTGAGGACGATCCGAGAAAAACAGCACCGTCGGACCGATACCCTTTAAAATGAGCTTGCTCTCGTCGCCGGAAATGTCTTGGGCGTTTTGCACGAAAAGCAAATCGACTTTTTCCGTTTTCTTTTCAGCCGCTGAAGCCACATTGGATAGAAAACCCGACGACGTCAGCGATATCATCATAAAAACAGCAAAAATTAGACTGTATCGTTTCATGGTTCTAATCCCTCTTTAAACTGGGTACAATCATCGTCGCTGGAACCTGCGGCGCGGTAATTTCCTTATGCGCGGCGTTTAAGCCGGCGCTTTTATTGAACGGTCACCACCACGTATTGGGTTCCTTGAGCCTGGTAATAGGTTCCTCCGCACTGATGCAGGGTAACTCCCTCGATGACCACGGTGGAGCAGCCTACCGGCAAGGTGGCGACGACGACGGATGTCCGGCGGATGACACGACGCGTTGTCCGGCGCGCCACGCCCGCCACGCTGACCGGCGTCAGAGGCCTCCCGACGATTGCCTGGGCTTCGCCCACAAACAGCCCGTCATGCAGCCAGCCGTCAGCCATTAGACAGGCGGCGATAAGACCGAGCCCGATTATAATTTTCAAAGCTTTCGCTTTCATTTTCATTACTGGTTCTCCCCTGTTATGAGCTTGCCCAACTCGTCGACTTTGATGCTCTCAATTTCCGTTGCGCCCGCCGGGGCGGAAAACTCAAACCGGCTGGCGTCGATCTGGGGTTTGGTGTTCCAGTCCCGGAGCTTGAGCGCGTATTGCGGCGCTCCGGTCAACCATTTCGTGGTGATGACGTATTTCATGGGCAGCGGAGCGTCGCCGGTCTTTACCCATATTTGCCAGTCCACCTGGTCCTCTCGAAACGCCAGATAGTGGCATTCAACGCCCTGGACATAGGTAATCCCCATGTAAACGCCGCTCCTCACGCCATCGATGAGAACGCCATAAGGATCGGATAACAGCAAGTCCGCGCCGGGCATGTCCATGCCGGTTTCCAATTCCAGCGTGCGGATGGCGTCGTCGATGGTCCCGGGAGATTCAAACTGGGCGTAGGCGTTGAGATTCTTACCGTTGACCGTCAGAGTCTTTCCATTAAAGATAATCTCCGCGTCGGCGAGCAGTCCCTTTTTGGTCACATATAATTTACCGGGCCGCTCTGCGATAACCGACGAAACACTGCTCAACTGGAGCTTCTGGCCATTGAGGTCGACGATTTCCATATCGATATCAGCGTTCACGCTGAATGCGGCCAGACCGTCCAGATAGGCGGACATCGACCGGAGGATTTTGTCGGCCTCGGGATCGACGCCTTCCGCGCTCAACACGGAACTGGCCGCAAAACCGATCGTCAGCGCGAAAACCGTCGCGAAGACAACCAGGACCGCGCTGCGTTTAAGCCTCTTCATGCTCATCTTGATCTCCTTTTCTTCTATAACGTGACTATGCGCTTTGTGGTGAGAGGACAGACTTGATCTGCCGGATAACCGTTTCCGACGCCTGCCCGACTTCGGCGGAATCAAGGGTCTTGGTCCATCTCTTTTTTAGATCCTCCTGTTGGCCCAACGCCGCCTGCAGTTGGGTCGCCCGCAGAGTAAGGAGGTTCAGCCATCCGGCTATCCTGTTCTGACTCCTCTCTCATAATTCCTGTTCGGTCTGGAGTATTTGAAAGGTCGGTTCCTCGCGAAGAATCGTCATGAGCCGCCAAAGTTGCAGCGTAATTCGGCGGCTGACCTCATTAAGTTTCTCCGGAATCCTTTCAATCTCGTGGATGGGAACAAACCGCGAGCGCAACACGCGCAGGAGGTTCGAAACCTCCGTGGCGCGTGCGGCGACCTCCGCCAAAGGAATCGCGACAATGTTACTCGGCGCCTGCGCCGGCTTGGTTTCCGAGGTCTTTTGCGTCTCCGCCTGGTTCACCCCTGCTATCAAAAGAAGGAGAACGACCATGGCGATAATCAGACGCCCCTTTCCGGCGCGAGGCAATGTTTCGGCGTTCAACAACTCAAGCCACCTTCTTCCCTTGAGCAGTGGTTTCTCTGTTCCATCGATTTTTTTCGACCTGAGCGCCGCCGCATGACGCCTGGCGGCGCTTGCTCCAGGCGTTACCGCTTCATCACGGCTGCAGCTCGATTTCTCCCGGCCGCCAGGTCTTGTCGAACCAGGGCTCCAGCGGACCATAGAGCCGCAGGATCATGAACCAGCCCTTGCCGGGAATCGTCTGCACCCAGTTGTTCTCCATTCCCGTCGGGGCTTTGGGACCGAAATAGACGTCCACCGAACCATCCGCATTGACCTTGACACCCTCTTTCTGACTGCTCACGCTCGGGTACTGCTGGTCGGTCTGCAACATCGAGCGAGTCTGGTTGTCGTACACGATGACCGACCAGAAGTCCTTGACCGGGATATTCGGAGGCAGATGCAGCTTGTAGGTCTTGCCGCCGTCAAACGGGTCCCCCTGCGAGTCCTGAGCTGACCAGGGGTACTGCGACCCTTTCCCGACCATCTTTTCGGCCATCGCGGGCGTTACGCCGGTGGCGAAATAGTAGAAGAAAGCGGCCCCGTCCAGGTTGCTTACACCCGGCGCCATTTCGAAATTGTAGCCGCCAAAGAAAGGCAGCCGCCACGGGCTGTCCGGGTAGAAGTAAGCTTCTGGGCTGCGTATCTTGAAAGCGATGGTTCGCGCGGTCACGGCGCCGATGTTCGCGGCGTCTTCCAGGATTTTCTTCATCCGGTCATCGGGATTAAACGGTTTGCCCTTGACGATGCCGATCGAGGCGAAGAGGCCCAGCGTCGTCGGGTCGGAACCCTCGCTCGGCTCTTCCTGTATCACTTCATTCAACAGGCTCCAGAACGAGTAATCGCCAGGCGCAACGAAATTCGCCGGAAGGCCGGAAGCGTTGACGAACTTCATGGCCGGCGGATTGGCCGCGTCGGCGAGTTGATAGATCTTCAGGGTCTTCTTGACGGACTCGACTCCCGGCTTGGGAGAACCGTCCACGAGAAAGGACCGGAACGCCAGCCAGTTACCGTAGGTGGTGGGCCGCACCACGTGATAGCCCTGCGGGATCTCACCCTTGTACCCGGGCGGCAGGACGAGATATTTGCCGCCTTGGCCTCTGTCGGCGCCGGTGATGCCGACGTCGGCGACCCAGCGGTACCAGAAGTCATCGATGAGCCCCAGGACCTTGGGCGGGATCTCGATGACGAGCGGCCCCTTCTTCGTGTCAATCCAGATGAAGCTGTAAACGGTATTGTCGTTCGCCGTCAGTTCCACCGTCCTCGAATCGACCAGGTTTTCCCAGATAACGTCCGTCTGGTTGTCGGGCCCGAACTTGCGCATTACATCGCGCATGCTGGCCTGGTTGACGATGGGGAGCGCCAGAAGGTAGGCCTGCAGCGCTCGTGATCGGTCGAGGTTGTCGTAAATTTTCCCGATGGTATCGGCGTCGGGATAACCGTCGTTCAGGTTCAGCGCGCCGATCGAGGTCTCGAGCTTGTCCGGCGTGGCAACGCCCGGCGGCAAGGGGGTGGAGTATTTGTATTCCGGCGCCGCCGGAGCGCCCGTGAGGGGTTGCCCGTTGCAGGGACCGAAAGTAAGAAATACGAGCGTAAATAAGCCTACCAATAAGGTCAGTCCATTACGTGTTTTCATTGGTCCTCCCTCCATAAAACGTTATCCTGTTGGCCTGAAACCCGCGCGCATCGGGGCATCCCAAAGGCCCTATGAAAACCTTTCTTGAGGAACCTTCTGGCAACTTCGGCCGGGCGAGATGATCGACCGGCGCGTAGGTTCCAGCGCCTTGTACTCGACCCGCCCGCCCTTTTCACTTTGGCTGTGCCGTCACGTACACCAGCTTGTTGCCCTGAAACACCGCGCGATAGAAATTGCCGCCGCAGTAGTAGTACTCCACTCCGCCGACCGGTGTGGATGAGCAGCCTCCAGGCAGGCTCGTAACGACCGTACCCAGCGGCAACGGTTTTTCAGACGCCGCCGATTGTTGTTGAGCCGCCGCCTGCTGTTGGGCAGTCGCTGCTTGCTGCTGGGCGGTCGCCGCCTGTTGCTGAGCGACCGCCGCTGTGGTCATGGCGGCCGCGCCTCCAATGATTACGGCCCTGCGCACATTGCGGCGCCAGAAACCAAGAATTGCGTCCGCTTCGGGTACGAATTGCACGGGCAACAGCGTCGAGACGAGGATAAAAACTGCTACTGCGCTCTTGAATATTGTCTTCATGCGCTTCCCCCCTTTATTATCAGCGGCTGGTCCCGCCGCCTGCCTTGACCGGCATGAACGTGATCTGTTTGACGCCCTCGGGCGGAACGAAGGTGAACCGGTCATCGGCCACGGCCGGCGCCACATTCCAGTCGCTTATGACCGTGGAGACGCTCAGCAGCGCGGGTGCGCTGGTGTCGGTGACGACATATTTATAAGGCAGCGGATTGCCGCTTTCGGCGACCCATACCTGAAAGTCGACACCTGGGCGGCTGAACAACAGATGATCGCACTTAACCCCGCCGATCATCGCTTTGCCGACCACGACCGCCAGGTTCACATCCTGCATAAGCAGTTGGTAATTGTTGCGATAGATCAGATCGGCGACCGGTATGACCAGTCCGAGCGACTCGCGCGCGAAGTCGAGCATCCCCTCGATCGTCCCGGGCGCGTGCTCCGTCGCGTAGACCTTTTGGGATGGGTCGTACAGCGTCAAGGTCTTGCCGTCGTAGTAAAAGGTTTGCTCGACAAGATCGCCGCTGCGCTCGGCGAACAGTTTGTCTGGCCGGCTGACGGTCACGTCCGCCAAGACGTCGAAATCGACTTTGTGCCCCGAGGCGAGCAGGTCCTCGTAGGTGTTCTGAGTATGCGCGCTGAACTGCTGCACCCCCCCGAGATAGCCGGTCATCCGCTGCAGGATCTGTGTGGCGGCCGGGTCCACCGCTGGCGCTTGGGCCCGGACCTTTGGGGAAACGGTAATCGAAAGAGCGACCACCGCAGCCAGGAACAACAGCGCCGCCCTCCTGAAATTCAATGGGCTCATAATGCCTCCTCCTCTGATTCCTTCAGCCATTTGCGGAATTGCCTAAACCTTTTCGAGGTTTGCTCCTATGGTCTGGCTGTGGCCAGATGGCGATGGCCCAGACCGTCACACTGCGCAATCCGCCAGACAGACAACATCATGGACTTTTTGTTCCGCGCAATCATTCAGGGGGCGGGCCGGAAAACGAAACCTTCCTGGTCCGGAAAAACAGCGCTCCTAATTTGTCCCTTCCCAGTACCCGTCCCAACTCCTTGATGGCGAAGAAAGGGACAAACGCCACGAACACGACCAGCGCGTTGGCGATCAGTTCATACCCATCCCGGCCGATCAAATCATGAAATCCTCCAACCAGGCCTTTCCCTCGCAGAAGTCCGCCTATCATGTGTTCCAGAACCTTAAATCCAAACACCCATATGGCGAATACGATCGTCTTATGCAGTGTGGGGATGATCAGCGGCCTGTCTTCATACTTACGGCCAACGCGCGCGGCGTGGCCCAGCATGATAATTTTGGCCAGAACAACGGCTTCGATCACGGCGGTCCCGTAATCCAGATAACTCACCTGATACGCCGCCAGTATCAATCTCCGGTACACGGTAAAGGCGCCGAAGACAACCGCCAGGTACACAAAATTTATGAGGTATTCGATCATTTCGCGGAGGAGTTTTTGTTTCCATCCGGCTTGCTGCTGTGTCTCGGCGGCCATTATCCTTCTGTCCCTTTGCATCGAAAGACTATAATCTTACGCGCATGCTCAGGCGCGTTGACCAATCGTTGCGAGCGAACGGTCAATGACCGGTCATCTCCAGCCAGTCGAGAGAGACTGGGCGGCGACGACCGGCCATTTTCACGTGGTCCTTGATCCCAGGCGCTCTTACTCGCTTACCTCACTGTTGAACCGCTCTGCGGGACTATTGCGGCGCGCTTTGCACATGACTCAGCGGCTTGCCGTCAAGCGCGGTCGCTTCCGCATTCTCGAGGTTCTTGATGTCTTCCGGTGTCATCTTCGGTCGGTCCACCTTGATGGTCAGCTTGTTGAGTTTGGCGGTCAGGGCGAACGGCGGCTGGTAGTCTTCGTCGTTCACGCCGGTGAGCGTGTCGGAGCCGATGTCGAAAGACTCGTCCCATTGCAGGATCATGGGTAGCGTGTGCGGCATGGTAATAGTTTGAACTTCCTTGCCATCCACCTTGAGTGTGCCGGCCCCGGGCCGACCGAGGCCGCTCATGTTGTTGAACGCGAGCGTGCCTACGCCCAAGCCGTCATACTTGAAGTCGAACTCGACCGTATGTTTGCCGGGCGCGAGCGCTTCGGGGCCTTCCCATTTGACGCGTTTGAGGTCAATCAGGTTCCAGAGGAATACCGGTTTGCCCTTGAGCAGGTAGAAGCCGTAGCCGGCAAACCGTCCCCCGGAAGTCAGAATCATGCCCTCGGCCCCGCCTTCAGGCACCTCGATGTCCGCCGAGATGGTGTAGGAGGCGTTAAGCAACATTGGGGAATCACCCTGCGGCAGGCCGGTCATGGGTCTCGTGTACACGAACTCGTCTCGACCGGCGGTGATATTCGGCCGCGGCGCCACGATGCGCGCCGCTACCGAGGCGTCCATGGGGAAGACCTCGTACTTGCGGGCTTCTTCCACGAACATCGCCTTCAACTCTTTCACCTTTTCGGGATACTTGTCCGCCAGGTTCTGGCTTTGCGAGAAGTCCTTGTTCAGGTCGTAGAGTTCGAGGACCTGGTTGTTGAGCGGATCGGGATTGGCCGCGCCGAAGGCCTCCCACGGCGCGCGGTTCACCTTGGTGCTCAGCAGCCAGCCTTCGTGATACAGCGCCCACTGGCCCATCATTTCAAAATACTGAGTCTTATGCCGCGATGGCGCCTTGGCGTTCTGCTCGTCGAAGGTATAGGCGAAACTCGTGCCTTCGATGGGCGCCTGTTTGATGCCGTCCACATACTCGGGCGCGGGGATACCGCAGACCTCGAGGATGGTTGGCGCCACGTCAATGATGTGGCAGAATTGCTCGCGAAGAGCGCCCTTGTCCTTGATGTGGCCGGGCCAGGAGACGACCATGGCCTGGCGGATGCCGCCGAGCTTCGAGGCGTTTTGCTTGAACCAGGTAAAGGGCGTATCGAAAGCCCAGGACCAGCCCGCCGACATGTGATTGTAGGTCTGCTCCGTGCCCCAGACGTCGTACCATTTCATTTGAACATCGACGGGGACGGCGACTCCGTTGAAGAACGCCACCTCGTTGGGCGTGCCAAATGGTCCGCCCTCGGCGCTGGTACCGTTGTCACCGTTGATGTAGATGATGAGCGTGTTGTCCAGTTTACCCATGTCCTCGACCGCCTGGATCACGCGCCCGATCTCGTGGTCGTTGTAAGCCGCGTATGCGGCGAAGACTTCCACCTGCCGGATGTAGAGCTTTTTCTCCTCGGGCGTGCAATCATCCCAATTCTTCAGAATATTTGTCGGCCAGGGCTCCAGCTGGGTGTCAGGCGGAATCACCCCCAAGCGCTTCTGGTTCTCAAAGATCCGTTCACGCAGCTTGTTCCATCCGTCGTCGAACAAGTGCATTTCATGGATCTTGTCCACCCATTCTTTGGTCGGGTGGTGCGGAGCGTGGGTGGCGCCCGGCGCGTATTTGATGAAGAACGGCTTTGTGGGATCGATCTGGTTGAGCTGCGTCATATAATCAATAGCGTCGTCGGCCATCGCGGTGGTCAGGTTCCAGCCGGGTTTGCCGTCAAACGGATAAATCTGCGTCGTGTTGCGGAATAGGTTCGGCTGCCACTGGTTGGCGTCTCCGCCGACAAATCCGTAGAAATACTCGAAGCCCATGCCGGTGGGCCATTGGTCGAAGGGTCCGGCCTGGCTGGCCGCGAAGGCCGGGGTGTTGTGGTCCTTCCCGAACCAGGCGGTGGCGTAGCCGTTGTCCAGAAGTATCCGGCCGATGGTGGCCTTATCCTTGGGGATAATGCTGTTGTAGCCCGGGAATCCCGTCGCCTGCTCCGAGATTACTCCGAAGCCGGCCGAATGGTGGTTGCGGCCGGTGATGAGCGCGGCGCGCGTCGGCGAGCAGAGCGCGGTGGAGTGGATGTTATTGTAACGCAGACCGTTCTTTGCAAGGCGATCCATGGCCGGCGTCGGGATAACCCCGCCGAACGTGCTGGGAACGCCAAAGCCGGCGTCATCCGTTATAATGAGCAGCACGTTGGGCGCGCTCTTGGGCGGCACAACGCGGGGCGCCCACCAGTACTTCGACGAAAGGGCGTCCTCCTTGATCACTCCCCCGAATTTCGGATCGGGCGGCGGCAGTTGTTTGCCGCTGATGGTGGTGGTGGCGCTTGGCGAACCGAGTTCTCCGGTAACTTGCTGCTGAGCCATGACCGGCGCCGCGATCAGCACGATCATGAATGCCAGGGCCAAAGCCGCCATTACGCATGCCTTTGCCTTCATAAAGCGTCCTCCTTTTTTTTATTCGTTTTCATAACGTTCGAGTTTCAGCTTCTGCTGAACGCTCACTGTTCGTAAACTTAAACGCCGGTCATGAATGCCAGCAGGGGCGGCGATATCATGGCGTTTTCCTCCACAGCAGTGTATGAATCCAACAGGCGCCCCTGACAGGACAAGCCGGACACCCGGTTACCACCGCCTCGCTGTGCGCCGCGCCACTCCGCCAACGCTCACCGGCGTTAACGGACGCCCGACGATGGCCTCGGCGGTCGAGACAAGCTTGTGCGAGCGGGAGTTCGAAAACCACTCTCCGAGTTCCACCCCACCCAACCAGACGATCAAAGCCAATAGTATGAAGCCTAATCTTTTCAACACCTTCATTTTGCGCCTCCCATCATGAAATTCTTGGGCATTTCATCCCTCTCGGGTAAATCCTTAAAGTCGATTTTTTGGGCGTTTGTCGGATTTTTGAAACTGAAATCGTCCGCCGTCACCTCATTTCCAGTCTTCCAATTTCTGACCTGGATGGTGTATTGCGGACCTTGGGCCATGAGTTTCGAGGTGATGACATAGCGACAAAGATAGGGACGATCGCCCTGAGCGATCCAAATCTGCCAATCGACCTTGTCGGTCCGAAAAGCAAGGTGATCGCACTCGACGCCGGCAATCACACCGCTGCCGAGATCCTTTATATCGATCACCTCGGGCATCAATTGATCATAGACATCCGCCATCAGCAAATCCGCGGCGGGAAGAGGCATGTTGTATGTGCGCCTCAACTCGTCTATGAGGTGGTCGATTGTTCCGGGGATGTCGATCTGGGCGTAGCGGTTTGCGTTCTTGCCGAGAATCGTGAGCGTCTTCGAGTCAAAAAGCAGTTCCACATCCGCAAAACCCCCGGTACGTGTGGCGCGGATTTTGTCTGGCCGATCGAGAATAGCCTTACCCGAACTCGCCAAAGTTATTTTCTGAAGATCGGTTGTGACAATTTCGAGGTCGGCGTCGTAATCAAATGAAATAACCTTCTGAGCCGCCATGTAATCGGACATGGCCTTGAAGAGTCTTTTGGCGTCCGCCTCATCCGCTCTCGCTCCCGAGAGGCCGCCCATTAAGAGTATCAAGGCCAGCGCCGCAGCGCACACGCCGGTCGCGGAGACCTTCGTAAATTTTTGGGATACATTCTTCATTTGAGCGCGCTCCTTTTAAGCCTGAGTTACAGAAAGTCGTTGCGGACCTTGCTGGCTAAGATTGAACATACTCTGACGTTACGATGACGAAACCCGGATCGGATCGGGTTTCCGGGCCTGCGTCAAAATCAGTGATCATCAACGACATGCGGCGGCGAACGCCAATCCGCCCTGAGCCGGTCCGCACGCGATTTTGACTTCTCGCTATTTCCCTTCGGCGATGTCGATCTCCACGCGCCGGTTCTTCTCTCGACCCTGCGCGGTGTCATTGGAGGCCACCGGGTTCGCGTCGCCGTATCCGGTGGCGGTCATCGTACTGGGGGCCACACCCTTGGACGTAAGATACGTCTTGACCGTTTCGGCGCGGGCCTTGGACAGCGCGATGTTGTTCGGGTACTTCGCCTTGAGCCTCGGCCCGATCGGCACGTTATCGGTGTAGCCCTTAATTTCGATGACCTGCCCTGTGAGGGTACTCAAAACAGGGGCTATCTTGTTCAGCGTAGCTTCACCGGTTGGGTGGAGAGCCACGCTGCCCTCGGAAAACAGAAGGGCATTCGCGAGAGAGACACGGACGAGGTTCTGCAACTCCGCCACCTGCGCCTGATCATTACCGATTTCAGTTTCCAATTTCGAATTGAGTCGCTGGTATGTGTCTGCCAGCGACACTTCTTTATCGTAAGTGCTGTCCGTGACACAGCCAAACATCAAAACGGCTGCCATGATTACCAGGATAATTGCTCTCGTTTTCATGTTCACCTCCTTAAAGTTGCAGCGAGTCTGATCGCATCAATCAGCGATTGTTCATGGAAAGGTTTTTTCAGGTACGCCACCGCTCCCGCGCTCTTGGCCCTTTCCCGCCATTGCGTGTTGTCGTGGGCGGTCATAAAAATGATCGGACAATTCACCCGGAGCGAGGCAAGTTTTTTTTGGAGCTCAAGGCCTGTCATTCCCGGAAGCCGGATATCCAGCACAAGGAGCCCGGCGCCCGAGGACAGGCTATGGTATTCAAGGAAGTCTTCCGCGGAATCGAAGGTAAGCGCATGGTAACCAAATGAGGTCAGTAACCGTTTGAGGGCCCTCTGAATGGAAACGTCATCATCTACAACGTATATGGTGAATGACTCCTGACGCATGGCGTCTGGACCTTTCCTGATGAATTCTCCAGGTCAACGCCTCGTATTACTTCCCCGAAGAAAGAGGCTGCTCGCAGTGCATAGATAAAACTTATGGGAGGCGGCAAAGAAAAGCTATTGGACTTTGGTCCAATATCGGATTCAACAAAAACGGGAGTGGTCCTGTATTTTTTAGCGTACCAAAAAAATCCGCGCAGGATCGCGCGCGTGGGAACGCCGGAACAAAGAGGCGCTCCGCTTCTAATTGGAGTCCAGCTAAAATCGGGAGGAAGAAATAGTGGACTTTGGTCCTATATAAAGTTTCAGCCAATTGAGGAGCCGACTCCCACTTTTTCGGCGTATCGAACCAGATCGGCCAGAGATTGAGCGCCCATTTTCCTCATCACGCGGGCCCGGTGCGCCTTGATGGTCTTTTCGGTGGTTCCCAGGTCGAACGCCACCTGTTTGTTCAGCATGCCGCCCACAACAAGCCGAAAAACCTCTCGTTCGCGTTTGGTGAGGGTATCAAGCCGCGCATGAAGCGTTTGTTTTTCATCGCGTTCACGCCGCTGTTGGCGGCTTTGTTCGATCCCCAGGGAAACCGCGGCCAAGAGTTCCTTCTCGTCAAAAGGCTTTTCCAGGAAATCGATTGCGCCGGACTTGAAGGCCCTTACACTCGCGGGAACCGTTCCATGGCCCGTAATAAAAATGACCGGCAAGGCAAGGCCTCGCGCGACCAGACAGCTCTGGAGTTCGAGCCCGTTCAATCTCGGCATTTCTATGTCCAGGACCAAACATCCCGGCGCGTCAGGATGCGCGAAATCCAGAAAATCCAGCGCCGACTCAAAGGTCCGCGTTTCGTAACCCGCCGCTCGAAGCAAACGATCCAGAGCCTTACGCACGGATGGGTCGTCGTCGACCACATAAACAAGAGACTTATCCTCGGTCACGATTGATCCTCCCGGCTGGACGGAAGATTAAAGGAGACGGTGGCGCCGCCATAAGGATTGTTTGAAACCTCCATGCTCCCACCATGGGTGTTGATGATGGTCTGACTGATGGAAAGCCCCATCCCCAACCCCTCGGGTTTGGTGGTGTAAAAGGGTTCGAAAAGCCGCTCGATATTGTTTTCATCGACCCCGGTCCCGAAATCCGTTACGGAAGCCTTTACGCTGCCGTTGCCCGACGTTGAGGTTTTTATGGTAATTCTTCTCTGATTCGGCGGAGAATTTCTCATGGCCGCGGCGCTGTTTAGAATCAGGTTCAGGATCACCTGCTGCAGCTGGATGCGGTCCCCGCGAATCATCACCATATGCGGGCTCGATTCAATGGTGGTGGAGATTCCCTGCTGAATTAATTCGCCGCGAATAAGGTCAACGACCTCTTGAATAACCTGGCGCAGATCCAATGGTTCGTGACTGAGCTTGTCCTTTCTGACAAGAGCCCTGACTTTGCGCACCACATCCCCAGCCCGCTTATCATCCCGGATGATGTCTTCCAAAATCTGCCGGACCTCACCGATATCCGGCGCGGCCATGGAGAGAAACCGTTGTGCGGCCTCGGCGTTACTCAAAATGGCCGTGAGTGGCTGGTTGATTTCGTGCGCCAGCGAAGTGGTCAACTCTCCCATGCTGGCGATTCGGGTCACATGAGCAAGCTCATCCCTGCGCTGCCCGGCCTCGGCCTCGGCCCTCAGACGGTTCGTGACATCGCGCGCGGCCGCATAAATCAGATCGCCAGCGAGCACAGAGCTCCATTCCAGCCAGCGATAAGCCCCGTCTTTACCCAGATAGCGATTATCGAAATGAACAACCTTCCCCTGCGATTTCAGTGTGGAAATCGCTCTCCGAGTCCTCTCCACATCATCAGGATGGACAAAGTCGACAAACCGTTTCGACATCAGTTCTTCGCGGGTGTAACCAAGAGCGCTTTCCCAGGCGGGATTCAAAAGCTGGAAATAACCCTCGGTATTGGCGATGCATAATAAGTCCAGCGAAACGTTGAAGAACTGATCCAGCTCTTCCGACTTTCTGCGAAGCGACGCTTCAGCCGAACTCCGCCGTCGCTTCTGCGTGAGCAAACTGACGATCAGGAACGACTGCGCCAGGATAAAAGCCAGCGCGCCAATAATATAATACTTGAGGTCCCAAAGGCTGAACTCCCGGTTCACAATTATGCTTCCGCCCGGCAATGCGGATTCGCTCAGATTCCAGCGTTTGATTTGACGCCAATCGAACATGTCAAGTTGGCGCGCTTCCAATATGGCGGGAGTATTTTCCTTTTGTTGGGGTCCGCGCAATATTTTCAAGGCCATCTTGCCCGCTTCGGTTCCAATGTACTCGAAGCTTATAAGTGATCCTCCCACGATGCCGGCGCCAAGCAGAACGTCCAAGATCCCGAACACGGGCGCCTTGGAGACCCGGGAAAGCTGTTTCGCCACTTCCACCGTGGTACGGTATTTTCCGGCCGCATCTTGGCCGAAGGCGGTGAGGAAAACGATGCTGTCGGGGACGGCGCCGGATACCGCGGCCAGGATTTCCTCCAGAGGTTGCTCGCTCAGGTACTGAAATTCCAATCGCCCTTCCCACGCCTTGAAATCCTGCCTCGCCCTGTCTTCCAACCATTTATCCATTGGATAGGTTCCGCTCACGACGTAGACGCGTTTTGTTTTGGGAGCGAGCTTTAGCGCGATCGCCAGCGTTCGCTTCAAATCCGGCATGACTATATGAGGAATGATATGTCGCTCCGTTTTTGGCGCCTTAAAGGTCTTCGGCAAATAGAGAGCCATGATGGGGACATGGGGGAAGATAGTCCGACCCTCATTAAGCAGAAAAAGCAAGGCCTCCGGATACAGAGTGAAGATAAAGTCGATCTCGCGATTGCCGTAGCGCTGGCGTATAAGCTCGGTGACAAGCTTCAAGTATTCGGGGCTACTGTTTCTCCTCAGGTCCAGGTTCTCAAAAAACTGATTCCGGATAGCGATTCCGCCGGATTGCAGCGCCGCCGACAACCCTTCATTGTTTTTTTCGAATGCCGGCACGTTGGATTCGAAGGCGTTCAGGATAAGGATGTTTTTGTCTTCGAGCGGGTTTTGTCCCTGGTCCTGGGCGCAGCCCAGCGCAGGGAAGAAGCCCGCGGTAAAGAGCATCAAAAGCGATACGGAATAACACACTGCCATCGCTCCGATTCGGCGCTCGGTCGACATCAATTACTCCATTCCAGCGATTCGGCGCGCCGTCGCCTGAGTATCTTCCATGAACACCGTCCCTTTTGCAGTATTGAGTGTTTTTTGCCGCAAAGAAGCTCTGAAAAAATGATGATCCCGGAATCTGTCAGATACAATGCGCTAGTTCGTGAGTAGTTTTAAGGAAAGCCGATGGCGTTCTTCATAACGCGTCAACCTCCGCGCTCGACAAAATCCATGAATAGAGACGACCGATGGCTCGCGTTATGGAGTCTGGTAGGCGTATCTGCTCATGTCATGTTAAGTACTTATACTCAATTATATACTATCACGGTTTTTAAAAGGACAATAAAAATTTGGCCCCCTTGATATTTCTATAAAAGCCTAACGCTTTTAACCTCTAGGATGATGAGTTATTCGCGATGGCTAGGGCAGTGACTCAATTCCGTCACCAATACGTTTTGAAAATCCTTCATGTTCAATTTCCTCGCTGGAACGCGCAAAAATACCTTGACATCTCCCGCTTCCGGGTAATAGGAATAGCTCAAACACTGCAAGAAAGCGGTATTGCGACTTTAGCAAATAGAGCCTGGAAGGCCCAGTCCGGATGAATCCGGCCAATCTTCCCGGCTTTTTCTTTTTAAAAGACTGTTCACAATCAGGCCACGAAGGACCTTTTTCGGTTGAGGGCAGAAGCCGCGCCGTTCATTACTCAATCGCGAGGAGAGTCTGGTACTATGTGGCCCAAACTAAAATTCGATTTCCTGTTCGTCTTGTTTCTTACCGCAATTTCAGTGGGATTCTGCCTGGGGACGGCGTCCGCCCAGGAGCCGCGACCTGAAGTCCAGCGACTGGAAGATATGGAGGTTGTGGCTTCTCCCATCATCGAGGGCAATCAATTGGATCGCTACGCTTCCGAGAAAACCGAAGTAAGCGAAGAGCAGATCAGAGACCTCAACGCCCAGGACCTGCCGTCCGCTTTAAGGATGACTCCCGGCGTGAACATTTCCCGTTATAACCCCATCGGGTCCTTTGGGGGGGCCGAAGGCGGCGGGATTTTCATCCGCGGCCAGGGCACAAGCCGGCCGGGAGCTGAAATAAAGACCCTGGTGGACGGCGTGCCGATGTACATGAGCGTCTGGAACCATCCTCTATTGGACCTGATGTCCCTTGACCCCGCCCACGTGATCGAAGTCTATAAGAGCCCCCAACCTCAATACTTCGGTAACGCCTTCGCCGTGGTAAACATCGTTCCCAAACGCGCCAAGAGCGAGGGTTTTGTGACGCGATTCCAAACCGAGGGCGGCAGCTACGACACCTTTATCGTTACTGGTGAGCATGGCGGAAAGAAGGGTTCCCTGGATTATTACGTCGGTGGCGGCTACCGGACATCCAGCGGCCATCGGGATCACTCGGACGGTGAATTGGGGGACGGCTATGGACGTATCGGCTACCAGCTCACGGACAATTGGAATTTTTCCCTTTTTTCGCTGGGAAGCGACAATTATTCCCTGGATCCGGGTGAAGAAGGGGCCGATCCATCCCTGCGGCAGGGAAAATACGAGACCCGCGCTTTGATGGGGGTGGCCACGGCGGAGAACCGGTACGACAAGGCCGAAGGTTACATCAAGCTGTACTGCAACGGAGGGGAAGGCGACTGGCTGGATCAGCCGACGGACAGCGGACTGAGGGAGGACCTCTACAACGATTTCCTGTACTATGGAGTGAAGGCGCGGGAAACGTTCCACCTGTGGAAAGGCGGAGAGATACTGTCAGGTCTGGATTGGGACTACACCAAGGGCAGTTATAAGTTGAAGTACAGCGACGGCACGCGGAACGACTGGGATGGATCGAGCTACAGCATCGTCTCTCCGTACGCCGCGGTGAGCCAACTGATCGGTGATAAAGACAGCTTCTACGCCATACCCTCGACCGGTGTCCGCTATTACGCCAACACTGAGTTCGACTCGGAATGGGCGCCCCACGCCGGGATCATTCTGGGTTATAAGAACACCGAACTGCACGCGGGCTATTCCAGGGGCGTCATTTATCCGGGGCTGGATGTCATGGTATTCTCCGAGGAAGTCATTCCCGCCCTGGGTGACAGTTGGAAAAACCTGAACGCGGAAAGGGTGGACCACTACGAAGTGGGCATCCGGCATCGTTTCGGGACCATGGCCATCGCCGATTGCACCTTCTTCTACGACGACGGCAAGGATCGCTATGTGATTGTCCCTCCGCCACCGCCGCCCCCGGTCTACGAGAATGTGGAAAGCTATCAGATCCGGGGGGTCGAGGCGTCTGTTACCGTTTATCCCCTAAAGAATCTGGCGTTGTTTGGGGGAGGCGCGTACCTGAACACCGAACCATCCGACCTGCCGTACGCGCCGGAATTTACCGCCAGCGCCGGATTGAACTGGCTATTCCTCGAACACTTCAAACTGAGCCTGGACTCCCAATATGTGAGCAGTTTTTACGCGCTGTCGCAGGCAAGACGGCTGGGTAGCGAGAATACCGACAAGGTGGAAAGCTACATTCTGGTTAACGCGAAATTCGGGTATCTTTTCGATGTACACAGATGGGGAATGGCCGGCGAGTTTTTTGTGGCCGGAGAGAATTTAACGGACGCGGACTACGAGTACCGGCCCGGCTATCCCATGCCGGGCATCAACGGCATGGTGGGCGTGTCGCTTCAGTTCTAGCGGGAGAAAGCTTATGGGCGGACGCGCGAAACGCGAGTTTTTCGACAGCCGCGCCACGGAATGGGAACAGAATTGCTATCCGCGGGAAATCCGCGTGCGACTGGCTGAACTCGTCCCTGAATTCGATCTGACAGCCGGGGCCCGCGTATTGGATGTGGGAACAGGCCCCGGTGTGCTCATTCCCTACATTCGCAAAGCGATTGGCCATCGAGGCGGAATCTGCGCTTTCGATCTGTCGCTTCCCATGGTCAGGCAGGCGCGGCTCAAGCCGCTCCTCCCCCTTGATCTGGCGCTCCAGGCCGACGCGCAGCGCCTGCCTTTCAGGTCTGATGCTTTTGACAACGTGGTCTGTTTCGCCGCGTTCCCCCATTTCGACGATCCTGAGTTGGCGGTGCGTGAAATGGCGCGCGTCACGCGGAGGGGGGGAACGGTTGTCATCGCCCATCTGCTGAGCCGCGATGAACTTGCGCGTCACCATGGCGGCCACGAAGTGGTCGCGGACGACATTCTGCCGAACAATGAACTGATGCGAGCGTTTTTCCGGCGGGCCGGGCTCGACGAGCCGTACATCGAGGACCGGCCTGGCCGCTATCTGGCAAGAGCCGGGAGGCTATAAATGAAACAAGCTGCTGTCAATGCGGGATTCGATCAATGGATTGTATTTGAAAAAATACGCGAGGCCAACCGCATGCGTCACCGTGAAGCTTATGAGACCGTGGAGCGAACCTTAGCCGCCGGATTCGAGTGGCCGCCTCGAATTCTGGACATCGGTTGCGGCGATGGCCGCGAAATAGCAAAAATCCTGAAGAGAGTTCCCGCAACCGAGTATGTGGGAATCGACAACTCTTCGGATGTTCTGGAGAATGCGCGCGTCAATCTGGCCGAAGCGCCTTGCCCCTGGCGCCTGATTCACGGCGACTATACGGAGGCCTTCAAAATAGCCGGAACATCCTTCAACGTCATCCTGCTCGGCCTCTTCCTGCACCATTTCCCCGCCAGGGAAAAACAGGATTTTTTCCAACACGCCGCCCGAATGCTCACAGCGGACGGCGCCGTATTGGCCCACGAGCCTGTTCTGCTGGAGACCGAAGACCGGAAGGGATTTCTGGAACGAATGTCGCTGGCTTGCGAGGGCTGGCCGGAACTCACCCCCGAAGAACGGGAAACGCTTGCGCCCCACTGGTCAGGGCATGGTTATCAGGAACGGGTGAGCAGCCTCGAAGAGATCGCCGGACAAGCCGGCTTTTCCAAGACCGAGGTCTTGTGGCGTGATCCGGATCGCTTCTATGTCGTATTGTCGTTCCGGCGATAAGCCGCGCGGGTCCGACACCTCACTCTTTTTTCACCCGGCGCTTGGGTGAAAAGGCCGCGGCCGCGATAAAAAGTAAGGTAGACACCAGCACGATGGTAGCGCCGCTCGGGAAACGGAACAGGTAGGAGCCCAGCAGCCCCAGCCATGTGGACAGCACGCCGAAGGCCGCCGACAGCGCGAACATCCAGCGCAACCGGTAGGTAAGCTGCCAGGCCGCGGCGGCGGGGTTCAGGATGAGGTTGAAGATCAGGAGGCCCCCGATACTCTGGAGCGAAACCGTAATGGCCGAACCGGTCAGGATCAGCATGGCGTAAAAGATGAAATTTGCCGGAAGCCCCACGGCCAGCGCCACTTCACGGTGAAAAATCACCGTTTGAATCTCCTTGAAAAACAGGACGATCAGCAGGACCACGGCGAGCGCCACCGCGGCGAGCAGCGCCAGATCCGCGTATGTCACCGTTAGTATGCTCCCCCACAGCAGCTCCAGAGCCTCGGTTTTCGGACCGCGCATAAGGCCCATGAACAAAAACGCCAAACCCATGGTCAGTGAAAAGACGATGCCAATGGGCGTATCGGGGCTGAATTCACCCCGGTCGGACAACGGCCCGATCACGGCTACGGCCACCAGGCAAAACATGAACGCTCCGATGTCGGGGCTGAAACCGAGAAAAATCCCGAAAAGCGCGCCCGCAAAGGCGGCATGGGCGATGGCCACCCCGATGAAGGATAAATTCATGGTGACCACAAGCACGCCGATGAGCGCGCAACCGACGCCGCCCAGAAATCCGGCCAGAATAGCGTTCTGCATGAATTCGTAACGCAGAATGGATAGGTCCAAAATCTTCGCCCCCAGTTAATGAAATTCTTCCGTCCCGGCGTCCCATTCGTAAAGCCGGTTCAACACGTCGTCGATCAAGAGTTCCGCGGGTTTGCCGACCGACCAGACCCTGCCCTCCTTCATCAGGACGATGCGGTCGCACATGGCGGAGGCGGTACGGTGAGCGTGGGTTACCATGAGGGTCGTCAGCCCGCGCGAACGATGAATGGCGTGCGACAGGTTCATGATCTCGGTCCTGGACCGCCGGTCAAGACCTGTGGTAGGCTCGTCCAACAGGAGAATGGCAGGTTCCTGCGCCAGGGCGCGGGCGATGGCCACGCGCTGCTGTTCGCCGCCCGACAGATGCCCGATCGGACGACCCGCCAGATGGGTCATATCCACCAGACCCAACATGCTTTCCACTACCCTGCGGTCTTCCTTTCCAGGCCGGCGCAGAGGCCCCAACCGGCCGTAACGGCCCATCATGACCACCTCCCGCACGTTAACCGGCATGCGAGGGTCAATGTTGCGCGTCTGAGGAACATAGCCGATCCTGCGGCGAAGGGCCGCGGGGCATCCCTTGCTGATGTCGCGTCCCAGCACGCTGACCCGGCCGCTCAACAGTTTGCCCAGGCCGTTCACGAGAGTGAGAATGGTGGTCTTGCCGGAACCGTTAGGTCCCATCACGCCGATAAGCTCTCCGTCGGCGACATCCAGACTCACCCCTCGCAGAGCCACGTCCTCGCGGTATGACACGACCGCGTCGCAAATGCTTATAATGGGGTCCGGCACAATTTCACCTCTTGACGCAATCATCACACGGTCCTTTGATTCGGCGCCGGAGCGAGCCTTTCCCAGTAAGGGCCGGGAGGCGTTTCGAGACAGGGGATTTATGGGTTTCACGGCCTGGGCGCCGCCGCAAGCAGCAAGTCCACATTTTTCTGAAGCGCTTTCGCCCACGTCCCGGTGTCAGGATATCCGCCGGGAAAATTGCTCAGGGTGACATGCGCGGCCCCGATCTCTTTCGCGATACCATAGCCGGCCTGTTTGCCGCTTTGGAGGTTGTCGACGACCAGACGAACGGATTTCGCCCGCCCCTGCCGGATGGCGTCTTCCACACCCGAAGGCGACATGTCTTCTGCCCGAACGAAGGTTCCGACGACCTGAAAACCGGCCCAGCGGATAAAATCGGCCTGCATGTCGTTCGCCAGCGCGGCGATCCGGCCGATGTCCGCATCCGCCAGCCGCCGGGCTTGAACAGCGCCCGTCTGTTGAACCGACGCCTTTCGCCGTTCCGCGGCCGCGCGGTAGATGCCGGCGTGAACGGGATCAACCTCCGCGAGCACGGCGGCGATCCGGTCCGTCGCTTCGATTTGCGCGGATGGAACCATCCAGTTGCCGGGCGTCTCCAGAACCACTCTCTTAAAGGCCCGGTTTCCGGACGCCCGGATGGTCTGTTCGCCGAATTGCCGGCCCTGCCAGCAATGCAGCATGAAAATCCGCGCGTGGGCCAGCAGCTTCATGTCATCCAATTTGATGTCAAAATGGCCGGGGCAGGAGGCCGGCGGGATCATCGTGGCGACCTCAACAGCGTCGCCCCCCAGATCCTGAACGATTTCGGAGATCAAAGAGGTGGTCGCCACAATTTTCAGGCGCGCTTCCTGTTGCGCGTATGCGGGCGAGCCTGGCGCCAACCGTATGAGTAAAAACAGCGCAAAGCCGCATAGCACAGCGGACCTTACCTTGAACGGCGTAGTGCGCATGGATTGCGTCCTCCACATTAAACAGAGTCGACCGGACCGCCGCCGGCCAGACTCATAAAACAAAAAAGCCACGAAAACTCCGCGCTCTCGTATGGAAAGCTGGGCCTTCATGGCTTTGAACAATGCATTTTTACGGCGGCCGCGATTGGGGATAAAATTGACGGTACCTAATCCCACCCAACAGCGCCGCAAATCTTTCTGGAACCGGGACCGTTTCTTTCGGTCGATCATCCCCACATAGCCGGGTTGTACTGGAAAGTCAAGAGCGCAAAAGGAAAAGGGCCGCTACAACTATGAATCACACAGTTTCTTATCTCTTGCTTCGCCCCATAGCTCAACAAAGCTTTTCGGAAATGATCCGACGCGCTCTGCGGCGTTCAACCTTTTTGACCATATGTTTCCCAGCGCTAACGTTACGGCGCGCCATGGCCGATAACAAGAAACCACTATAAACAGACAAATCCGTCGGCGCCGATAATGGGGCTATTTTTTTCTTGACATCAAGTCGATAGTCGACTATCTACGAACTATAGTCGACCAAAAATGCGAGGGATGTACCGTATGAACTTAGGCAAACAGTTGGGAGCGGCCGAATACAAGGAATCAGGGATGATTTTGACCGATCACCTCAGCCTGTCCGAAAGGATTTTTAAAGTCATAGAAGAAGCCATACTCAGTAGCTCCCTCAAGCCGGGTGAAAGGATCATCGAGACTGAACTCGCGAAGACGCTCGGAACAAGCAAGTCCCCTGTCCGGGAAGCGCTGAAACGCCTGGAAGGGGAAGGAATCGTACGCTATAGCCCTCGCAAGGGCTATTATGTGAGAGAGATCGACCGGAAAAGCATCGATGATTTCTTTGACGCCATGTTCGTCATCGAGCCGGTAGCCGCAGTCAAATCCCTCACCCATAGAAACAAACAGATCTGCGACGAAATAGACTCCATGCTTAAAGAGATGGAGGTGGAGTTACGATCGAAGAATTACAAATCCTATCTGGTATTGAACGATAGGTTCCACAAGCTCTTCCACAAAACCACCGACAATGAATGGATCATCAAGTTTTCTCAAATGCTGAGAAAGCAGGCGGAAATGCTTAGATCCCTCTCCCTATATACAAAGGACCGCTTTTCTCGTTCCATTGAAGAACACAGGGCCATTGGCGAAGCTTATAAAGCCGGAAATGAGGAAATGCTCACGGCCGCTGTCAAGACTCACCTTGTAATGTTTAAAGACAACATCCTGAAGTCTGAGTATTTAAAACACAATTCATAACGTTTATCCGCTGTTCGCTGCGCGTTTTCAGCGTCAGAAACAAAATATAGTCTGTCATACCAACGTATTTTTCTTTCTCGTGGCCAGAGGCTCGGATGGAGAGCCATGCGCTTACGAAGAACGATATATCGGTTGAAACGGAAAGAATAGCGAATGAAAGCGCTAAAGGATGAATTCTGACCCGATACTCAGTTTTCGGAACATCGTCAAACGGTTCCCGGGTGTGGAAGCGCTCAAAGGCGTGGATTTGGACCTCAACGCGGGCGAGGTTCACGTGCTGGTGGGAGCGAATGGCGCGGGGAAATCCACTCTGGTGAAGATTCTGGCTGGAGTTTACCACCCGGACGAAGGAGAAATTTACTATGAGGGCCGTCCCGCTTCAATAAGGAGTCCGGAACAGGCGCTGGAGTCGGGAATATCCGTAGTTTATCAGAACTTCAATCTTATCAATAAGATGAACGTGGGCCAGAACATTTTTCTTAACCGGGAACCGGTAAAAGGAAGGTTCTTCAAAAGAATAGACTGGAAGCGGCTGTATTCGGACGCCGCCGCGGTTCTTCAGCGGCTCCACATGGACCTCGACCCGAAGGTGAAAGTGGGCGCGCTCACCGTGGCGGACCACCAAATGATCGAAATTGCCAAAGCGCTTTCCATAGAGTGTCGCATCCTGGTGCTGGACGAACCGACCTCTTCTCTGTCCGAACAGGAAACCGAAGAGCTCTTTTCCCGTATATCGAAGTTGCGGGAGGATGGTGTGGCCATTCTGTATATCTCCCACCGGATGGAAGAAATCAAACGCATCGGCGATCGCGTAACGGTATTCAGAGACGGAAGAAAAATCGGCACCGAAGACGCCCGGGAGATAACGGTTGACCAGATAATCAAAATGATGCTCGGGCGGGAGATTGACAAAATCTATCCATGGATCGGCCGGCCGGCCGGCGAAGAACTCTTGTCCGTGGAGGGATTGTCTTCGCCGGGAATTTTAAGAGACGTCAGTTTCACGTTACACCGGGGTGAAATACTCGGTTTGGCGGGGTTGGTGGGCGCCAAGAGAACCGAGGTCGCGCACGCCATTTTTGGCGCCTTACCGCTGGAATCCGGTCGAATAATCTTAAACGGAAGACACCTTGAGCCCAAGACTCCAAGAGACGCCATCAACGCGGGCATCGGATTGTTACCCGAAGACAAGAGAAAGCATGGAATGTTTTCCATCCTCAGTGTGTCGAAAAACATCACCAGCGCCGGCCTGAGAAAGCTGAAGACCGGTCTTGCTCTCAGTTTGAAAAGGGAGCGGGAGGTTTCAGAGGATTTCGTCAAAAAGCTCAACATCCGCGCCCCTTCGGTGAATACCAGAATGGAGTCTCTGAGCGGCGGCAATCAGCAAAAAGTCGTTCTGACCAAATGCCTGTTCACCAATTCGGAAGTTCTGATTTTTGATGAGCCGACCAAAGGAATAGATGTGGGCGCCAAAGAGGATATCTATCGCCTGATGATCGAATTGGCGCAAGAGGGAAAGGGCATCATTATGATCTCTTCCGACATCCCCGAAGTCCTGGGCATGAGCGACCGGATTATGGTCATGAAGGAAGGTCGTATTACGGCCGAAATGTTCCGAGATGAAGCAAATCAACAAAAGATACTGGGAGCCGCCCTATGATTCCTCAGGGAAACGCCATTCCACTCCAGGGAGCTAAAACCGGTCTTGATATTGGCTTTTATTGGGAAAGATACGGGGTAATAGCCGCCTTTCTGGTGATCCTTGCAATTTCTTCCGTCCTGGCCCCCAATTTCCTGAGCGTAAGCAATTTCTTGAATGTTCTCACCACCATGTCGTTCGTCCTTTTTGTAACCTATGGGCAGACTCTGGTGATTATTTCCGGGGGCATGGATCTTTCCCACGGTTCGTTGGTGAGCCTGAGCTGTATGGCCAGCGCCGCGCTGGTAGCGATAGAGCATCCATGGATAGGGTTGGCCGCCGGTTTGGGAGTGGGAGCGCTCTGCGGTTTCATCAACGGCGTCATCATCGGCATTATCCGCTTGAACGCGATCATAACCACGCTGGGCATGCTTTATATCGCCGGCGGTCTCTCGCTCTATTTCACGGAAGGCAGGAGCGTCGAAGGTATCGACCCCGAAAAAGCGAGCAATTTTCACTTCCTGGCTGAAGGTCAGATCTTCCATATCCCTTTTGTGATCATCCTGGCGCTGGTTTTCCTGATTCTTACCCACGTTATTCTGCGTCACACCCGTTTCGGAAATCATATCTACGCGCTGGGAGGCAATGAAGAAGCGGCGGAAATAGCCGGCATCAACTACGCCAGAATGAAAATGATGATTTTCACCCTGAGCGGTCTGTCCTGCGGCGTCGCGGGCTCGCTGCTCACCGCGAGAATGCTTTCCGGAGAGCCTCGGGTCGGTTCAGGCACCTTCCTGCTTGAATCCATCGGAGCGGTTGTGGTCGGTGGGAATGACATTTTCGGCGGAACCGGAAATGTGGGGAGAACGGTTCTCGGCCTCATGATTCTTCATTTTCTATCCAACGCTCTCAATCTGATCGGTATTTCCACCTTCGCCCAACAGGTGATCGTAGGCATTGTAGTAATCCTTTTCTGCTATTTAGGTCTGGCTCGCGGGAAATGAAAGGCGCCCAACTATGAACGCTGACAACGTTGTTCAAGAAAAGGTTTCATTCAATATCAAGTTCATCGAGAGAATAGACTGGGAGAAATACGGACTCCCGATGGCGTTCATTTGCATGCTGATCGTTTTTACGCTCATCAACCCCGCATTCTTCAGCTTTCGAAACATGATCCAGACAACACGGCAAGGCGCCATTCTTTTTCTGGTCGTTTCGGGGCAGACCTTCGCATTGCTGGCGCGAGGTATCGACCTTTCCCAGGGTTCGGTCATGGGCCTTGCCAGTATAGCCATCATCAGCAGTATCTATACCCTGGGGGCCTACGCCGGTTCCATAGTCGGTATCCTGATGGGGGGCTGTTGCGGCCTCATTAACGGCGTTCTCATCGCTTTTCTGGGAATTCCGCCTATCCTGGCGACCCTCGGCATGCTCTTTATCGCTCTTGGCGTGGAACTGGTCTATACGGGCGGCGTCACGCTCACCAACCTCAGTGATATCGATCAGGCGCATTTGTTCTGGTTCGGCGGCGGCATGGTGGGGCCGATTCCGACGCCGGTCGTCTTCGCCCTGATAATCGGGCTTCTGTTGTATTTCCTCCTGAAGCGGACCGCGTTCGGCCGTGAAATATACCTTTTCGGATCTAACGCTGAAGCCACCTACATGGCGGGAATTCCAACAAAGCGCATCATCGTGACGGTTTACACTTTAAGCGCGTTGCTCGCGTCTCTGGGAGCGTTTTTTCTCACCGCCCGTCTGAGTATGGGCTTTCCGCATCTTGGAGAAGGGTGGCTCGTGCTTGCCATAGGGGGAGCCGTTCTGGGAGGTAATTCAGTCCTGGGCGGGAAAGGAGGCATTTGGCAGGCGCTCCTGGGGGCAATGGTGATCTCTTTTCTCGACAATGGACTTATAGTCTCCGGTGTCTCCTCGTTTGCCAGGGAGGCTGTCATCGGGGCGGTAATCATTTTCGCATGCCTGGCGAGTGTGATCCGGGGCCGATCATAAATCATTCAATGGTGGAGGGTCAGTTATGAAAAAGAGAATCGTCGTAATGACTGTGCTGGCGTGTCTGTTCGCCACGGGATTGATCTTTACAGCGGGAAATTGGGCGATCGCGAAAGATATCGAGATTGCGGTAATGGTACCCAACGGGGTCGATCCTTATTTCACTGCAAAACGATATGGTTACGAAAAGGAATGTGAAAAATTAGGCGTAAAAATGCTTTTTTTCGACGCCGGTGGTTACTCCAATGTCAACAAACAGATCGGTCAAATTGAAGATATGATGCAGCGGGGAATCGACGGGATCATTTTGGGGGCCACCAGCGCGGAGGGAACAGTGCCGGTCGTCAACAAAGTCATAGAAAAGGGTGTACCGCTGGTTATCGACAACCTGGACTCGCGGACTAAATTGCCGACGCTCAGAATCATGAAAAACGGCATCCTCGTAGGTCAGTTGCGCGCCGCATATATTGTCGAGCAATTACAGGGAAAAGGAAAAGTGCTGCTTCTGCCCGGCCCTTCAGCGGTAGCTTTGTGTCAGGAGGAACACAAAGGGTTTGTCGATTACGCCAAGCATTTCCCCGGAATCAAGGTTATTACGGAATGGACGCCATCCAGTCCTGACGCGGGAATGACTACCGTTGAGGGCATTCTGCAAGCCAATCCCGACTTGAATGCCGTGGCGTGCTTTTCACCGCCTCTTACGGTGGGAGCGGTAAAGGCCATCCAGGCGTCGGGGTGTAAAAAGGGATCGGTCATTGTTGTGGGTCAAATGCTGGACGCCGGAATGGAAAAATACATGGAGGATGGCTGGCTTCAGGCGACCGTTATGTGCGACCACATAGAGATGGCGCGGGAAGCGGTTCGGATGCTGGTGAAGGAGATTAAAGGGGAACTCAGTCCTCCGTTATACTGTGAGATCGATCACTATCTGGTAACTCAAAATGATCTGAAGAATTTTGACCGGACAGGTTCTTCGTATCCAAAAGAATGGCGCAAGTAATCCTTTGCTTCGGCAAAGGAGATAGTGGACGTATCTGATTGGACGGAAAACGTATTGTACGTATGGATGAACCAGTCACGAATCACATTCGGCCCGGCATAAATGATTAATAAGGAGTCCTTGTAACTATAATAAGACCTAACGGAATTGAAAGTAGCTGTTTTCTCTTATTTATTTTGAATACCGAGAGAACCCGTATACGTGAGGAGGTAGTTGGACATGCCGAGATTCAGAGTCACGGTGGACGATGTAAAACCGGCCGGTTCCGCGAAAAGCGATATCGGCTTCGCGAATATGGATATCAGATTTCTGATAACAGACAAATTATGCGATGCGCGCGAACTTTCGCTCTTTCGAACAATTTTTCCCCCCGGTTTTTCAGCGCATCAGAAACATTATCACAAAGATATTGAAGAGGTTATGTTCGGAATCAGAGGAAAAGGCATTGTGGGCATAGAACACTCCAAGGGGCATGTGGAAGAATATGCTATTTCTCCCGGCGTCGCCGTTTTCGTCCCCAAAAACGCCGTGCACTGGTTCCGAAACGCGGCTCCCGACGCCGAAGTTGAAATTTGCGGCGTTTATTCAGCGCCCGACGCGGGGGATTATAAACCTGAGGACTATATATATATTGGCGAAATAACAGAAGAAGATAAAAGGTTGTAGATTGTCCTTCTACAGCCGCTTCTACGAACGCGATGAGGTGAATGCATGTCGAACGAGATAGAAATTAGGAAATCGGGACTTGACCACTCTTACATTCAATATCCGCATCATTACGCGCCGAGGCGGGTTTACAGTATCACGGGAGCGGATTGGGAACAAAGAGTAGATTTTGACCGTATGCGCCGGGAACGTTTGGCCAGGGCCAAGGAGGCCATGGAGCAGCAGGGGCTTGGCGCCATGGTGCTCTACCATGGAGCCAACGTCCGGTACGTGACGGGTGTTTATCAGGGCATGTGGAAATACAGCATTTTCATCCGCTATGCGGTGCTTTGCCGGGACAGCGAACCGGTGCTCTTCGAGACCGTGGGATCGGATATGGAACGGGCCAAGCTCAATTGCCCCTGGCTTTCGGGAAGGGTCGAGCCGGCGATGACCTGGACCTGGTCGGAAGGCGCCACCGAGAATCAGGCCAAGAAGATGGTCAAGGGGGTGGTTGACGTCCTGAAGGAACGAAAAGTCTTCGGTGAAAAAGTGGGCGTGGACATTATGGACGCGTGGGTGCACGCGGCCTTTGAAGAAGCCGGGGTCAAATTGGTTAACGCCTGGCCCGCCATGTCCCAAGCGCGACTGATCAAAACGGTGGATGAACTGGAATGCTGCAAGATTTCGACGAGTATCGCCGATAACTGCTTTGATTTGATCCAGCACGAGTGGTTGAAAAGGCCGGGTTTGACCGAGAGTCAACTTGCCGGAAACATCATGAAGTATTTCACCGACCATGGATTTGAGGAAGGCCAGGCTTTTTGCGTGGCCTCGGGCGGCAACACCAATCCATACAGCCGGTGGTGGTCCGATAAGCCCATCCGGAGAGGCGATCTGGTAATTTGCGATATCGGTGGCAGAGGCCCGTGCGGCGGCTACTACGCCGATGTGACCCGCACCTTCATGTGCGGTGACGCCGCGCCGACCCCGGAGCAGAAGAAGCTTTACAAAGAGGCTATGGATACCACCATGGCCGCCGCCAATGAGGCGCGGCCGGGCAAGACCACCGCTGATGTGGCCCGGCATTTTCCCGAATACGATGACGATGTGTACAAAACGTGCAGCCTCTTCCAGTTTGGACACAGCATCGGACTGACGCTGTACGAAGGCATGTGGGTCTCGAGAGGTTTCTCTTTTGATTATCCGGCCGAATTCAAAGAAAATATGTTCATGGCCATTGAAACCTACAGCGGTAAGCCGGGCCTGGAACAGGCCGTGCGGCTGGAACAGGACGTGGTCGTGACGAAAGATGGACCGGTGCTGTTCACTTTGTTCCCCTTTGATGAAAGATTCCTGGATTAAAAAGCGCGGCCGCTGAAAGGGGCGCGAGGCCGCCGCCCCTTCCAGCGTCTTCATTGAAAAATCATTGAACATATGGAGGGGACCGGCATTCCAATCCTCCGAAAGGACTGAAAGCGCGGGACGGAACTTATCCGCGCTTTTCAGCTTTATCTTTGAACATAGTCAGGCGTTTGGTCCCCTTGATCTGCCTGAAGTTGGCTCCCTGGCTGACGCATTTCAGGGCAAGCTCCTCATCCGTGACTCTTGTTCCCGACAGTACATCCACGCCGTAATCAAATAATACCGGGGAAAGTGGCACGGTATCTCCAAGCATGACTATAAAGGCTTCGGCTTTACACAACGCCAGCAAACTCTCGAAGGTATGATTAGTCAGGGACGTCCCCGTGATAGCGACAACATCCGCCTGGGGAATAAGCTGTTCGGCTTCAGCCTCCTTGGAATCGCCTTCCCTGGGGTTCTTCTCAATAACCCAGAGGCTCTTTGCCTTTTCGCGCACTTTTGCCAGAAACGGGAAGTGCCCAACAATCGCCACCTTTTTGTTGGCGCCTTTCTGCAAAATAACCTCCGCGGCGTTGAGTTCGACGCATGAACGAAGATCCACCTCGAGCAGGGAATTAATGGCGGCCATGCCGATAGCCGCCTCAAGAATACTATCCGAGTACGCCAGTTTGGAAAGTTCCATCGGAGATTTATCAAGCAGGGAACCAGGCTCCCGGACCAGGGGACCCTCTTGTTTAAGCGCATCCCGCGGCAAAGTGGCCGCAAGCCCACAGTAACGACTCAGTAAAGCGGTATGAAATATTCCCTGACGTATATCTCTTACAGGGGCGTCAAAGTCGAGAATCGAAATCAAGTCATCGAGCGCTTTCATAAGTTCCTCTCTGCGATTGGGTTATGAAGTTCCGGTATTCCACTTTAACCAAATCCCCGCGTGTGTAAGAATCGCAATGCGCAAATGAATGTGTTGTCACACGTGTGGTTCCAGCAATTTTGGCGATTTAACCGCTGTGGTCAGGATCCAAGGGCGGTTAGACGGTTTTACGCCTTACCTGTCGCGTAAAATTATTAGCTGGCGATTACTTTAAAAAAATTTCCTCCGAAAAACAATAAATCAGCGGACCACTTGGCGGGAATAAAGAACAGCTGTAGAACAGATTGCGCAAATCCTCTAACTTATCCTTTATCTTATGGCAAAGATTGCACAGTGGGCGGGTTTTAACTCCGGACTGACGCGCTTACGCCTTCGAATAGGCGCGCCAGACCACTTGGTTAGGCGGGAAGCGTTTTAAAACGATCGGCCAGAATATAAGGAGAGGGAACTATTAGCGAAGATAGTTCCCTCTCCGCCCCTCTCAGAAGGCTCCGCGTGTATGGATTAAGAGCGGCAATGAAAATTCACGAACCAGGGGGGGCGCGCTCCTTAATTTCCTGCCAGGCAATCTTCCACGATCTTAGTAAGCCCGTGAAGGTCTTCGACAGTATAGTCCGGCGTCTGCCCCTGGGGACCTTTTACAACGCGGGTGGGCCTGCGAATCCAGCAGCCCTTCATGCCACAGGCCATGGCGCCCTGGACGTCCCAGGGCGGACCGGCGCAATAAATTACGTTGGAAAAGTTTAAGTCGACATTCAGTTCCCGGCTGGCTGTTTCCAGCACCCAACGGTAGGCGCGCGGGGAAGGCTTGCTGCATTGGCTCTTATCCATATCGCCCACGAAGTGGGGTCGGGCGTCGCCGAGCTGGTCGACCATCATATCCAGATATTCCGTCTCCACATTGGAGTAACAAAGAACCTTGACCAGTTCTTTCTGCCTGGCCAACGCGGCGATGGTGTCCGAAAAAGGCGGAACGTCTATCCAGCGCTCGGTCATAAACTTTACGTCTTCCTCCGGATTTCCCGGCAAGCCGAAAACCCTCATTGCCAGCCGCAGCGATTTTGAGAGAGTCTCCGTAAAGGTCTGAAATTGTCCGAACGCCGCGCGGTGGTTTTCGCCGGTGTTCATGTAAGCCCACATTTGCCAGAACTCCCCGGGATCTATGTCGCTGTGGTACTTTTTCAGTAGATTTCCGCACGCGTCTTTCCAGATATCATCCCACATCCATAAGGTATTCTTTGAATCGTAAAAGATTGCTTTGGGGAATTCGTTCTTTTTCATCCTCTCAATTCTCCTTCAGAAGTGGTTGTGTGCCAGCCTGTCGACGTCCAATCGACGCCTTTTCGAACCTCTCTTCCGATCCCGGCTTTTCCTGTGCGCGTCCACTCACCCATTTCCGGAGCCTGCTATGCTTCCAAAATCGCCCCGCTTCGCCTCAATTCCCTTTGAACTATTTCGGCGGGAACCATTCTGGGCGGCGTGTCCGAATCCACGGACCGCGCGGCCAGAACTCCAGCCGCTTCTCCCGTGGCCAATGACGGCCCTATGACGCGCGTGGACGCCTGCGCAATATGGGTGGTGGAAATACACCGCCCGGCCATCACTACATTATCGACCTTCAGGGGTATGAGACATCTCAGAGGTATGGTGTAGTAATCATCATCCGTTTCGAGGAACTTCCACTGGATTTTTCCCGTCGCGGGGTCATGAAACTCCACGGGCCACGCTCCCAAGGCGATGGCGTCGTCAAACTTCTGGCCTTCCAAGGCCTCGCGCTCACCAAGAACGTATTCTCCCAGTATCCGCCTAGTTTCCCGAACACCCACCTGCGGGGCGATGGAAGAGATTTCCGCCCGTTCGAACCCCGGCGTCGTGTCCCGCAGAAAATCGAGATATTCGAACACCTGACGTCTGCCCTCAAGTTCGGCTTTCGTTAGATCCACCGCGTCGAGCGCGTTCAGGTCCGGAATGCCGGTGAGGTTGGCGCTCACCAACCCCGTAGGGATGGCGGGGCCTATAATGGGGTCCACCCTGGTCAACCGGAACGTTCCATCGCGCCGGGCCTCCACCATTCGCGTTCGCAGAAGTTGGCGATCCAGTATCCGGAGTTTGTCCGGATCTACATTGGTCATACGAAATATGGTGGTCAGCGACTGGGCTCTCCCCTTTCCATCGCCGAATTCAAAGGGCGCGCCGGCCTTACTCGCCACATCGCCATCGCCGGTGGCGTCCACAATGACCCTGGCCAGGTATGCGCGCCGTCCCGACTTGTTTTCAACGATCACTCCCGCAAGGCGGCTCCCTTCGACCTCCCAAAGGACCTCGACTACGAGGGTGTGGAAAAGAAGATCCGCCCCGCTTTGCAGGACAAGCCGATCGGCGGCGTACTTAAAAACTTCGGGACTGTATTGATAGACCGCGATCCTGGGATCGACCTTGGAGGCCATCTTTTCTGAAACTCCCTGCCTGGATTTCAGGAGTTTCAGAAAATCCTCGGCCACGCCCCCGATGATGGCTTTTTTCTCCGGTCCGGTAGTGAAGAACCCGCAAAGCGAACCCACCATTCCGGCGGTTGCCATTCCCCCCAGAAACCCGTGCTTCTCAATCAAAAGCGCCCTGGCGCCCGCTCGCGCGGCCGCAATCAAAGCCGCCACGCCCGCCGGGCCTCCACCCAGAACCAGCGCGTCATATTCACCACCCACTTCCGTGTGACGAGCGCCCTCAACAATCTTCTTGCCCGACATGCCGCCTCCATTCAGTCGACTGAAAGGGACCGCCCCTCTAATGGGATTCCGGTTTTTGACGGCTCCATGCGGTATTTTCTCAACATGAGAGCCAGCAGGGTTAACACCGCAAGAACGCCTCCTATAACGCTGGTGACGAATTCCGGCATGGCGAAGAGAAATCCGGCTACCGTAAGCAGGCCGCGCGACCACCAGGGGAGGTTTCCTATCCACAAAAGATATCCTTCAATGCCCGCCGCGATCAGCGCTATTCCCAGGAAGGCCAGCAGAAAAAGGTACACGGTCTGGATGATCGGGCCTTGCATGATTAAAGCCGGACGGAACAGGAAGAAAAAAGGAACAAAATAGATCACAATCCCAAGGCGCATGGACTGAACAGCCGTCTTCATGGGGCTCGCCCCCGCTATCGCCGCGCCAAGAAAAGAGGCAAGCGCCACCGGAGGGGTAATCGCCGAGAGCATTGAATAGTACAGAATGAACAGATGCGTGGCCAGGACGTTTGTATGTCCGACTTCAATGATGGCCGGGGCCAGGGTCACGGCAAGAAAGACGTACGCGGCTATCAGCATGCCCATCATGCCCAGCAGGTAGCAGACCGCGATTCCAAGCAGCAGGATCGGCACTATGTTGTGCCCTCCGAGGTTGACGATTTTCGCCGTAAACGCGGGAGCGGTGCCGGTGACGGTCAGCCCCGCGAGGATGAAGCCTATGGGGAGGAGGAGGCCCATTGTCGAGGTTATTAGCTTGCCAATGGTCGCCAGCATCTCGACGGCTCTCTTTGGCGTAAGCATGGTGGCCCTGCGCGCAAAGGAAAGGGCGACCATCAACGCTGAAGCGTAAAACGGCGCCAGCCTTTCCCATCTCATGTAAAGAAGCCCCCACACCAGAAATACAAACACGCTCAGGAACGGCCAGCCTTCCTTCAACGTCTCCTTGAGGCGCGGGATCTCTTCCCGTGGAAGCCCCTTGAGCCCCACCCTTCTGGCGTACGCGTCCACTTGCATCAACAATCCGAAGTAATAGAGGATCGCCGGTATGGCCGCGGCGATCATTATGGTGACATAGTCCATGCTCAAAAGCGTGGCCATGACGAACGCCACCGCTCCCATCACCGGCGGCATGAGCACCCCGCCGGTTGACGAGCAGGCCTCTATGGCCCCCGCATAATGCGGGCTGTACCCCACCCGCTTCATAGCCGGAATGGTAAAAGAGCCCGTGCCTATGACGTTCGCAAAAATGGACCCGCTCAGGCTGCCGAAGAACGCGCTGGCCATGACGGCGACCTTGGCGGGTCCGCCGGGGAATCTGCCGAGGAGGGCAAGGGACAGGTTGAGAAAGAATTTGCCCGCTCCGGAGGCAACCATGACGGCGGCGAACACGAGAAAGCCTATCACGATGTCTCCCAAGACCATGGTGGGAAGGCCGACCAACCCCTCGGCCGTAAGCACATTATACCCAATGGTGCTTTTAAACGGATATCCGGCGCCGAAAAGCACCCCCGGCATTTTATCGGCGAAGAGCGGATAGAACGCAAAGAACAGGCAAATAATGAGGAAAGGCAAGCCGCCGACCCTTCTGCCCGCTTCGAGCACCAGGAAGAATATCATCAGCGCAACGATAAAATTGTTGGTGGATACGGGGAACCAACCTCTCGACGCGATATCGTACGCTTGCGTGTACAAATAGAGACTGCCGGCAAAAGCGAGGACGGCCAGGACCAGATCATACCACGGAATACCCTGCTGCCCCTTGAACATTGGGGTGAGAAGAAACGTGAACGGCAGGAAACAGGTGATGAGAAGATAATAATAGGCCGTGTCCAGCAGGGTTCGTCCGGCAAAAGAAAGGCCGAAGATGTAAAAGATGCTGAGGCCCACCCCCGCTCCGGTCAGCAGGACAAAGAAAAACTTAACCACCACGGGAAAATTGTCATATCGGGTGGTATCAACATTCTTGAGCGGCTTTTTCATCAAGCTCTCCCGACCCTATGGATTTGTCCTCCCGGACCGCAATTTTCTCGCCAACGCGCGGCCGAAGAGGACGGTTCTAGCGCATTATCCTGTTGGAACAGACGGTTTATTCTCCAATTGGCGGCAGTTGCAGCTCTTTTTTCCGTTCCGCCCACATCTGCGTCCATTTCTCATCACCCGGGTCTATTTTTATCTTCTTGGCCTCGGCGTCCTTGATGGTCTCCCGATACGCCTTGGCGTATTTGCCGACCAGATCGAGGTTTTTCGCCTGCCGCTTTTCGTCGTCCGCGGTCCACAGTCCCTTTTCCTTCAGATATTGTACGGTTCCTTCGTGAAGCGGTATGAAAGTGTGATCCACCACGGCCCTGAAGTAATCGATGCCCATGAGGTCGGCGTGAGCCCCCTTATCCTTGAAAAGGTCGAGGTTCTGATCAATCCATTTGCTCAGATTGTAGATAAGATCCGTTGAAGTGTCGGCCTTGGCCACATAGAGCTGATCCTGAACAACCATGTTGACGCCGATCGCTGAACCGACTCCGGTATTCGCGGCTCCGAATGTTTCGATGGGGGTTTGTTTCAACCAGCGTTTAACCCCGTCGGGATTCTCTTTGGCCGTGGGAATGGCCAGCCATCGAATACCGCCCGGGGCCGCTTCCAGTTCATAGGTAACGGTGCTGAGGGGGCAGAGCAGGCAGGTATCGATTTTATTTTCAATGATTCCCCTTCCCATGGCCGGGTAGTTGCCCATGGGTACCAGCGTGACGTCTTTTTCCGTGAGATTCAGCAGGGCGAGCAGGGACCGCACTTCGCCAAGAAAAAAAGGAGTGGTGGGAAGATAGCCGATTTTTATGCCAGGCTTTATGTCATAGACCGTTTTCAAAGGGGAATTCCCCTTGACCGGAAACCCCCAGAAGGTAATCTGCGAATTCCAGGTCAAGCGCATGTCAAAAGGACCCGCTTCACGCGATCTGAAATCCCCCACGCCCTCCAGACAATCTTTCGCCGTGTGACTCTCGACCATCCCGATCGTGCCCATGCCTTGCGTGATCCATTTAATTCTTACGACTCCGCTGGCCTGGGTGACCACTCTCACCTTCACCCCGGTCTGCTGTTCCAACGCCGAGCCCCATGCCAGGGCTACCGCATAGTTGGCCGATCCCACAGCCGGCGTGACAATCGACAAGGACGCTGGCCACTTCCACTCCGCGGAAATCGCCGAGTTCGCGGCCGTCAGGGAAAACGCCACCACCATCCCGATAATCAGACCCCACATCAATAGCTTCCGTCCCATTTTCCACTCTCCCTTAAAGTTCCTTTTAGTCGTCCATGGTCAAATGCAAAATACCTATCCCAGAGCGCGGACTGATCAAGCTCCAGGCCCGATCCCCAACCAACGTGCGCTAACCGCGTAAAATCAACTCTTTACTCCCCCTCCTTTTCTTGCTTGGTCACCTCGACAACGCCGCGGTCCGCGTCAACCTTGACCCAGTCTCCGGTTTCAATGACTTCCAAGGGGTCCCGATCGAGCCCGGTAACCGCCGGAGAGTGGATAACAACCGCGCCGAGCGCGATTTTCGTGGTCATATCGTTAAATATCATGGCTGCGGGAGCGGCGCCGGCCAGGCGAGCCACATGAAAGGTGATCGACCATCCCGAAGACCCTTTGGCGCCGGGAAAGACGAGCACCTTCCCCTTGAAGCTCTTACCTCTGAGTTCGTGTCTTCGTTCCGTGACGACGCCCTGAATGGGGTTAACCCCGCCCCATCCCGATATGGTGTCCTTGGTGACGAGAGCCTCTCCCTCGGCGCAACCGCCGACCACTTTCCTGCCGCGCAAGACGATCTTGTTCATCTGAGTTCCCCTCTCCATGTGCCGGACAGGGCGGCCTCTATACAATCCCGCTGGGACCCGAACCAGGTTTGAAGCCCCAGGATGGCCGGCAGATAGTGGGCCTGCTTGGCCGAGTCAGTGGCGGCGATTCTGGCGTTTTTCGGACGCACCTGACCGAGAGCCGGGCATGTGTCGGTCATCAGAAAGCCGCCCGCCCTGCTGATTACCTCCGTATATCCGTTCCGGTCAGCGACGTCCTTGAGGGCGCGTGGCGTGAAGATCCAAAGGCTTACGTCCTTGCGCACGCGTTTGCCTTCAAGGAGCTTGCACACCTCCCAGAGCTGTCGTAGGGAATAGTGGGGGCAGCCAAGAACCACGAAGTCGACGTTTTCATCCTCGGCCGAGTTCAGGTTACGATACGCTTCTTTTTGTTCCGCTTTTCCGTATTTCAGCGTGGCCTCGGACTTCTTTCCGCCAAACGCCATTTCAGTGGTGTGGGCTTCCGGCGTGATCCCCACGATGTGATACAGTTCCACGCCGCCGGACGACGCGGCGGCCGCGCCGCAATGTTTCAGTTTTTCGAGATTGGGGATTCCCCGGACACCCTGCAGAACCGGTATTCTTTCCTGGACAATCTCTCCCGCATAGTAACCGAGCAGGCCCCAATCCATAACGCTCTCCACATCCATCTCAACATTCACCAGATGGGTACCCAGGCGATTTTCATCGATATGATATCCCCAATACGGAATTTTGCCCGTAAGCATCGCCGCGCCTACGCTTTCCCGCCCTTCCGTATTGGCGCGTCCGCCAAGTACTGAATTGCAGTAGACGACTGCGGAAGATTCCATCCAGGCGCAATGCTCGCCCTTTACCGGCACATTCCCCACCAGATAGGGGGCGCAGGTATTCATGAGCTGGAGGCCTATCCGGGCGGAAAACAACTGCGATCTGGAATTCAGTTCGTAGACCTCGGGCTCGACGCCCTGGATCTCCCAGTGCGCGGGGTCCATGCTTTGGATCAGATGGCACGAAAAGGCTTTTACCGGGGGAATCTCCACCGCCTCGGCGCTATCCAGATTGAACTCGGAAAACACCGCGTCCATGGAGCCAACCTTTGCGGCAAACTGCCGCAGAAACGGGGTGGACCCGCCGGAAGTGCCGCAGACATTGTTCGTATCGACCAGCCTTTCCGCTCCCAGCGCTTCGCCATATCGTATGAGCAGTTCCATGGCCTTCCGGACGGCCGTTCCTTCCTTTCCATCCAGCATGGCCTTTTCGTCATCGGTCAATTTCATGATTTTCCGATCCTTTTCATCCTGACATTACTTCTTCCATGGATACCGAACGCCTTAATCGGCGTTCGCTCGGTCATCCTTTCATCATCAGATTGGGGAGAAATAGCGCGATATCCGGGAAAACTATCAGTATAGCCAGACATAGCATCATGAGAAAAAAGTACGGCGCCGTGCCCCTGAAAATTAATGACAAGGGTATGTCCGGATCAACCTTACTAAGTACAAAACAATTCATTCCAACCGGCGGTGTAATAAGAGCAGCTTCAATTATTATGACCATAATAACGCCGTACCAGATCGGATCAAAACCGAGCGATGTCACAATAGGAAAAAAAATAGGTGTGGTCAGCAGGAGCATGGCAAGTGTATCCATGAACATGCCCATTGGTATGTAGATAAGCAATATGATAATTAAGACGAGATAAGGGGACAATTGCAATGACGCCACCCAATCTTGCAGTAATTGGGTGAAACCGGCATGGACTAAAAAGGCGTTAAATATGGTGACACCCACAAGAAGAATGAGAATAAAGCACGTATTTACGGTTGTTTCCCTAAGAGAAATTACAAAGGCGTTCCAAGTCAATCGACGTCGTAGAACGCCCAACATAAACGCGCCGAAAGCCCCTATTCCTCCCGCCTCGGACGGCGTGAATATGCCAAAATATAACCCTCCGATAATCAAGAGGAACAGACCCACCATCCCCCATATCCCCTTTATCGAGGCAAGGGTTTGCCGCCACGGGTATGCGGGTCCGGGAGGGCCTAATTTCGGATTTCTGAGACACGCGATGAGGATCCACATGGAGAATAAAGTTGATAGCAATAAACCAGGTATCATTCCCGCAATGAACAGTCGTCCAATGGATTGTTCTGTCAGAAATCCATAGATAATGAACATTGTACTGGGCGGGATAAGCACGCCGAGCGTCCCTCCCGCCGCTATACAGCCGGTCGCAAGCTTCAAATCGTAATTGCGCTTTTTAAGCTCGGGCAGCGCTATCACCCCCATTGTCGCGGCTGACGCCAGACTTGAGCCGGTGCAGGCCGCGAAGGCGGTACACGCCAGATTTGTGGCCAAAGCCACTCCTCCGGGCGCTCTCCCCACGGATTTATATGCGGCGTCAAAAAGTTCCCGGCTGATTCCCGAATTGAATGCGAACTGACCCATAAGAATGAATAAAGGGAGAGCGACCATTACGTAAATGGCGACAGCCGAATATGGAATGGCGCCTAAAGCGGCGAGGGACGTATTAAAACCTTTTAGCAGTACCAGTCCTGTAAAGCCGCTAAAAATAAAAGCGAACCCAAAAGGCATTCTCAAAAACACCAGTAAAAAGAAAAACGCGAATCCCAACAGAACAATCAGAATGGACGACATTCTCAGCCTCTGTTATTAATCTTCCTCGTATTGAATACCCAGTATCAAGTAGACTATCTCAATAATAAGCTCCATGCTAATCATCAGAACTCCAAAAGAGATAAAAAGAACAAAAGGATAAATAGGCCAAAATAGAGTTGGTACAAGCCTGTGAGCATCCTTATAATACATGGCTGTTGATGTAACTTTCCATAACATGAGAATAAAAATCGACAGTGAAAAAAGACGCGTTATTATATCAACGCACTTCTTAACCGAATTAGATAATCTGGAATAAAGCATATCCATTGTTATCTGCTTATCTTGGTAAAGAGTATATGCTGAACCAAAAAATACAATGCCGACAAGCAGTATTTCGCTTATTTCCAGAGTACCTACCAAGGGGTAATTGAATAAATACCTGCCAGCTACATCAGCTACCGAAAGAAAGAAAAGGATAGCCAGCAGTATCTGACTTACAGTCATTGATAGCTTGCTTACTATTCTTACAACTCTCGCAAAAGAATAAAATATCTCAAGCATATCTATTCACTGATGCCATTCTTCTTGAGGGTTGCGTTTAAGTCTTCGATAAGTTTTTTCGCAGGATAGCCTTTGGCCTCTCGTTTGCTTATCCATTCATCACTTATTGTGGCAATAATTTCTTTCATTTTCGCCCAGTCGGCGTCCGATAGTGAATGTACCTCTCTACCATCGCCGAGCGCTAAAAAATTTTCTTTGCCCTTTTTGTCCCAGTCGTCGTGTTTTGCCGCCTCAATTGCGCTGTATTTCAGGGCAAGCTCGTCTATGATCGTCCTGATATCCGCCGGCAATTTATCGTAAACCGATCTATTGATGGCGTAGGCAAAGCAGGTGTAGGTGAGGTTGATTTCATCAACATGCTTGACGACCTCTTTAATTTTAAAAACATCCATGATGGAGTACGGCAGAAACGTGCCATCAACTACACCTTTGTCAATTGCCGAATACATATCGGATATTGTTATCGATACGGGTATGATTCCCAATTTGGGCGCCATTGAAAGCCAGAACTCGCCGCTCGTCCTTATTTTCTTCCCTTTTAAGGCCGCCAGGTCATCGAGTTTGTTTTTGCTCATTACTTGGAGAGGGGTAACACTGCTTATCCAAAGCAGCTTGGTTGGCTTCACCTCATCATCAAAATACCCTTTCGCAATCAGTTCATTGTAGGTCTTGGTAAGAGGCTTGGTCGTACTGACTTTGTGCGGGAGTTCCACCATCAAGGACAACAGGGGAAAACGCCCAGGCGTGTAGGCGGGGATAAATCCACCCAGGTCCGCAATGCCGGCGGCTATTAATTCAAACTGCTCAGCGGTCGGCCCCAGTGATCCCGCCAAGGCGGTTTCAGCTTTTACCCGGCCGCCGGTTCTTTCTTCCAGTTCCTTACAGAATTCTATGGCTGTCGAACCGCCCACCCCTGAAGGTGGTTCCCAATGAGTAAAGACCAACTTTATCGGCTTGTCAGCCGCGTACAAGTTGATGGAGAGCAGGATAAAAATGACGGAAACGATAACGGTGAGCGCCTTTCTCATTTTTGAACCTCCCTTTCATTGATATAACCGCTTTTTGATAGTATGTTGCCCCTGAATCCTCTACACACACGAATATCCAAGTTTCCTTTACGGCTTTAACAACACCTTTATGGCGTTATCCGAGCGCGAAACGGCCAAACGATACGCTTCCACGGCGTCGCTCAGGGGGAGTCTGTGTGTTATGAGTGACGTGAGATCAAGTTTATTGCGCTCGATGAGCGACATTAATCTCCCCATATGAATCATGTTTGCCCTGCCGGCCCTGATTTGTAGGTTTCGGCGGAGCAGGTCTCTGAGGGATACGCCCACTTTGTCAAAGGGAAACACTCCAAGAATGGAAATTTTCCCGGCTAACCGTACCGACTCAAAGCAGGCGTCGAACGTTTCAGTAAGACCTATGGCTTCGATTGCGACATCGGCTCCTTTTCCTTTGGTAAGTCGTTTAATCTCTTCAACCGGATTTTTCTCTCTGGCGTTTATTACTACGTCCACCCCCAGTCGTTTTGCCGCCTCCAGACGGTAATCAAGTAAATCCACCCCCACTACCAGGCTGGGACCGAATAATTTGGCGCAGGCCATGGCGCATAACCCAACCGGCCCGGCCCCAAACACCGCCACCACATCTCCGGGGCTGATCGCTCCATATTCACAAGCCTGGTATCCCGTTACCAGGTTGTCCGTTACAAGCATCGCCTGTTCCTCGGTCACACTCGCGGGGATAAGCTCCAGGTTGGCGTCCGCCCACGGCGCCCGCAAATATTCCGCCTGGCAACCGCCAAACCCACCCCATTTAACCCCGTGGCCGAGCATCCCCCCATGTTCGCAAAATACGACCAATCCGTTTTTGCAGTTATCGCACTCCCCACATTGCACCGAATATGAAATGGCCACTCGATCCCCTGGCTTGAATCTTTTCACCTCGGATCCGATTTCCTCTACGATCCCTATTCCCTCATGGCCCATAATGGCGTTCTCTTCCACGGGGATCTTACCGTTGAGAATGTTCAAATCAGATCCACAAATCGTAGCGTGCGTTATCCTGATTACGGCGTCTCTGTTAGTTTCCAGAACGGGCTTAGTCGCATCAACTACATTTACCGAGTTAATACCGCTGAAGATTACCGCCTTCATTTTCCCTCCCATCAATAAGGCATTGGGCCTTTTGCAAACATTTAATAGCAAGAGATTAGTTCAATATTTTTACATTATTCTTAAAGTAATTTAGCTCTATAAGCTTACAAATAGTAAGCTATTCATTATAGTATATATAAATAGTATATCATTACCGCCTGACAACAATGTATACAACCTCATTATATTGCTGCTTATGAAAGCGACGCGTCTATTTAAACTACGACAAGCTGATCGAAAATCTAAATAAAATTCTATTTATTAGCTTTATTTTGTCTTTGTAGTCATGAAAATAGCGTCAAAAGCAAACTATACTTTTTTCAAGATACTATCTTGCAAACAAGTGTCGAAACTTACCAGCTTCCAAATAATTTAAAGCGCTTTTGATCAATGATGAGAAGGTCCTCAAGATTTTCTTTGCCGACCAGGTAAAGCTCTTTTTTGTGTATATCCATAAGCGACTCTCCTTACCAAACTGCCTTTGCGAAAAGCCGACCGTAAGAGGAGAAGCGCCAATGATAGTTGCTCTTGCCGTACTTAACCTTATCAAGAAAATCCAAGAATACTGTGGTGGTGTTTGTAGCATGATCAATGTAAATGTCCGAGAAAAGGGTAGATCGACCGCATCTCGCCCTCTCGCGCGTTCAACAGGAATTAGCCCTCGCCGGAGACGTTCACCTCTTTTCGGAAGCCTTCGGCGACCGATGGCGCCGCAAAGACGCGCGGGAAACCGGAGACCGAGGATCTCTTCGCGTCTATGGCGGACAAAGGACGAAACCGGAATAAGCGTGTGGCGAATCTCATCGGAGGAGCCGGTAGAGCGGCTGGTCGGCGTTGAGAGCCAGATATTCGAAAAAACGCCGATGATCGCCTTATGTGTAGGGTTGAACCGCATCATTCGTGACATTTTCCAGTTGTCCGGCTTCGGTTTGCCGACTTCATTTCCCCTGCCCAAAGAGGCTCTTGCGGAAGCCTCCGGCGTTTGGATTCACTCCGGCGCCCGTCTCGGTCCGAGCGCGGCGACGCCGGCAAAATTAATTATATGGGATCGAGGTCTCCTCCGGTTCAGTGCATGGTGCTTCCTCCATCGACGACGATGGTCTGGCCGGTCATGAAGGTCTCGTCCGTCACCAGGAAACGGATCACGCGCGCTATGTCTTCGGGCTCCCCGGGCCTTCCCAGTGAAATTAACGACCTGGATCTCTCAATGAGATCCTGGGGAGTGTTGGTGTGCATGGGTGTAAGAGTGAGCCCCGGCGCCACGCAGTTTACCGTGATGTTGAATTGGCCCACCTCCCGCGCAATGGCTTTTGTCATGGCCATGATCCCGCCTTTTGAAGCCACATAATGGGCTGGGGAGAAATTTCCCGTGAGCGCCGTGGTGGAACCGAGATTCACGATCCTGCCCGCACGCTGCAATTTCATGGTCGGTAAAACAGCCTTGAGGCAATTAAACATTCCTTTCAAATTGGTGTTTAAAACCAGGTCCCACTCTTCATCTGCTATATCGGCGGTGTCGGTTCGATATCCGTCTTCTTTCATGGGGTGGATAGCCGCGTTGTTTACCAGAATGTCGATGCGCCCGAATCGTTCCAGGGCTTTTTGGGCCATTCTCTCCGTGTCTTTCCAGAGCGCGACATCCGTCTGAATGGTGATCACCTCATCCGCGATGTCTTTGAGTTCCTCTTTCACCGCTCCGATTGAATTTTCCCGGACACCGGCCAGCGCCAGCTTTGCGCCGGCTCTCGCCAGTTCAAAGGCGGCTCCTCTTCCAATGCCTTTTCCCGCTCCCGTGATAATCGCCACCCGACCCTCTAAAGATTTCATCCTGTTCTCCTTTTCACCGCTATCACGCAATCGGCGCGAACACGCTCCGAACCGGTAGTTTCCGGTTGAGTAGTTGAAGTCCCATGACTACGCGTCGCAGTACGGGCGCCATATGTATTTCACCGTCGCTCCACCGCGACCCGATTGATTCCGCGACCTTCTACGTCCGCCGCCCTTTTAATTGAAAAAGGCCCCGAAATACGGTCCCCAGGGAAAATTGCGGCGCCTGTAATTCCGAAATACGTTTGTAACCCATCTCGTCCCCAAGCTCCCGGATCACATCCTCGGCGACGTCGCCAAGCGATCTGTCGGCCGACGTCTCAACCCGGCGCTCAATCGTTTCTCTGAGCCTCTTGAAGACCTCAAGGGAATCCGAAAGATACTGTGGCACATCTTTTCCCTCCCGCGCCAACGAAGGGGGCAAATTGAGGCTGCGGTAAGGATGGCAAAAATAGAGTGACTTAAGGGGGATCTCCATCAAACGGGCGATCGATTTTTCATAGCGCGTGAAGTCGTAGATGATGGGGAGAAAACCGGCCATGCTACCGAGTCCCTGGACCGAATCGCCGGCGAGCATGATCCCTTCCTTCTCCCAGTAGAACCCTACCGAACCGGGCGTATGTCCGGGAAGATGAATCACGCGCAGCTCCAGGCCTTCACCCAGATCGATCAGTTGGTCATCCTCAAGAAATCGGTCGGCCTTGAACTCCGGCTCCATTTGTTTCTGGAAAGCGGCCTTTTCCTGCTGGACATTTCCGCCTCTCCCCGGAGCGTAAAACAGGTCGAAGCTCCGGCCATGGTCCTCCAGAAAGACGGCGTCTTCCTTGTGAATCCAGAGTTGTGTCCGCCCGACGGCTTTGAGAACCCTGTCTCCACCTATATGGTCCAAATGCCCGTGCGTGTGGAGCGCGAAGTCGATGTCCGCGGGCCGAAGACCGAACGGTTCGAGCGCCGAGGTCATGGGCTCCGGCGAGGACTGGGGCGGACCCGAATCGATAAGCGCGTTCACCTTCCCCATGACAAGATAGGCTTCAATAGTGGTCTGCATCGCGTCCCACCGGATGCCGAGCCCCTTGAGCCGGGCATTGATTTCGTTGGCCATTTGGTTCCCTCTCCTTTATGTACCGGCTTCCCGGACGGGCGCCGTACTTCGTTGGAGATGCCTTTTCCTTTTCTTTTAAATTCCCCTGATCACCTCATAAGCGTCCCAGACCGCTCCCATTACGTTGCGGGCTTCGCGCGCATCCCCCACCAGATAAAGATTCGGCGTGTTCCCCGCGAGTTCGCGATAGAGTCGTCTATCCGGCGACAACCCCAGGGAGAGGACCACCGAATCCGCCGACAGATTTATTTCCTGTGAAGAACCGTTCAGACAGCGGACGCCTTCATCGTGGATCTCCACCAACCGGGCGCCGGTTATGACTTCCACTTTTTCAAATGCGAGCATGTCCCAAATCATTAATTTATTTACATGAGGCGTGGGGGGCGCGCTTTTCATCAATTCGTCGAGCATCTCGACAAGGACCACGCTTTTTCCCTGACGCGCCAGCCAAATGGCTGTTTCGCAACCCACCAGCCCGCCACCGGTCACAATAACTTGCTCGCCTGTCCGCTTCCTTCCCCGCAATACCTCGGCCGCCGTAGCCACTATTTTTTTATCCGCTCCGGGAATGGATGGAATTATGGGACGCGCCCCCGTGGCTACAATGACCACATCCGCTCTCTCTTCCTCCACCACCTCCGGAGTGACCGGATGTTCCAACCTGATTTCAACACCCAGGTTCCGCACTTCCGATTCATACCAGTTGAGCAGACGGGCAAGATCCTTTTTAAAAGGGGGAACCGCCGCCGGAATCAGATTCCCCCCCAGCGCGCCGGTTTTCTCGCACAGAATAACCTTTTGCCCACGGACGGCCGCCGCTCTTGCGGCTTCCAAGCCAGCCACACCGCCGCCGGCAATGAGTACTCTCTTGGGCGCGCCGATTTTTGACAACGCGTATGCTCTTTCCCTTCCGCTGGCCGGGTTGACCGCGCAGGAATGCGGCCTTCCGGTAAATATCCTCCCCAGGCAACCGTCGGAACATCCAATGCACGGGCGTATCCTTTCAGATTCGCCTTGCCGCGCTTTCAGCGCCCAGCACGGGTCGCTAAGCAGGCCGCGCCCAATGGCGATCATGTCGGCCTTGCCATCTTTCAGCACGTTTTCCGCGATTTCCGGCCTGTCGAGCTTTCCCACCGCGATGACCGGGACGCGGACTTTCTTCTTGACCTTTTCAGCCATGTCGACCATGCAGGCCTCGGCCATATATCCGGGCGGGTGAGGCCAATACCAGCTGTCGTAACAGCCGGCGTCCACATGAAGCGCGTCGAAACCCGCCGTCTCCAGCGCTTCGGCCATCTCCAGGCCTTCTTCAATATCCCGGCCCGCTTCGGCGTATTCCTCTCCCGGCAGCGCGCCCGCGTTCAGCCCTTTCATGTAATGCTTCAGGCCGAACCTGTACTGCACGGGCATGGCGGAGCCGGCTCTGTTTCTGATTTCATCCAGGGCTTCCAGGGGAAATCTGAGCCGCCCGGCAAGATCGCCCCCATATTTATCGGTTCTCTTATTCCATACGGCGGTGGTGAATTGATCGAGGAGATAGCCCTCGTGTCCGTGCAGTTCGACGCCGTCAATTCCGGCCCCGGCCAAAACAGCGGCCGCTTCCCCGAAACAGTGAACGATTTTCTCGACCTCCTCGGTGGTGATTTCCCTGCACAGTATGTTCGGGTCCCAGTAATAGGGAACCGCGGAGGCCGAGACAGGTTGTTTCTTCATTCTGCGAGGGGGAATCACCCGGCCGAAACCGGCTGTCAGCTGCACAAAGATTTTCGCTCCCCAGGCGTGAACCGCTTCGGCCAGTTCGGCGAAACGCGCGGTGGCGTAGTGGGACCGGAAAAACTGCGCGTCCTCAAAGTAGTCAATCTCCATCTCCACTTTAAATAAACCCGTGATTATCAGCCCCACGCCTCCCCGCGCTCTCTCCAGGTAATACTCCGCGGCCCGCTGTCCGGGGCAGCCTTCGGAATCCAGGAGACCCACCAGTCCCATTGGCGCCATGGCCACGCGATTTTTAATTTCCACGTCGCCTATTTTTATGGGTTCCCAGAGTTTTTCGAATCTATCCGACACGTTTCCGGGCCTCTCAGGGCTTAATTTTTCATCCGCTGCGGCTCGCGGCGGCGATCGCAGGAGCGGAGTCCTTCTCCGCCGCACGGCCTCGGCAGGCTTTTACGCTGCCCTACTCTTGCGTATAGGGGGAATATCCGCCGAATCATCGCTTGATCATGGCGCCCGCCTTTTTGATCCGCGCTGATTAAAATCCTCCGGCGGATATCCCCCGTCCCGTGTTACAGGGCTCTGTTGTTTAAAGACCCGCCTCAATTATTTTGCAGACTTCATAAAAATCTTTTACCTGGTAATCGTAGTCCACTCCTTCAATCACCGATGAAAAACGGGTTGGCCGGTGAATCCAGCAGCCTTTCATGCCGCAGGCCATGGCGCCTTGCACATCCCACTGGGGACCGGCGACATAGAGTACATCGGGAAAATCCAGGTTAACGTTCAACTGCCGTCCGGCGGTTTCCAACACCCAACGGTAGGCCCGCGGCGATGGTTTGCATGACAGGCTCATATCCATGTCGCCGACGAAATCGGGCTGGTACCCCTTCATCTTGTTCACCATCATGGCCAGATATTCCGTTTCGACATTCGAGTAAATCAGCACATGGGTCATTTCCTGGATCTTGCTGAGCCCAGGTTGCGTGTCGGGGAAGGGCTGAACCTCGTCCCATGTGTCGGTCATAAATTTCACGTCAGCGGGACTGCCGGGAATATCGAAATATTTGAGGGTGTAACCGAGTGATATCTTGAGGCTTTCAGTAAATTTTCTGTACCTTCCGAACGCCACTTTCAAATTTTCCCCAGACATGAAGGAACTCCACTGTCTCCAGAACTTCTCTGCGTCCACGTCGCTGTCATACTTGCGAATAATATTCGAACAGGCCTTTATCCAGACGCTATCCCAATCAAACAGAGTGTTTTTCGAATCAGTAAAAACCGCCTTTGGCCATTTCACTCTTTTTCCCATGTTCGCTCGAGCCTCCTCACTTTTTTTGAGCGCGCTTCGCCCATCAGAGTGTGTATTCCCAACTTCAGGATGAGATCTTATAGCCTTCTTCCGCGCCGCCAGGCATGTATGCTATCTTCCCGGTCGGCGTAAAACTGGTCGTTTTCCAAATATCAGTGGATCTGCGATTATGGGTTAAGCACTATTTTCATCACGTTATCCGATCGCGAGCTGAAAATATCGTACGCTTGCGCCGCGTCGGCCAGATCCATCCGGTGGGTTATGAGCGGCGTTAAATCCAGTTTGCCGCTCTGGATCAATTTCATGAGAGGACGCATATTGATCAGATTGACCCTGCCCGCTTTCAATTGAAGCCCCTGAAGCAGTAACCGCCTCATGGACAATTGGACGGGTTCCAGGGAAAAGACTCCGACTACGGAAATATTGCCGCCCTGTTTTACCGAATCAAAACAGCTTTCCAGAGTTTTGGGGTTGCCGATGGCTTCTATGGCGACATCGGCCCCGTGGCCGCTGGTTATTTTCTTTATCTCCTCGACAACGTCCTTTTGACCGGCGTTGATCACCATATCGGCGCCAAGCTGTTTGGCTTTTTCCAGACGATAGTCCAACATATCCACACTTACGATTACGCTGGCGCCAAACAACGGCAAGGTGGCCACCGTGCAGCAGCCGACCGGTCCGGCGCCGAAAACCACCACCACGTCTCCGGGGTTCACCGATCCGTTTTGGGAGGCCATATAACCCGTCGACAATATGTCGCCGACAAACAGAGCCTGCTCTTCGGTCACGCCGTCGGGAATAGGCTCAAGGACCGCGTCGGCGTACGGCGCTCTCACATATTCCGCCTGAAGTCCCGAATACCCGCCCCATTTCTTACCGTGGCCGAACATCCCGCCGTTTTTACAGTAGACCACCCGCCCGTTTCTGCAGTCCTCGCATGTCCCGCATTGAACCGAATAACCGACAACAACACGGTCGCCGGGCTTCACTTCCTTCACCTCGGGCCCGATTTCCTCCACCACACCGACCGCCTCATGCCCGATCACGGCGCCCTTTTCGAGAGCGATTTTCCCTTGCACGAGCCCCAGGTCTGAACCGCAGATCGTGGTATGGGTGATCCGTACGATGGCGTCTTGTGGAGCTTCCAATTCAGGTTTCGGCGCATCAACAACTTTGACCACATTCACACTGTCGAAAATAACCGCTTTCATTTTGCTCCGCCCTTTTTCCAGTCATTTGGTTTGCGTTGAAGCCGCTATCCTCACGCCGTCCATGCGCTGTCTCTGCCCGGTTCGGTTGTCAGCGCCTCCAGCGCGGACATTACAATCGTTCTGCGCAGCGCCTTCTCCCTTTCGGCCGACAATTCCGGATTTCCGAGGGGGCTGGTAATGGACACACCCTGAACGATTCGGTGCGCATGCAACATCCTTGCGGTAGGCATGAGCGTGGTGATCAATACGGCGGGAATGCCCACTTTTTCGATCTCTTTTTCGAGCACTGCCCCGCAGCGCGTGCCTGTCCCTCACGTTGCGATCACAAGAGCCCCCGAAATACCCTCGGCCACCAGTTCGGCGGCGATTCCTCTGCCTATTTTGTGGCCGTTCTCAATGGTGGTGGCCACTCCGGTGGTGGTGAAGAAAAATGGATGAAGACGCCTAATGCGGCCTTCCTGTTCCATCTCGCTCAACACATCGACCGGCAGCAATCGATTGTAGTCCTCATTGACAAAACAGGTGTCGAACCCCCGGTGGATGGACGTAAATTTCGAGCCGCCAAACTCTCTCAATTCGTCCACACGGTATTTGCCCCACTTTGTCGCCCGTGACCCTTCAATCCTGTCTGGATTGTCCCTGGGTACCAGGCCCCCTTCCGTTATCAGGGCTATGGTCGCCTGTTTTAAGTCCGGTAGGGGAGGAGCTGAAGAGGTCAGGTCCAATTCCGGGAAGGTTATTTCACTCTCGTAAGGCTCCCCCGCCATTTTCTTCATCAAAAGCTCTATGGCCCGTTCGGCGGCGAGCTTGCCGCTGATGACATTCTCCTTGAAACCTTGGGGAATATAGCCTTCTTCTCCCGGAGGACCCGGTTTTGCGCCGCGCATGAGCTTGATCCCGAGGCTGACGATCCCCGGCATCGCCTTTGTCATACCCAGAGAGCTGTTGGCCGTCTCGATGATGTGGATACGGCGACGGTAAAAATCCACCGCCGGATTCTCTGAAAACATCCCGGTAACCACGGGAATGCGCAGCTCCTCCTTTACACGCGCGCATAACTCCCCGCACGCAAGGCCGTAGCGCCCGGCGTTGAACGCGGGACCGGCGATAAAAATATCCGCTCCGCGTTTCTTAATCAGGGGAAGAATCTCCGAGACGGCCGGCTCCAGTCTTTCGGCTATGTAGTTGTCTCCGCAGATTACAGTGGCGACAACCCTGCCTTGCCCACCCAGCAACCGGTCGATCAAAATGCCCGGTCCCACCGCCCCTTCGATGACACGCGGACCGATATTGGCCTGCTCCTCGCCCCCGATCTGACCGAAAAACTGATTGATATAGTGGACGACGCGTATCATGGCTATCGAACCTCGGTCGATAAATAGGTGAATCCAGCCTGGCTTATGGCGTTGGGAATGGACCAGATCGGACACATAACGTGGTTTCTCAGATCCGCGTCTATGCCGCCCGAAAGCTTCGTTCCGCCGATAATCCTGTCCATGGGCTCAAGCGCCACCAGCGCGTCCATATTGCCCACGCTGATCATGGCGTCCGCGTTCGGTGAACTGGCCAGGAGCGGAAACTCCCCGTCGCCATCGGGACTGAGCCATTCGTTGTCGATCAGAACAGTCCGGATTCCGATCAGCTCACAGGCGTTGCAGTTCTCCATGAGGTCTACATCCGTGTGTCCTCCCCCCTCTTTGGTGATGATTACCCCGTCGGCGCGGAGGACATTCTTCAGAAGACCGGACGCCATCATGGACGTTCTTTTAATGTCCGAAAGGGAAGTCGGCTCGGGCGTGACGACCACTCCCCGAAAGTCGATCTCCACGCCGTGCCGTCGATAGAGGCCGAGAATCAGCGGATGATTCAGTAAGGTATAGGTGGTGTTCTTCAACCCGGTGGAGAGATTGTAGTGTCCGCAGACGATAGCGCCGTCCAGGATCTCGTTGGGATGGAGCGCGGTCGGGTAATAGTGTCGGATGTTGCTTCCGTATACGAACGGCTCCCGGGACACCCCATGGCTATGCAGTTGAATAAGGCAGGCGACACGCGGCAGATGTCCCGCATCTTTCGTTCCCCCAAGGTCGAACACCTCTACCGCGTCCGGCCTGGCTCCTATTGTCGCCTGGGCGAGATATACGGAAGCCGTCAACCCAGCCCGCTTCAACGCGTAGGCGTATTCGGCCGCCTCCACGCCGGGAGCGGGCTCGGTCAACAGGCAGATATTCACGGTCTTGGAGTGAAGCGTGTATCGAGCTCCCTCTCCCGCCATGTCGACAAGACTTCCGCTCAGACCCGGAAGAGCGCCTATTTCGAAAACAGCGGCGCCCCTGAGCGCGTGCGTCGAGCCCTCCCCGGCCTGGTACATAGGGCCCAGCATGCCTGGGAAATAGTGATCGCCGGCGCCTTTCACCCGAGGTTCGATGATGTCGAGCGCGTTCGCGATTCGAATCCGCTCACCGGGATGAGCGCAGACAACATCAATCGAGCCGATCCGGGGATCCCCGGACAATCGGCCGATCAGCTCATCTTTATCGATGGTCAGAACGCCGCTCGCAAAACCGGTTTTTGCGCCGAACTGGGCTCTCATCACATCGAAATATTTCATTTCCAATCGCATTACCTGTCTCCAGCCTTAAACCTCATCCTCGAACAATCCACCGGAAAGCTACGCGGCGCTTTCCCGCAAGACACGAACTATCCCAAGCAGGCCGCGCCATTCCGGGACCCATTGTTAAGCGGTGTGAATCATACCCCTTCGCGCGGCCTTTGCCCCCGGTCGGAAGCCGTAACTGTCCCCCGAGAGCCTGTTATGGGTTCCTCTGATATTTATGCGCGGTTTATACGCTTTACCCCATGCCGGGGCCCACACCGGGAGTACAGGTCCGCCGCTCGTTAAAGGCGGACGTCGAGCGCGTACGGTCTGCCGCCGCCACTCTTTTCAAGAAAAGCTGACCGTCTCAAATCTCTGTCGGCTCAACCTGATTCCTAGCCCAGGCTCCAAAAAGCCCTTGCAACTTCGAAGCGTATCGCGCGGTCGCGATCTATAATAATAAAGGTCGTTTGGTTCCCAATAGAGTCATCCGCGGAATGATTCGCGGAGTAGCGGGACGAAAGAATATAATTCGGATGTTCTATAAGACTGCGCTCGCCCGGAAAGGAGCACATGATCAGGAACAACAGCTTTATGGGCGGCGCCAAAAGACGTTTGGCGTGCAAGTACAAGAGATCGAAGAGAGAAGATCCATCAGCGCGCAAGCGGCTTGCCAGGGATCGAGGATGATTCCTGAGGCGCCGCGCCTTCGGGAAAGCATAGCGGAATATGAGGTGTCGCTTCTCGCTGTTTCCGCGCATAATCTCTCTCGCGTGCGTTGTGAATTACGTGCAGGAAGACGTCAAAAAGCTATATATTTAAACGGCGGCGCCCCGGAAAGCCAGTTTCTCGGCGCTTCGCCCGTTATTGCCAGTAAAAAACCTTTTTATCGTGTATGGTTTGCTGCAGAGACTCCAGCGCCTTGAGCACGATTGATCGCCTGAAGTCCCGCTCTTTTCGTATTGGAAGTGAAGGATTGCCTACCGGGTGCGTAATTGCGAGGCCTGGAATAATTCTGTACGCGCCGATCATAAGCGCGGTCGGCACAAGAGTGGTAATGAGGGCGGTTGGGATCCCCGCGCGTTCAATTTCTTTGCTGATCACTGCTCCGCAGCGAGTGCCCGTGCCTCATGTCGCGGTGAGTATGGCCGCCGAAACCTCCTGACGTTTGAGCTCAGCGGCGATGCCCTCACCGATTCTTTTCGCCATATCAACCGTGGTCGCTACCCCGGTGGTGGTATAGAAAAAATCGTGCGTCCTGCCGATTATCCGCTTGCGCTCAAGCTCCCTCATGACATCCAGAGGCAGAAGTCTATTCGGGTCCTCATTCACGTAGGTGGTGTCCCAGCCTCTATCGACGGACTCGAACGTGTTTTCCTCAAGGCTTGCGGCTTCCGATATGCTGTACTTCAAATAGCGGGTCGCCCTGGCGGACTCCAGCTTGTCGGGATTTCCTTTCGGAACCAGGCCTCCTTCGGTAATGAGCGCGACTACAGCGTCGCCGAGGAACTTGACGGGAGCGGCGGAAACATAGAAGGAGTCCTGCATATCAAAAAGATTGGAATGGTTTTGGTCGGGAATCGCCCGGTCGGATGATTGCGCCGAAACCATGGAGATTATATTCATTAATCTGGCGACGATCATTTCGATGTCGACCGTGGGATCGAGCGCGCTGAAGCGCTCATCCACGTGCAATTCCAGGTGTTCGTGGATTTTGAACTTTTGCCAGGAACTCCATCCGGAGCTCAAAAGCGTCCACTCGGACTGATCCGTCGGAGCCCAATCCAATCTTCCGCCCGGAGCGGAGGTTGTCCGAGGCGAAATGGCATCCGTGGCGTATGAAACCGGGGACTCAAGCAGGGCCGGGAGAAGCGTCTTGCCCTGCGCTCCCGCGCCGGTCAGAAGCGTTTCGAGCTGACGGTCGTCGAATTCCCGCGTTATCTCAGCAATCTTCCGAAGGGGAAGGTATTCGGTTTGAAGTCTTTTTAGGGCGATGACTTGGAGCAGGTGCCGATAGGAAAAGACGACGTTGCGTCCGTGACGTGTCGGCCTGTCGATCAGACCTTCCTGCGCATAATAGCGGATCGTGCGTTCGTCCGGAAAATCGCTCACCTGATATCGAACTTGTTTTCCCGCGAACAAAGGAATTAACTTGCGGCACTGGTCCACAAATTCGCTTAACTTCATGCGCTTTTTCATAAGCGCCTTAAGCTGCCGCTCCGCTTTGGTCACGTCTTGCCAACGTCCCTTCGTCGAAATGAGTTGATTCTTATAATGTCGATATCATGTTACAGCATTTAATGTCAAGATTAAATTTTTGCCCCTCAAAAGACTGCAAACAGCGCGGGAAAACCCACCCAATGACAGTTCAAACTGTAATAGTAAACCGCGTCCTTCGAATCAATTATAACTAATATGTATCTATAATAATTAATAAAATTGGCCCCCACAGATTTGACAGGCGCGTGTCTGGCGCCAACGCGCCCGATCGCTTGCTCATGCCTCGCAACCGAATGTCGCGCCGACAAAGCGACGTGAACAACCGGCGCCTTAAGCGAAAATTTCCGGCGCGGCTTCTAAAAGGAACCCAACTACGCAAAGGCGCTCATGCTATATTTATCTTGCAATAACAGCAGCATATACAGGCGCACGGGCGGCTTGATCGTGTCGGCGTGACAGGCGCGCCGAAAATATTTAACAAGCGACCGCATATTTTTGTTGACAGCATATGGTGTTAACATATAATTTTGGATCAGTGATAAAACGTTTCTCAAAGCAATCAACTCCCGGAAGACCCCCACTCACCAGGGCGCGTCTTCGCATCCGATAGAGATTACAGGCTCATCGAGCCATACCCGCGCCGAGGGCGTAACGCCGCCTCTTGATCGTTGATCATGGCGTGTGGGTGAGTGGGCGAGGCGCGAACTTTTATTGACAGTATTTGGCGCCAGCTTTGATTTTCTGTCGCAGCCGTGATTGTACCATGGCGATAAGGAGAGATTGTCGTGAGGCTGGAACTCCATAATGTTCAGATCCGGGATATCCGCTTTGGGAACACAACGAGGATTCAGGACGGCGCCCTGTCCATAAATCGCAATGAGTTACGGACCCTGCTGGAGAAGGACCGAAGATTCGGTCAGGTCGATATCGAATTGGCGCGTCCCGGAGAAAAATGCCGTATCTTTCGCGTGGCCGATGTCCTGGAGCCCCGGGCAAAGATGGAAACCGGCGGCGAGGACTTTCTGACCTTCGCCGAAAAACACTCCTCCACGGGCGTAGGCAAGACCTGCGCTCTGAAAGGGGCCGCCATCGCGCTGATCGACCTCAGAAAAAAGGGAGGGGTTGGCGGCGGCGCGGCCCCGCGTGACGACATTATTGACATGTCCGGCCCGGCGGCCGAGTTCAGCGAGTACGGCAAAATGTTTACGGTCGCGCTCCTGCCTCAGCCCAAGGAAGGCGTAGCCGCCACTGAGTACCTGGCTGCCCTGAAGCTTGCGGGGCTGAAAGCGTCGGCCTATCTGGCTCGGGTGGGAGAAAGTGTCCCGGCGGATGAAACGGAAGTGTATGATCTGCCCAGCCTGACGGATATGGCCGGTGGCGCGGAAGGCTTGCCCAAGATTACCTACATCTATCAGATTCTCAGCCTCCAGTATGAACCGATCCCGGGGGAGCCCACGCTGTTCCACCGCCAGGCCGAGGGGATTATGCCCACCATTTTGCATCCCAACCAGGTGTTGGATGGCGCCATTACTTCCGCGTTTCCAGGCCTGAATACGCAGACCTATCGAATCCAGAATCACCCCATCATTAAAGAACTGTATAAACGGCACGGAAAAGATCTGTGTTTTGCGGGCGTTATCGTTATGGTAGCCCATAATAACGTGGCCGATTTCGACAGAATGGCCAATATCGCCGCGGGCATGGCTAAGTGGGTCGTTGGCGCCGACGGCGCTGTGCTGACGAAAACCAGCGGGGGAGCGCCGGAACTGGCCATGGCGCGGACCGCTCAGCGTTGCGAGCAGCTTGGCGTTAAAACGGCCTTGGCCATGCTGCACATGGGCGCAGATTACAAGGACGCGAAATTTGGCGCGCTCACGATCTTCGATATTCCGGAAGTGGACGCCATCGTCAGCATGGGATTCCCCTACATGAAACTTACCTTGCCGCCGGTGGAAAGGACGATAGGGTACGTCGGCCACACACCTGGGGAACCGCCCCCAGAAGGCGAACTTGAGAAACCGTTGGGCTCTCTTTGCGGTTCCTTGTGCCAATTGGGAAGTTCCCACTTGACGGCGATCCGTTACTGAGTTCCGGGGCGCCGTGAACCAATAAAAGCTGAGGCTGAAAATGTTGAGAGTTGTCCATTATCTCAATCAATTTTTTGGTGGATTGGGCGGTGAAGACAAGGCGGAGTCGGGACCTGGCGCGCATGAAGGCCCTGCCGGGCCGGGCCGGGCCATCCAAAACGCCCTTGCGGACCGGGGAAGCGTCGTCGCCACCATTGTCTGCGGCGATAACTATTTCGCCGAAAATATTGAGAAAGCCTCTGAAGAAATAATCGAGCTGATCCGGGGATTACAAGCGGACCTTTTTATAGCGGGCCCCGCTTTTGACGCGGGCCGGTACGGAATCGCCTGCGGCGCCATATGTCAGGCGGTGATACAGAAACTCGGTATTCCGGCGGTCACCGGTATGCATGCGGAAAATCCCGGTTTGGACCTTTACCGGCGCGATGTGTACATCGTTTCAACGGCCGACTCGGTCCGGGGCATGAACGACGCGATAGCCAAAATGGCGAAATTGTCGCTCAAACTCGCCGCCGGAGAAAAGATCGACAAGCCCTCGGTCGAGGGGTACTTCTCGCGGGGATCGCTGGCAAATGAGGTCTCGGACCGGACTGGCGCGGAACGAGTCGTGGATCTCCTGCTGCAAAAGCTCAGCGGGAGTCCCTTTGAAACCGAAGTCCCCCGGCCCGCCTACGATCGGGTTGCTCCGGCGGCGCGTATCGACAATATTTCCCAAGCCGTCATCGCCCTGATGACCGATGGCGGGTTAGTGCCCAAAGGGAACCCGGACGGAATCGAAACAAGGACCGCCACCCGGTTTGGAAAATACTCCTTTAAAGGTCAGGATACGCTCTATCCGGAAGACTATGAAGTCGCCCATTTGGGATATGACTCGGTCTTCGTGCGGCAGGACCCCAATCGCCTGACGCCTGTTGACACCATGCGGCAATTGGAAAAGGAAGGCCTCATTGGAAAATTGCATGAAGAATTTTACAGCACCACCGGGGTGGCGAATATCGTGGAGACCATGAGCCGGTTGGGGAAGCAGATGGCCGAGCAACTCAAAGCCGAAGGTGTTTCAGGCGTTATCCTGACCTCCACGTGAGGCACCAGCACGCGTTGCGGCGCAACGCTTGCCAAAGAGCTGGAACGGGCCGGCATCCCCACCGCGCATATCTGCTCCATTATACCTGTCGCGACCATGGTAGGATCCAACAGAATCGTTATGGGCAGTAAAATTGTAAATCCCGTGGGCAATGCGGATCTGGACCTCCAGGATGAGAAGGAGTTGCGGCGGGCCATCCTGGAAAGAGCGCTTGAAGCCCTGCAAGCCGATATAGAAGAACAAACCATCTTTCAATAACCCCAGGGGATGCGGTCAGACCGCGCCCTGACATCTCTTTCGCCATTCCGGCGAAAGCCCGAGCCAGACGCTTCGGGAACCCGGCGGGAGTTTACGCCTTATCGCGGCAGGAGGCCGGCAGGCGTGTCAGGCGGGATTTCTTCGACGGCCTCTTCCGGGGAATTCGTGCTGTTTGGACTGTGAAAGGAGCCTATTTCCATGGCGGGCGGTAACTCAGAAGACAGAAACTTCCCTGTGGTCAGGGCGGTCACCTATTTTTTAGCGCATGTTCCCAACATGATCCGGCACGGCTCGAAACCGTCAAGGGAAATTTCCCTGGACCCTCCCGTGCTGGACAAAATCCTGAAGCATTTGAATCCCTTTGAAAAAGCGGTCGCTTATCCACCCAATCAGGTGTTTATCGGAAATCTCGATCCGGACGATCTGGCCGCCCTGCCCTCCCCCTGGTATCAAAACAGTGTCCCCGGCGCGTCCAGAAATGGGCCGTTTGGTGAAATTATGCCTGAAGATGAATTCCTCGGGGTCATGAAACTATGCGATGAATTCGACCTGCTCCTTATCGAAAAAGTCTTTCTGGCGTATATAGTCGCCAAACTCAGAACTCATCCCCTGATCACGGCGGACGATCTGAGAAAAATCGAAACCAAGGGCGCGGCCATGGAGGATATCCAAAAGGCCGTGAAGAGCGAAGGGGCCTTGCCCCTTTATATGGATGGCGATCGGCTCATCGGATGCTGCCAACGAGGGCACGAGCAAGACTTCAATCTTATTCCCGAGATCATGATTGAGAATTTCACCAACCGGGCCACCGGCGTTATGGCGCTGCGCCACCTGGCGTCAAAATACGCCGACGCCATGGATTTGGACTATCTCATCGGGTGCGGTGAAGAGGCCGTGGGCGATCGTTACAACCGGGGCGGCGGCAACATGGCCAAGGCCATCGGAGAACTGTGCGGGTGCGACAACGCCACCGGATCAGACACCAAGGCGTTCTGTTGCGCGCCGGTCCACGCCATGGTCATAGGCGCCGGGTTGGTCAGTTCAAATATATTCAGGAATGTGGCGGTGGTCGCGGGAGGGTCCTTCGCCAAGTTGGGTATGAAATTTCAAGGCCATCTGCGAAGCGATATGCCCATCCTTGAAGACGTTATCGCCGGAATCGCCATATGGATCAGTCAAAACGATGGGGAGAGCCCGTTGATAAGGCTCGACTCCATTGGAAAGCACGATATCAGTTCAGGCTCTTCCCAGCAGGACATTTTTCAAAAACTGGTCATCCAGCCCCTGGACCGCCTGGGGTTGAAGATGCTCGATATCGACAAGTTCGCCACCGAAATGCACAACCCCGAACTCACCGAACCGCAGGGAAGCGGGAATGTTCCCAAAACCAATTACCGTATCATCGGGAGTTTTGCGGTCCTTCGCAAAGAGATAGAGCGAAGCGGGCTGGACGATTTTATAAAAATTCACGGCATGCCCGGATTTTCTCCCACCCAGGGACATATCGCTTCGGCCGTGCCGGTGTTGGGACACGCCGTGAGAAAAATAAAAGCCGGTGAAATGGCGAGGGCTCTGTTTTTAGCCAAAGGAAGTTTGTTCCTGGGTCGCATGACGCAGATGGCGGACGGAATATCGTTTTTAATCGAGAAAAACGAGGGAGGCGAGTGAGATGGCAACGGAACTGAATCGCGATAATTTCGAAGATGAAGTGCATGGCTCTGACACACCTGTGCTGGTGGACTTTTGGGGACCTCGCTGCAGGCCCTGCATCGCGCTTATGCCATCGGTGGAAGAATTGGAGAAAACCTATGAAGGCAAACTCAAGGTGGCGAAAATCAACGCCATGGAAAACCGCATGTTGTGCGCCAAATTGAGGGTACTGGGCTTGCCGACCTTTCTGCTCTACAAAGATGGTGTCGAGGCGCAGAGATTGACCGGAGAAGATATCACCATAAACGAAATCAAAGCCGCTGTGGACGCTCTGTTGAGCTAGTGGATATCGGTTTCCGACCCTGGATTCTGGAGGCGACATGGAACTCAAAGGGAAGAAGGTCATTATCATTGGGGAACGGGATGGCATTCAGGGGCCGGCGATCGAAGCCTGCGTCATTAGCGCGGGCGGTGAGCCGGTAATGACGCAGACCCAATGCTTTGTTTGAACTGCTGCGGGCGCATTTGACCTGGAAGGTCAAGAAATGGCCATAAAAGCGGCTGAACAGTATGGCAAGGACAATCTTATTGTCATTCTCGGATCTCCTGACGCTGACAGCTCCGAACTGTACGCTGAAACCCTGATAAACGGCGATCCGAGCTGGGTGGGACCTCTCGCGGGCGTCGCGCTCGGCCTGTCAGTATTTCACATCATGGAGCCGGAAATAAAAGAACAGATAGCCCCCGAGGTGTATGAAAAGCATCTGGCGCTCATGGAGATCGCCTTGGACGTGGAAGCCATCACTGCGGGACTCAACAGGGCCAGAAAAAAATAATATCAAAGATACTTCACACCGTCTGAAATTCCAGTGATGGTGGCTTGTGATTATGCGCGGGAAATCAAAAATGCCGAAGACAGCTATCCCGGTAAAAGCTGCTCTGTTAAATCTGAACGTGGAACCTCCATGCGTGTTATCGGTGAATTTCCGGCGTAATAATCCAAGCCGCCGTCTTTATTAAAAACAACGATTCAACACGCTTCCAGCCGTTCGTACGGGCGCCGGCCAGGTTCATATGTTCCCCAACCCCAATACGGTGAAGTTTCTCCGCTCGTCGAGATCCTTAGCTTGGTTTTCCCCACACGCACGGGGCTGGCCCAACGTCGGGCTGACGACCCACGTCATTTGGAATGATGGTGGTACGCGGCGTTCGGGTTGAGTGTGGTAGATATTTGGTAGATTTTTGCCAAATCAATAAAAAGGGGCAGATCAGCCGTTTTGCTAACCTGCTCTTTTAACTGCTCTTTTTGGTCGGGACAAGAGGATTTGAACCTCCGACCCCCTGAACCCCATTCAAAATTTCCCGAAGAAACATCAAGCCATAACCTACTGAAAATACAATCGGTTTTCGACAACCTGATTTTATGTTCCATTCGTGCAGGCCGTGCATGACGATAATAATATCAAACACTTAGCAGATGGTGACCAGAAAAAGACAGACAATTGCTAGACGAAACTCTCTCCATAAAAAAGAGCGAGGTTCGAGAAGCTACTCAAGGTCTCTTCGCCTTTAGGATTATTTCTAATTTTATGTCCTCTGCGACGCCATGCCCTTCGCAGCTGAGCAACGATAAATATCCGGCGTTGACATTCGGGCCAAAGAGGAATTATCAGAATAGATCATAAGCAAGGCGCCACGAAGACGTCGTTGAATATCCAATTTTTTTCAGCGCAGGCTGCGCAGGAAGGAATGAGTTGCCTTCCAGGTCTGTTTCCTAAGTCCGGAGCCCAAGCAGACGTATAATTACCGGACTTGCCGGTTTCCTAAAAGAACACAAATGGCCGGGAAGGTCGGTTTGGAAAGAATTCCGATATCGAGCTTTCCGGCCTTTTTTATCGCGGCCGCGATTGAGACGGCGCATTGGACGGGTTGAGACGCCCTCTATTTGCAATATCAAGCGTGGTTATTACCGATTGGCAAGGCTTTTACATGGACGTCGCGATCAATGCGCTTATAAAAACCTGTGAAATGTTGTTCAGAATTCTGCCCATCATGTTTCTCTGCCTTTATGGCACGGAACTCCTTTCGCAACTGGGGGTCCTTAAAAAGCTGGAACCCATGGGAAAGCCCTTGGCGAGGATTGCCCGGTTGCCGCCCATCAGCGCCATCACCTTTATCACCGGCATTGGTTCATTGATCGCCGCCAACACCATGTTGGCAGCGTATCGCGGCAAGGAAAAGCGCCGGCTATTCGTGATAAAAGAACGCTCCCTGCATGAACAGACGCATAAACTCCAAGTTCGGGCTTATAAAACTTGCGCGTCTTTCTGGGATAAAACTCGCGGCGCCTAATCCCAATCTGCAACGCAGCAAATCTCTTTGGAACCGGGACCGTTTCTTATGGAGCCGCGTCGCCGTATTTTTCCATGTACCCGCGAGGCGTGATCATAAAGCCGTCGTGCGTAAAAGTGGTGGAATTACCTATTATTATAATCGATTGCATGTCCACCCGATCATCGGGAAGCGCGCCGAGAGTCGAAATGAGCACTTCCTGTCCGTCTCTCATGGCCCTCTTCACAATACCCGCCGGAGTGGTTGGCTGACGATGTTCAAGAATGATCTCGCGCGCCCTGGAAAGCTGCCAGTCCCGCTTCATACTTTTAGGATTGTAAAGCGCAATCACGAAATCAGCTTCGGACGCGAGCCGGATTCTCTTTTCGATCAAATCCCAGGGGGTCAGTAAATCGCTGAGAGATATGGACGCGAAATCATGGGTCAGGGGCGCGCCAAGCAGGGAGGCTCCCGCGGTCAGAGCGGGCGTTCCGGGAATGATTTCAATCCGCAAATCCGCCGTGCCGTCCTCTCCGAACCGTTTCGCCCGCAAATGGTTTGTTTTGAGCATCTCCAGAATGAGGCCGGCCATGCCGTAAACCCCGGCGTCACCGCTGGAAACCACGGCGACTTTTTCGCCTTCCAGGGCGCGTTCAATGGCGATCCCGCACCGTTCGATCTCCCCTTTCATGCCGGTCGATACGATTTCCTGATTCTTGAGGATGGGCATGATAAGGGCAATGTAGGTCTTATACCCGACAATGACCCGGGCCCGGTCCAGCGCCCTCCTGGCTTTGGAGGTCATGTGGTCCGGCGCTCCCGGCCCAAGGCTTACAATACTGAGCTCGCCGCCACCGCGAGGGAGACGTTGCGCGTCTTTCTTTTCGAGATGAGGAGCCTGTCTGTCTGCGCCGCCAGAAGCGCCGCCGCTTCGCACACGCTCGCCACGCCCATGTGTTTCTTTACTGTCGGTGACGGATGCGGCGCGTCTATCCGGGCCAATGCTTCGCGAGAGAACCATACCGTATCAACTCCCAGTATTGTTGCGGCCTCAAGAAGCCCCGGCTCGTCGGCCTTGGCGTCAATGGAGGCTATGGTTTTAAGCGACATCAAGCAAAGGTTTTCCTCTCTGAATGAATCCTTTATCAGCCTGACTATCTCTTCCGACCCGGCTCCCCGGTTGCATCCTACCCCGGCGATCAGCGATTTTTGGCGGAGGATAAGCCAGCGCTCGGGCCAATTTAGTTCAGCGTAACCGATATACACGGCGGGATTGCGCGACCGGAGAGCGGATTGCATATCCATGGGGGCCAGATGAGTTCCTCCATCTTGCTCGACCGCGTTCCCAAGTATATTGCGCTCGTCCACCACATTGACGGTTTCTCCGTTCAGCAGCGCCATGTGTATGTGTCGGACTCCGGCGAGATTTTCTATGACCAGCCCGTTTTGAGACGCCAGAACGTCAAAAGCCGGAAGATCGTTCACGTCGGTGGCGGTGGTGATGACGGTTTCGCCGCCGATGATCACGGCCACGCGCCTCGCAAGGGCGTTCGCTCCGCCGAGGTGCCCGGAAAGAAGGCTGATCGCATACCGTCCTTTTTCATCAACAACCACCACGGCCGGATCGCGATCCTTGGATCGAATGAACGGAGCGATGGTCCGCGCCACGATGCCCGCGGCCATGACACACACTAAATCCTCGCCTCCGGTGAATGAATCGGAAACCACTTCCGCCACTTTTCCGAAAGCTTTTGCGCCCGGAAAGAGCCCGGCCAATCGTTCGGGCGCCCACAGTCGCGCCGTCGGCAAATTGTCCGCTATGTTCTTCGCCACTTTAAGGCCGTCGGGAGTAAGCCCGGCCACATTAGTCATGTTTACCCCTGTAGGCGTGGCTGTAATTTTTATCGTACAGACGGGAGCGGTATTCTTCCCGCTCGGGGGACGGTGAGAAGGCCGGACCGATCAAGATAACCGCGTGCCGGTCTATTCCCAAAGCCCGGACCTGATCCGCGATGGTCGCCAGCGTTCCATGGATGATTTTCTCATCGGGCCAGGAAACACGATACCCCACAACCACCCCGGTATCCGTCCCGTAGGAACTGGAAAGAGATTCGACCACGGACTCGATGCGTGAGGCGCTCAAATAGATGGCCATGCTGCACCCGTGCGCGGCGAGGGTGTCTAATGATTCCTCGGGAGGCACGGGCGTTCGGCCTCTCATTCTGGTCAGAATCACCGATTGTGTCACCTCCGGCAGCGTCAGCTCTCTCCCCAGCGCCGCCGCCACGGCAAAGGCCGCCGTTACGCCCGGAATAACCACATACGGTATCTTCTCCTGTTCGAGAATGTCTATCTGTTCCTGAATGGCCCCGTACAAACCGGGATCACCGGTATGCAGGCGGGCAACCCTAAGCCCCCGCCGTTGTCCGCGTATGAGCGCCTCGACGATTTGTTCGAGATGAAGGGGCGCCGAATCGATTATTTCGGCCCCTTTTTTGGACCATTCCAGCAGCCGCGGGTTTACAAGCGACCCCGCGTACACGATCACGTCCGCTTCCTCAATAGCCCTGCGTCCCGCAACCGTAATGAGTTCCGGATCGCCCGGACCCGCGCCTACAAATAATACCGGATTGTCTTTATCGGAATTCAATGCCGTTCGCCCTCTTTCGTCCGGGTCGCCCGTATGAGCCAGACGGGGTTCAAAGGTTTCATAAAAGTCCCGCCGCCCAAGGGATAGCTTCGGTTTACGTGCAGATGGCTTATATCCGTACGGAAGCCGCACTGCCGCAAAACATCGGTCGCGTCATGAAGCGATTCAAGCCGCGCCACGGCCGCCACCAAGACCCCATCGGGTTTCAAGCGACGGATTGTTTTCAGGATAATATGCTTCAGCGCCTTTCCGCCGCCGCCGATAAAAACGCGATCAGGCTCGGGAAGGTCGTCCATTCCCTCGGGAAGGTCGGCTTGTACGATCTCAAGGATAGCCACGCCGAAACGCGCCCGGTTTTCTTCAATATGGCGTATGCGCTGAGGATCGCGCTCCACGGCGACGATCCGTCCGTTCGGGTTGAGCAGACTCGCTTCGATTCCCACCGATCCGCATCCCGCGCCAAGGTCCCATAGCGCCTGCCCGTCTTGTATCTCCAGTTTGGCCAGGGCGACCGCGCGTATCTCCGACTTGGTGATTAAACCCGCTTCATGCCGATACCATTGTTCCGGAGCGCCGAGTCGCGGAACTTCGGGCCATTTCCAACGTTTGAGCACAACTATGTTCAGCGGCGAAAAGGTTTCCCGCGCCGCGTCTTCCAGGGAGTAGGCGCTCACGCGTTCATGTTCGGTTCCCAAATCCTCGAGAACGGACATCCGCCAGTGATTCTGTCCACGGCTTAACAGCAAACGGGCAATGCGCGCCGGCGAATTAACCGGATCGGTAAACACCGCGATCTTTTCGGGTTTGTTCAGAGAACCAAACAAAACCCGCTCATCCCGCCCATGCAGGCTGATAACGGTGGCGTCGTTCCACGGTTCTTTCAGGCGGGCGAAGGCCGCCTGTAGGGATGATACATTGGGGTGGATCGTAACCTTGTCAGCGCCCACGCGGTCCACAACCTGGGACGCCACGCCGTAAAATCCGGGATCGCCGGAAGCCAGAACGGCCACGGTTTGATCCACAGCCGCGCGTTCCACCTGATCCAGCCAGTCGGAAAGGTTTCCTTTTAGCGGAATGCGGCGGCCGGCATGGTAGGAAAAACAGTCGAGCTGACGTAAACCTCCCGCGATGACCTGAGCCGATTCCAGCACGGCGAGCGTTTTATCCGGGAGGTCCTCTGGACCCAATCCCAACCCTATGACATGTATGGGCGTCATGTAGCCTGACTCCTCAACCTCTTTTCAAACAGCGTTCCGCCGTCGTAATCGATAATTACCGCCCAAATTCCAAGTTTGTTCGCGGTTCTTCGCGCGATTTCGGCGATCATCCTGAGTCCGACTTCGGACACGAAAACAAGTTTCCGGTGGTCGCGCAGAATCTCCAGGGCGTGCCGCGCGGTATTGGCGCCGGCCACCGCCTCAACCAGGGTTTGGTCCGCGCCCGCGTCCCTGAACCACTGGGAAAGCGCCATCAGGTCCATGGGAGCCTTGTGGGCGTGCGTGTAATGAAGACCCTGGGCCTGTTTCACGGCTTTCCCGAAAAAAGAAACCGCGCCCAGTCTGGTAAATTGCGCCTCAACGGCCTTTTCAAGACTGAAGCCGAAAAAGTCGGCGATCTGCACGAAGCAATAATCCGAAAGGTCCGGCCTCAGGGCCATGGCGTACTTTTCGCTTTTTCCCCCCGTAGTGATGACAACCTCCCGCGAGCCGGAAGCTTTGGCCACCGCCAGAGCGCTTTCAATGGTAGCGGTGTACGCCTCGTGACTGAAGGGCTTCACCAATCCCGTCGTGCCCAGGATGGAAATGCCGCCGACTATACCCAGTCGGGGATTCAGTGTTTTCCCGGCCAACCGCTCTCCGTCCGGAACCGAAATCTCCACCACGCTTCTGAGCGGTTTCGAACTCTTCCAGTAGTCGCGCCAGACCGACAGAAGCTCTTCCCGAATCATCTTGCGCGGGGTGGGATTGATCGCCGTCGCTCCCACCGGTTCCGGCAAACCGGGGCGCGTGACCGTGCCGACTCCCTTTCCGCCGGTTATCCGTATGAATTCCTCGCTTCCCCGCCCGTCCTTGATTTCCACCTGGGCGTGGACGGCCGCTTTGTGCGTGATATCAGGATCGTCTCCGGCGTCCTTTATGACGGTGGCGACCGCCCTTCTTTCGTTGATTCTGCGCGCCTCCGCGACAGAAATGGTAAGTTTCGCGCCCGAAGGAAGGGTGATTTCAACGTTATCCGGAACGCTCCCCCTTAGCAGCGTCAAAATGGCCGCTTTGGCGGCCGCCGCGGCCGCCGCGCCGGTTGAAAAGCCTACGCGGAGCTCTCGTTTGGCCACCCTAAAACCCCGCGATAAGGATAGCGGTCACGAGCGGAACGCTCGCTATCCGCATACTCTGGCTGATGGTAAGAAGCGTTACCCTTGTCCAGACTGAGTAGACGCCCAAGTAAAGCTGGAGTCTTATGGTTTCCGCTTTGGCTCATAATCGTTACGAGGGTTTTGCGTCTTTACGATAATCATGGAAAGATACGGCATTTTTTTACCCTTAAGCGCCACGACGTTTTCATAAATGAATTCCTCCGCCATGCCGCAGTTGGACACCGCGAACGTTTTCACTTTTGGATTCATACGCTCAAGCTGGTCTACGATGGAGTCGAAATCACGGTACGTTTTCAGAATAACGACATTCCGGCCCAACTCGACCATTCCCGGTATTTTTTCGGGATCGCCGACGCCTGAGAGAACCAAAAGGGATTCCTTGCTTTCAACCAAAGGGAGATTGAGGCGCGCCGCGGCGGCGTTATAGGAGGTAATACCCGGGACCGTCACAATACTGGTTTGTGGATCTATTTCTTTAATTACCTCAATGAGATAACCATAGGTGCTGTACGTCAGGGGATCTCCGATGGTAATGAAGGCGGCGTCGGCGCCCCGATCCAAAACATCCAGGACCTCCCTCGCGTTGCGCTTCCAGGCCTGAGAGCATGTATTGCGGCATTTTGTCATGGGGAAGTTGAGAACGCGTATCTCCACGTCCGGATTCAGATATCCTTTCACCACGTCATAAGCCCGGCTGTAACTGTTTTTCGGCGAACTGGCGGCGAATATCACCGATACCCGACGCAGCGTTTCAAGCGCGAGCACTGTGATCAATTTGGGATCTCCGGGGCCCACACCGATTCCGAAGAGCCGCCCTTTTGTTGGTTTATCCATGATCCCGGCCCTCCCCGCAGAGTTCCGCCAGGGCGTTGATCACACTGGCGGCGACCGCCGACCCGCCCTTGCGGCCGACCGTTGTTATAAAAGGAACATCCCTTTTCAGCAATTCCGCTTTTGATTCCGCCGCGTTCACAAAACCCACGGGCAGTCCGACAATCAAAGCGGGCGCCACCGCGCCTTTATCCATATGTTCGAGCAGACGAAAGAGCGCGGTTGGCGCGTTACCGATCACGTAGATACCATCGCCAAAGCTTTCGACCGCCCTATCGATCGCGGCTACTGCGCGGGTGGCGCCGGTTTCATTGGCCCGCTTGACAATCTCGGGAGCGTCAATCAAGCATTCCACCCGAACGCCCCACGGCGCAAGCCGCCATTTCGATATGCCCATTTGAGCCATGCGCGTATCGGTCACAATAGTCGTCCCCTTCCTGATTGCGGCGATCCCGCCGCTCACAGCTTCCGGGCTCATGCGCGTTATGGAAACAAGATCAAAGTCCGCTGTTGTGTGTATCATTCTCCGAACGACGGTCCACGCTTCATGAGGCCAATCATGAGAAGGGACTTCGCTATCGATTATCTCAAAACTCTTCAGCTCTATTTCAAGCGGCCCAAGGTTCCAATTTTCCATCTTTCATCCTTTCCATCGGCGGCACGAGGATATAAAATTATGAGCCAGCGCTGGGTTGCTTCCGAAATGCAGATGCGCATAACTGGCGAGTGTGTTTTCGGTCATGAAACCGGAGGTTTCGGGTAACGGTCCTTTTCGTCCGGCCACGTCATAGGCCCGGACATTGATGTTGTGCGACGGGGAAATCCGAACGATTTCAGAGTAATGGAATTCGTGCCCCCGGCTGACGGCGCCGGCGGGACCAAGCGGGGTGTCGACCGCAAAGGTCACTTCACGGTACCCCAGGGAGCGAAGCCTTTTGAGCATTCTGGTTTTTAAAGGCAGCGCGCCAACCATTTCCCAGGTACGGCCGTCCAGATCCTCCATGGCTTCGCCTAGATACATCATGCCTCCGCATTCAGCGTAGAGAGGCATTCCGGCCTTGGACAGCCGGGAAATCTCATGGCGTAACGGCGCGTTTTCAGTAAGCCGCTCGGCGAACAGCTCAGGATATCCGCCGCCCAGGTATATCCCTTGGACGCCGGCCGGGAGCGTCCGGTCTTCAAGCGGCGAAAAATAAGCCAACCGGGCGCCCGCCTCTTCCAGACGCCGCAGATTCTCTCCGTAATAAAAGCAGAACGCCTTATCCCTGGCCACGCCGATAACCACCCCGCGATCCGGTTGTTCACCTGGCTCTTCGCGCAAGGGGCCTAGCTGATAATCAGGCAAGTCCTGAAGAAACGCGTCCACCGCAATCCCCTCTTCAAGCCAGTCGCCGAGCGTTTTCAGCCTTTCTTCCGACAGGCCGCCTTCCTGGACGGTAATCAGACCAAGATGCCGCTCATCCATACCGATCTCGGTGTTTCTTTTGAGGCCCCCCAGAAAGCGCATTTCAGGGACAAGGGTCATGGACTCCTTGAGCAAAGCCGCATGACCAACGCCGCCGACCCGGTTGCCGATCAATCCCGCCCATTTCAGGGCGGGGTCGAACACCGCGAAACCCTTGGCGACCGCCGCGACGCTCCGCGCCATGGCTCGGGCGTCCATCACCAGCGCAACAGGCGCGTTGAGCCATTTGGCCATCTGCGCGGTGGAGCCGTCTTCCTCTATAGGGCTGAATCCGTCATAGAGCCCCATAACTCCTTCGATCACGGCTACGTCGGCTTCTCCTGCGTGGCGATTGAAAATCGCCATGTTTTCCTCTTGAGACAGCATCCAGCCGTCAAGATTGTGGGAAACACGGCCCGCCGCCAGCGTGTGGTGTCCGGGATCTATAAAATCCGGACCGACCTTAAACGGCTGAACAACGAGTCCGCGTCGTTTCAGGGCAGTTATGAAAGCGAGAGCGATGGTGGTTTTGCCGGCGCCGCTCTGAGTGGCCGCCACTACAAAGGTTTTCATGCCCTACTCCCGCTCCCCCACGCCCGTTGAAGACTGGCGAGCGCTCAACCGGGGGTAGAGAAGGCAATATACCGGCGGCAAAGCGCCACTGATATCCGTGGCCTTAAAGAGTCTCATCATTCCTACCTCCATGTTCGTCGCCGCATAAAAAAACCCCGCCAGGATTATTCCTGACGGGGTCTGTACCCAGTTTCTCGGACCCTCATATGCTTCCCTTACCGGTCACACCTCGAACCGTAAAGGCAGGATACTTTCAAGCAGGCAGGTCTTCTGGCTTCCGGGTCGCCCTACTTACCACGCCTTCCCACTCCGTTTAGACGGAGCAGTGACATTATGTGGTTTTCGTCACCGGTTACAGCGGCGGGACCGCGACGGATTTTCACCGTCTTCCCTTTTAAGCCTTGCGGCGCCAACTCGATTTCAAATTATGCTATAAATAACCAACAAACGTTTTAAAATGTCAATAAAAAAGAATCCGCTGATTGTTTTTCCGGACACCGGACCGCAAACCGAAGCCGCGACACGATTTGCACGCCATAACCAAAAAGCCGGATCGCGAGCGGCTAATTCATTGAGTTCATGACCTCGCGCAGATGATCAACCCAGATATCGACGATCTCATCGTATTCGGCCGTTCCCCGTATGATGGGAACGCACTCGATTCCCACGTCCCGGAGAATGTGATACCAGGAAGCGTCATGAGGACCGACCATGTCATTGCGAACGTGTTCACCGGCCACGGACATAAACGGCATGAGGTACGTTTTGGTGACACCGTATCGGAAGAGCTGATCGATCACCTCGCCGATTAAAGGTTTTCCCTTTGTAAGCCCCATGAATATGAGGGGATCCTTCTCCTGCAGCTCACGGATCAGCTCCCCATAAACCCAGCCGCCTCCATGCCTTTGAGTCCCGTGCCCCATGAATAAAACCGCTTCATTGTGTTTCCGTTCCGGCGGTATGTACTTAATCAACGCTTCCGCTACACGCTCGATGTCCTCGGCCGCGGACAGGAGAGGTTTGCCTACGCCAATTTCGGTGAAAAAGCCTCCATGCTCGGCAAAACTGGCCACACTGCGCCGAAGCTTGGCAAATTCCTTTCCCGCGATTGTATGCAACGACTGCACGGCGACATGAGAATATCCGTCTCGCAGCAACCTTGACAGGGCTTCCTCTATGGACAATAGCTTCACCCCCTCCGTGTCCATGCGATGGCGAAGAATACGAGACGTGTACGACCAGCTCACCGGAACACCCGGGAACGCGTTTTTCACCCGTGCTTCAATATTTTCAAATGATACCCAGGCTTCCAGAACGCTTGAACCAAAGGTCACCAAAAGAATCGCTTTTTTCATTGAAGATACCTCTCTTGATTGAGAGGATCACGGCAAGCGAGCCCATTCCCGCTCCTTTGTTACAAGGCGAAGAAAACAAAAAAAATCCTTAAGTCTCTACAGACTTAAGGATTGCACCCAGCTTCTTCATCCTTAATCAGCGGCGCCGGAACGCTCACTTTGCCATGGTCCAGTCGTTACTCGCAACCACCACGGCCTTGAACGGGCAGGTCTTCTGGCTCCCGGATCCACCTACTGCTTGCGCCTTCCCATCTCGCTCATTTGAGACAGTGGCTTTACGCAAGGTTCGTCCCCGGTTACAGCGGCGGGACCGCGACGGATTCACACCGTCTTCCCTTTTCGCCCTCATGGGCGCCCGTCAAAAAAATACTAAATAATCCGGAATCATTATGTCAACGGATTTTTGCCGGTCAAAACCTTCATGAATGGGAGTTGGGAGCGGCGGGCCGGAGCATCTGTTTTTAAATTTTTTTTGCGCCGTCGAGAGGCGTCCGGCTTTTTGCCATGCCCGATCAGCCCTTAGCTCGACAATCCTGCTGGCGTTATTGAAGATAAAAACACCTTTGAATTTTTTCTTGACTTTTTTATTCCCGCAATGAAAGATCGGCCTAGATTGTCTAAGGCGCTCTGCACAGAGCTTAATAGGGAACCCCGTGTGAATCGGGGACGGGCCCGCCGCTGTAATCGGGAACGAAAGCTGCTTTATGTCACTGGCCGAAAGGCTGGGAAGGCGCAGCCGGTAGGATGATCCGAAAGTCAGAAGACCTGCCTGGACCATAGAGGCGTAGCCGCGAGGACGGTGGTTCGCCTATAGAGTGTTCTGCGGATAAAAAAGGGATATCCCGGATCGATTTTTTCGGTCCGGGATTTTTTTTGGCCAAAACCAGAGCGGGACCGACGAAAAGAGCGCCGATAGTGAACGGTAGCGGTGGAATGATGTCTTCCCAGCAATTTTTATATATGGCTCTTATCGCGTACGTTTTCAGTTGCGCGGGGTCGTTTCTGCCGAGAGGCAAACGCTGGATCGGCGCGCTGGCGCTGGTGGCGGGCATGGTTCTGAACGCGCTCGCGGTTGGGCTGCGTTACTGGTACGCCTGGCCCATGCTTCCCATGTATTGGGGATTGCCGGCGTTGCCGTTGTGTATGGGGATCATAATCTGCGCGCCGGCGATCGGGGAAACGGAGGAGATCATCGAAAAACAGCGGCTGGCGGAACATCGAAACGCTCTGGCCCTCATTGTTTTGCTGACATTGCTGACTGTCCTTTTTCCCAGGGACTTTTATCTGCCTTTTTTGCGCTCCAAAACCATTTTCTCTCACCTTTTCCTCTTATGCGGAGTGGTGGGCAAAGCCTTTTTCTTTCTCGCCGCCGCGAGGGCAATGGCTTTTCTGCTTCTGACAAAAGCGAATGCGGACAACATCTTCTCCGTCCGCGGGGAAAAAAGGATTCTGCGCTGCGTGGTGTGGGGATTCGTTTTCTGGACCTGCTCCATGTTCGCGGGAGAAATCTGGTCGTATATCGGTTGGGGAACGCCGGTGGTATGGGAGGACCCCGCCATCACCATGACCATGGCCACATGGTTTTACTATATCTGTCTGCTGCACCTGCATCTTACGAAGACCTGGAATATCCGCCAAAGAATCCGCTACACGGCCGCGGGAGCTCTGGTGACCGTGATTTTGAATTGTTACTCGGATTTAGGGCCGTTTCGGAGGCCGTTTTGACCCGCTTACCAGCCATAGTCTGGCGTCAGTTGGGCGGCGTCCGCCTGACGGTGGTTGTCTTGCTGCTGTTGGTCGTCGATTGCGCCATGGGATATTGGAGCCTCCGCGGGAATAACACCGTGTTCGCGCCGCTTAACGACGTCGGTCTTTTTCCATGGGCGCGAACTTACGGCATGAACGACCTGATCCATACCGCATGGTTTTTCACCCTTTTGGCTCTTTTATTCATTTTGGCCATAAATACCTTTGTCTGCGCCACGGATCGTGTCATTGCGCTGTTCAAATCGCGCTCCCGCTTCACCCGTCCGGGAAGATTCGCGCTCAAGTTCGCGCCCCACATAATGCATTACGCGGTGATCGTCATTCTGACCGGATACCTGAGCAGTTATCTTTTCTCCGATGTCTACCCCAGCCAAACCCTGGCTCCGGGCACGGCGATAACCGTTCCGGGAACCAGGGTGCGGCTCGAGTTTTTGTCCTTTGACTACCAATACTACGAGGGAAAGCGACTGGAATTTTTCGAGGACAGGGTGCTCAGTCCCGAGGCTCGCCTGAAGCTTTCCAATGGCGTTACGGAGCGAACGGCGGCCATCTCCCTCAACCGGCCGGTACGGTACGAGGGGTACGGTGTCTTCATGAAAAACTTCGCGCCCAAGAAACGAGGTCGAAAGAACATTTCACGTCCCTATGTTGAAGTCAGTATCCGTAAGGACCCCGGCGTCAGCTTCTATTTTACCGGCATGGCGCTCTTTTCACTGGGGTTGGTTATGTACGCGTATCAATGGCTTTTTGTAAAAGCGCATGGAGAAGAACGTCAATGAGCAAACATCCCCACATCGGCCGCCTGCTGTTTGTCGCAGCGGTGTTAGGGGCGGTCTTCGCAATCAACGTCATCACACTCAACGGTTGCGACCGGACGCAGGCGGAGAAAGAACAATCCTTTCTGCAAATAGGAGACTTTACGATCAAACGGATAAACCCGGATCTTGTGGAGGCGCGCGACGGGGCAGGGCGAATCCTGGCGTTAATCCCGAGAAACACCGAACCGCCGCAAGGGTACACCCCCGATCAGATCGTGCGGGTACCGGTCAGGAGCGTGGTCGCCTACGGTAATTTCGATGTATCCGCCCTGCGCGTTCTGGGAGTGCTGGAAGACGTACTGGTGGGCGTAACCACCCCCGCCGAGCAATGGTATCTGGATGACGTCAAGCGCGGAATGGCCAGTGGAAAAATAGTCTACCTCGGCGACAGCCGCGCGGTCGACTTCGAACGGCTGAAGCGGCAAAACCCGGAACTGGTTCTGACCTGGGACCATTCGGCGATTCCCATGCTGAATCAACTCAAGATCCCCTGTGTTATCACCTCCACCCCGGTAGCAATGTGCCTCAACGCCCGTATGCGCTACGTCCAGTTTTTAGCGCCTTTTTTCCAGCGGGAGCCCGAAGCGGAAGCATTCTTCCTCAAGGTATCCGACTCCGTCAGGGTCATCCGCGACCGCACCGCCAACGCGGGCGCGAAGCCCAAGGTGATGTGGGGCGATATCTATGAAAAGCGTGTTCTGGTGGAACCCGGCAACGCGTGGGTGGGGGAGCTGGTGGGGCTGGCTCAAAGCGATTACCTGTTTGAAGACGTCTACGGGACCTCCTGTATCGAGATATCCGTGGAGCGTTTTCTCCACAGCGGCGATGACGCCGACATACTGTTCACCTACCGCACGGCTGACAGCGGGGCAACCTCCAAGGCGGCCATCGCGCGGCTGAATCCCCTGCTGGCAAAAGTCAAACCGCTTATCGACGGCAAGGTATACGCGCCCCTACCTCATTACGTGCAATCGGGTCACCGGCTTGATGAAATACTCACCGAAATTGCCGCCATTCTCCATCCGGAATGCTACCCGAACTTCGAGCTGCGGTTTTTCGAGGAATTGCCTGATGTCGATCCGGCGCAGAAGAAAGAACAATCATGACCGTTGAGGCAAAAACATCACCGCAAAAGAGGCGTCTTCTGGTTTTCAGTCTCCTCGGCGCCGCGTTGGTCATCATGATCCTGGTGAATATCAGGATAGGATCCATATCCTTCTCGTTATCGGAATTGTGGCGAACCATTGTTCAGTTCGACAACTCGTCCACAACCGGTTTCATCGTGTGGATGATCCGCGTTCCCAGAGCTCTGGCCGCCGCCCTGGGCGGCGCTTATCTGGCCGTGGCCGGCCTGCTGCTGCAAGTTTTTTTTCGCAACCCCATTGTCGGCCCTTTTATTTTGGGCATCTCTTCAGGCGCGACGGTCATGGTCTCGGTGGTCATGCTCACCACCCTGACCGTCGGCATGACCGTCATCAGCCCCTTCATGACCACGCTGGCGGCTTTCGCCGGATCGTACTTTGTCATGCTGGTGATCCTGGCGGTGGCGGCGCGGGTGAAAAGCGGAGTTACTTTGCTCATCGTCGGCCTGATGATGGGATATCTGTGCCACGCGGTCACCAGCATTCTGACGGCCCTGGCGGAGAAGGAGAAGATCAAAGGGTTTGTGCTCTGGCAGCTGGGCAGCTTTTCAGGTTTCAAATGGAACGAAATCTTTACGCTGCTGATGGTCGGAGGAAGTGTCCTGGCGCTGATCTATGCGCTGAGCAAGCCATTGAACGCGTTCCTGCTCGGGGAAGATTACGCGTCTTCCATGGGTGTGAACATCCGTCGATTCCGGATGTTGATATTGCTCTGCTCCTGTCTCCTGGCCGGGATGGTCACATCGGTCGCCGGCCCCGTGGCTTTTGTGGGCCTAGCGGCGCCCCATATGGCCCGGTTGGGCTTCGGAGTTTCGGACAACAGAATTCTTATTCCGGGCGTCTGTCTGATCGGAGCGATGGTGACCAGTGTATGCGATCTCATCGCCCGTATGGCCCTTTCGCCGGTGGAACTGCCGCTGTCGGCCATTACGGCCTTTTTTGGGGCTCCTATTGTAATAAGCCTGCTGATAAAACGAAAGGTTAACTTGTAATGAATTCGGGTTCCGAGCGCGTCATATCCTGCCGGGATTTATCCGTGGGCTATAAGCAAAAAGCCGTCCTTTCCGGCTTGAATCTGGACTTTGAACAGAAACATTTCATTTCTCTGCTGGGTCCCAACGGCGCGGGTAAAACCACCTTGCTGCGCACGCTGTCCCGGCACCTGCCTCCGATTGGCGGAACCATCCGGGTAAACGGCAGGCCGCTGGAGGATATTCCTCAGCAGGAACTGGCCAGAGTCATGGCGGTGGTCCTGACCGATAAGGTGTCCCCGCCTCTGTTAACGGTCTTCGAATTCGTGTCCCTGGGCCGTTATCCTCACACTGACTTTCTGGGCCGCCTGAAAGCGCATGACCATGCCGCCATTCTGGCGTCGCTGGCCGCGGTAAGAGCCGAACATCTGGCTCAACGGCAATACGCCGACCTCAGTGACGGAGAACGGCAAAAGGCGCTCGTGGCCAGAGCCCTGGCGCAGGAACCGCGGCTGTTGCTGCTGGACGAGCCCACCCTGCATCTGGATCTCAAACACCGGATGGAGGTGATGGCTATCTTGCGCGGTCTGTGCCGGATCAAGGGCATCACGGTGGTCGCGTCGCTGCATGATGTGGATATTGCCGCCAAGGTGTCCGACCGGGTGGCGCTGATCAAGCACGGCGGGGTGACCGCTTGGGGGCCGCCGGAAGAGATTCTGCAAAGCCGGACGGTGAAGACTTTGTATGATTTCGACGGCGCCAGTTTCGACATGCGGCTGGGCGGCGTCGAACTGCGCGGAGACGGACGAAAGGGCAAGGTTTTCGTGGTGGCCGGGCTGGGCAGCGGCGCGATCATCTACAGACTTCTCAGCAAGCGGGGGTTCGCCATAGCCACCGGCGTCCTGCACGCCAACGACCTGGATTGCTATGTGGCCAGATCCCTGGGAGCGCTGTGCGCCGTCCAAACGCCCACCGAACCGGACAATGGCGCCGCGCTGCGTGAAGCCGTCGACCATTTGGAAGACTGCGATTGCGTAATCGACACCGGTTTTGCGGTCGGCGATATGAATCGTCAAAACGTGGAGCTGCTCAGGACGGCTCGAGATCGCGGAGCAAAGATATTTACCCTCCGCCAAAACGGGCTGAGCGAACTGCTGGGCCCAAATGACGAACAAATCGTCGTCTGCGCCGACGCCGTCCGCTTATTGGACGCCTTGGAAGGACATTTGGAGGAGCGTCAAAAGGAACATCGTCACCTGAAAGGCCACCTATGAAATCGTACAGGCTCTGTTATTTCAGCGCCACGGGCATGGAGTTGCCCTCATTAAGCGAAGGAACGCGGCATTATCGTTCCGCCGGCGACCATATACTGGTACACGCCCGCACCCAAACACAGCTCTTTGACGAGGCCCGTTGCAAGGCCTTCGTCCGGGAAGCCCTCTCGTCCGATGTGGTGATCATTACCCTGCACGGCGGTAAAGCCTCGTGCCCGGCTTTCGACCTTTTGATGGAAGCCCTGGGTGGCGCTCAGGCTGAAAATCATACCCCCTATCTGCACGTACAACCCACCGGTTCGGACGAAGATTCCATGATCGCCGCTCACGATTATTCTCCCGACTTCGGCTCGGGCGCGTGGAACGACATCAGAAGCTACCTGGCTAACGGCGGACATGTAAACTTCCATCGATTACTGATCTATCTGCACAACCTGATCTTTCGAGCTGATTTGCCCTGTTTTCCCGCAATAAAGCTGCCGAACGAGGGCATTTACCATCCCGACATGGAGGGTGTTCCCTCACTTCAAGACTATCTGGCCCGAAAGGTCACTCCGGGGCGCCTCACGGTGGGCCTGTGGTTCAACCAATCATACTGGGTCAACAACAATCTGGCGTTTGTGGATTCGATTATCCGCGCTGTGGAGGCCCAGGGCGCCAACGTGATCCCGGTCTTTCATTCGCGTTTTAAGGACAAGGACAGAGGCAATCGGGGCGCTGATTACGTGGCCGAACATTTTTTTATGGACCGGGGCGCGCCTCGCATTCAAGCGTTGATAAACCCCATGCTATTTTCTCTCACCCTCGCGGCTCCCGAATATAAGGATGTGCTGCCGCGCCTCAATGTGCCCTGCATTCAATCGATCGTCTCATTGAATACCCATGATCAATGGCGCGAGAGCGTCCAGGGTTTGAACACCATGGATGTCTCTCTTTCGGCGGCCCAGCCTGAATTCGACGGAGTTCTGATCACCGTGCCGGTGGCCTTTCGGGAACAGAAGACCATCGACGCCATAACCGGAGCGCTTCTTCCCAAATACTTTCCCCTCGAGGAGCGGGTTCGGAAAATGGCCCGGCTGGCGTTGAACTGGGCTCGTCTCAGCATAATACCCAACATGGAGCGCAGGGTTGCGGTGATTTTTCATCACTACCCCCCACGCAACGACCGCATCGGCTGCGCAGCGGGTCTTGACAGTTTCAGCAGTGTCAAAGCCCTGCTCGATCGGATGCGGGAAGAAAACTATTACCTGGAGCGGACCTACGCCAGCGGCGACGAACTGGCTCAAGACCTGTTGAGCCGGATGACGGCGGACCGGCGATGGATGACGCCGGATCAGATGGCCGCGCGAACCGAAGCCTACGCCGGCCGGGACAATTTTCAACCGTGGCATGAGGAGCTGCCGGAAGCGATTCGTCGAAAAATGAACGACGATTGGGGCGAGGTTCCCGGCGCTTTGTTCGTTTATAAAGAACAGATGCTTTTTGCCGGGCTGATAAACGGAAACGTGTTCATAACCATCCAGCCGCCCCGGGGCTATCTGGAAAACATCGACAAAATCTACCACGATCTGTATCTGTCGCCGCCCCACCACTATTTGGCGCAGTACCGTTGGATTCGGGATGTATTCAAGGCCGATGTGGTAATCCACGTGGGTAAGCACGGTTCCCTGGAATGGCTGCCCGGCAAGGCTCTGGGGCTTTCCGGCGAGTGCTACCCGGATCTGGCCATCATGGAACTGCCCAACGTGTACCCCTATATCATCAACGATCCCAGTGAGGGGACGCAGGCCAAACGGCGGTCATACGCCTGTATCATCGATCACCTTACCCCCGCCCTTACCAACGCCGACCTCTACGATGACATGGGCAAGGTGGACAATCTGCTCGCGGACTACGCCGCGGCGGGGCGGGAGGACCCCGGGAAATTGCAGGTTCTGCGTCCCATGATATGGGACGCGGTAGCGGCGGCCCAACTGGACAAGGACCTGGAAATCACTCGGGACGCGGCCATGGACGACTTCGACGCCTTTCTGGAGAAACTGCACGCCTACCTGCAGGAAATGGCCGACACCATGATCAATGACGGGCTGCATGTGATGGGCGCGCCTCCGGAAGGCGACCGTCTGGTCGAATTCATCGCGCAACTCACCCGGCTACCGAACGGCGACGCGCCGTCATTGCGGGAAGAAACGCTCGCGGCCATGGGCTTCGACCACGACGACCTCCTGGAAAACCGTGGGAGACGGCTGACCAGATATGGAGACCGCACCGGCGGTGAAATTATCCGCATGGCCCACACCAAGGTTCTCGACCTCGTGCGCGCTCTCGCCGATACCGGCTACGCGCCGCAAGAAGCGTGGAGAATCGTATCCGAACATTTCGGCCGGATATCGCCCGGTGTGGAGGCGGCGCTGACCTATATCGCCGAGAGCCTGACACCCAGAATCCGCCGGTGCAATGAGGAACTTCATTTCTGCCTCCATGCGCTCACCGGAGGATTTGTGCCGCCCGGACCGTCCGGCGCGCCCAGCAGGGGCCAGGCCGACATACTGCCCACCGGTCGCAATTTCTACTCGGTGGACCCCAACAAAATTCCCAGCCCGGCCGCATGGGAGGTGGGAAAAAGGCTGGGGGACGCCCTGATCCAGCGTTATCTCGATGAAACCGGCAAGTACCCCGAGAGCGTCGGCATTGTGGTGTACGGCGGGTCTACCATGCGCAGCCGTGGAGATGATATTGCTGAAATCTACTATCTGATGGGGGTGAAACCCATCTGGCAAAAGGGGAGCGGCGATGTGGCCGGCCTGGAAATAATCCCCATGAACGAGCTCAACCGTCCCCGTCTGGATGTGGCCCCCAGAATATCCGGTTTTTTCCGAGACGCGTTTCCCAATCTGATGGAACGGATGGACGAAGCGGCGCGGATGGTTTCGCTTTTAAAGGAGCCACCCGAAATCAACATGGTTCGCCGCAACGTGTTCCTGGATATGGAAGCCTACCGCGATGAAGGGATGAGCGAAGAGGACGCCTTTCGGGAAGCCACCTTTCGCGTGTTCGGCTGTCCGCCCGGAACCTACGGGGCGGGGGTAAAAGAACTGGTGGAGTCCAAAAACTGGAAAGATCAGTCAGACCTCGCAAACAACTATATCCGCTACTCCTCTCACGCCTATGGAAAGGGCAGCTACGGAGCGCAGAAACCCAAAGCCTTCCGGCGAATCCTCTCACGCATGGATGTCACCGTGAAAAATCAGGACACCCGCGAGTACGACATGATGTCCTGCACCGATTATTACAATTATTACGGGGGATTGATCGTCGCCGCTAAAACCGAGCGCGGCCAGGCGCCCTTTTCCATGATGGGTGACAGCGCCGATCCCAAGCGCGTCAAGATGCGCTCCACCTTCGAGGAAGCCAAACACGTATTGCGCGCGCGGCTGGTGAACCCCAAATGGCTCGAAGGCATGAAACGGCACGGTTACAAGGGAGCCGGAGATATATCCCATATGATGGATGTGGTTTTGGGCTGGGACGCCACCGCTGAAGTGATCGACGACTGGATGTACGAACAAATCGCCCAAGCCTACGCCCTGGACCCTGAGATGCGCAAGTGGATGAAGGAGGTAAATCCTCACGCTTTACAGAATATCCTGGACAAGCTGCTGGAAGCCATCAGCCGCGGCATGTGGAAGGCCGATTCGTCCATGGAGGCGGAACTCCGCGACTCATACCTGGAGATCGAAGGGGAAATCGAGGAGTGGAGCGAGCGATGAAGCGCAAAGCCGCTTTGCGGACGGTCTTGTTCCAAACGATCATGCTTTTTCTGTGGATCGCCAACTGCTGGGCGGTCGAGGATGGTGACCGGATTGTCATTACCGCCGAGGATATCGAAGCCATGCAGGCTCTCAAAATGGCTGATGTCTTGAATCACGCGCCGGGGGTCCAGGCCGGCGATTCCTCTGTTTCCATACACGGCTCGTACAAAGTCAAAGTGTTTCTGGACGGCCGTCCCATCAACGATCCGTCCTCCAGCCACGGAGGCGTCAATTGGGATCTGGTGTCGCCGGACGATGTGGAGCGCATCGAGATTCTTCGCGGAAAAGGGGGGCTGTCCTATGGACAGGACGCCAGTGGCGGCGTGGTGCTGATCACCACCAAAACCATTAAACGGCTCCAGGGCAATGTGAGGGTTTATGGCGGTAACTATAACACCCAGGACTATAGCGGCAATGGGCAGATGACCGTCGGCAAGCTGGGGATTGCCCTTAACGGAGGGTATGACACCACCGATGGTTACAAAATCAACAACGACAGCGAACAGTGGCGGGTGGGAACCAAACTGGCCTACCCCATCAATGACCAAACAAGCGTTGCCGCTTCGGCCGATTATGTCAAAGTGGAAGGCGGGCAGAGCGGAACGCCGAGCTACCCGACACCGTATGCGCGCAAGGACAGCCGGATGGGCAGTTACGCGCTGCAGGCAAGGTTCTTCGGGATTACCGGCGACGCCTACTATAACGAAGGACGCCATCACAACACTGACAAAAGCAAGGGATTGGACAGCTTTATCCGCGTATCGGAACTGGGAGAAAACGTTTCCCGGTCCTTCGACTTCGGAACATGGGGGAGTTTGAACTGCGGGGCCGGCTTCCGCTTTGACCAGGCCTCGGGCAATTCCTTCGAGGATCAGAGCGAAAACGCTCTATCCTTTTTTGCCGCTCAGTCCTTCCAATGGCCGGGACTTCCCGTTTCCATGACCGCGGGTCTGAGGACCAACATCAACTCCGCCTTCGACAATTCCGTCAACCCGGAAGCGCGGATAGCCTACGAACGTCCAAAGTGGAGTCTGTCGGCGACCTACAGCCGGTCCGACAATACCCCGTCGTTTCTCCAGCGATACAGAGAAAGCAGTTCCACCCGTCCGAATCCCAATCTGAACATGGAGACGGCCGACAATTTCAGCGTCTGCTATGTTTCACGATGGCTCAGCTCGCTGTCGGCGAGCGTCACGTTCTTCTACAACATCCTCCATGATCGGATCACGTACGTGACCGATTCAGAGGGTATCGGCCAATATCAAAATTTCGGAAAGGTCACCTATATCGGTGGAGATCTGGCCATCGGGTGGCGACCGCACGATACGGTCACAGTCAAATGCGCCTATACCTATATGGACGCCAAGGACGACGAGACGGGCCTGCAACTGCCCGCCAAGGCGCGGCGCAAAGGACACATGTACGTCTACTGGCACCCGATCGAGCGTTTATCGGTGGTGTTGACGGGAAAATATTCGTCCAAGGTCTATAGGGACCGGAGCAATACCATAACCGTTCCGGCCTACGCCATTGTCGATGTGCGGGCGGAATACGCGTTCAAATGGTTCAGTCTGTTCAGCGAAATGGAGAATGCCTTTGACTCCACCTATTACTACTCCGACGGACTGCTGGCGCCCCCTCTGATGTGGATTGTCGGAGTGAATATCAGGATATGACGAAATGTTCCGCACTGTTTATCCGCTTGCCGCTCTGGTAGGGCAGGAAACACTGATACGCTGTCTGCTTCTGAACGCGGTCAACCCAGGCGTGGGCGGCGTACTGATCCGCGGCGAAAAGGGAACGGCCAAATCGACCGCGGTCAGGGCGCTGGCCTCGTTGTTGCCCGAAATTCTTGTGGTCCGGGGGTGCGCCTTTTCCTGCAATCCGGAAAGGATTGAAGGGCTGTGTTCGGGTTGCCGGGAGACGGCCTCACGCAAAACGGACCGCCGGAAGGTCCGTATAGTGAATCTGCCGCTCAACGCCACCGAGGATCGTGTGGCCGGCGGCATCGATTTTTCCCCGGCCATCAAGAACGGGCGCCGGGCGCTGTCCTCCGGGCTTCTGGCCGCAGCGCATCGCGGAATCCTCTATGTGGATGAAATCAACCTGCTGGACGACCATATCGTGGATATCATCCTCGACGCCGCCGCGTCGGGGTACAACCGGGTGGAACGGGAAGGTATCTCCTTTGGACACCCGGCGCGCTTTATCCTTATCGGCACCATGAACCCGGAGGAGGGCGAACTGCGGCCCCAGCTTTTGGATCGATTCGGTCTGTGCGTGGAGGTTACGGGCGCCCAAACCTCGGAAGAACGCGTGCGCCTGATGAAGCGGCGGGATGAATTCGACGGCGACCCTCAAGGATTTTGTCAACGCTTTCAATCGCAGAGCGAGACCATCGCCCGGCAAATAACCGAGGGCCGTAAGATTTTGCCGAGAGTGCGAACGCCAGACCATCTGCGCGGCTTCATGGCCAATCTGTGTATGGAAAATCATGTGGCCGGTCACCGGGCCGATCTGGTACTGGAGCAGGCCGCTCGCGCCCTGGCGGCGCTCCTGGGAGAAACCGCTGTTACCGTGGAGCATATCAGCCAGGTGGCGCCTTTGGTCTTGGCGCATCGCAGTCGCGACGAACAAACGCCGCCGCCGCCGCCCTCTCCTCCTGATGATGAGCCGGAAGAGGATGACCCGCGGCGTGAGGAACCTGAAAATGAGAACAATCATCAGCCCCGGTCTCAAAATAATCAGCCTCGCACGGAGGAACAAAACGGCCCATCCCCTGAAGAGACTCCGCCCGAGGGCCGGGAATCCTCGCCGGCGCCAAATGAAGAAGACAGAAATTTCCTAATCGGGGATACGTTCAAGGTCAAACGAATATCGTCGTCCAAGGACCGTTTGGTACGTCGCGGATCGGGCCGGCGGTCCCGCACCCGCATAGCGCAAAAACAGGGCCGTTACGTCAAAAGCAGTCTGGAAAATAAAAGCGGGGACATCGCTTTGGACGCCACCCTGCGGGCCGCCGCCCCTTGTCAAAAGAATCGACGTGGAAAAAGCGACCTGGCCGTTCATCTGACCGCCTCTGATATTCGCGAAAAGGTTCGGGAGAAGCGTGTCGGCAATTTCATTCTTTTCACGGTGGACGCCAGCGGCTCCATGGGCGCACGGGGGCGCATGGCCGCGTCCAAAGGCGCGGTCATGTCGCTGCTTTTGGACGCGTATCAAAAACGGGACCGGGTGGCCATGATTTCGTTCCGGCGCAATGACGCCTCAGTAAACCTCCCACCCACGCCGTCGGTGGAATTAGCCGGAAAACTGCTGTCCGAAATGGCGGTGGGCGGACGAACGCCTCTGTCGGCCGGCTTATCCAAGAGTTTCGAGGTGACGCGCAACTACCTCCTCAAGGAACCTACCGCCCGGCCTATAGTCATTATCATCACCGACGGCAAAAGCAACGTCTCCCTGGGCGAACGAAAGCCGCTGGATGAGAGCCGGGCCTTGGCCGCCGCCATGGCGCGGGACGAACGGGTCAAATATGTGGTGGTGGACACCGAGGAAGACGGAATCGTCTCCTTCGGTCTGGCGAAACAGTTGGCGGCGGCTTTGGGAGCCGACTACTTCAAGATTGACGATTTGAAAGCCGAAGAGCTTGTCACTATCGCGAAAGGGGAAAAATGAACAGCGCACGCCCTATCTATCCTTTTGCCGCCATAGTCGGCCAGGAAAGAATGAAGCTCGCCTTGCTATTGAACATAATCAATCCGTTGCTGTCGGGCGTATTGATCCGAGGTGAAAAAGGCACCGCCAAATCGACCGCCGTACGGGCCCTGGCCGATATCCTGCCGGAGATAAGAGTAATCGCGGATAATCCTTTTCAGCTCTCGCCGGACGATGAATATGATGTCTACCTGGAAATTGAACAGGCCCTGAATGGTCAGCCGCCCGCAGTGTCCGAGCCCCCGGTTGCCGCGTCCAGGAAGGTGCGGGTGGTCGAACTGCCGGTAGGCGCCACCGAAGACCGCGTGGTGGGATCTCTCGATTTGGAGCGCGCCCTGAAGAAAGGCGAAAAAAGGGTGGAGCCGGGGCTTCTGGCCGCGGCTCACCGCGGTATTCTCTATGTGGACGAAGTCAACTTGTTGGACGATCACGTGGTGGACGTGCTGCTTGATTCGGCCGCCATGGGAGTCAACACCATCGAGCGGGAGGGTGTCTCCTTTTCCCATCCCGCCCGGTTCACCCTGGTGGGTACCATGAATCCGGAAGAGGGCGAGCTACGGCCTCAATTGCTGGACCGCTTCGGTTTGTGCGTTCAGGTGGAAGGGGTTCAGTCGGTCCAGGACCGGGTAGCCATCATGGAACGCCGGGCCGCCTTTGATGAGGACCCGGAAAGGTTCGCGGGGGAATGGACGGAGCGGTCCGAAATGCTGGTCCAAAGGATCGAACAGGCCAAGGCGCTCTATCCCCGCGTGACGGTGGAAACCACGATCCTGTTCGAGATTGCCCAGTTCTGTCTGGATGTGGGCGTGGACGGCCATAGGGGCGATATCATCATCTTGAAAACCGCCAAGACGCTGGCCGCCTATGAAGGACGAACGCAGGTAACTTCCGACGATGCTCAAAGAGCCGCCGAACTGGCGCTGCCTCACCGCGTTCGACGGCAGCCTCTGATGGCAATCGCCGACAACGCGCAAGCGCTGCGAAAAAATATGATGGTTGGCTCACCTCAAACCTAGGACAGGCTTTACATGATCCAAATCGAAAATCTGAAGAAGAATTACGGTACGAACGCCGCGCTGAAGGGAATCGATCTGACCGTGCCGGCCGGCGAACTGTTCGCTTACCTCGGACCCAACGGATCAGGCAAGACCACGACCATCCGCATCCTTACCGGGCTTACCAAACTGAGCCAGGGTCGAGCGACCATAAATGGTTTCGACATTGAGCGCGACCCGTTGGAAGTCAAGCGTCAATGCGGCCTGGCGCCTCAGCATACGAATCTGGACAGCGAGCTGACGGTTTTTGAAAACCTCGATATTCATGCAAGGCTCTTCGGCATGAAGTCGGCGGAACGCAAAAGGAAAATAAGCGAAACCCTGACCTATGTCGAGCTGAACCGCAGAGCCGATAGTCTGGTCAAGAAGCTTTCCGGCGGCATGAAGCGGCGCGTAATGATTGCTCGGGCGCTGGTCCACGAACCCAAGGTTCTGTTTTTGGACGAACCCACGGTCGGCCTGGACGCAAACATCAGACGCCGCATCTGGTCGTTGATCAAAAAGATCCAGCAGCACGGCGCCACCATTTTTCTGACCACCCATTATATTGAAGAGGCGGAATTCCTGGCCGAACGGGTGGCGTTTCTGGACGAGGGGCGCATCGTGGCCATAAAAAGCCCACAGGAGTTTATCAGTCAGGCGGGGGTGTGGGCGGTCGACCGAATGTCCGACACGGGGATGATAACCGAATACTTCCACTCCCGTGAAACCGCCCGGGAGTTCACTAGCAGTCAAAAGAACGGATATACGCTCAGACGGACAAACCTTGAAGACGCCTTTTTGCTGCTTACGGGGAAGAAAGTGCAATGATACATGGATGGAGCGCGGTCTACCGCAGGGAAATGTTGATTCTGAAGCGGCGGTTCAAACGGCAGGTGGCGAGCATGGCCGTATCGCCTCTGCTCTATTTGCTGGCGTTCGGTTACGCCATGGGCGATGCGGCCCGCTTCGACGGGCATACCTATCTGGAATTTCTCATTCCCGGGCTGGTCGCCATGACCAGCATGACCCAGAGCTTCGCTATCGCCACCGATATCAATGTGGCCCGTTTCTATTTTTGCATCTTCGAGGAATTTCAGGCGGCGCCCATCAGCCACCTGGCCTACGTGACCGGCGAGGTCCTGGCGGGCGTGACTCGCGCCATGCTGGGCGTAGCCATCATCATAACCCTGGCCCTGCTGTTCGGGGTAACGCTGAACTATGGACCTCTGTTCTGGGTGGCGGCGATCCTGAATAGCTTCGTCTTCGCCGCCCTGGGCGTTACTTTGGCCATGCTGGTTAAATCCCATGGCGATCAATCCCTGCTGACCAATTTCATCATAACGCCCATGGCTTTTCTTGGAGGCACTTTTTTCCCCGTGGATCGACTGCCGGAATGGGCTCAGGATACGTTATTTTTTCTTCCGTTGACACACGCTTCCCGCGCCGTCAGGGCGGTGGCGTTCGGCCAGACGCCTGTCTTGAGTGACTATATCATTCTGGTCCTGACCGGCGCGGGTTTTTTCGGCATAGCCCTGCGTTCGGTGAATAAGGCGCGGGATTGAGAATAACAACTCTCGGCATAGCGACAACTCCGGGAAAATTGATGGCGCCGGACCATCCGGAGAATGGGGTAGGAAGAAGGGAGGTGAAGGCGTAAGAGACGATTAAATTATCATAACCCGCGGTCGGCGCCGAAGCCTGGTTTTTAGACCCGTTTTAATTCGAAACCATGCCGAGGCCTAAGAGGGAATCCCGTTAAAGCCGGGAACGGTCCCGCCGCTGTGATTCCGCCCTGATCCGAATGACGAACAGGGAACCCTTTCGGCTATGATTGGCCACTGTCGCCCCCGCGCGATGGGAAGGCCGCCGAAGGGGCGGATAAGTCAGAAGACCTGCCTGCCGCGACTCAAGTGAAACTGGCTGACGAGGATTCGGCCGCGCTCTCTGGAAAGCAAAAATGGCGTCTTTCGCCACCCTGCTCCATAAAATAGCGACGCGACCAAGCCCCCCGCAGGGGCTTTCTTTTTGCCCTTCGTTACCCAGCGACACCATCAAACATCGAGAGACTCGGGAACCGCCCGGATCGAGCCGAGACGCCGCGTCTCGGGAGATCCAACGCGTGGTATCGCCAGGCCCATCAATCCGGTTTGGAAAAATCGCTTTCAGGGAATCGCCACATATGAAGGAGACACACACATGTACCGCAAAATCTGCGTCGCTTTGTTGCCGTTGCTGATCACGATCTGGTTCCAGCCCGTTTTGGCCGAAGAGCAGTCGGCGGAGTATCAGTCGAAAAAGAAAAGGCCGGTAAAAAGCACGGAAGCCACAAAACAACAACAAGAAGAAACAGTGCTGGAAGACCTGGTCGTCACGGCCACATCGGAAGTCAAGATGCTGAACACCCCTGCCTCAATATCGGTGATTACTGCGCAGGATCTTGAGGACCAGGGGGTAAAAAACGTCGCCGAGGCGCTTGTGAGAGTTCCGGGTGTTTATGATGATGGAAGCGCGAATTCTGCGCTCAGCCTGAGGGGGACCCGCAGCTCAACTTCAGGCGGACCGCTGGCTCTCATCGATGGGGTACCGCAAGACCCCGGGATGTATGGATATAACTACTGGGAGACGATTCCGGTTTCCGAAATTGAGCGGATCGAGGTCCTTCGTTCTCCCGGTTCGACGGCCTTTGGCGCCGATTCGGCCCGCGGCGTAATCTCCATCATCACCAAAAGAGCGAAAAAAAACCAACCCCTGAGCGTAAAAGCCAAGGCGTCGGTTGGGTCCTGGGGAACATACGATGAATACGCCACGCTGTCCGGCGGATTGAATCAATGGGACCTGCTGCTGAACGGTTCCCGCACCGATACCAGAGGCTATGTCCATGATACCCAGAGACGCGCCGCCGGCCGTCTGGCCGCCGGATATAACTTTTCGGACCGTGCGCGGCTGGGCATTGACGTCGGCTATAAGGATAACTACTGGGTGACCGTCAGGGGGAAAGACCAGTACGCCCTCGATCAGGATCGACGAGCGGATGAATTCAAACAGAGCCCCACGGCCAAAGAGACAACCTACAACGAAACCGATCAAAAGGTAGCGTCCGCTACCATGAATTTCAGCTATAAAAGCTCGGGCTTTTTTCTCAATTCCCTCGCCGCGGCGTCCAGCCTCGATGAAAACTACAACGCCCGGTACAACAAGTATATTTCACCGAAAAGTGTGTACAAGGACGACCGGGATCAAGACAGATACGTGATGGACGTGTCCGCCGGTTATAACTTCGCGGCCGGGTTCTTTCAATATACTCCAAAACTGGGAGGCAATTTGGAAACAACGTCTCTCACTCAGAGGAGGAATTACTATAATGACCCGTCGGGAAAAGAGAGCAGCAAAAAGAAGGCTGAAATCAACTACGATCAGGATAAATACGGCATATTTTTTCAGAACCAGTTTCTTTTCGGGAACAATTGGGAACTTAACGCCGGAGTCCGGTGGGATTATGTGACCTATGACGTAAAAAACAAGAATGGCGACAGCGTGGATACCGATGACAGCAACTTTTCATGGTCGGTGGCGCCCGCCTATCACTGGAACGAAAACGCTACGACCTACGTCTCAGTGGGCAAATCCTACTGGTATCCGGTCGCTTATTACTATCAGGCGGCAATGGAGTACATGAATCCGGAAAACCTTCCCGAAAACCTGAAACCGGAAAGCTCACTGGTGTATGAAATCGGTCACAAGCAGCATTTTTCGAAAATGTTGAATGTCAATCTGACCTTATTCTGGATGAATTATAAAGACAAGTACGCCGTTTTTTATGACAGGGATCAGGCATACGCCGGATATAAGAACATTGGTGATTCGGAACAAAAGGGCGTCGAGCTGGAAGCGGACGGGAGGCTTTGCAGCTGGTTCGGATACCGATTGGCCGGGACCTACATGGACGCCAAGTGGACCAGCGGCAGGGAACGCGTGTACACATGGGAAACGCCGACAAGCCAGGACTTCCGGGATCTGGACGGTTATGAGCTGAACCGCCTGCCCAAATATAAATATTTGGTGGAGTTCGACTTCTATCCCCTGGAAAATCTTAAGATCCATGCCCTCATGAACGGGACCGGGTCCTATTGGGTGGATTACCTGAACCGTATTAAGTACGGCGGCAAAGTAACCTTTGACACGGGTATTCGCTATGACCTGGCCGATTGGTCGTTCTGGCTGCTTGGCAAGAACATTTTCGACACAAAAATCGAATCGGTCTACAACTCGAACGGTCAGTTGAATACCGGTGAAGAGGAAATCGCGCTGAACGGCCCGTACGCCAACGATTACTATCCGAGGCTCGGACGTTACCTTGAATTGGGCGTCACCTATCAGTTCTAATCGAAATATTCCACGGACAAGAGTCCACCTACGCCGCGCCAGCGCCAATCGGCGCAGGCGCGGCGGGTAAGTCGTCAGCTCCGGATACTCACCCTTAATCCCGAGGATAACCGAATGATGAATAAAGGATTGCTTATCATTTTCACCGGCGATGGCAAGGGTAAAACCACCGCCGCCCTGGGAATGGCGTTACGGGCGGCGGGCCATGGACTGCCTGTATGCTTTATCCAGTTCATCAAGGGTTCCTGGCAATATGGTGAACTTAAATCCGTAAAGCGCTTCGCCGATCTGATCGACTTCCATGTCATGGGAAACGGCTTCACCTGGAAATCGGACGATAAGGAAAAAGATAGGGCTATGGCGCGGCAGGCCTGGAAATTCGCGCGGGAAGTTATGTCGTCCGGACGGTATCATATGGTCGTGCTCGACGAGTTCACCTATCTGCTGAAATACAAAATGGTTGATTTGCAGCCGTGTCTGCGCGCGCTGGCGGACAAACCGGAAAATCTTCATGTGGTCATTACCGGCAGAAACGCCCATTCAGAGCTTATCGCGGCCGCTGACCTGGTAACTGAAATGCGAGTCCTCAAGCATCCTTTTCAATCGGGTATCAGGGCGCAAAGGGGCCTGGAGTTTTGAACCCGCGCTTGGTTGAAAATAGTCAATACTATGGGTATTCCAAACACAGATGACAGCGCGGTTAGAAAGACGATGAACTCAGCGGCGCAAAACCCGCCATCGTTTATGCCGGTCCTGCCACGGAAAATGTCTCCTCGCCTGCTGACACTGGCTCTCACCACCCGCTGCAATCTCGCCTGCCGATATTGTTACCGTGGCGACGGACCACCAGGATCTGACATGGCCGAACCCACAATCCGGCGAGCCCTGGACATCGTGGCTCAAAGCGGACAACCTTGCCATGTTCAGATCACGGGCGGCGAACCGACGCTGGCGCCGGAACGAATCGAATATGTCGCCGACCTTATACGTCAAAACGGATGGCCTTTCTCCCTGGCGATCCAGACCAATGGGACGTTGCTGACTCATAAACTGATTCGCCTGCTCAAAGACTATGAGATCCAGGTAGGCGTCAGCCTGGATGGACCTCCCGATATTCAGGAAACACTGCGAGGCGGCGCTTCCGAAACCCTGAGGGGGTTGCGTCTGTTGGAATCGCAGGGGGCGCCGTTTCGAGTTACGACGGTGGTGACCGGAACCAATGTGGCTTCCCTGGGCCGGTTGGTCCTGATGTTGTCCCATTTTGGCTCCGCTCGCGGAATCGGCCTCGATCTTCTGGTACGTAAAGGCAGGGCCAAAGCCGATGAGGGCGCGGTGGCCCAGGCGGAAGCCGGCGCTCTGCGGCGAGGCTTGAAAGAAATGATAACGGCCATGAACTGGGTGAATTCCAGACGTTCGCCGCCGTTGCGGCTCCGTGAGCTGGACATGTTGAGCCAGAGGGTTGCGGGCGGCCAAGCGCGATCCTTTTGCCGGGCGGGAAGCGGCGAAAGCATGGCCGTCGGTCCGGACGGCCGGGTTTATCCGTGCGGGCAGACGCTGGGAGATCCCCGATTCGCCGCCGGCGACGTTTGGAATCCGGACACGGCTCGCTTGCAATCGCTGCGGAATTTTCACCTATCGATGGACCACTGTCATGCGTGCCAATTGAAGGATTTTTGCCCTGGTGAGTGTCCCAGCAGGTTGAGCTATAATGATTCGGACAATCCATACCTGATCTGTCATGTATACCGCGTCTTGTGGGAAACGGTGGGGAGGTTCAACACGAATTGTGACGAGACGTGAAACTTTAGAGATGAACATACCGCCTTCATGCGGTCGCCTTCATACAGTCGGCGACATCTCAAGAAAAATAGAAGGACCGGATAAAGAGCCGTCCGCAAAGGTTGGGCAGGCAGTAGTCCAAAAAAAGAAATGCTCCCAATTGACCGTTCGGAGGAACGTTCCAAGTATTCTCATGAGCTGGAAATCGACTATGGGTTCTACTGTACTATCTTCACTTTATGTGGACATGGAAACACCTCTGGCGCCCATATAACTTGGGCTTTTCGAGGTGTCCGCTAATTCAGGGCAAATTCAGTACTGTCTATTCAACAAAGCTTGGCAAAAATGTGCTGATGCTCGGAACCAAAAGAAGCAACACAAGACAAACAGCCATCCCGATAAAAAATGGAAAACATCCAGAGAATATATCTTCGATTTTAACATCAGCCTCCGCGGCGCCATGAGTCCCGAACACATTCATCCCAAAGGGAGGCGTGATAAGCCCGAGTTCAATCGACATCATGATCACTGTAGCGTACCATATGGGGTCGATGCCTGCCGATTTTATTATCGGATTAAAAGCGGGTATCGTGATGCAAAGGATGGAGATACTATCCAAAAAACATCCGAGGATGACCACAAGACCAACCAGAATCAATACTATTGTAAAGTTGCTGGCTCCAGCGCTCCCTAGAAATCCCGACAATTTGCCCGTCACGCCGGCAAGGGTGATCAAATTTGAGAATATGGTCGCGCCGCCCAGCACTAAAAATATCATTGCCGAAGTCACCGCGGTCTCTTTGAACATGTATACCAATTCGCTCAATACCGTGCTTTTGCGATCCTTGTTGAAAACAGTGACAGAAAGGAATATCAAAAGTAACAAGAAAGCCGCTACAGCCGCAGCTTCATTGGGAGAAAACACACCTCCGTATAATCCTCCGAATATGGTCACGGCAACAATTGCCACTGTCCACCAATCTTTGAGGGTCGCCACCTTTTCCCGCAAGCTGTATTTCTTTACGGAAAAGGAAGCCATTGAGCCCTTTAGCGCGCCTACTATTGCTATGGTAAAGGAAAATATCACCGCGAGCATAATGCCGGGAGCAACCCCTGCAATGAGAAGTTTCCCAACCGACTCACCGCTCAAGATTCCATAGACAACCGCAAATACGCTCGGAGGAATGAGCGTCCCTATTGCTCCTCCACTTGCGCAGATACCGTACGCGAGCTTTTTATCATATCCGCATTTTCTCATTTCAGGCGCGGCGATCTTGGAGAACACGGCGGCGGTTACCAGGGACGAACCACAGACAGTGCCAAACGCGCTACAAGCCAGGACCGTCGCAATGCCCATACCGCTTTTAAATCGCCCCAGCCACATGCTAAGACTTTCATAAATCTTACCGCTGATTCCGCCCCCGCTCGCCAAGTATCCCATCAGAGTAAACAGGGGAAGGGTAACCAGCTCTGGGAGTGTAATTTTGCTATAAAAAGCCGCGACGACCATTTTTGCGCTTGTGTCAAAATTACCGGTGATCATAAAAATGCCGATTAGTCCCGACATCATTAAACACAATCCGACATGGAACCCAAGCAACAATAGAACCAATAAGAGAGCAATACCTATTAAACCAGATACCAACGGATCCATAATTATCTCCTGGAATCAGCTTCCAGAATTCAGGCTGCGCTTTAGGCATACATTTCGAATTATATGTACAAGAAACTGAAGGCCGAGAGCTCCGAAACCTATCGGCATCCCCAGTTTACCAATCCACCAGGGAATGTGGATTGCCGCGAGCATTTCTTCTTGAAGGATGAATGATTCCCAAAATCTAAGCCACGACCAGTAGGTAAAAACGGCGCAAGTAAGGAGTGAAACGATATCTCTGAAGAGCAATAAAAAATATCTAATTATATCGCTCAATCTATCGACTAATATAACTACCTTTACATGTTTATCTACTCTTAAGGTATACGCAAATCCAAACATAGTCGTGTAAGGCATGACAACAGAGCCTATTTCGAACGTAGCAGGTAGAGGTCTGTTGAACATAAAGCGCAATAAAACATCTGAAACTATCATAAGTGTCATGAATAGTGTGGATATCCATGCCAAGTTCATCATGTTCTTATCTATTTTTTCTATCACATAATCTATCTTATCTATGGCCATTTCCAATTTTTCTTCCCTTTCTCCTTAGTCATAAGAGTCATCAGTCTGAAATTTAGGATCGTACCCTTAGCAAAGATACAATAATAGCGCTCTTACCACCTAGAGTACTGATTGAATCAAAAGCCTCACTAAGAAAGTCAGGTCGAAACTGGACCATATTGACGCTTGCCTGAGGTTTTCTGCTCGGGGAAACCGAGTAGATCGAATTCTCCCGGCGTAACCCTTAGTGGGCGCGCCGGGAGAATACCTTACCTCTATTCTCTCACCGCGAGGTTGTGGCGTATTACTTTTTAATACCCCATTCGCGATCCCACTTATATCCCAACTGCTTCGTGATCTCCTGCCAACGCTGCACCAACTCGAAACCAGGGAGCCCTTGGGATTCCATTTCCTTCGCCCATTCAGCAGGAATATCCGGAAGATCGTTGATCCATTTCTTTTTCTCTTCCGGTTCGAACTTCACCCACTTTATTCCCGACTGCCTCCAGGATTCCTTAATTTTTTTCTCCCACTGCGGGATTATTACGGTTGCGCTTATCATTTCCGTTTCTTTTCCAACTTCCAGGAAAATCTTTTGAATCTCTGGCGGAAATTTATTGAACGTATCCAGATTCATCATGACTCCCATTGGACAAGCGGTCAGTAAGGTGAGATCATCAATGAAGTATTTGCTCACTTCATTCAGCTTATATGCGTACTGGTTATCCAGCGGGTTCAAATCGACATTCGCAAGCCCTGTTTTCAACATGTCGTAGCGTTCAGGGGCCGGTCTCACCACAGGGGTTGCTCCGGGGGGCAACCATCGTCCAAAATACCGCCCGATAAGGGCAACCTTCAGTCCTTGGAAATCAGCAATTTTGGTAATAGGCCGGTCACTTAGCATGTTATATGACGGCTGGGGAATGTCGGAAATCATGATCGCATTGTTGTCTGCGAGCTCTTTCCTGAACTGATCGAACTCGCCTCGAATCTGCCTCATGGCCGTCACCACCTGAACGTAATCGGTGGGACCGAAGGGAAACACGTACTCAAATTCGCCGAAAGGCATTCTACTGGGAGTAAACCATTGGTGGGTCTGCACGACCTGAATCACGCCGTTCTTTAAAAGATCGATATGGTCAGCCGGCGCTCCGAGAGATCCACCCCAGTAGGTTTCAAAAGTAATGGCGCCATTGGTCCGTTTGGTGACTTCATTCTGCCAGTATGCGAAAATATCGGTGGCCGCATTAGTTCCCGGAGGAGGAAAGACCGCGGCGCATTTCAGCTTAACAGGTTCGATCGCTTGCGCAGTTCCTGAAATGAAAACTGGTATGACGAGAAGAGCAAGTGTAATAACAGTGATAATCGCGCGAAAGTGTTTATCCATTTACCTCTCCTTCACAGTTAGTAGAATTTCATAAGCACAGTCATAGTTTTTCTGAAAAAGGCTGATGAATGACCCAAAAACCCTTATAATTCTCCTTCCGCCCGGAATTTGGTAACTCAACAACCGGACCTCATGTTCCAATAATGCGCGCCGGCGACACTTCCAACCTTCGTGAGAGAAGTCTCGGTCATGCGCGGATCATTAGTTTAAAATAATGAAACTCCGTTTCAACATAAAAATACGAATATGCTTCCCCGCTCGTGAACCGCTCCCCAGGAGCTTCAGATACCCCTTTTAACTGTCAGTTGAACAACACGTCGGAAAGAAATTAGTTCAATCGCTCTCTATTATGCCGCAGAGCGTTTTTGCCGCTCGCTGCTTCTCTTTAAGATTAGCGGTGCGGGCAATCATAATTCTTTGAGCCTGAGGAGACCCTGCTCCGTGCATGGATTCGGTGAGGTACCCGACGGAAGCGGCGCCCAGGGTAAGGTTTTCGATGAGCCGCAGAATGCGCAAACGATGCTCGGTAGGCGCGTCCGCGACGCCCATCAGATATTTTTCAATCCACTCTCCAACCACAGGCGAATTTAAGTCCGCCTGAGAGGGCATAGTCACCATCAGCCCTCCGGCAATGTCCTGGGCGAGTCGGGAAAGTTCATAGGGAAAGCGTGTAACATTCTGTTTGTGCACATTTGCCAAAAGCGTATCGACCAAATAGGTGCCGCTCGGCTCCTTATGCCCCTCGGCCGCGCACGCTATGCAACCGCAGAAGAGGGTTTCGTTTAAGTGGTTCATCTCAATGATCTTATCCCTAATGTGGGACGCTTTTTGGACACCATTGTATTCCGCGATAGTTTGAGCGGCCCCGATGAGCACGTCCCCCACACCTACCTTGCAGGCGTAACTCTGCCGGTGATAGGACGCAAACTTTTCCACCAGGTCCCCGGCAAATTCATATTCTTTGTACATAAACACTCGATCCCAAGGCACAAACACATCTTCGAAGATAACCAGCGCCTCATGCCCGCCAAACAACTGATTTCCCTGGTCCAGTGTTCCCTCTTCCAGCTTCCTCGTGTCACATGACTGCCTTCCCAACACGTAGGTTATTCCCTCCGTGTCACTCGGAAGCGCAAAGGAAATAGCGTACTCGCTATCTTTCTCTTTCATCGAAATAGTGGGCATCACAATAATTTCATGCGAGTTCACCGCGCCTGTTTGATGCGCCTTGGCGCCTCTCACAATAATTCCGTCCGTCCGTTCCTTTACCACGTGGAGAAACTGATCGGGGTCCGGCTGTAAGTGGGGAGGGAGACTTCTATCGCCTTTCGGGTCGGTCATGGCGCCATCGCAGACCAAGTCCGCTCCCTGCACATAAGAGAGATATTTTAGAAAGCGATTATTGTAGGTGGAGCCATACTTCACATCGATATCATAGGTGACCATCGAAAGGGCGTTCAAAGCGTCCATACCCACGCAACGCTGGAAACAGCACCCGGTCTGGCGGCCCAGCATTCTTCCCATTTTGCTCTTCTTCACCAGGTCACTGACGCTCTGGTGAATATGTGTGAATCGGTTTATCTTCTTGCCGCTGAGATGGGATGTCGCCGTCATAAGGTCTTCATACGCGGGATCATGGGCCAATTCATAGGTCTTCGCCACTGCGCGCATGGAAGGTTTAATAATGGGGTGTTCCACAGGATCATGCACTCGTTTGCCAAACAAGTAGACCTTAAGGTTCAAATCCTTCAAGCTTTCCCGATATTCTTCCGCTGTCTTCATAACACGCTCCAAGCACATCATTTGCTGCTTCACACGACCTGTTCCCGCCTCGCGCGAGGCTTTAACCACAAGAGGAGAATGCCGTGCGAAGCGGCAATCTTACGATTGCGTCGCATCCTCCGTGTTGAATCGTCTAGCGCGATTCAACACTTTCCAATGCGCGCAGTATTCTATCCGGCGTAACGGGCAGTTCGTTTATCCACACGCCGATCGCGTCATAAATGGCGTTCACGATGGCGGGGCTCGCCGAATTTCCGGTCATTTCCCCTATTCCCTTTACACCGTAGGGCCCACCGGTAGAAGGGCATTCCACAACCTGCGACCGGATGTTGTCGGGGACGTCAAGCGCTGTTGGTATCATGTAGGTTCCAAGATTCGTGGCCTGCCAATCGGTAGACGGATAATACGGATAGAGGTCTTCCATTATGGCCGCCCCCACGCCCATTATCGTTCCCCCCTCTATCTGGCCTTCCACCAGAAGCGGGTTGATCGCCTTGCCCACATCGTACGCGGATACAAGCCTGAGCACCTCGATTTGTCCAGTGTCGGTATCCACTTCCACTTCAGCGAGCATAGCCCCCCACGCCATGGTACGAAAATGGTTCGAAGCGCCGGTTTCAAAGTCTATTACGGCTGGATCGGGCATAAAATGTCCCCGCCCTACCAGCAATTTCCTCTCTTGATAATTCGCCTTATACGCGATTTTCTGAAAGGTAACGAACCTGGCGGGATCATCCTTGATGTGGATTTTACCTCCCCCCATCTCCAAGGCCTCGGGCGCTGTACAAAGTTCCGCCGCCGCGACTTCGAGTATGAGGCTTTTTACCTCACGGGCGGCGGCGACCACGGCAATTCCCGCCGTGAAGGTCACCCTGCTCGCCCCGGTAATCGCGCAAAGAGGAGACGTATCGGTGTCCTGATCTATTACGGTTATGTCTTCATATTCAATTCCCAGCTCCTCGGCGACCATCTGGGCGAACACTGTCTTGCAGCCCTGGCCGAGGTCAACCGACCCGATATATAAATTCACCGAGCCATCCGGCCTCACCTTGACCATGGCCTGGCTCGAATCGCCACCAGCGCTAAAACCGGTGGGATAGAGTACCGCGGCAATACCAACTCCATGCTTCTTCATCTATAGTTCCCTCCCCTTCAGAGAACTCATTGCCATGAGTTCATCGGGAAGCGCGACGCCCGCGCTTTCGGCGACGGCCTTCATGCATTCAATCACACTTACACTGTCAAGGTTCACCCTGGTCGGAGTCTTATCTCCCTTTCGATAGGCGTTCATGAATCGGATTTTCCAGGGATCCATGTTTAGGGCATGAGCAATTTTGTTCATCTGCACTTCAGTCGCAAAAGAACTCGGCGTTATACCGAATCCACGCATGGCGTCCGAAGGAACTTTGTTCGTATAAACGAGGTATCCTTCAACATAGACATTCGGAATGTAGTACGGCCCGCTGCATAAAAAGCAGTGTTTGTCTACCACGTATTCGCCCAAGTGACTGTAGGCGCCGGAATCGCGTATGCTCGTCACCTTTCGCGCCACAATGCGCCCATCATTCTTAACGCCGTCCTTAAATTTCATATGCCACGGCCCGCGATAGGTGGAGTAGAGCGTCTCCTCTTCTCTCGTCCATCGCCATTTGACCGGTTGGCCGGTCGTGAGGGCAAGCAATGCGGTGACGCAATCAAGCTGGGGATCGTTCTTGCCCCCAAAACCGCCCCCGATGACGCCGCCTACAAAATTTATTCCGCTGGCCGGATTCTCCGGTTTCCACGTATTGCGCACCCTTTCGGACCAATTCGACAGGAATCGCAGATCGCCTTCAGGCATTTCAAGAGCGCTTGCGACTAATCTGAGATTACGCATAAGCCCTTGCGCCACCGAGTAAATCGTCAACTTGCCGTTTGCCTCCGGTACGGAAAGGCTCACGTGCGTTTCCAGACACGCATGCTCGTGGCACGGATGAAAATATTCTCCCTCGACAATCAGGTCGGCTTCCCGGAAGCCCGCTTCGATATCGCCATAGACGACTTTTCGATACGGTCGTCCGTCGAACATGTGCAGGTTACCTTCGGGCCTGACTTTAGGCGCGCCGGGTTTCATCGCCTCCAAGGGATCGAAAACGGCCTCTTCCTCTTCGATCTCCACCTGAATACGCTCCACGGCTTTAAGCGCGGTGTCTTCATCGACCGCGGCTACGGCCGCTATCGGTTGCCCCTTGTAGCGTACCTCCTCGGCGAGAATTTGCTGGTCGGGAACAAAGCCGACACCGTTGTTAGGGACATCCTTGTACGTGATTACGGCGGCGACTCCTTCCATCGCCAACGCGGACGTACAGTCGATTTTCACGACCTTGCCCTTTGCAACGGGACTGCGGTAAACTTTCACCTGAAGGGTACCGGGGATGAAAATGTCGTCGACGTACCGAGTTTCGGCGGTAACATGCTTCATACCGTCGTAGCGTCTCTTTCTCTGTCCAACCACGCGGTATTCCATTAAGATTCCTCCCTGGACGAATTCTCATCCGCTGCGCTGATTATCGCGTCCACGATCTTCACATATCCGGTGCAACGACAAAGGTTTCCGGATATGCCCTCTTTGACATCCTCACGAGTCGGTTTGGGATTTTTATCCAGCAAGGCTTTCGCGGCCATAAGCATCCCTGACGTACAAAATCCGCATTGAGCCGCATAGTTGTCGTGAAAAGCGGTTTGCAGAGGATGCAATTTACCGGGCGACGCAAGGCCCTCTACCGTTATAACTTCCTTCCCGTTCGCACTCATGGCGTTAGTAAGGCAAGACCTGACCACTTTACCATCTATAAGCACGGAGCATGTCCCACAGTCACCGGTATTGCAGCCCACCTTCGGACTCGTGATATGGAGTTTTTCCCTCAATACTTCCAAAAGCGAGTCAGCCCCATTGACTTCGACTCTACAATTCCGTCCATTGACCTTGAATTCCAACATCGGCATCACGCACCTCCACTTATCCCAACATCTGAGAGAGAGACGATTTTACGATATTATTTACCGCCCTTCGCCTATACCAACCGGTAGCCCGCACATCATCAATCGGCTTTGTTTCCTCCGCGGCTACGGCTGCGGCTTCATCGATCAATTCCTTGTTGACGGTTTTCCCTTCGAGCAACTCTCTCCCTTTCACTGAAGCCATTGGTGTTGGCGCGACGGATCCGAAGCACATCCTGGCTCTCTCGCAAACGCCATTGGAACCAGCCGTTCTGATCGCAACGGAGACGACGGAACAGCACTCTCCTTTCCGTTGCCCCACTTTTCGCCACATCCATTTTTCGTTTTCAGGCTGGGACGGAACTACTACTTCCGTCAGAACCTCATCCGCTTCCATTACGGTCTTTCCGGGGCCAACGAAGAATTGGTTCAATGCGACATACCGTTCACCGGTCCTGGATACCAATAAAACTTTTGCGTCGAGCGCCAAAAGAGCTACAGCCGAATCCGCGGCCGGGGAAGCGTTTACAAGATTACCGCCGATCGTGCCCATGTTCCTGATGGCAGGAGATCCGATACTCCCGATCGCTTTATGGAGCAGCGGGATTTTCTTTTTTACAGGATCGGATTCCAGTATATTGTTGTGAATGGCCGCAGCGCCGATTACGATGGAATCGCCATCCACTTTCACCTCATCCAGACCGCATCCTTGAATGCAGATCAACGCCTCCGGCGTCCAAATCCTTTGATTGATTTTCACCATAAGATCCGTGCCACCCGCAAGAATCTTCCCTTTGCCCCCATATTTTGCCAATAGGCCGCACGCGTCTTGCACATCCCTCGCCTGATGGAAATTGACATTCACCATTGATAATTCCCCATAAATCATGTCAGACCAATTTTTATCCAAAAACGAATTACCGGAGCCGCTGACCAGTAGGTCGTATAGACGAATTCACGCTTCTCGTCTTTCTAAACCCTGGTCAAGTACGCTCCTATTTGCCGCCACCAATATTCCCAAAATCAGCCTGTTTTACATATGTAGTATGATTTTTTATCACCATAGAAAAGACGCTCACATGCAATATATGTATGGTATACTAATAATTATATGCATAATACTCCTATCATTATATTTATATTAAAGTTCACTTAACCGTTAAACTAGGTAAAAATGTAGCAATTTCAGGAAATATAAAAATCAACGCCAGATTAAGAATCATGATCAGGAAAAAAGGGAACGATCCTCTGAATATATCCTCCAATGAAATATCCGAACCTGCGGCTCCTTTTACCGCGTATACGTTCAATCCGACTGGAGGAGTAAGAAGTCCGCACTCTATTGCCATAATTGCTGTCATAGCAAACCAAATCGGATCCAACCCTAAATTAACCACTATCGGATGAACTATGGGTACGGTAGTCGCGAGCATAGATGGACCGTCGAGAAACATTCCAAGAATGAAATACAACAACACAAATCCCAAAACGATCATCAATGGTGATATGTTAAGCTCGCTGATCCCAATCATTACTGCTTTCGAAGCGCCGGAAAGGCTCAGAAATCGCGAAAATAATTGTGCGGAAATAAAGATAAGAAACACCATTGCGGTGGATTCAGCGGCTTCTCTCAATATCCTGGGAAGAAAGTTGATCGCCAATTTCCGGGTCACAAGTCCGACAACGAGCACAATTGATGAACCTACCGCCCCCGCTTCGGTCGCGGTGAACACTCCAAGCATGATTCCGCCGATAACAAGAAAAGCGACAACAAAAATGGTCCAAATGTCCTTTATTGCTATAAGCTTTTCTCTCCACGAATAAACTCGTTTGACAGGGGGGGCCAGTGTCGGGTTCACCTTGGCCATGATGATGATGCCGATACTAAACAGCATTGCAAGTGTAAAACCGGGGCCAACGCCTCCGATGAGCAGTTTCCCTACCGACTCATTTGCCAACAGCGCGTATATGACGGCCAGCACACTTGGCGGGACCAGCATGCCGATTGACCCGCCGGCGCTTATAAGTCCATAAGTAAATTTTTTGGAGTACCCGTAGCGTATCATTTCAGGCGCGCTTACCTTAGTAAATACCAGGGAAGTGACCAGACTTGATCCCGTGCATGTGCCGAATCCCGTCTGCGCGCCTATGGTCGCGATACCGAGTCCTCCGGGGAGCCCTCCAACCCATTTCGAGAGAGTGGCGTATCCGGCGTAGCTAAGGCCTCCTTCGGCGGCCAATAGTCCCATGAGTATAAACAAAGGCAAAACAACAAATGTGTATTCGCTAGCGGTGGTGAAGAACGTTGAATTGAGAAGCGACGCGCCCATAGTAAAGCTCCGTGAAAAATCACCGCTTCTCATAAGATACAAAGCAATAGTTCCTCCAAAACCGACGAAAGCCAAAGCCACCGCGATGTACACACCCATCAAAAGCAAAACAATGAGCATCAAGATACCGCAAATGCCCAAGAATAGAGATTCCATGAATCAATCCTTCTCAACGCCACGAAAAATCTGGTTGATATTGTGAAGAAGCTTCGCAATAAGAGCCACGCTGAAGAGCCACGCGCCTGTGGGCATGGACAATTTCGCTAGCCAATAGGGGATCTTAATCGGCGCCGGGAACCATTCTCCATTAATCCACGAGTTCCAGAAAAAAGAAGAGCTTTTCCATGCAAGGGGCACGAAAAGCAAAAGGCTGATAATACAGATGACGCATTCCATTATGGCTTGACCCCTTGGACTAAATTTCTTTAGCAAAAGAGTCATTCTTACATGCGATCCGCCGGTTAACGCGCATGTGATACCCATAAAGCAGATCCATGCAAGCACGAGCCGTGATATTTCTAACGTGCCTGGTATAATGAAATTAAAGAAATATCTGGATACCACGTCACAAGTGATCAGAATAGTAACCGCGAGAGCCAGGAATCCCGACAGGCTTCCCGCCCATGAAGATAGCTTATCCACCAGGGAAGAAATGTTGCGGATAAATGTTCCAACCTTATTATGGATTGGCTCATTGGAGGGAGCCTTTATATGATTTGCCATTGCGTAACCCGAGTAAAATTTTGAACGCCACCTTTCTAATGGCTCATGTCTTACCTTAAGCGTTTCGAAAGGTGGCTCTGTTCGAATTCAGCAACCAATAAAACCCATTCGCCTATTTCATCCAATCCCATTGCTTGGGAAACTGGTGCCCATTTTCTTCAATAAGATCGACGTAGGTCTTCATCATTTCCCATCCCGGAAGACCTTTGGCTTCCATTTGCCTCGCCCAATCCCCAGGCACGTCAGGCATGTTGTTGACCCATATTTTCCTTTGATCTTCGGCCATTACGGTAACTTCAGCGCCTTTGCTTTTCCACAGTTCGAGCATTTCGGTTTTTCGTTTTTCCAGCAGATCACAGTGTACGCCGTTCGCTTCTTTACCGATTTCAAGCGCCAAATCCTGAAGATCTTTCGGTAAACGTTCGAAGGACTCGCTGTTAAACGCAAACATACCGATCGTCACGGCCCCTAATCCCGTTTCATTGATGTTCTTCAGCAATTCATAGATCTTGTGATCGGTCATCGCGTCGAGCCCGTGCACCTGACCTTCAATGACGCCTTTTTCCAACATCATATAGACTTCCGTGGATACGTCGCTGACTCCGGTGGCGCCCGCGGCGGCGACATACTTAGGCAGATAAGAACCGGACGCGCCAACCTTTCTGTTTTTCAGATCGGCCAGGGTATGGACCGGAAATTTGGTGAACAGATCATAGGGCATATGGGTGTACCAAAAGACCGGAGTGAGATTGTTCCTATCGCATTCAGCCTTGAACGCGGGGACTTTCTCGTATAATTGCCTTTTGACCTTGTTGGAGATTTTTACGTCAGTTGTGGTGAAAGGCACCGCCCAGTCAATGGTGCCGAGGGGGGTAAGGCCTGGATTATAAAGCCAACAAATCGCGCCAAGATCTATGACTCCACTCTTGAGAATTTCGAGTGAATCTGAGGGTCCGCCGAGCGCGCCGCCCCAATGGCGTTCGAACTGTACCCGCCCGTTACTCCTCTTTTCGAATTCATCCATAAACCAATTTACGGTATAGCCATATGCGCTCGGTGGGGGCGGCCATGGGGAATTGAATACCAGATGAATTGTTTTTTCTTGTTTCGCGGCCATGGACGCGCCTGGGATCACGAACATCAACGACAAGAGCGCAATGAATAAGAAAACGATGCTTCTGCTTTTCATTTCAGTTTCTCCTCAATTAACCGGTTCAGAACGATTTGCTTTACGTGTAAATCATTGTCCAGAAAACAGAGCTTTATCAGCCAGCCATCAGCCTCAATACGCGGCGGTTCTCCACAGATGAACGCAATCAGAATGTCAGGAATCGGAATTCATCACCTTTGAAACCACGTTATTCATCAACTCATTGAAAGCATTGCTTATAATTGTTAAGTCGGTGCTGAAATGCTGGAGTTTGACACCCATGTCGGCGAGTTTCTTTGACTGCTCAACCGTGCATGGATTTACTGCCGCAAGAATCGGAATCCCTTTTTTCGTGGCGCAATCGACCACCGCTTCAAAAGCTGTTTTGATCTTGGGGTGATCGAAATCGTAGAGAAGGTTCAGTCCTAGAGATAAAGCGTAGTCAGTGGCGCCGAAGCACACACCGTCAATGCCATCCACAGAGAGGATTTCTTCCAGATTGTCCAGGAATTCCTTATCCTCAAGCAGAGGTATCACCATTATCTCTTCATTGCTTTCCGTTATAAATTTCTCCCAGTTAAAATCGCCACACCTGTATCGTGCGGAACGAACGGTCGGGTCCGCGCCCCTGACGCCTCTGAGCGGAAAACGCGCGTATTTGACCGCCTTCTCAGCAGCCTCTTTGGTCGCCACGTGAGGAATCACCACACCCTGGGCGCCCGCCTCAAGAGCGTTCCGTATGTAATGTTCCGCATTTTCCTTGACCCTCACCAAGGGAACCAGATTGCTCGCCTCCGCGGCTCGGATCAAGTGTTCCAATTCCAGACCGCTTCCAATCGGAACGTGCTCCGTATCGATAAAGACCCATTGAAAACCTGTGTAACCCAGCATTTCAATGATGACGGGACTCCTGCTCGTAACTACGCATCCGCAAGCGAGTTTTCCCGCCGCCAAGTCTCTTTTTAAAGTGTTCTTTCTCACCGTGAATATCCTTTCTTCTTCCCCGGCGTTCCAGGGAACAACTTAGTGCGGCGCAACGGTTGATCTCCCTGAACCTTTGGAAGAGACCCGTGCGCGGCTATTCTAGCTCTTCAGGGCCGCGATCACCTCTTGCGAGCTGGATATAGCCCCAAACTGGGGAAGAATATTCTTTATTGAAAACTCGTGCATTTCATCGGTGAAGGACGTGCAACAATCTTCAATGGTGACAATGTCGTAACCGATTTGCGCGCCGTATCGCGCCGCCTCTTCCACAACAAAATTCGTTGCGGTGCCGGTCAATAAAAGGGTCTCAATTCCCTTGGCTCTCAGGATCTGGTCCAGGTTTGTGTAGAGAAATACATTGGGGCTGTAATTGACGATAACGATGTCCTGCTCCTTCGGTTTCAATTCATCCACGATTTCAGCGCCCCAGGTTCCTTCCGTCCACGCGCCGGCTTCTCTCCCGCCGGCATGGATGGGATATGACTTCTTGGTCAGTTCGGGATGGCCCGGCCTCAGCGACACTTTGACGTAGATAACAACCACTCCCGCTTTCCTGCACGCGTCGAGAAATGAGGACAGCTTCTCCCAGGTATGATGTTTGGCGACCTGCGCATGCACCCCAGAATAGGCGAACTTGCCGTCAGGATGGGTAATATCATTCTGCGTATGCATTACAATAACTGCTGATTTTGCCGAGTCGAGCTGTATTTCCATAATAGTTTCTCCTATTTGGTCATATGGTTATTGTTCCGCTTCAACTGTATTCGACAATACTCCAATGCCTTCTATTTCCACTTCAACCAAATCTCCTGGTTGCATCGGCGCGATCCCTTTCGGAGTACCCGTTGTCACTAAATCGCCAGGGCATAAGGTTAAACGGTGCGACAAATACTCAAGAAGGTTCGATACTCCAAACACACACTTCTTTGTATTGTCTGTTTGCATCACTTTGCCATTCAACAGGGTCTTTAAATCAAGGTTGTCCCCGTCGATATCCGTGACCACGTAAGGTCCCAGGCAGCTGAAGGTGTCAAAACTTTTTGAAACAGTAAGGTTGAATGGGTTCTCTGAGGCAAGTTTTCTTTCCGTGACATCATTGAAACATGAATATCCCAGCACATAGCCCAACGCTTCGCTTGCCGGAACATTCTTCATTGTCTTCTTGATCACCACTGCAAGCTCACCTTCATAATCGACCCGCTCCGCAATTTTGGGATAGATTATGGCGTCCGTGTGACCAATGAGCGAAGAGGGGGGTTTCAAAAAGAAGAGGGGCTCAGTGGGTGGTGTCACACCCAGTTCCTTTATGTGTTCAATATAGTTTTGTCCTATGCAGACGATCTTGGAAGGCTTTACGGGCGGAAGCAACTTCACATCCGATACCTGACAGCGTTTTCCAGTCTGGTTGGAGTCTTCTAGCATGGAACCGTCTAAAAATAGAAGCTCCTCTTCCTGAACGATCCCGTAACGCTCTTCGCCCCCGTATTCAAAACGCGCATATTTCATTTCAAGGCTCCTTGATGGTTAGCTCTTCAGCCATTCCGGAAGATCTTCCATCTTCGTGCCCGCGAATTGACATTTATAACGACATACTTCGCAAGTTCCCTTGAACCCGGGCAGAGTGGGCTCGCCCTTAATCGATTCAAGGATAGAAATGGCTTTTTTTACGTTTTCTTCAGGCCCCTCGATCACCAGGATCACCGCGCCCGCGGATTCTCCAACGCCGCCGGAAGCGACATGCGTAGCTTCCACATCAGCCAGAATCTTCAACGCTTCGAGTTCCGTAACCACGATGGCGTTGGGAATAAGGAACATGCCGAAGTCGGCGCCCATGGTGTAGTCATATGTTTTGGCTCCGGCGCGCGCGCAGGATTCCATTACCGAAGGAACCATTTTTTCAAGGCCGATTGGTACGATATACTTTAACCCCTGCGATACCGCTGTCCCCAGGGTCGCGCCCATGGTGCCTCCATCGAAACCCGCGGCGATGACCGCCACTTTCCCTGTGGAGTCTATGGCGTTGGCGCCTTTGATGAGAACAGTCTCTTTGTGAAAGTCGGTGAGCGCTTCGGGCAGCTTTTTGTCGGAGAGCTGTCCCTTATAGAAAATTGTTGGAAACGGCGTGCGCTTGTCTGCGTCGGTTACGCAGAGCAGCCGGTGAGAACTGGTGCCGGCGGTATATTTTTGAGGCGCGGGTTCCTGAACCCCCATCAACTCCTGCGCCACATAGGCGTTGGTGGTTCCACCGTTAATGATGACATATCCCTTCTCGTTCGCTGCCTTTACTTCGGCCATCTGGGCGACGCCTTTTCCGATCAGTCTTTTGGATTCGGATGGTATAAGAGTAAATACGGCTTTCATTTCGACCTTTCCGCTATACGCGTTTGTTGTGTTTGCTTTACCATTGAATTCGATACCGTCGACGGTCCCGACGGCGAGCGCGCCGCCGCGTCGAGCGTCCAACCTACAATCAGGGTCATCAGGCTCCCGGACACTATACGAGTTTACATAAGCCCGTACTTTTCTATATTTGAGTCGGCCTTGCTTTGTATCGTGGCCAACTCCTCTTTTGTCTTGTCGTTGGCTACGAGATGCCTGAATCGTTTTTGAGTTTTCAGGTAATCCATCACCGGAATTCTTTCCTTTATTTTGCGGACAGCGGTGATTTTCCCATGATCCATCTCAAAGAGTGGAACAAGCCCGCTTCGGACGCCCAGCCGGCCGACCTCCAGGGTCATGTCCGAAGGGAAGCCCCAGACGGAGGGGCACGGCGTGTCGACTTGGATGTAACGGGATCCATGGTAGGTCATGGCTTTCCGGACTTTTTTCTGCAAATCCTTCAAATACGCTATGGAGGCCGTGGCTATGTACTCCACGCCGTGTGACGCCACAATGGCGGGCATGTCTTTTTTCTCGACCACCTTGCCTTTGGCTATCGCGCCGACCGGCTGCGTGCTGGTTGACGCATACAGGGGAGTGGCGCCGCTGCGCTGTCCGCCTGTGTTCATGTAGGCCCCATTGTCAAAGCAGATGTAGAGCACGTCCTCGTTACGCTCCAGCATGCCCGACATGGCGCCAAATCCGATGTCGAAGGTGGCCCCGTCTCCCCCCAAAACCAGCACGCGCACATCATCACGTCCCTTTGATTTCAGGGTGGCGGCGACCCCGGAGGCCACTGACGGCCCGTTCTCAAAAAGGTGGTGGATAAACGGAACCCGCCACGCCGAGTAGCCATAGGTGAGGGAAAATGTTTCCAGACAGCCCGTAGGCGTAACCACCACCACTTTATTGCCCGTGGCTCTCAAAACATGCCTCACGCCCAGCGCCAATCCACAGCCAGGGCAGGCCCTGTGTCCGGAAACAAAGAGATCTTCAGGGCGCTTTCTTTCTTCTGCAGCATTGCTCATCATGTATGTCCTCATAAAACCGAACGATTCAGATCCAGCCAGAAAAACGACTCATCCGAAGAACCGTTCCCATCAGCCATATCCGCGGCCCTTCGAGCAATTTCGAAAACCGCTTTCTTATTAATCACTTTGCCTCCCAAGCCGGCGATGACATCTATGATCCGGGGGCAGTTCGGCCTGCCGTAGAATTTCGCTTTCAGATCCATACCAACGGCGCCTTCGCTGCTCATGGAAATGTTGGAATCCAGCACGGCGACGACCTTGGCGTTTTTTACGGCCTCGTAAATTTCTTCGTGCGGGAAAGGCCTGTAACAGCGCAGCTTAACGAGCCCCACCGGCTTGCCCTCCGCGCGCAGATCATCGATGGCGTCTTTCACCGTTCCGCTCATGGACCCCATGGAAATCAGAACGACGTCGGCGCCTTCCGTCCTATACGCCTCAATGAGCCCGCCGTAGTCGCGGCCGGTCAGCGCGGCCAGTTCGGAAAATATCTCCTTAATTCTTCCCTTGCCTTGTTCCATGGCGTCATGAATGGCGTAACGGAACTCCATATACAGATCTTCATCGGCGATGGGCCCCCAGCTTTTGGGGTGATCCACGTCCAGAAAATGGACAGGTTGGAACGGGGGCAGAAAACTTTCCACCACACTGTCTTCCAGGAGTTCGACTCGCTCGTATGAGTGGGTCAGAATCCATCCATCCATGCACACCATGACCGGAAGGGAAATGGCCGGATCCTCCGCAATCTTAAATGCGGCGATATGAGTGTCGTACGCTTCCTGACACGATTCCACATATATCTGGACGATCCCGGAATCCCGCAGACTCATCGCGTCCTGATGATCCGGCTGTATGCTTATGGGCGCGGAAATGGCGCGGTTAGCCCCGGTGATAACAAAGGGCATCCGCATGCCCGCGCACGCGTAAATCACTTCGGTCATCAGCAACAGTCCCTGCGAGGTGGAAGCCGTATAGGCCCGCCCCCCCGCCGCCGAGGCGCCGGCAAGAACGCTGGCCGCGGAAAACTCGGCGTCAACAAGGACGTACTGGGAAGAGAGCTGGCCGTTGGCGATCATACTGGCGAGCCGTTCCACGATGTGCGTTTGAGGGCTGATCGGATACGAAGAGATGACATCGGGTTTGCAAGCCCTGACGGCGTGCGCGACGGCCTCCGAACCTTCAAGCACTGTCTCTGTTTTCTTTTCGATTCTCATGTCTATTTAACCTCAAAAACCATCGTGATGGCCTTGGCGATGCACTCGCGCGCGCACAGCCCGCATCCCTTGCAGTAATCGTAGTCGATTTCTAACGACTCATTCACTTCGTGAACAGCGCTATCAGGGCAAACCATTTCGCAGATACCGCAGTTCTTACATAAAGATTCGTCAATGACGGGTCTTTGATCCCTCCAACTGCCGGTCTTGTAATTCAGAGCTGTCGCTCCCTCGACCACCGCTCCCACTGTAATCTTCATGAAAGTCTCTCCAGCATTCTTTTGTAGCTTTCATCCACAATACGAGCGTTTTTTTCTCCCAATGAGCCGGGGAACCTGCTTTTTACCGCCCTGAGAGTCGCCTCCAGGCTCAGCGCGTCGCTTACTCCGGCGAAGGCGCCCAGAAGCGCCGTATTGATAATAGGCCGGCCCAGGATTTCTCTCGCCAGTTCATCGGCGTAAATGGTAAACAGCCGGTACCGCGCCATCCAAGGCTTAAGCTGGGAGGGGTCCCTGTCTGTGTTCACCAGGATCGTTCCACCCTCCTTAAGCCCCAGTTCGACGTCCACTTCGTCGAGGATAGTGACGTCTTGCACGATCACGCAATCGGGTTCTTCCACCCGGCATCGTATGCGGATCGGTTCGTCGTCGATCCTGCAGTAGGCCATAATAGCTTTCCCTCTTCTTTCGCCCCCACCGCCGAGGAACGGAAAAGCCTGGCCGTATTTCTTATCCTCCAAAGCCGCTATTGCCATGAATTGGGCGAGGACCAAAGATCCCTGACCCCCTCTCCCATGAATACGGATTTCCTTCATTACTTCTCCCGTTATAATGGTCAAACGTGTTTCATTATTTGAAACATTATTTCCTTTTTTTAAGCTTTACAAAACCCCTTTTCAAAACATGAAAAGTTATTAATCTGTTTATTTATCTGCATTTTTTAGCTTTTTCAGATGTAGGTTCACTTTGTATGAAAAGTTTTATTGTTTCAAATAATTAAACATCGTTTCATGACATATCCAAAAAAAATTCCAACTATTTTTTAAGCGAGCGCCCTCTTATTCAGTCGCCCGCCTTTCGCAGGGAGTTCGCTTGGCCCCCGCCGTAAGAAGCGCGCGTTACACGCCATTGACCAGCAACCGGCCCGCCCTCTGACCCTTACCTCCGGGGAGATGGTGGAATAATCCTCACCGGCGGAAAATCCCTTGGCGCCGCCGCGCTCATAACCAACACAATATGTTCGACTCTAAAAATTATTTCTATAAATGAAAACTAATCATCTCTTCTGAAATCTTTTTGGCGGTCGTCATCACCAGGGGTATTAGACTCTGGTTTATTTTCTTCATGGTCATACTAAAAATGGAGCCCGTGATACTGATGCTGGCTACTATCTTGTTCCCCGCCCTTATAGGGGCGGCCAAACATCTGACTCCTTCGTAGTATTCTTCATCATTAATGGCGTAACCTTGCTTTCTAGCCACGTCCAGCTCTTTGGACAATTCATCGAAATCGGTGATAGTGTTTTTCGCATAGGATTTTAGCGTTCTGCCGGGATAAATGTCTAAAATTTCTTTGTTCGACAGCCCGGAGAGAAGCGCTTTCCCCGCTGCGGACGGATGAGGTTCAGTGGTCCATCCGATAAAGGACGATATCGTAAGCCCGGCGGCTTGTGGAGCGCCCACCTTATCTATGCAGAGAAGTTTTCCTTTTCGCAAAATGTATAGTTCCGCTATTTCGCCGCTTTTTTCGTTGAGTTGAATCAGGTGCTTTCTCGCGACTTCCCTGATATCGAAACTCTGGAGCATTTTTGACGATATTTCAAAAACTTTTGGCCCCAGGGAATATTTCTTGGTTTCTTCATCTTGTACGACGTAATCATACTCGAGATACGTGCTCAGTATGTGATGGACGGTGCTTTTGGGCGTTCCCATTCTTCTACTTATATCCACGAGAGCCAAACCTTTAGGGTGCTCGCTCAATAAACCGATCAGGTGAATGCCCCGCTCAATAGTTCGTAGTATCATATTTTTTGAAATACCGTTACACTATTTGAAACCTTTGGTATCACTTTAAAAACATACCAGACATATGTCAAGCTTTTTTTAAAAGGCGAAATCCAGGGCGGTTCCGGCTGATTACCATGAGCGCCATGTTTTGCATCGCCGCCTTGTTTCACCCTGAATCGCAGCTTCCGGCTGCTTGGTTTAAGCCCCTTCAGACGAAGGGGAAGAAGATGAAAAAGAAGCGCCGCGCATATGTAATGACCCCGATTAATCAAGCAACCATTAAGAGAGTCTGGCTAGCGTAATATTCCTCTTCATACCGAAGAGGCGCCTTGTATCCCAGCGCAGAGTGGAGATAGTAAGCGTTATAGAGCGCAATCCAGTCTTCAAGCGACTTCTGCAACTCCTGCGGGCTGGTCCACTCCTGCAACCAGAACAACTCTTCTTTCATCGTGCGAAACATTCGCTCGGTGTCAGCGTTTCCCTTGGGATTGTTGTAGCTGGTAAAAATCTGTTGTATTCCCATCGAGCCACAGGCTCTCATGAACGCTTCGGAGGTGGGCTGACAGCCGTTATCGGACACCAAGCTCAAGCCTTTGTCTCTGACCCCATCGGGGAATCGAGCGTTTACCGCGCGATCAAGAGCAAGGAGCCAGTGTGGACTTGCAGCGGGAACCGGCTAAGAGCCCACTATCTTCTTGGTATACCAGTCAAACACGATGACCACATAGACCCATCCGAAGTCGTTGACCATGACCTTGGACATGTCAATGCCCCAATACTGATTGGGTGCGCTGGGACGTGGCTTTGGCCGACATGAAGAGCGTTTCGCCTTCAACCGCGTATCCTTGGTTACCACAAGCCCATGCAGTCGCATAAGCCGCTGAACCCGCTTCCTGTTGATCTGAATCCCTTCCACATATCGTAAATACGCCCACACCCGCCGGTATCCCCAAAACGGATGCACTGACTTGAGCGCTTGTATCTTTTGCAAAACCGCTCTGTTGCGCTCTTCCACCTTCACCGACGGCCGGCGAGAACAGTTCAATCGCTTTTTTTTAACTCGTAGGTAAGCTCTCCCACCAGTTTTTTGAGCTTCTCGTTCTGTTTGGTCAGATGCGCCTCGCGAAGCGACTGTCGCTTGGTCTCAAAAGCCTGCGGCGCGTTGCTTAAAAACTGATCCCGCCACTGATAGTATCGCGCCTGAGTGATCTGATAATCGTTACAGATATCCACCACAGATCGTCCTTGAAGGCCTTCAAGGACGATCTGCGCCTTCACCTTGGGCTCCCACCTCCTTCTCTTCATCCTGACCCCTTCCAATTCTTTGTCTCAACATACTCTCTTAAAAGGGAGCCTGTCTATTTGGGGGTCAGTATACTACTCTTTCAAATGTGAGCGCCAACCGCAGCCTATTTGTTGTAAAACAGCTATTCAAAATGGGCGTGGAAAAAGGGCTGGTGTTTGAAGACATCACAGCGAACATCAGATACATGGATGAGAAACAACACGCCAGGAGCAAATTTCTGCTTCCTGACAAACTGGAGACCCTCATCAAGGCTTGTGAGAACACGAAAGCCAAATACTACATGCCAGCTCTCATTTCTTTGGGCGCTGAGCACGGCGCTTCGAGGCAAGAAGCTCTTTCCCTTTATTGGGGTGATATCGATTTTGATTATGGAGGCACGGGTCTTATCACCTTTTACAGAACCAAAAACGAAACAAGACGAACCCAGCATCTGATGCCGCGGACAAGGGAGCATCTTCTCAAATGGAGGGATCATGTACAAACCATGCGGCGCAGGAACGGGATCCATGAAGCTAGTTCGGATTTCGTGTTTAGTCGTCTTGATGGCGCCCCGATTAAATGGCTTAGCCATATGGAATGATGGTGGAGTGCGGCGTTCAAACCGAGTGTGGTACCTATTTTGGTATCTTTTGCCGAACCAATAAAAAAAGAGCAGATTAGGCGTTTTGCTAACCTGCTCTTTTAGGCGATCTTTTTTGGTCGGGACGAGAGGATTTGAACCTCCGACCCCCTGAACCCCATTCAGGTGCGCTCCCAGACTGCGCTACGTCCCGTCGGAAAAATTTTGTTTACCATTCCCCTGAAATGTTGTCAATGTTTTTGAATCGTAAATGCGCAGGTAGCGGTGGATGACGCGCGCGCGCCGGTCCTATTCACGCTTCTTAAAAGTTAGGGATAAACAACGCGCTTTGTGCTATAGTACGATTCTCATGTTCATCACGCCGGTCGCGTTGACGGGCGGGTTCTCATTTCAGAATCGGCGGGCGGATGAAAGCCGATCTCAAGGCGGGTCCGTTAAAAAAATTGCGCTGGCATATTTTCGCTTTATTTCGCTGTATTTTTGCGTTATGATTGAGGGCTCTTGTTGGGAAGCAAATAGCCTTGACAAAGCAAGCTACTTGTGTAAACTAGGCGCATTTTTAAGGACGAGGCATTTACATGAAGCGTACATATCAGCCAAGTAATATAAAACGGAAGCGGACCCACGGATTCTTAGTAAGAATGCGCACGAAATCGGGACAAAAGGTGATTAGCAGGAGGAGGTCAAAAGGCAGAAAGCGATTGGCTGTATAGCCTGTTCCACCCAGGTGATGGGCGCATATGGATTCCCCAAATCACAAAGAATCACCAAACGCTCCGACTACCAACGAGCGCTTCGGGGTGGTAAGCGAATCCATACGAGGCACTTTGTGCTCGTATTTTGCCCGACAGATTTTACGGAGACGCGGCTGGGACTGATCGTCAGCAAGCGAGTCGGCAATGCGGTGAAACGAAACCGTGTAAAACGTTTGATTCGAGAGTTTTTCCGGCTCAACAAATCACTCTTTCCCGTGTCGTTTGATATGGTGGTAATAGCTAAGCCAGGCGCTCACACTTTGACCTATCACCAGGTAGCGAATGAGTTTTCCGAACGCGCGCCCTTCAACGTGTAGGGCACATGTTTAAATATATCGCCATCTTTTGTATACAGGTTTACCGATACTGTATATCCCCCCTGTTTCCTTCTTGTTGCCGGTTTTATCCCACGTGCAGTGAATACGCGGCTGCGTCCATTAAAAAGCATGGTATTTTCAAGGGTGGCTACTACTCCGCTCTTCGAATCCTCAAATGCCATCCTTTTCATCCGGGCGGCCACGACCCGATCCGCTAATCAGAGTGGCCAGGAGTTTATGAATGGATAGGAATGCACTTATTGCAATTGTTTTATCAATGGTGGTCCTGATTTTCTGGAGCGTCTTGTTTTCGCCGAGCCCGCAACAACCCGCGCCGCCTCAGCAACAACAGGCCGCGCAGGAAGGCCAGGTGGAACAACAGCAAACCGGGGCGCAGCAAGCAGCCGCGACGACAACCGTCCAGGAAGCGGTGGAACCCGCCAAGGCTCCGGAAGCCCCCGCGCCCGTCAAAAAGGTATCCCGCGATGTGGTGGTGAATACCGATCTGTACCGGGCCGTGTTCAGTGAAAACCTGGCCGCGCTGAGAAGTTTCGAGCTGAAAGACTACCGTCAGACGGTTCAGCCGGATTCGCCGCCATTGGATTTAAACAAGGCGCATGAACCGAACATAGAGCTTTCCCTGTACCGGAACTCCGTTCCCGGTTTGGACAGAGCCATTTTCGAAGCCGACAAATTTAATATAGACCTCACCAACTCCCAGGATACGGCGTCGGTCACATTCACCTGGCCCTCACCCTCCGGTGTCGTCTTTATCAAAACATATACGTTTCGTCCCGGACACTATGACTTCGATGTTGCGGTAACCGTGGAAAACCGCTCGCAGGCCGTTTTTGACGACAACCTCCAGCTCAGTCTCTACGGCGAGAAGTTCGAGACCGGCTCGGGCTACTACAACGTGCTGGGCATGGTGGCGCTGCGGGACGGCTCCCTGGTGGACAAGGAATCCAAAAAGATCGACAAGGAAATGGTCGAAACGGGTACCTATACCTGGTTCGGGTATCAGGATAACTACTTTCTGGAGGCTCTGGTCCCGTGGGAGCCGCTGAAGACCAGCCTGCGCATGGACACGCCCCAACCGGGCATTACCAAACTTACACTGGTCAACCCGCCGCTCAAACTCGACCCCATGCAAAAGGCTTCGATCAACTACAAATCCTATCTGGGCCCCAAAAAGCTCGGCATCCTGAAGCCGCTGGGAATGGAACTGGACAAAGCCGTTAACTTCGGCTGGTTCGATATTATCGGCAAGCCGCTTCTGTGGTTTATGAACTTCATTTACGGCCTGGTCGGCAATTATGGTGTGGCGATCATTCTTTTGACCGTACTCATCAAAATCCTGTTCTGGCCGCTTACGCAGAAAAGCTACAAATCCATGAAGGCCATGCAGAAACTGCAGCCTCAAATGGCCAAACTCCGGGAAAAATACAAAGACAACAAGGAAAAGCTCAACCAGGAAATGATGGGCCTCTACAAAACCTACAAGGTGAATCCTTTTGGAGGCTGTCTGCCCATGATCATCCAGATACCGGTGTTCTTTGCCTTATACAGGGTGTTGACCAATACCATCGCCATCCGTCACGCGCCCTTCATGCTCTGGATAAACGACCTGTCAGCGCCCGACCGTCTGAATGTAGGTTTCCACATTCCCTATACCGGAGGGTTCCCGGTATTGACCCTTCTCATGGGCGCGAGCATGTTCATTCAGCAAAAGATGACTCCCACAGCCGGCGACCCCACTCAGGCGAAACTCATGCTTATGATGCCCATCGTATTCACCTTCATGTTCATCAATTTTCCCGCCGGCCTGGTACTGTACTGGCTCACCAACAATATTCTCTCCATTGGGCAGCAGTACATGATTAACAAGAGCAAATAGCGTTATTCGAATCGGAGGAGTGAATGTCCAAAGAGACTATGGAATTTGAAGGAAAAAACACCGAAGACGCGATCCAGTCCGCTTGCAAGCACTTTAACACTTCACCCGATAAGCTGGATATACAGATCCTGACCACCGGTTCGACCGGAATATTCGGTCTGGTGGGGGGCAAGAAGGCCAAGGTGCGCGTCACCCTGAAAGAGGAGCCCAAGCCGGAAGAGCTGCCGGAAAATCTGGCCAAGGAAGAATCTTTTGACCTGGTGTTGGAAGATGAAACCATCGAACCGAAGCCGGCCGCCCGAAAATTTGAAGCCGAGGAACCAACCGGGGAAGAAGCCGGGGAAGAAACCGAGGAAGATTCGTTCGAAGAAGAAGAGGACGAGGAAGAATCTGCGACCGGCCCGGACATGGAAGAAACACAGGCCGCTCTGGAAACGGGCAAAGAGGCTCTGGAAAAAATATTGGGCTATTTGGACGAAAATTCCAACGTGTCGGCTGAAATCAGAAACACCACTGTTGTTCTCAATATCGAAGGAGAATCCGGCGGCATCCTCATCGGAAAAAAAGGAAAGACCCTGGACGCGCTGCAATACATCATCAGCAAGGTGGTGAACAAGCAGTCCAATAAAAAAATCAAGGTGATGGTCGATACGGAAAATTACCGTCAGCGCCACCGAAAATCACTCGAAGACCTGGCCAAGCGCCTCGGCGAAAAAGTCAAGCGCACCGGTAAACCGGTCACCATCAGTCCGATGAACCCCGCCGATCGCAGAATCGTGCATCTTGCCCTGCAAAACGACAAGAGTCTGCGCACGCGGAGCAAAGGCGAAGGCGTTTTGAAGAAGATAATTATATTCCCGCAACGTTCCTCGTCTGAGTCCCGCCGTAACTCAAACGCGTAAGACCTGCTTTTTAAGTATGGAGGAGCGCCTGTCCGACACCATAGCCGCTATCGGCACACCGGTTGGCGACTCGGCAATCGGTGTGGTGCGGATAAGCGGCCCCGGATGCCGGAATATCGTCACGCGTCTTTTCCGGCGCGCGCGGGGGGTCGATGAACTCCAATCCCACCGCTTGACCCTCGGTCGCATTGTAGACCCCGAAACCGGAAACGACGTCGATGAAGTCCTCGTGGCGTTCATGCGGGCCCCCGCTACCTATACCAGGGAAGACGTGCTGGAAATCCAGTGTCACGGAGGCGCGGCCGCCGTCAACCGGGTGCTGGAACTGGCGCTCGAATCGGGCGCCCGGCCGGCCGAACCCGGTGAATTCACCAAACGGGCGTTTCTCAACGGCCGCATTGATCTTACGCAGGCTGAAGCGGTTATAGACGTTATACGGTCGCGCTCATCCGCCAGTCTGGATTTGAACGCCAGGCTGCTGGGCGGCGCTCTGAAAAGGGAAATCGACGCCATGCGCGAGAAGGTGACCGGCTTGCTTGCGCAGGTGGAAATAGCCATCGATTTTCCCGAAGAAGACGTGGACATCGTACCTCCCCATGAAGCGCTGGGCCTTATAGAACAGGACCTGATCCCCTCCATACGCTCGCTGCTGGATACCTTCGACGCGGGCCGCCTGTACCGTGAAGGTGTTTCCATCGCCATTGTGGGCAAACCCAATGTGGGAAAATCGAGCCTGCTCAACCGTCTGTTGAGCGAAAAACGGGCCATTGTCACCCCTCACCCGGGAACGACGCGCGACTTCATAGAAGCGGACGTCACCCTCGACGGCCTGCCCATACGATTGATCGATACTGCTGGTTTGCGAGAAACCGACGATGAAATCGAACGCGTCAGCCTGGACGTGACCCGCGAACGGCTGGAACGCGCCGACCTCGCGCTTTGGGCTCTGGACCTGAACGCGGGACCGGACGAACTGGACGACGCCGTGTTCAGCCTGTTACGCGACAAGGCTGCCGTCGCCGCGGCCAACAAGGTGGACCTCTGCCCCGAAGCCTCGCTGGAACCTCTGCGCAAGCGTTACCCCGCAATTTCCTTTATGGCCGTTTCAGCCCTCCATGGGCAGGGAATCGACGAGCTGAAAAAAGCCATGCGCGAGCTAGCGCTCAACCGAGACCCCGAGGCCTTGAGCGGCCCCGTCATCACCCGCCTCCGGCATAAACGCGCGTTACAGCGGCTTCAGGAACACCTGGAGCTGGCCGCCGCCAATATCAGGGAAGGCATGCTGCTGGATAGGCTGTCCGTGGATTTGCGCGACGCGCTCGACGATCTGGGAGAAATTGTGGGCCTGGTAACCACCGAGGATATTTTGTCACGGATTTTCAGCGAGTTCTGCATAGGCAAATAAACCATATGGCCGGGGAGTTTGAAAAAGCGCTGCTGAAAAGCCTCACCGCCCTCCATATCAGCCTGCCCGCGGACAGGCTGGCGGCGCTGTCCCGCTACTACGGGCTGCTCCGGGAATGGAACTCGAAAATCAGTCTTACCGCCCTGACCGATCCGTTGGATATGGCGGAAAAGCTGTTCGCCGACTCTCTCTTCCTTTTGAAGTTTCTCCACAACCGCGAGACGCTGCTCGATCTGGGTTCGGGAGCGGGCTTCCCGGGCTTGGCGCTCAAGATCGCCAAACCCGAGCTAACGGTTCATCTGGTGGATTCAGTCCGCAAAAAAGTGAGTTTCCTCAAACAGGTTATCCTGGAACTGGGGCTTCTGGGCGTAGAGGCCAGTCACGCGCGGCTCGGCGAACCATCCCCCGACGCGCCCCCGCAACGATTTGACGCCGTTACCTTTCGCGCGGTGGGTCCCATTCGGGAACTGTCCGGGTTGGTCTTGCCCTATCTTGAGCCGGGAGGCTTTGTATTGGCGATGAAAGGCCCCCACGTGGAGAACGAAGAACTCGATTCTCTCGATTCATCCTTGACCGTGCGGGAAATCGTCCGCTACACCCTTCCCCAGTTGTCTGTCCCCCGTTCGGTGGTGATTCTGGAAAAGGCCGGTTGAAACCGAGCGCCGGTCAACTCCCGTCGCCAGTCCTCCTGATAAGCGAGTCTATCCGGCGACCGCCTTGCGCATGCATCTCAAAGCTTTTTGCGCCGTGATGGCTCCGAAACAGCGGTTGCAGGAGTCGCAGGAGGCCCGATTCGTTTTCCCTTCCCGTATCTTTTTCACCAGAAAAGGTTCCCGTATAAAAGGCCGGCTCATAGAAATCAGGTCCGCGTCCCCGTTTTCCAAAACCTCTTCCATACGCTCTACCGTTCGCATGCCGCCCACCAGGATGAGCGGGGTCCCATTCAGGGCGGGCCGGACGACCTTCGCGGCGGGTTGATTGTAGGCTTCTTCCAGATCGTATCGCCCCTTCATGCGGTTCATCATGATCCGCCCGAGGGGCCTCATCAAGGCGGGAGCCGCCTGGAAAAGTTCATCAACGGGCACATCGCCCCTGCACGTGTTCATAAAGGACCAGAACATGGTACCGCCGCTGATCTCCAGCCCGTCGACACCCGCTCGCGCCATTTTTTCAACGTAGGACGCGGCCAGTTCAGGGGTAACGCCGTTCTGCGGGGTGTAGTCGTTGGCGTTCAGCTTGACCAGCAGCGCCATGCTATCCGGAATGACTTTCCTGACCTCTGTCAGGATATTCTCCAGAAAACGGAAGCAGTTCTCTTCAGACCCGCCCCAGTGGTCAGTCCGGACGTTGAAAAAGGGGGAAAGGAACTGGTTGATCAGGTAGCCGTGCGCCGCGTGCAGTTGAATACCGTCCGCGCCGGCGGCCACAGCCCGTTCCGCCGCCCTGGCAAAGGAATCGATTACGCGTTGAATATCGTTTTCCGTCATGGCGCGCGGTTTCATAAAATAGATGGGATCGCGCCCATTGGCCGACGGCCCCATGGGCTTCTCCCCCGTGGTTTTTTTCAAGGTTTGGCGGCCGGCGTGATTTAACTGAAAGACGATTTTACCCCCCTAGTCGTGAACCGCGTCCGTCAGGCGGCGCAGTCCGGGGATCATGTCGTCCGAATGGATACCCGTTTGAAATGGAAGGGCTTTTCCCGGCTGCTCCACAAACATGTATCCGGGGATGATGAGTCCCACCTCGCCCTTGGCAAGGGTCCTGTATCGCTTGATAAGCGGCTCGCTAACCGCGCCCCCGACCTCCGCCATGCACTCGTAGGTGGCGGAGTGAACCACACGATTTTTAAGAGTCATGGAACCGATAGTAACGGGCGTAAACAAAACGCTCATGGATTCAGCCTCCCTGGCGCCGGATTGCCCGGCGTCGTCAAGAAAAAATGAGATCATGGTAACTTTTCACCTTTCGCAAAACCTGTCACGTCCGCAAATCGTCCGGATTTACGGGTAAGCGGCGTATTCTTTTTCCGGTCGCCCGAAACAGGGCGTTGGTCACGGCCGGAGCCACGGGCGGCACGCCCACCTCGCCGATGCCGTTGGGCGGATCAGCGCTCTTCACGATATGAACCTCCACCCTCGGCGCCTCGTCCATCCGCAGAATAGGGAAATTGTGGAAATTGCTTTGCTGGACACGCCCTTCCCTGATGCTCACCGAACTCTTCAGTGTGGCGGTTAGCGCGAAGATGACCGCTCCCGCGATCTGCGATTTTACCAGCTTCGGGTTCACGGCCACGCCGCAGTCCACGGCGCAAACCATGCGGTGGACCCGGACCCTGCCGTCGCTTTCGACCGAGACCTCCGCCACCATGGCCACAGGCGTTCCGTGAAAAGAGTGAACCGCCACGCCCTGAAAAATCCCTTCGGCCCCCGGCTTTCCCCACCCGGCCTTGTCCGCCGCCAGTTCCAAAACCCCGCGATGTTTGGGGGCGTTCTTCAGCAACCGCAGGCGAAGCTCCACCGGGTCCTTGCCGGAAGCCGCGGCGATTTCATCCATGAAGGACTCCTTCACAAAGGCGTTCCGGGAATCCCCCACCGATCGCCAAGCCCCGATGGGAACCGGGACGTCGGCGCGGATGTATTCGATCCGCACATTCTCGATTCCGTAGGCCATATCCACCGAACCGGACATGGCCGCTTCCGGGCTTTTCAGACGCTTGATGACTGGGAGGAGGACCTTCGCCAGGGCGTATCTGGCGGAAGTGGGCAGCCATTGGGGGAGTCCGGAAGGCGCGGCCGTCTCCAAAATCCGGTCCATTTGAGACTGCCCCGCGCCCTTGTGGATCCAGGCTATGGGGTATCCTTCACTGTCCAGGCCGGCCTCCACGATGTTATAAAAAGCGGGGCGGAAGAAATCGTTCCGTATATCCTCTTCCCGGGACCAGACGATTTTGACCGGCGCCTTTACCGCCTTGGAAACCTGAACCGCCTCAATCACGAAGTCGTGCACGAAACGGCGGCCGAACCCGCCGCCCACATAGGGCGTATGCACACTGACCGCTTCCAGCGGGAGGCCTGTTATGCGGGCCGCGATATCGCGCGCCGGTTCCTGGCCCTGGGTCGGCGCCCAGACCTCACAGCGGTCCGGAAGAACATGAGCGGTGCAGTTCATGGGTTCGGGGCAGGCGTGGGCTTGGTACGGCAACTCGTACACCGCCCGGACGCGTTTGGCGGCCGCTGTCATGGCTGTGCCTACCCGGCCGTCCTTCCGTACCCGAATCCCTTTCTCCTGAATTTCTTCGGCGAAGCGCGCCATAATACTTTCGCTGCTCAGGTCGGCGGCGCCCCCTTTCCATTGCGCCTTGAGGGTCTGCGCGGCCTTGTGGGCCTGCCAATAGCTTTCCGCCACCACCGCCACACCCGAATCAAGGGTTACCACGTCCCGTACGCCGGGCATGGACCGCGTCTCCTTGTCGTCCACGGAGGCGGGCTTGCCGCCGAGAACCGGGGCGTGAACCACCGCGGCCGTCAGGAGACCGGGCATGGTGAAATCCATGCCGTACTTGATCCTCCCGCGAGCCTTGTCCAGAGAGTCCAGCCTGGGGAAAGGCCGGCCGATGATTTTGAACTCCTCCGGCTTCTTGAGGCGCGGATTCTCAGGAACTTTCAAGGTCGCGGCCTTTTCAAGCAGCTCGCCATACCGTATCTTCCGTTGGCTCGGTCCATGCGTCACCACGCTGTTTTCCGTGGTGAGTTCGGACGCGGGCGCGTTCAGGATTTCCGCAGCGGCCATGAGCAGCAGTTCCCTGGTCGCGGCCCCGGCGTGGCGGAGGGCGTCCCAGGATGTCTTCACTCCGGTGCTACCGCCCGTGGCCTGAACCCCGAAATCCGGATTCTTATACACCGGGGCCACCGGCGCGAACTCGGGACGCATCCTGGACCAATCGGCGTCGAGTTCCTCGGCCACGATCATGCAGAGGCCGGTGGAGGTCCCCTGCCCCAACTCCGTGTGCTTGATCATGACCGTGACCGTGTCGTCCGGCGCGATTCTGATCCAGGCGTTGGGAACGAACCCAACCCCCCGGCTCGCCTTCAGGGTGGGGGCGGCTTTTGCGCCGCCAACGGGCATTTGAACGGCCACCATAAGACCGGCGCCCGCCATCAGGCTGACCTTCATGAAATTCCGCCGGCTCAAACCCGTGGCGTTCTCTTTCATTTCTCCAACTCCTCCGCGGCCTTTTGCACCGCCTCCCGAATGTCCTGATAGGTCCCGCATCGGCACAGCACGTTGCTCATGGCCTGATCGATCTCATGCGGTACGGGTTTGGGGCTTAGGGAGAGCAGCGCCGCGGCGTGCATGATCTGTCCGGGTTGGCAATAACCGCATTGGGGGGCGTCCACTTCGGCCCAGGACTTGAACAGAGCGTCGGCCGTTCTTCCCTTTAGACCCTCGATGGTGGTGATCTTCTGTCCCACCGCTTCTCCCGCCGTGATGGAGCAGGAAGGGTATGGTTCATCGTTGAGGTGCACCGTGCAGGCCCCACACTCTCCAATGCCGCAGCTATACTTGGCGCCGGTCAAACCCAACTGCTCCCGCAAAACCCAGAGCAAGGGGGTATCGGGGTCTACATCAAGGTCGTATATTTGGCCGTTCACCTGGAGTTTGATCATGAAAGATTCTCCTATTGGGAAGTTACGCGCAAAGCGTTAGGAATGAATGTTCATTCCGTTATGAGGCAAAAAATTTTTGGTTAATAGCCGCTACTATAGGTAAGTCGTCCATTCACCGCCGGACGGCCTCCCAACACAATTCCTCCACCAACGCCTCATTTTCCGGCGTAGGTTCGATTTCAGCGTTTATGAAAGCCTTCTCCAGACTGATGAAAACACCGGTGACCAGAGCCACGAGAATATCCGGCGGCGCCTCCTTGGTGATCTCCTGCCGACGGCACATCTCAAAGAATTCATGGAATTCCTCCTTGAGCTGGCGCTCAAGCATTCGGCTCTCTTCATCCAGGTAGGGCGCATGGTGATGAAATTCCAAAAACATCAATTGTTTTGGGTATTTTCGTGAAAATTCGATCAGCCGTCGCCAGATTTCATGGAAAAGCTTGCGGGGAGGCAGACTCCGGTCCATGCCGGAAAGAACGGCCTCACCCATGGCCTGTTTCCAGCGCTGGAACAAAACATTGACCAGCGCCTCCTTGTCCGCGAAGTACCGGTAGATGGTCCCGGCGCCAACTTGGGCCTTCTGCGCGATCAGGGCCACGGATGTTCCGTGGAATCCCCGGTCGGCAAAGAGTTCCAACGCCGCGTCCAAAATTGCTTGCCGTTTATCCTTAGACATTTGTATCTCAGCGTGCCCCCGAGTATCGGGTTGGTAAAAGTTCCTAAACGGAATGAACGTTCATTCCACCCTATAGACTTAACCCTGCCCTGTCAATAAAAAAGCGCTTTCGTGTCGCGCGAGTAGGCGTCATGGCCATCAGGGATTTGAAGGAACCGGGTAAGGCGGCTCGTCATGTCAGCAGGGAACGCAGCGTTTTAAGATTAGCCTTGTCCTCGGCAAGATCCTTTCCTTTGGGCGTTTCCAGCGTCATGGGATGGTTGGCGAATCGGGGGTCGTTGACCAGCAGACGAAAGCCTTCCAACCCAATCATCCCCTTTCCGATATGCCAGTGACGATCCACGCGGCTGCCCAGTTCCCGTTTGGAGTCGTTGATATGAAAGAATTTGAGGCGGTCCAGCCCGATCAGGCTGTCGAACTGGTCAAAGGTCCTGAGGTATTCGTCGGGCGCGCCGATATTATAACCAGCGGCGAACGCGTGGCAGGTGTCAAAGCAGACGCCCAGACGCGACGAGTGCCCGGAGTTGGAAAGGATATAGGCCAGCTGCTCAAATCGCCACCCCAAACCAGCCCCCTGTCCGGCGGTGTTTTCAACCAGCGTCATGACTGTTTCTGTGCGGGAAAGCGTTATGGCGCGGTCCAGATTGCGGGTAAACCGTTCCATACCGGCCAGCAAACCGCCATTTCCGTACGAACCGGGATGCAGGACCACATAACTCGCTCCCAGCCGCTCCGCCCGAATCAGTTCATCAGCCACGGTTTCCACCGATTTGGCCGCCAGGTCGTCATCGGACGTGGCCAGATTGACCAGATAGGACGCGTGCGACGCCACAGGCATACGGCCGTTTTCCTCCCACGCCGCCCGAAAGCGCTCCACGGCTTCTTCGGTCAATTCAGGCGATCGCCACTGCCGCTGGTTACGCGAAAAGATTTGCAGCGACTCCCCCTTTACGCGGGCTATCCGTTCAAAAGCGAGGTCCAATCCTCCCGCCACCGACATATGGGCGCCTAGAAGCGGCCCGTCTCTTTTCTCTCGTTTCTCCGGTTTCCTTTTCATTATCAATTATGTAATACTTCATGGTTAGGCCGTCAACAAAGGGGGCGGCAGACCATACGATAAAGCGCGGGTGAATGATGAGAATCATAAAGAACGGAAAAAGCGACATACACAGGGAATACGGCGCGGACCTGCGGGAGATCGTGAGTCTTGCCAGGTTTGAGGAAGCCAGGCGGGAAATTTCATCCTGGCCCGGCTACGCGGTTTCTCCTCTGCGAAATCTGAGCGGACTGGCTGCGCGGCTCGGCCTGGGGTCCATCCGGTACAAGGACGAATCGGGCAGATTCGGGTTGGGCAGTTTTAAAGCGCTGGGCGGCGCGTACGCCGTCTTCAAAGTTCTGAAGCGGGCCATTGGGGAAAAAACCGGCCTGGACAAGGTCGGCTACGAGGATCTTACCTCAGGCGCGTTTCAAGAGATAACCTCCCGCATTACCGTCACCTGCGCCACCGACGGCAATCATGGCCGGTCCGTGGCCTGGGGCGCGAGTCTGTTCGGACTCGAGTGCGTGATTTACCTGCATGAGGGGGTGAGTCAGGCGCGGGAGCGGGCCATCGCGGACCTGGGAGCGACGGTGGTACGGGCTGGCAAAACCTACGACGAGTCGGTACGGCGGGCCGCCGAAGACGCCGACAGGCTGGGACGGGTCGTGATTTCCGACACCTCCTATCCCGGGTATATGGACATTCCTCGCGACGTAACCCAGGGTTATACGGTGATGGTCGACGAGGCGCTGACGCAGATGGGCCGCGCGCCCACGCACGTGTTTATCCAGGGGGGCGTGGGCGCGTTGGCCGCCGCCATCATCGGGCATATGTGGGAGCTGATGGGCGCGGAGCGGCCGCGCTTTATCATTGTGGAGCCGGACCACGCCGACTGCGTCTTTCAGAGCCTTGACGCCGGCAAGCCCACGTCCGACACCGGGACGTTGAACACCATTATGGCCGGTCTGGCCTGCGGAGAGGTGTCCCTGCTGGCCTGGGAAATCATCTCCATGGGCGCGGACTTCGCTCTTACCATTCCCGACGAGGCGGCGCGGGAGGCCATGAGGCTGCTGGCGCGGGGAGACCGCGGCGACGATCCTCTGGTGGCGGGCGAATCGGGCGTGGCGGGTCTGGCCGGTCTCGTCACGGCCTCGACCGACGAAGCAGCGCAGACCTTACTCGATTTGAGCGCCTCGTCGCATGTCCTGGTATTCGGCACCGAGGGCGCAACCGATCCTGAAATGTATCAGCGCATTGTGGGGAAAGCTCCGGGCGAAATCGAACAGGGGCCTGGGGTGGAAACCACATGAGCAGCATCGCCGGCGCCATCGCCCCCATATTCATGGTAATCATACTGGGCGTGGTTTTGCGGCGCGTGGGATTCCTGCCGGACAACTTTGTCCGCCCCGCCAACAACCTCGTCTATTGGGTGGGCATTCCCGCCATGATTTTCCTGGCCGTAGCGCATACGTCCTTTTCGGCGGCCTTCAACCCACTGGTGGCCCTGGCCACGCTTTTGCCCGTGGTCATAGCCATGGGAATGGGTCTGCTCGCGGCCAAACTCATGCGGCTGTCCGCGCCTGAAACGGGCACCTTTACCCAGTCCTCGTTCCACGGCAACGTGGGGTATGTTGGTCTGGCCGTGGCCTTCTATTTTCTGGGAGATAAGGGATTCGCCCAAGCCAGTATTCTGGCGGGCTTTCTGATCCTGATTCAGAATTTTCTCGCTGTCGAAGTGCTGACCGCCTTTCAGGAACATAAGCCGGGCAGGAAATGGAGCAACCTGATCCGCCCTATCGCGCTTCACCCGGCCATCCTGGCCACCCTGGCGGGCATGATTTTTTCCCTGAGCGGGATACGGGTTCCGGAGATTCTGGAGCGTTGGCTGTCCATCGTGAAGGGCATGGCGCTTCCCATGGCGCTGCTGATCATCGGGGCGTCGCTTTCTCCCACGCGCATGAAACGGGGGCTGCGTCTGGCCCTGACGAGCGGCTGTATCAAGCTGATCCTGGAGCCAGCCGCGGGATTGGGACTGGCCACCCTGCTGGGGCTGGCTATCGACCAGTACCTGCCCGGCTTCGTGACTATCGCCACCCCCACCGCCACCTTCACCTATGTCATGGCCGTGGGCATGTCCGGCGATCCCGATCAGGCGTCGGCCGCCATCTCCATCAGCACGCTGCTTTCGGGAGTCACCTATACGCTGTGGCTGGGCTTGCTGACGTGAAGGGGTTATTCCTTATTTCGGGTTGAGGATGCGGAACAGAGCTTAGATACGCATAATCATTATTTTTTTTGGGGGAGCGTTTGAGAGGGGACTTTTCTCTAAAAAAGCCCCCTCTCATTTATACAAATCAATCAATTACATACCATTTTCAGACCGCGGCCTGTTCCTGGATTTCTTCCAGGGCCATTTGCGATTCCAGATTTACTCCGACCCGCAGGGCTCGGAGCCCCTTGACGGCGGGGAGGTCGTCGAGATCGAGCGATTCGAGGTCGTCCAGCAGATACCCTTCGGATTGCAGGTAGGCTATATGCCGGCGCATTTCCTTGGATTCCTCGGGATTGGAATAGACGATGGCGATTCTTCCCGGCTGAGTCAGCCGTTCGCGTCCTTCCTTTACCATGGCCTTATCGATACGCGATTTGATAATTTCGTGCCTGATATCGTAGGCGCCGTCCACGTCGAAGCGTTTCTCGTCATAGCGGAACCTGATGGACAGCGGCGAATTCTGCGCCAGAATAAGTTGAGCGATATCGAGCGGAACCTTGAAGGTGTGCTTCATCAATTCGGCGTGCAGCGCCATGCCGCAGGCTACCTTGAGCTGCCACAGACGAAGGTTTCTAAGATACAGTTCGTTGAATTCGCCGGATTCGGTAAGGGAAGCGCCTATATAGATGACATAATCCACTCCGTCGGTCCGGTGCCGCTCAAAGTAATGGGGGGAAACGGCCTGAGCCTTGGCTTCTTCATTGTCCAGGTAGGTGGCCAGCCGTTCGTTCAGCCGGAACACGCTCTCCTCGAAATCCTTCCGGGCGCGGTACACCGTGCCGATCGAGCTGTCCACCGCGCCGTCATACTTCTCAATCGCCCGCAGCGTCTTGAGGCCGAATCCCTTGACCAGCGGAAACGCCGGCTCAACCTCTTCCTTAAGGAACTTGACCACCGCAACCTCATCGCCCGTGCCCAGACCGGCCTCGATTCTATCGAGATACGTCTGAATGCGGCTCGACAGTTCCCGCAGGATGGGCAGACGTTTGGCCTCGGCGGCCAGATGGATAACGTCGAACGCCAGCATAAGGTGCTGAATCAGGTCCTTTTGGATGGCTTCGTTGCGCCCCTCGGAGGATCCACGGATATCGGCGACGGCGTACAGGGGGTACACGTCCTTAAAGACAATGGGCTCTATTTCCGACGCCTTTCCCTTCCTCAACGCCTCCAGATGCCGGACCGTCGCTTTTCTGAACCGCCACTCCACGGTGGGGTGGATAGCGGTGCATTTTTCTTTAATGATACCCTGCACGCGGTATTCGAAATCGTCCAGGGAGCGCTTGATGGCCATGGAAAAAAGCGGCTGAATCTGTCTCATCAGCAACTCATCCATGGGGCTAAAGTCTTCGGGCTGATCGGTCTTCAAATCCAGCGTTCCGATACATTCGCCCTTGTAGAACAGCGGCGCCACCATGAGCGACCGGGCGCCGGAGGCTTGAAAATCCTTTGCCAGGATCGGAGGCGCCGGTTCCTTGAGAACATCCGCGATCCGGATTATTTCCCCGGTTTCCACGGCCCGTTCGAACGCGCTCCCCACAAATTCATACTTGGGCATGTGATGCGATTCGGCGAAGATGCATTCGCGTTGCGCCATGCAGCCCTTGTTCAACAGAAGGATCTGGTCGTCATGCAGAGCCGCCAGACTGGCGGTCAGATTGGGATGCCGAAACAGCGTGCGCAACCTTCGCTGCAGCCGGGCGAAACCTTCCTGCGATACGATGGATCCCTCCTGAATCAGATCGCTTTCCAGGGCGGTGAGAACTTCGGATTCAGTGACATCCACGGCCTGGAGCACCACGATTCCTCTGAACTCGAAATTTTCCGGAGGAATGACCGTTCTGAGCCGTTCGGGTTCGGTGAGGTGTTCCAGGACAAAGCGGCGATCCTCCTCGCTTAACGGCTTGGGCTCTTCAAGCGCGTGGACTTCCGCGAACCGGAAATCCATCTTGACCTTCAGATAGCGCTCCAGACCGGTTTCAGGATCGCTCAGTATGTGCGTCACCGGCGCGTCATACTTCACTCTGATGCCGTAAAATTTCTCCAGTAGGAACAGAAACGCGCGTATATGCCGGCCCGCCGCTTTATTTTCACCGCCCGCGCCAGCTTTTCCCAGATACACTCCCTCGTCCGAGATAAGCAGTTTTCTAAACAGCGGCGATACAAAAACCGGTTCAACGGTAAACGGCACCATGGCCCCGTACGCGTCGGTCTCCCATGACGCGGGAGGAAACAGCATGCTCATGAGTTTCTGGACAAGCTCACTATGTTTGTCCAGTACGGAAAGGTCCTCTATAGGCTCATACAATTCCGGGGTCGCCTTAAGCTTCTCCAGTAGGTCCGTATCCATACAGGGATGCTTCAGGTTCGTGGTATCCGGCAACTGGGCCAGATATTCTATGAGGGGCCTTAAGCTGAGCACGCCTCTGAACGGATAATTTTCAGGGTGTCCCATAGTTAATTGCCCTCCTTCAAATTTTGGTCTATCCGTCTTTAAAGATCCAAAATCGGCTGATTGGATTCAATTCCGTGTTTTAAAGCATGGAGTAAAATCCATGCCCTTGCAGAGCGTCAGTTCCCTTTTCCCGGCCTAACAGCACCGGCTTTTATCGTCTATCACACAGCAGCAGGACGAGTTGTCGCGTCCCAACGCCGAGTTTATGACAGCCGCGGCGCAGCCCACACCCGCGTCGACGGCTATGGCTTGGGTGGGGCAGTTCATGGCGCAGGCCCCGCATTCCATGCAATCATCCTTGTCGCCCAAAATCGCGGTTCCGTTTTCCTGCTTAAACACTCCGTGCGGGCACACCAGGGAACACATGCCACAGCCGACACATTTCTCTTTATTGAAACTCAAAGTAACGACATCTTTTAAATACAATAAACGCGCCATATAAAATCTCCTCAGGCCATATAGAGCGATACGAACCACAGCGCCAACCCTGTCGCCGCCGCGCCGATCTGCAGAGGCACGGCCGCCCTCATCTCCTTTTTGACACCGGAAAGCGAGGTATAGGTTGAAGCGCCGGTAAAATTCATAGCCAGAAAGGAACTGACCGCCGGGATCAGGATCAACCACGCCAGCGCCTCAAGGCGGGAAGCCCACGACGACATGTCCACTCCCTGACTGGCCAGATAGGCCAACGCCGTCACCAGGCCGATCCCCAAACCCTTGACCGAAAAGGCGCGGCCGGGCAGCCAGGGAAGCAGCGCGGGCGCAAGGACAGTGCCAGCCAGGAGCGCCGCCACAAACGCCATCACGGCAAACAGCCCCTGGCGCGCCGCGTTGGCCCAGAAACCGAGTCCGCCCCCGAATCCGCCAAGCAGAAAGAGCGCGGGGAGAATGAACACGGATATCTTCAACGCCGCGACCAGCTCCACGGGGATAAGGACCACTCGTTCGCCAAGGGTGAACGTCTTCCGCCGCATTTCCGGTGTGGCTTTTCCCCTATTGTCCAGAAAAGCGGGCAGATCGGAGGCTTTGATCGGTCCATATTCCGGTTTGAATCCGCATTGCTTATTGACTTTATGGGCGGCGATACCCGGCGCCCCCAACTGGGGCAGAATCAGTCGCCGATGAGCGACCACCCGCTCCAAACCGCTCGCTTTTACCCGCCGCGCCAGTTCCTCCGCGCCGAACGTCCCCTTACCGGCCGCGCACCAGACATTGATCCCTTTGGTGTCCAGAGCCAGTATCCAGGCGTCCCTGCCGGGCAGGCTTTCCCGCAGACGATCAAAGCTCATCTTATAGTTGGCCGTCACCAGAACCGGCGCGTTCCCGTCGGGTCTACCCAGCGCGTACAACCCCGGGTCGACCTTATAATTCATTCGCCCCCTGCCCCACCGGACCTTGAAGGTCCCCCAGCGATCCTCCCATTTCAGGTCCGCTGACACAACCGGCGCGCGGCCGGCCGCGGTTTCAATCGATCCACTGACAAACGGCTGATCCAACGCCGGCGGACTCAACTGAGTCCCGCTGTCCGGTCAGCATGAAACCGGAGCCATGTCAAAAGGCGCGGGCTGCTGATGGATAGCATCCGCTTCCCCGCCGCCCTGGAAAAGCCCCTCGGGCGCCGAATTTTGATTTTGCATGTGACAAACTCCTTACTTGTTGGACTTACACGCGCACGTTTCACCGTGGTACACACCGGCCATCGCCTGCAGGAATAAACGAACAGCCTTGAACACTTCCTGCCGCTTTTCCGCGGGGATGCCGTTTTGCACTTTGGCGAGGAATTCGGAAAAACAATTCCATACCCGTTCCAAGGTTTCCTCTCCATCGGGAGTGATGGATAATTCAACCGCACGGGAATCGTCCGAATTTTTTTTGCGGGTCACCAGTCCCCGCTTGACCAGGGGATGAACAAGCCTGGTCGTGGTGCTTTTATCTACCGAAAGAATCGAGTGCAGGTCGGACAGGGGGAGAGTCTTCTTCTGGGCGATGGAGTCGAGAATGTAGAATTGGGAGAAGCTGACATTTTCGCAGAACGCGGAATCCTGCTGACAGCAACGGACCGCCTGCGAGAGTTGAGCGATAAGCGCCAGGGTTTTCCGATCTGAAGATATATTCTCGAGCGACATAGTTGTATAATACAACTATGTCGGGCCGCCGTCAAGTGCCTCTTTACCATGCCTTCCATCCGGAGGTAGGAAAACCCAGGACGCCGTCCACGCAAAAAAGAAGGTAAAGGCGCGATGCGCGGCGCCTTTACCTCCCAGTCAATACGCGCTGATTACCTCAGGGAACCGAAAAACTCATGGGCGCGCTCCATGGTCCGGCGCCGCTGCTATTCCAAGGCATGATCCACCACCGGTAAGAACCGCTGTTCAGGGTCAGGACCGGCGAGTACACGCAAGCTGTTCCGTTCGCGACCTCACTTGCCCGCACCCATTTTTTATAAATCACACCCGAGGCGTCATTGATCCACACCAGATACCATGTCGCAAGCAGTGACGAGGACCATTCAAAAACCGGGGTCCCATCTGATACTTCCCCATTCGGCGCGATCAGGCTCACGCGGTCTGCCGGGTAGTCGACCAGGCTGAAGGTCTTGGGCTCGCTCCATTTTCCGTAGCCGTAACTGTTCCAGGTCAGGATCCACCATTTATATACGCCTGGAGACAAATTCAACGACGAAGCGTAAGCGCACACGGAATCGGATATGACTTCCTCGGCTCCGAGCCATTTTTTCAGGACGCAGCCAGACGCATTGTTGACCCAAAGGTAATACCTCGTCGCCTCTTCCACCTGAGACCAGACAAAAGTGGGTGGGTTTTCACTGGTTGCGCCGTCAGGAGAAATCAGCGTGGCGGCGGCCGGCTTGACCCCGGTCACTCGGAAATTCTTCGGGTCGCTCCATGGCCCATATCCATATTCGTTCCATGCCCGGACCCACCATCTGTACTCGCCGGCGCACAAGGCCATGGGCAGAACGTAGGAACAATCAGCCGCCTTGGCGACCCCATCGGCAGTCAACCATTTCGTGAATATGGCTCCCTTTGAATTGTTTATCCAGATACAATAATGGGTGGCCGCGTTCTCGATTTCCCATTTAAAGGTGGGGCTTGTTTCCGAAATATCTCCTTCGGGTTCAATCAATACGGCCTTGCCAGGCAATACCGGCTCATCACTCTTGCCGATATATACCTCGCAACCGCCCCGGGGATCATTGGTCATCGGATTGGCGGTGGCGGCGACCAGGTACTCGTTATTGACCGATACGATACGTCTGATGCCGTAGTTTTTGGGATTGCCGAAACCATTAAAAGTGACTGGGTACCACTGGACACCATTCCGGGTTTTCCACAAGTCCGCCCCGCCAAATGTCTGGTAAACCAAGTCTACGAACTCCATCAGGGTTTCTTCGGTGAATTGGCCTTCGAACCCTTCCAGCATCTGCTGGTACCCCGCCCCGTCATAGTCTCCGGCGGTGGACACCGCCGCGGCCTCGACGTAATCCTCCAGTTCGAACATGTCCTGAGCCAACCCCAGAAGCAAGGCTAGGGCCGTTTCAGGATCTTGCAGCAGCAACTCAAATACGACCTTAATTAACAAGCCTGACATATCGAACGTGGCGGCGTAGAGCCATCCGTCATGGACTTCCATATGCCAGGTGTACACGTTAAAGGGATTGCCGAAGCCGGCGGGTATTTTACTCAACGGCATACGCGTTGTAGGCCAACCCGGCGGGGGATCGTTAGGTTGATACGCGCCCATGACCAGTTCGGCGATATCGTTTTTGTCTATTCTGATAATGTCGATGGCTCTGGTGCCTACCGGTTGCGCGTTCTTCTGAACCATGCCCGCGCCCGCCGCCGTTCCGACATACAGGTAATCCCCAAACGCTCGCATGGTCATGCCGTACTGGTTCCAGGTATCGCCGAAACCGTCTTTCACAACCTGTTTCCAGACCAGCTTTCCGTCCTCCAGTTCCGTCCCGTCGGTCTTCCACACTTCAAAACCGGTGTTGTAATTGACCGTCGAGGCGTACAGGCAGCCGTTAAACACTTCCAGATAGTATATTTCCGCGTTATCCGAATTACCGAAGCCAAGCTCGCTTACCTGTTTCCAGCCCTCCGTTCCGGGGTCCGCCGAAGAATAAACCACGCATTGGCCGGTCAGCGTGTCATAGCCGATCTGGGCGCTGGCGTACAATCTGCCTTTGTACTCGACCAATCCGCGGGGATTGAGGGCGTTTTGAATTATGCCGGTGACATTTTCCCAGGTCCCGAGGTCACCGGTTTGGGATCTCAGGATGGAGCTGAACGGCCGGGGCGGCCACCAGGTGCCGATACCGGCGGCGTAGATATACCCATTGAATCCGCCGATTACACGGTAGCCATAGGCGTGGGCGTACTCACCGGCGGGGACGATGAACGGGTCATCAAAACCGGGCAGCGGAATCTGCAATTCGGGCGAGTCGATTTTCACGGATTCGTGCGCCAATTCCCATGAGCCGTTACGATACCTGAAAATCTTACCGAGCATGGCGTCCGCCCAAACCGCCTCCCCCCAATTGCCGGGAGGTCCGGGCAGATCGATTGGCAGGGATGAGAAATCGAACAATCCCTGTACCGCGAACGCCTGCAACAAGGTGTACAGGTGGTGCCGGTTTACGCCGACGTAAATATCGCCGTCACGCTGAAACAGGCTCCAGGCGTAGCTGTTGGCGGTGTCGCCGTCGATACCGTTCACGGCGATAGCTTTAAAGTCTTGAGCCTTCAGTCCGCCGTTCGCCGCCGCATGGAGCGGCGATGTTTGCGGAAGCATGAGCCACACACACGCGCATAATAAAACCAGGACGGTCTTTCCCCTACGAAATCTCATACCCAGCTCCTTTCTTTTAGACTCTCCGAAAGTCAAAGAAAAAGCATAGAGAGGCCCCCTCGACCCTGCTCCCTTCCGTCTTGCTTCGGGCTTATAATTCGACCCCGCAAGATTCTGGTTATTAGAGAATTGCAAACGTATCGAAAAACAGCGAATTTTATTACTTTAAAAATATTATCGGGAGATTGCGGGCCAGCTTTTTGTCCCGCAATATTGATCGGTTAAGAGCAGCCAAAAAGATATTGTCAAATTTACCGACGTACGAACGGCTTAAGATATCAGCTTAAGCTTCTAGAGCCAATAATTTAATACAATTATTAACAATCAATAATATATAGTCAATATATTTTTACAACCATTGGATTAAATTATTATTTTTTGTTTATTTTTATAGGTATTTATGTAATTTTCTTTACATTACTATTTCTTTGATTACCCATTTTCTTACCTATCCATCCTTATTTTCAAATAACTTTTCGGCTGAACGCGCACGTCGAGCATCCCTGCGCGCAAACATAAAAAAAGAGCCGCACGCCGTGAGACGTGGGCTCTCTTCAGGAGCGCGGAAGGAGCGCGCATGGCTCTTCCCGCGCGTATGCGCTTTATATGGCTATTCCGCTGAGGCCGTTTCAGCCAGCGCAGCCTCAGCCGCCTCTTTCTTGGGCGTCCTCTTGCTCGACGTCTTGGCCGATTCTTCCTTTTGTTCCGCCTTCTTCGGCTTTTCCGGTTGTCCGTCCTGGCTCTCGCTCGCCTTCCCCCGGTCCGGCTTTACTCCTTTGACCAGTTCATCGTACTCCTCGAAGGTTGAAAATCCGGCTTCATGGAGCGCGTCCAGGACCGTCTGGTCCCAGTCCCAGGTGGCGTATATGAACTGTTTGTCCCGGTCGCATAAGGTCTGGTAGGCTTTACGGGCCGAATAGCTCACGCTTCGCCCCTTGGGGTCGAGGATTTTGCGCAGATGCTGCATTTTCATCTTTTCATGCTCTTCGTAGAGCTGCTCGACCGCCGCGTTTTTAAGCAGATCTTCGTCATAGCCGTCCTGTTTCAGGGTTTCAATCAGCCCGGTTTTCATCTCTCGTTTTATCCACTGGCCCAATTCGGATAACGGAAAGTCATTGGCTTCGGTTTCCGAGACTTCCCGTTTGGTTTGAAAATAGGTGTCAGGCACGACGCTGGCGTCCGTGATACGGGCGATGGACACCACGCCGCGCAGAATGTGGCTGTTCGCGACGCCTTGTCCACAGAAGCCCACCGACTTGTTGTGCCGCCGCGCGGAAAAAATCGTGGTCAGGATAGCCCACACCACCGCCGGATCCTCTTCATCGTATGTCCTGGTCAAATGGGCGTTATCCCTGTCCACGCCGAGCACGAGTTGGGTCATATCGTTGCTGCCGATGGAGAAACCGTCAACCTCCTTGATAAAATGTTTGGCCAGAATGGCATTGGCCGGGATCTCCGCCATGAGCACCACCTTGAGGCCGTCGCGGCCGCTTTCCAGGCCGTGCGCTTCGCGCATGTAATTGACCACTTGCCTGGTCTGCTCGATGGTCCGCACAAAAGGAAACATGATGTGCAAATTGGTGGCCCCCAGTATGCTGCGCGCCGTCTTGAAGGCTTCGAATTCCCAGTCGTGGACGCCACGGCCCACACCCCTGAACCCCAGCATGGGATTGTCTTCCGTGAACTCGAAGAGTTCTCCGCCCATAAGGTTGCGGTACTCGTTGGTCTTGTAATCCGTGGTTCGATAGATGACATCGCGTCCTTTGAAGCACAGCGCGAAAAGAGCCAATCCCTGCGCCAGAGTCTGGGCATACAGTTCCCGCCCGCTCTTGTAACCGCGATTGCGGATCAGCATTCCGACTTCATCCTCCAGTTTTTCCAGGCGCAGGATCTTTTCCTTGAGGCCGGATTTGAGCGCCACGTCATCACGGGCGTGCTGAATCATGCTGAGAACCTTCTGAATTTCCTCGTTTTCGCGTAACTCCTCGACCATATCATTCAGGGAATGATTAAGCTTGGCCACGAAGGTCACGGCTTCCGGGTCTTCGCTGCGTTCCCAGCTGTCGATCTCTTCGCGCATGCCGGTTATAAGCGCCACATGTTCGTGCAGGTTCGGACTGATGCGGAGTCGCGTCAAATGGAACTTGGCCTGCTCAAGGCGCGCCTCCAGCATATTGATGACATTTACCGGATGACGCCTTGTGAATATTTCACTTTCCAGCTCGTAATCGCCATGCGTCAGCATGCCGCCGGTCATCTCGTCGTAGATACCGCTGATAACCGCGACGTGCTTCCTGAGGTTGAAATCGACCGATATGTGCCCGCCCCGAATCAGTTCCATCATGAGGTTGTCCAGTTCCTTGTTCAGCTCCTCCAGCCGCTGCTCCACCTTTATGCTCAGCGTACCCGTATCGAACGCCTCCAGCGCCGCCGGATGAATGCCGATATTGCCGAGCATGAATTCGGCCCTGAGCAGCCCCACCTTGAAATCGGAGATATTCCGAAGTTTGGACAGCGTCATGGCCTGCCCCACGTCCGCCAGGATCAGCCCGATGCCGGTTCTTGTCGAAGGCACCGCGGTTATGTCGAAATCATCGCCGAACTCCTCGAGGGAGAGGATTCCGCCGTAGACCCTGCCTCTGGATCCGTCGACGGTGACATCCTTTCCATCCAGCGCCTTGAGCGCCTCCGCGCCCTGGATACCGATAATCGCGGGCACGCCCAATTCCCGCGAAGTGATCGCGGCGTGGGAGGTGTCGCCGCCGGCGGAAGCCAGGATGGCCGAGGCGATGCGCATGCCGGGCACCATGTCCGGGTCCGTGCGCTCGGCGGCCAGAATGTCTCCGGGCTGAATTTTATTCAATTCCAGGGCGCTCTGCAGAAAGCGGACCGTTCCGGAGCCCGCGCCGCGTGAAGCGCCGTTTCCCTCTAAAAGAACGCGGGCGAATTTCAGCTCATGCGCCTTCACCTCCATGCGTCTCATGGAAATGACGTTGGGCTGACGCTCCTCCAGATCGTTCCATTTGGTTTCCGGCCGGACCTGAACAAACCATAAGCGCTGCTGGACATCGATGACAAACTCGGTGTCCATGATCATACCGCCGTAGGCTTCGCTTATGAGGCGGACACCCTTGGCGACGGCTTCGGCCTGGGCGATGGTCAGGGTCCACTTGAAAATCTGGGCCGTGGGCACATCGGACAGCACCGTCCCGTTGGCTTCGGGATCGTAGATGTACTGCTTGTTTTTATACCCCATGGTGCGGAGCACCACTTCCCGGCCGTCATCACGCCGGTACACGAAATATTTGTCGGGGGTCACGATTCCGCCCACGATCGCTTCGCCGATTCCCCAGCTCACATCGATGGACACCAGATCGTTTTTGGGCCCGCCCCGAAAGCCGGTGGCGGTGTCGGCGCTGAACGCCGTGCCGGCGATAACCGGGTCCACCATGCGCATCAGGCACACGGAGAGCGAGGTGTTCCTGATATCCCAATCCCGGCGCGCCGCTTCGGCTATGGATTCATCGCCCTTGCTCTCCGCCTCTCTGATGCCATCCAGCACGGCTTCACGCCGGTAGGTGAGGCAGCGGAAATTGTAGGCCGACGAGCAATCCCACTGATACGCCTGAATGGTAGCGTCTTCGGAGCGGATGTTGAGGTACGTGTCCTGAAGACCGGCGAAGGCCTTGCGCCTGCTGTCTTCTCCCGCCGCCGAACTGCGAACCGCCAGGTTGAGGTCACTCACTCCGGCCTCGGCGGACATTTCCCGGTGGGCGTCCCGGATGGCTTCCGCGATCACATGCGGCATATCCACCGACAAAATCGCCACCTGGACCAGGATCGACCGCATACGCAGTGAGTCGATATCCTCCTTTGAGGTGGTGAAACCTTCCAGCGTGTTATCGATAAAAGCCCGGAGGCTGATGGTGCGTTCCCTTTTGGAAGCGTCCTTCTTGATAATGTCCGCCACTCTGCGCACAAAGTCGCGAAGGAAATCCGGGTCTTCAACGGTCGCCTTGGATCCCCAGGTTATACGTTCGTATTCCCGTCTGACCATATGCCTTACGAGTTCCGCGTTGACCCGGCATGAATCCAGGAGCAGGTGAAAAGCTTTCGAGGAAATGGCTCGGAAGGATGGCACTCGTATCCCTCGAATCTGACTCAGGATAGCCATATTGAAGTTCTTCCCTCCGACAAGAAGCTCGCCGGTTTCCCCCTGACCCAGTATTTCCTTACCGTTGAGGATTAATCTATCCTCGGGTTTTTCCTTCGGTGTAGCCATTCATGTCTCCTCTACGTCTCTTGACCCCTGGCCGGACGATTATCTCCGCTTGGATTGTCGCAAAGACGCGCCTGTCTTTTATATCACGCGCGCGGATACTACGTGGAAGATACATTGTGGGCCAGAAACATCGCTGGCGGCAAAAATCACAGCGCCTATTTTACGGAATTACGTTTCGTGGTAATGGTGGCGTTCTTGTCCCGTCGGTCGTCCACCTTCAGATCGATCACGATCCTCTTGGCCCCCTCGTTCAAATGGGCCGCGTGCACCTTCTTCACCAACTCAAACAGGGAATCCAGATCCGGAACTTCCACCGCCGTGGAAAGGCCCCCTATCTCATAAGTATATCCCGATTCCTTGATGACAGCTATTCCCTTCTTGACGTACTTGCTGAGACTGACACTCTCTCCAATGGGATAAACTGAAAGTTGAGCCAAAATCATTATGTACTCCTTTCAAGGTGTGATTTGAGAACCTTTGGGAAACGAAAGCGTGTCGCGAATAAATGGAAGATATTAATTATAAAGTTCCACAATGCGGAAGGTCAAGAAACTTTCTTGACACGCGGAACCCGCTGGTGTTTTTTATTCTTAGCCGCCTTGCCGCGCGTGGATGACTTTCTTTTCGGCCGAATACCTGATAGCCTTTACGACATAGTCCAAGAGGCTGGCTCGGCGAGCGAACGGCCGGTTTTGCGGGACGTAAAGCCGCCGCTTTTATTCTAAGGAGCGTTTATCGGACGTGGCGACAAAAAAATCCAAGGAATACATTAGCTTTCGATGTGTAACGTGCGGTGAATGCTGCAAGGGTTTTGGAGGCATCTTCATAACGGCGGAGGAGCAGGCCAGAATCGCGCGCCATTTGGGACTATCGGAAGACGATTTCTTCAAGAAATACTGCGAAAGACTCAATAAAAAGATCTCTATAAAAATAGGCCCAAACGGTTATTGCATATTCTGGAAGGATAAATTGTGCGGGGTACATGAAGTGAAGCCAACCCCCTGCCGTCTGTGGCCGTTTTTCGAAAACATCGTGGCTATTGAGGATAACTGGAAAATCGCGAAGAACAACTGTCCCGGATTCCTGCCCGACAGCACCTACGAGGAATTCCTGGAAGACGCGCGCTCCTTCAAAAGCGAGGATGAAAAATGACACATCCCGCTCCCTTTAGAACATCCACCGCCGCCGTTCCCTTGCCGGGACAACCCGCTCACGAGCCATGCTGAACCTTTCTCGGTACGCAGGGACTCTCCAAAACGTCGTCGATTTTTTTCTTCCGCAGCGATGCGGCGTATGCGGCGCGTTTGTGGACGCGCCCGGTCAATCCTTTTGCGCTTCCTGTCTGGACGGTTTCGCTCCCATAGAAAACCCGCGCTGCGAGCGGTGCGGGGTTCCTTTCAAATCGCCGGTTCAAGGCGATCATCTGTGCGGCGACTGCCTTAACGGCCGTTGGAAGTTCGACCGGGCCGTTTCCGTCTTTTTCTATCGGGGCCCTCTGCGCAATGCGGTTCATCGCCTGAAGTACGCGGGGAACGTCATCCTGGCCAAGCCGCTGTCCGGCTTTTTGCTGACAAAAACACAATGGGCGCTTCAGCAGGCGCCGGACATCCTTATCCCCACGCCCTCGCGGACGTCGAGCCTGAGAAGGCGCGGATTCAATCCTCCCCATCTGCTGGCTCGCTATGCCAGCCGCGCATGGAATATCCCCCTGTCCGCGCGGGCCCTCACCTTCACCAGGGATATTCCTTCCCAGGCCGGACTTAACAGGACCGAACGGCTGCGCAACGTCAAAGGCGCGTTTCAAGCCGACCGGGATGCGGTACGGGGAAAGAGGATACTGCTGCTGGATGATGTGATGACAACCGGCGCCACGGTGAACGAATGCGCCAAGGCGCTCAAAAAAGCCGGCGCGGAGTCGGTTTCGGCGCTGACTCTGGCGCGCGTTGTCGAGTGGGATTTGAACCGAAGCTGAACGCGGAAGAAGCGGGTACGCCATGGCAAAAACATCGACCAAAATACACTCCCTGCCCTCCCTGCGCGATCTGCGCAAGTTTTTGCGCCGCCAGGGCAAAACGGTGGTCTTTACCAACGGCTGTTTCGACCTGCTCCATGTCGGTCACGTGCGCTACCTGGAGGCCGCCTCAGAACTGGGCGATTTTATGATCGTGGCCATCAACTCCGATCAGTCGGTGCGGGCCATCAAGGGGCCCGGTCGCCCGCTCAACACCAGTCAGCATCGCGCCGAGGTTCTCGCGGCTCTGGGCTTTATATCGGCGGTGACCGTGTTTGAGGACCCCACGCCTTTCAAGATCATACGAGCGCTGGAGCCGGATATCCTGGTCAAGGGCGCGGACTGGCCGCTGGAACATATTGTGGGCCGGGAAGAAGTCGAAGCGGCGGGAGGAAAAGTGATCCGTGTGCCTCTTACCGAAGGAATGTCCACGACCTCCCTTATCGAGAAGATACGAAAAATGGAGTTCTAGGAGCCTTCACCGCGATTCGGAACGGTATGAGGCGTGGCTTCTCACAGGAGGAACAGCGCCGGATTCACCCCGCCCCAACCTCGCTCATACAAATGCCGGAACGGCAGAGCCATGGTTTCACGCAGCGCGTCCCGCCAGTTTACGCAGCCTTTGTATTCTTGCGAAAGCGCCGGATTCGGTCTGGCCTTGATCGAGTCTCCGGCCACTTCGAATTCGCATAGCTCCATGGACACGCGTTCGCCCTTGGGGTCCACCTGCCAGAAAACCAGATCGTGAAAGTACACGGCCACGATTATTCTCTTTCCATCGCGCGTCGTGACTTTGAAACGGACTCCCGGCTCTCGTTTGGAGGGTATGGAATAGCGGTATTCCACCATGCTGAACTCTTCGAACTGCAGCATCTTATCCAGAAAATCGCCCATCATCTGATAGCGGTTGCGATCCTGTATGTTCACCGCGTCGATGTTCCGTCCGATGGCTCCCGCTATCATCCCCGCTTCATTCACAAATTTGAGAAGCAGCCTTTTGGGATGGGAATCGCCGCCCTCCTTGCCGCCCGTGGCCTCAGGGCCGGGCTCTGTTCGAATCCGCTCATCGAGACCTTGCGCCCATTGTTCATAGTCCGTCAATTTTTCCATGCCCTCACGCCTCGCTCATGATATAGTTGGAGAAAAGCTTCATGATTTAATCTGAGCATGAAACGACCGTCTGTAAAGGAGTTCTCCGGTTCTTCCGGCGATCTCTTCATATGAGGGCCCTTCCGCGCTCTCGGAAAGGCGGCTCCTTCTTTTGCTCTAACGGAATGAGCCATATCGCAGGAAGGACAGGATGAGCCGATGAAATTATTGCCATGCGCCATGTCGCTGTTTTTGGCCGTTTTGCTCATGGGATGCGTGAGCGACGGACAGCAACAGGTTCAGAAACCTCCCAAAGGCATACCCCCCGAGCTCCGTAACCAGATTGACCAGGGTGAAACCGCTGTGGGCATGACCAAAGAGCAGGTCGGCGCCGTGTTGGAAAATAGCTACGGCATTAAGAATCTGCGGAAGGATTGCTGGGTCTATACCGACCTGACCATACTGGGAATGGACGAAGTAGCCGAAACCCAGGTAATTCTTACCTTTGAAAACAATGTGGTCGTGGACCGGAGCGTCAGGATATTGCACAAAACAAGGTATTGAGCCATCCTGTCACTCCGTTCTCTTGCGTTCTTTCGTACCGCGGCGTCAGGGATGGGTTACGGTTCATCGTCCGGAAAAAATCTCCGAGAAAAAAAGCTTCATATAGCTCCAGGCTCGGTCAGCCGTTCTCCGGTCGTAAGCCGACCCTTTGCTCTTGTCATTCCCGGCCTCCGGGTTTGAAAAGCTGTGCACGGCGCCGCCGAAGAACACCATCCGCCAGTCCACGCCCGATTCGATCATGGCCTTTTGAAAGGCCTCGATCACATCCGGTTTGACAAAGGGATCTTCCGCTCCGTGTAGGATCAGGAAGGCGGCCTTCATGTTCTTATACTCTTCGGGCTTGGGCGCGGTCAGGCCTCCATGGAAGGTTACCACGCCCGTAAGATCGGCCCCTCCGTACGCCAGTTCCAGAACCGTGGTACCCCCGAAGCAGAACCCGATAGCCGCGATCCGGTTGGGGTCCACCAGTTCGTTATTCCGCAGTTGCGCCAACGCGGCCCGCGCTCTTTCCCGCAGCAGGGGCCCGCTTCTCAGGTGTCCCGCCAGCTTCGCCGCCTCGGCCCTGTCCGTGGTGCTCCTGCCTTCGCCATACATGTCCGCGGCGAACGCCACATAACCCATTTCGGCGAGCTGTCTGGTCCGTGACTTGGCGTATTCGTTGAGCCCCCACCACTCATGGACCACCAGAACGCCAGGACGTTTTCCCTGGACCGCGTCGTCATAGGCCAGAAAGCCCTTCAGCGCCGCGCCCTTTTCGTCCTGATAATCCACCGTGCGCGTGGTTACCGCCGCCTGCGCCGCGGCGCACAACAGTAAAACGATCGCGCATGATATGGAAATAATTCTATGGTTCATGATCGTTCCTTTCGCATGGTATCCAGGCTCACGGGCGCCGCATGGATCCCATGCGAGGCCCGCTACTTGAGTTCGGATTTGATGCGCAGCATATCAATGATGTCCCGCCGCGCTATGATTCCCAAAAGCTTACCGTTTTCCACCACCAGCAGCCGGCCGTGCTCGCTGGCAAGCAGTCTCTGCAGCACGTCCGACGCCGGAATCTGGGGATCCACCATGATCTCGGGGCTGAGATCGGTCATAACGTGGCCCACCTTTACCTTCTCCCATTCTTCCTTGGATAAACTCTTGATCCGCTTGAGGTCGATCATTCCCAAAAGGTTTCCGCCCTCAAGGACCGGATAGGCCACATGGTGGTAGTGATAAAAATAATCCTCCACCAGACTTCGTACTGATACATCCGGCGCAACCGAGACCGGGTTCTCGGTCATGATTTGAGACACCTGCACCCCTCGCAACTCATTTTGGAACGACATCTGCTGGTATCCCTGGTCGGCCGCGTTTCGCAGAAAAATTCCGATGAACACGAACCAGGCGCCTCCCAGCACGTTTCCCTGAAAAAACGAAAGTATGCCGAGCAGAATAATACCGATGCCCACCGCCTTACCCACGCTCGAAGCGGTCTCCGCGGCCCGTGTCAGATCTTTGGTCTTAATCCACACCGCGTCGCGCAAAATTCGCCCGCCGTCGAGAGGAAAGCCCGGCAAGATATTGAACACGGCCAGCGCCCCGTTTATATAGGTGAGATAGAGCATAACCGCCCGCACCGCGCTCCCTTCCGGCGCCAGAAAACTTAAAAGATAGCAGAGCAGGCAGAGCGCCGCGCTCATGGCGGGACCCGCCGCGGATATGAACATATCCTGACGGGGGGAATCCGGCTCTTTGGGCATATTGGAAACCCCGCCGAAAATGAAGAGCGTTATGTGGGTTACCTTTATTTTATAAAAAAGGGCGGTGACCGAATGGGAGAACTCGTGCAGTAGCACGCACACGAAGAGCAGCAGCGACGAAATCACGCCCATCACCCAAAAGGCCTGAGCAGACCCGCCCTTGAACGAGGACGGATAATAGTAGCGGGCCAGACTCCACGCCACCAGGGCGAAAATGATAATCCAGCTGTAGTTGATGTACACAGGAATACCGAACAGATTGAAGATGCGAAGTCCCTTGAGTTCTTTTCTTTGTTCCATTGCGTCAGCCCGTTTACTGGAAGTTTCGGTTGAAAAGAGAAAAAACAGAACGCCCCACTTGAATTTTGCCTACATTGATACTTTACAGGTAAGTATCCCGAAAAAGAAATCAATAACACTATTCTATACCAACGCGCGCTCCCCGCAAAAACAAATTTAGGGAATTTACGCGGATATCGCGCACTTGGGGGGGCGGACACGGGAGAAGAGCCACAATGACGGAAGACCGTCCACCTTAGAAGCTGCGATCTATGGCCAGATGGGAACCGTACCCCGCCACGGCGCTCAGATAGAAGGAAATCAGCGGCTTGGGGTCGGTTTTGAGCAGCGCGTAGGGCAGGAGAATAATCGGCGCCGGAATCAGTATCATGGCCCAGATGGAATGGGTCCAGCCCCGGTGCCGGGCCGCGATGGGCAGCATGGCGAACAGGCCCAGAAACGCCGCGTAGGCGTAGCGACTGTTGAGAATCAGGCCGATATCCAGGATTAAAAAAATACTGTAAAACCAGCGCTGGGCCTTGCTGTTGGTGTCCACATCGGGGAAGAGCGCGCCCATCAGAACCAGCGACAGATAGACCGGGCCGTCGTTCCAGTTGGGCGGCGAGCCCACCAGAAACGTGAGCGTCAGAATAAACAGAACGTAGGCTATGACGCCTCCGGCGATATGTCCCTTGTATGAAGCCATTGCGGCGCGCGATTCCTTTGCGGCGTATATGATACGGCCTTTATCGGTTCAGTTCGGTTTTTGCAAATAAAAAAGGAGGCGGAGCGCGAAAACGCCCCGCCTCCTGTTCATCGGTTACGGCGACGCTAGACGGTTAACGAGGGCAATCCCAGGGCCTTGCGTTTCCCTTCGATATGCCGCCTGATAAGCAGCGCGGCTTTTTCCGGGTCGGGTTCCACGGCGAAGGTGGCGCCGACTACATCGTTAAGACCCTCGGTCAGCATCTTTACCATATTGAGCGAACCGGTGACCGGCGGCGTCGGCCCGAGCACGGTGTACACACCGGAGGCCACAAAATAGACGCCAATGGCCACCGCTTTCTCCGAATACCATTCCGGGGCCGATCCGGCTATGGGCAGATCACTGATATCGACGTTCAGCGCATTGGCCAGCGCGGACGCCAGGATGAGAATCCGCACGTTATCCACACAGCTCCCGAAATGCAGAACCGGTGGAATTCCCAGCGCCCCGCACACTTCTTTCAGACCAGGGCCGGCCATTTCCAGCGCGCCGGCGCTTTTCAAACCGGCCTTGGCGTTGGCCACCGCCGCGCACCCGGTATCCACAACCAGGATGTCGTTCTCGATCAGCCGTCTGGCCAGCACGGTGTGGCCCAAGTCCTGTTTGATCTTAGGGTTGTTGCAGCCCACGATTCCGGCGGCGCCCCTGATTTTTCCCGCCTTGATGGCGTCCAGCAGCGGATCGGGGCTCCCGCCCAGGGCCTCCACAATGGCTTCCACCGAAAATCCGCCCATAAAGGTGATCGGTTTGCCGGGTATGTACACTTTGTCCGGATTCCGCAGCGGGTAGTTTTCCACGGCTTCGCGCACCACCTGCGCGCCCATCTCGGCGGCGTTGAGGGCCGTGAATTCACGATGCTCCATGCCGGGGAAATGGGCCTTGTCGCTGGTGGAAATCATCTTGGTGTGGTAACAGGAGGCCACGTCTCCCAGGGAAGGCATGATACACTGATAATCGACCACCATCATTTCCACCGCGCCCGTGACCAGCGTCAGCTCGGTCGTGAGATGGTTGCCGGCCATGGGTATGCCGTGCCGCATCAACAGCTCGTTGCCCGTACAGCAGACACCCACGATGTTGATTCCCTTTGCGCCCTTTTCCCTGGCCAGATTCTGCATTTCCGGGGACTGGGTCGCCCGCAGTATGGTTTCCGAAACGATGGGATTGTGGCCGTGCACGATGATATTGACTTCATCTTCCTTGAGCACGCCGATGTTGGCGCTGGTCTGGGCGGGTTTGGGCGTGCCGAACAGAATATCCGAAACCTCGCTGGCGATGAGCGATCCGCCCCATCCGTCCGACAAGGCGTTGCGGGCCGAATGCAACAGCAGGCTCACCCAGTCGTTGTCCACTCCCATATGAGTGCGGTGCATCATTTCCGAGGTTTCCCGGTCTATCCCGCGCGGGGTCACGCCGATCTTTTCCCATAGTTCACGGCGTTTCTTGGGCGCGCGCGCCAGAAGCTGAACGCCCCGTTTGCGGGTGCCGTAGTCTTCCTGCATGGCGTAGGCGAGTTCCCTGGCGATCTCCAGATCGGGCTTGCCGTCCGAGGCCACCCCGTATTCAGCCGCCACGCTTCGCAATTTCGCGGGGTCGCTGATTTTGTAGCCGGACGCTTTTCCTTCGCCCACTTCCAGCAGCACTTCCACCAGATCCCTGCCGTGGTCCGAGTGGGAGGCCGCTCCTGCGGCGATCATCCTGCCCAGATTGCGGGCCACGATTATATCCGCGTCGGCGCCGCACACGCCGCGCTGGGGGCCTTCACCAAAGGGGTCTATCCGGCAGGGTCCCATGACGCATATACGGCAACTGAGCCCCATCTCGCAAAAACCGCAATGGGGCTGCTGCGCCTTATGCCGCTCCCACACCGTCTCCACCTGATCCCGCTCGGCCTTGGCAAGAAGCAGCTGTCCGTCTTCGGTAATGGTTTGAGCGGCGAACCTCTTTTCATCCATAGCCATCTTGACGCCTCCTTCATGGGGTCATTAATATGTTCTTTCTTCCACAGCCAGTTGCGCCCGCTTAAAGGCGTTGAGCAGGTTAAAGCCGGGAGACTCCACCGGCGCGCGATCTTCCGCGCCCAGCGAAACCCGCCGGGCCATCTCGTCCGTTTTCCTCTTGAGCGCTTTGTCCGATTCTTCGAACGTCAGCGCGCGCGCCATGCACGCTTCCACGCACGCGGGAATCAGCCCGTCCGCCTGCCGCCCCACGCAATTGTCGCACTTCACGGCGACGGTTTTGCCGGGAGCGGCCATGTAATCCTGATGATATCGTATGACGCCAAAGGGACAGGCCATGGCGCACGAAGCGCAGTTGATGCAGCGGTCGGGATTGATGAGCACCGTTCCGGTTTCGGGGGAATGATAGATCGCCCCCGGCAGACAGGCCATCTGACAGGGCGCCGGATCGCAGTGACGGCACCGGTTCGGGAAACCTTCGCCGTACAACCCCACCCCCACATGAACCCGCGGCCGGGGAAGCGGTTTCTCCATAACCGCGCCGAAAAGCGTTTTACTTCGGGAATGGGCCGCGGCGCATGCCGGCATACATTGCATGCACCCCACGCACCGTTCCGGATGGACAACAACTTGTTTCATCTGCGCGACCTCCTTGGACACATTAAAAAGACTTACAACATAAGCTGTTTCACATTAAACGACCGATCCAGCAGCCGGTCCCTGGGGCCCATGAGAGCCGCGCGGCTGTGGATCATATTCATGATGACGCCGCCCTGTTCAATGTCATTGACCAGAACCATACCCACCGGGATATCGCCCCGGAATACGATTTTCCGGTACGTTTTCCTGGCCGGATCGATCCTGCTGACCACTTCGTACTCCCGTTCGTCGGGAGGGTTGACCAGACCCGCGGTCATCACATCCAGACCGAAAATACGTATCACGTTGCGGCTCAGACTTCCCCGGTAGGACACCGGGCGGCCCGCCATATTCATACCCGCCACACGCCCCTGCTCCGCCGCCACCGGCCAGATGGCGTTGACCCAGCGTGTCTGGCGGGCCACGTCAAAACTCTCGGCCACGTCTCCGGCGGCGTACACTCCATCCACGCGGGTTTGCAGACGCTCATCCACCACGATTCCCAGATCGACCTCGATTTCGGGCGGAAGAAACGACACGGCCGGATACACGCCTTTTCCCACCACCACCAATTGGCATTCCCTATGGCTTCCGTCGGAAAGCAGGGCCCCGCTCACCGCGCCATTGCCTTCGAATCGCTCCACCTCCACGCCTACGTGGACTTCCAGCCCCCTGGCCTGGAGTTCCTTCAGAATCATCTCTCCGGCCGGGCGGTCCACCTGCATGGACAAGGGGTACCCGGAGCGGATGAGCATGGTCACCGGGATACCACGGGCCAGCAGGCCGTGCGCCGCCTTGAACCCCACCAGCCCGCCGCCGAGCACCAAGGCGTGTTTCACTTCCTTGAGCGCGTCAAGCATGCCTTTCACGTGAGTCTCGGTGCGCATGGGGAAGATATTTTTCAAGTCGGCGCGTTCGCCGCGGGCCGCGCGCGGATCGGCGCCCGTGGCGATAAGCAGCTTGTCAAAGGGAACCACGGTCCCGCCGCCGGTGATAACCGCGCGTTTAGCCAGATCGATGGATTCGGCCCGCTCGCCGATAAGCGCCCGGATGCGCAGTTTGTCATAGAACGACGGCGGCCGGATAGCCAGCGCATCGTGCGAAACGGTCCCTTCCAGCGCCATGCTGATCATGGGGCGGCAGTAGGGGGGAAAACTCTCTCCCGCGATAATGGTGATCTCGGCCTCGGAATCGAGGCTGCGGACGGCCTCGGCGGCGTTAATACCCGCGACGCCGTTACCGATGATAACGCTCCTCATAGTCATACTCCCGGCTCGGACATTTAGGGTGGATAGTGAGAGAAGAAGGGATAAAACCACGCCTCGCGGACCATGCGGGCGGGGTTCAAACGTTCGCCGGTTACGGCGGAATGAAATGCGCGGATGTAAGGTTCATGGTCTTGAAGCCTCTCGATTCCGGCCACTGCCCGATTCTTTCGAGCGCTGCAAACGGTCCATTGATCGCTTCAAAGACGTCAGATGTATTATGGTACAGCGAACAGGAAAAATGCAAGGCGATTGATTTCCCGATTCGCCTTTGATCGAGGAGGTTATTTCCGGCCTGAAGACGGAAAAAGCCGCCGATGGCGGTTTATTCCAATTTTCTCGGTTTTAGAAATTTGACCGGCAACTTGCTCAAGGGGCCGGTGGCCGGAGCTTTCATGATCATGCAGGTGGCGGTGGCGAACCCCACCAACCGGCCGCTTTCCTCCTCAACCAGCCGCGCTTCGCCCAGCCCCAGGGTACGGCCGACCTTGACCTTTTCGCCGATGGCCAGCAGATTCTTGTCCTCCCTGGCCGGGGCCAGGAAATTCACTTTCATTTCCGCGGTGGTCATGGCCAGTCCTTCGTCGACCTCCGAAAATATGGACCAGAACGCCGCGGCGTCAAGAATGGAGGCGAACACCCCGCCGTGCACGCGGTCATAGGGGTTCAGATGTTTTCTCGAAGCGGCTATGCGAAAGACGGCCCGGCCCGGCTCACACTCCACCATTTCCATGTCAATGGTCTGAAAATAGGGGCAGTTTGCGAGCATGGATTTCGCCGCCTCGACGTATTCGGGGTTGAGTATTTTCTTGGTCATGGACTCTCCTTGGACTCTTTTCGATTCGATCTCAGGATGAAGGGGCGGCCGGCCGGCCAATCTCTCTTTTGTAATGAACGAATTTTTCCCAAAATACAAGCTTCCGCCGGACGTTTGCTTCGCCGGAACGATTGATACGAGCGCGCCGCTCTGCTACATTTGACACGCAACGACCACATCGATTCCGGAACGGCGCCCCGTTATCCTTTCTATCCGGCGGGACGCCGGTCCGGGCCATGGAGGCTGGTTTGGACAAGCTCATCATCACAGCGGCCATTACCGGAAGCAGGAATACCAGGGATATCGCGCCCTACATTCCCATCACCCCCGAGGAAATAACCCAATCCGCTCTTGAGTGCTGGCGCGCCGGAGCGGCGGTGGTTCATCTGCACGTGCGAGACCCGCAAACCGGGCTGGGAACGCAGAATGTCGATATTTTCAGGCAGGTTGTGGAGCCTCTGCGGGAACAGACCGACCTGATCCTCTGCCTGACCACCTCCGGCATCGCGGGGCGGAATCTCCCCTATGAAGAGCGCCTCGCTCCCTTGGAATTACGGCCCGAACTGGCCTCGCTGGACGCCGGATCTATCAACCTGGGGGGCGACGTATTCAGCAATCCTCCTGATTTTCTGGATCTGGCGGCGCGCGTCATGAAGGAAACGGGCGTCAAACCGGAAATCGAAGCGTTCGATCTGGGCATGATCGTCACCGCGGCGCATATGCGGGACGCGGGCAAACTGGACGACCCCCTGCACATCCAATTGGTGTTGGGCACGCCGTGGGGGGCTCCCGCCACGCCAAAATCGCTGCTGCATATGCATGACCATATTCCGTCCGACGCCACCTGGTCGGTGATCGGTATCGGGAAAAGCCATCTGCCCATGTCCATGATGGGGCTGCTCATGGGGGGCCACATCAGAGTGGGAATGGAAGATTGCGTCTATTACCGGCGAGGCGTTCCGGCCCGGAGCAACGCTCAGTTTGTGGAGCGAATCACGCGGATAGCTGGAGAGTACGGCCGGGAAGTGGCAACGCCGGACGAAGCTCGCGGGATATTGAGTCTGAAAAAGGAGGGGTAGCGTTTTGAGTTCCGTCGCGCTGTGGGGAAAGTCTGTAAGGCGAGGGTAACGGCGAGCTACTCCTTGCCCACCTCGACGATCTTGTAGGCGATGGAGTACTCGTTAAAAATGCTGATATACTTCTTGGGCAGACCGGAATCCGTTATAAAAACAGATACATCCTTAAAGGCCATCACATTGGTGAGCACGTTGCGGCCGAATTTGGAATGGTCGGCCACCACAATGATTTTATTGAACTGCTTTACAATTTCACTCACGTAGGATCCTCCGAGGAACTCATAATTGGTAATGCCTTTTTCCTCGGTTATCCCCCCGGCGCCCAGAATGACCTTCGACGGATTGAATTCCTTCAGCATCTTCAGCACCGTGGGCCCTTCGATGCAGTTATTCGAATAATCCACGATCCCTCCCAGGGCGATGACCTTGATATTGGGCTTGTTCCGGCATTCGTATATTATGTCGATACCGTTGGTAATCAGGGTCACGTTCTTGCGAGGGTCTATATGTTTGGCCACCTGAATGGTGGTGGTGCCGTACAACAGGACCAGAATATCCCCATCGTGGATAAACTCCTGGGCGGCCTTGCCGATGGCGTCTTTTTCGGGGTAGTAGAATTTTGCCCGCTGTTGATATTGCGTGGCTCCGCGCAGTTGAGGTTGCTGAACAATAGACACCCCGCCCCGGAACTTTCTGAGCTCTCCCTTTCCAATCAGATGATTGATATCCCTACGAAGGGTTGAAATCGAACAGCCGGTAGCTTCAAGCAGATCATTGATAGTGACGCGGCCTGCCTTTCGGCATGTATCGAGAATAATTTCGTATCGTTCGAATGCGAGCATTGACAACGCTTTCCTCCGGTTTCTGTCGACAATCAGGTTATATGGGCCCAGGGGGCGCTACGATCGGGATATTTCTAATAATTAGTAACCGATTATCCGCAAATAATCAACTAATAATCTTTTTTAACACAATCATGATTTTTTTTGATCTTTTTCAGATGGTTAAAGAGTATTTTTTAACCACAATAATAATCATTATCAATTCAACAAGCGCTTGCGCTGGCGATGGACACAGGGATCATATGATCGTATAAAATTATAATTTTTTTATATTTCAATATGTTATAATGTTTTTCAGGTCTTCCTGCCGTTTCCCTGGAGTAATGAGCGTATTGGGAAAAAATGTCTTGACAATAACAATCCCGCTTGAATATATTAAGACACATCAGTGAACAAATTTAATTTATTTTGATTATATTCCGATCTTTTTTTAAACTTTTTTCAGCTCATACATGACAATTAACGCCAAACCGCAAGCGGGGCGTTGGATCATCGCACTGTACGCTTGCGCTGTATTGGACGAGAGCGTCGCCGAAAGCATGCGCGGTATTGGAGCTGGAGTCGTATTTCTTCCTATTTTGCGCGGCTAATCGGTTGTTCTGCGCGACTTCTTCTGTTCGGCTTACTAATTAAGCCGGTATCTTCAAAATTTTGTTTTTTTGCGGCAAAGTCTCATTCGTCAGTCATGCTTAGATGAAACGGCAAACAAACTTTCCAGGAGTTCATAAACATGGCGGAAAAAATCAGAGCTCAGGTCTTGCACGCGCCCGTAGATATGCGAATGGAATCCGTGGATATGCCTGTGATGGGTCCCGGCGAGGCGTTGGTGAAAATCAAATCGGTCGGCGTTTGCGGATCGGACGTGCATTATTTCCGGCACGGACGGATCGGGCCCTTCATTGTGAACAGCCCGCTCATCCTCGGCCATGAATGCAGTGGCGAAGTGGTTGACGTGGCGCCGGGCGTGGAAGGGCTGAAAGCCGGCGACCGGGTGGTTCTGGAGCCCGGAGTCCCCTGCAAATCCTGCTGGTATTGCCGAAACGGACGGTACACCAAGTGTGAAAAGATCCGATTCATGGCTACGCCTCCCGACCACGGCTGCCTCGTCGAATACATGAGCTGGCCGGTCGATTATATCTTCAAAATGCCCGACTCCATGACCTATCAGCAGGGAGCTTTGGTGGAACCGCTGGCGGTCGCCTTGTACGCCACGCGCCGCAGCGGACTCTATCTGGCCGCAAGCGTGGTTATTCTCGGTTCAGGCCCTATCGGGCTAGCGACCATCCAGGCGGTGAAGGCCATGGGCGCCGGTCAGATCATCGTGGTGGACGTTATGTCCAACAGGCTTCAACTGGCGCGACAAATGGGGGCCAGTGAAGTCATCAACGCCAAGGAAGGGGACGTCGTTTCAAAGATCCGGGAGCTGACGAACGGTGAAGGCGCCCACTTTGTGTTTGAAACCGCGGGCTCGGCTAAAACCTTTCAACAAACCTCCGAAATCGCGCGTGACGGCGGCACGGTGGTCCTCATCGGCCTGGCGCAGGAGGCGCAGATCCCCATGCCCATGGTGGACGCTCTGGTAAAGGAGGTAAATTTCGTAACCAGCTTCCGCTACAACAACATTTTCGAGGAAGCCATCACACTCCTGAAATACGGCAGGGTGGATGTCACGCCCATGATCACGCACGAGTTCCCGTTTGAAAAATCGCTCGAGGCTTTCGACGTTACCGAGAACTCCAAAGACACCGCGGTGAAAGTGATCATCAACCTCTGAGTTCTTCAGGCCGCGCGTCGCGTACGCTATGGAACGTTTACATTACGCAGGAAAGGAGGGCCGACGTTTTAACAATATCAGCGATTTATGACTCAGCGCATATCCAACAAATCATCTTCATTCCGTGAAGGAGGGGTAACATGCAAAGAAGGGGCATAGCTTTTGTTTTTGTGGCTTTTATCGCAGTGGTTTTTCTCTTTTCCATGGCCAACACGGCGGCTTCCTGGGACCTGAAGGAAGCGGCCAAGCCGTACGCCGGCCAGACCGTCACGGTTTCGGCCATGTCCGGATATCAGTACAATGTCAACGCTATTAAACTTTCCGAACAGTTTACCGAAATAACGGGCATAAAAGTCGTGATCGACATGGTGACCTACGCCGAAGTCATCGAGAAACACATGATGGAACTGGCGTCCGGCGCCGCCGCGCACGACATGTATGATTGCGACAGCGTGTATCTCGCTCAGTACGTGCCCTACTGCGCTCCCATCGACGGCTACCTGAAAGACGCCAAACTCATGGACCCGGGCATGGACATGCAGGATTTCTATCCGCAGCTTGTCGAGGGCCTCAAGTACGCCGACGAGCTTTACACCTTTCCTCAAATGAACACCTTCGCCAGCCTGTTCTACAGAAAAGACCTGCTCGCCGAAGCGGGGATCGAGCCTCCTTCCTACAAGGACGCGTGGACGCTCGATCAGTATTATGACGCCGCCAAGAAGCTCACCAAAAAGGACGCCGCCGGCAAGACGGTGGTGTACGGCGCCACGTTGAGCGGTTCCCGGACCGGTATCGGCGATGAAGTATACTCCCTGTTCTGGGGCGCCGGCGGCACACTGTTTGACGACCACCTGAAACCGACGTTCGGTAAAGGCGGTCCTCATCATAAAGAGATGGTCAAGGTTCTGAATCTGGTCCAGAAATTCTACACCGAAGGCCTGGTTCCTCCGGGAGCGACCGATTATGAAATCGGTGAAGCCGCGGGCGTGTTCGAGCAGGGCCTGGTGGCGCTGTCCTTGAACTGGAACCTGTGCGCCTCATGGATGGACGCCGAAAAGGCTCCTCAGCACGGCAAGATAGGCGTCGCCTTGATTCCCCGGGACGATCCCAACGCCAAGAGATGGCATCGTCAGGGCACCAAAGGCTATCTCATCGCCAAGACTTCACCCAACAAAGAGGCCGCCTTCCTGTTCATCCAGTGGCTGTCCAGCCCTGAAATCCAGTTGAAGCAGATCGAAATGGACGACGCCACGCCGCCCCGTATTTCGGTCCTGGAAAATTCTCCGTTCGCTAACAAGTTCAGCCACCTTCCGCAGTTGCGGTATGTTTCGCAGACCAAGGGCGACCGTCCCGTGCCTTACATAAAAGAATGGTCGCAATGTGAAGACATCATGGCCGTGCCTTTCCAGCAGTGCATGATCGGCAAACTTTCTCCCGAAGACGCCGCTGACGAGGCCGCCAAAGGGCTTGAGCGCATGCTGAAGTCCAAGGGCTACTACCGGGACGGCAAGCCGTACAGAGCCAAAGACGGCGCCTACCCGGTTTGGTTGACGGGTAACTATCCCAACTAGAACACCGCTCTTTCGAACTAGCGCCCCGGAAGGGAAAATGCTCCCTTCCGGGGACACGGTTTTCTCAAGCACGATGAGGATTCAAATGGGAAACACAATCGCGACACCAAGGAAACGAATGTCAGACGGGGCGTTTATCTGTCTCCTCATGGCGCCCACCATGATTACGCTGTTGGCGATCGCTTTATATCCGCTGCTGTATAATCTGTATCTGGCGTTTCATTCCGTATTCTTAAACGAACCGAACGCCCCGCGTCCGTTTATCTGGTTCGACAACTTCGTTTCAATATTTACCAATGATCTGGTACTGTCATCCCTGTGGAAGTCATTTCTCTACAGCGCTATCGTTGTTACGGTTGAATTCTTTTTTGCGCTGGCGATCGCCGTTCTATTAAACAGGGAGTTTTTCGGGAAAAGATTTTATATCCCCTTCATAATCCTGCCTCTTATGATTACTCCAGTCGTTTCTGGACTAATCTGGAAATATATGTTCAACGGAGAGTTCGGCCTTATCGGCTGGATACTGCAAAGCTTTGGGGTCAAGAATCACAGTTTCCTGTCGGATCCCGTGACCGCGTTTATCGGCGTGGTGATTCAGGACATCTGGCACTGGACTCCGTTTCTCGTTCTTCTTTTCTACACCGGTCTTATCTCGCTTCCCAGAGAGCCTTTTGAAGCGGCCGCCATCGACGGCGCCAGCCCTTGGCAGGTCTTCAAGGATATCACCGTCCCCATGCTGAAGAAGATATTCCTCATCGGAATACTGCTCAGAACCATGGACGCGTTCAAAATTTTCGATGAAATTTACATGATGACGCAGGGAGGGCCCGGAAACGCCACCGAGACATTGAATTACTATGTTTACCGGAATACATTCCGCTACTTCAACATGGGAGAAGGCGCCGCCCTGGCGCTGGTTGTGCTGGTAATCATAATAATCATCAGCAATATCTTCATAAAAGTCATGAAAGATAAAACTGAAACCGCGCAATAGCTGAGAATCTGCGAGCAAAGGTTAGATCATGGATAAAGACATTGTCGGACAGCAAAGATCAGTATTTAAATCGGTGATGTTTTACGTAACACTGGGCGGTCTGTTTTGTTTCTGTGTTTTTCCCATCGCCTGGATGGTATCCACCGCGTTTAAACATAAGGACGATATTTTTTCGTCGCCTCCAAAGTTCATTTTTGAACCCACGCTGGAAAATTTCCACCATATTTTTACCGAGGCGCCCATACTGCACTACCTGCAGAACACCATAATCATCTCGGTTATCACCACGATTTTCTCCATTTTGGTAGGAGTGTTCGCGGCCTACGCGCTGGCCCGGTTCAGGTTTCGAGGCAAGGAGGACCTGGCTTTCTACATTCTCTCCATCCGCATGTTTCCGCCCATCGCAGCGGCGATTCCCATTTTTCTGATTATGAAAAACCTCGGTCTGCTGGACACGCGCATTTCCCTCATCATCGCCTATACCACGTTTAACCTGCCTTTCGTGGTGTGGATGCTGCGTGACTTTATCAGTTCCTTGCCGCACGAGCTGGAAGAAGCGGCCATGGTGGACGGCAAGTCCCGCATGGGGGCGTTCTTCGGCGTTACGTTTCCACTCTTGATGCCAAGCCTTGCGGCGGTCTCAACGCTCTGCCTGATTTTCTCCTGGAATGAATTTCTGTTTGCGCTGATTCTGTCCCAACGGGACGCCAAAACGCTGGCTCTGGGTCTGACGGAATTCATGACCTGGCGGGAAATCGGATGGGAAAACATTTTTGCGACCGCCACGATCCTGGTCGGCCCCGTTGTGCTGTTCAGTTTCCTGGTGCAGAAATACTTGGTGCGCGGATTGACAATGGGCGCCGTCAGACAATAGGCCCGTTACTTTAGTCAAGATATATTCGGAGGATATTATGGCAAAAGTCACTGTGCGTAATGTTGAAAAATATTACGGCAAGGTTCATGCGGTAAAAGGCATAAACATAGACATTAAAGACAAGGAATTCATGTGCCTGTTGGGTCCTTCCGGCTGCGGGAAATCCACAACGTTACGTATGGTCGCGGGATTGGAAAGCATCAGCAAGGGAGAAATGCTCATCGGCGACACGGTGGTTAACGACCTGGCCCCCAAGGACCGCGATGTGGCCATGGTTTTCGAGAACTACGCGCTGTATCCGCACAAGAACGTCTTTGAAAACATCGCCTACCCCTTGCGTATCAGGAAATACTCGGACAGCGAAGTGCAGGAACGGGTGCAGCGCGCGGCCAAGATCCTGGAAATACCGGAATTGCTCGACCGCGGTATCGCCCAATTGAGCGGCGGTCAGAAACAGCGCGTGGCCATAGGACGCGCCATTGTGCGGGAGCCCAAGGTCTTTTTGATGGACGAGCCCATCTCCCACCTGGACGCGAAGCTGCGGACCCATATGAGGGGCGAGCTCAAACACCTGCAAAGAGTTCTGAACACGACCATGATTTATGTGACTCACGACCAGTTGGAAGCCATATCCATGGCCGATCGGATCGTGATCATGAATCTGGGCGAGGTTCAGCAGATAGGCACGCCGGACGAAATTTTCAACCACCCTTACAACCTGTTCGTGGCGGGATTTGTCGGCGATCCGCCGATGAATTTCCTCGAGTGCGAACTGGTGGAAGAAGGCGGGCAAACCTATCTTCGCAACGGCGGCATGAAGGTTCCGCTGCAGCCGGCCCAGATCGAAGCCATCAAATCCACGAAGATCTCTTTGAACAGGAAAAAAGCGATAATCGGCATTCGGCCGGAAGATATAACCATATCCAAAGAGCCGCGCAAGGACGCCCACATTGAAGGCGAGGTTTACGTCACCTCTCCCATGGGCAAGGACGTGGTGATCGAAGTCGAATCCAAGGGCCATCACCTGAAAATTATCACCTCAATCAATAACGTCTTCGACATGGGCGAAAACGTATCCCTGGTCTTTGACACCACTAAAATTCATATTTTCGACGGCGTTTCCACCAGGGCGGTCTTCTAACCGCGTCGCGCGGGACGCTTTATGTAGTAGTGATCATGGCGCTGGAGTGATCACGTTCAGGACAGAGGGAGAAAGACATGGACGCTCTATCGATGTTTTCATTGCAGGGAGAAACGGCGCTGGTCACCGGCGGGGGCCAGGGCATAGGAAGAGAGATGGCGCTGGGTCTCGCCGAAGCGGGAGCCGACGTAGTCGTGGTACAGCGTCATCTGGACGTTGCTGAAACGACGGCCCGGGACATTGAAAAACTGGGCCGAAAGGCCATGGCGCTGCAAGCGGACGTCAGCTCCCCTCAGGACGTCGAACGAATGGTATCCACGGTTTTGGATAAATTCGGCAAACTGGATATTATGGTCAACAACGCCGGCGTGGCCGGTTGGGTCGCGGCCGAGGACATGACGCCGGAAGAATGGAACCGGGTTGTGAACATCAACCTGAACGGCGTGTTCCTCTGCTGTCAACAGGCCGGGAAGGCCATGATAAAGCAAAAAAAAGGCTGCATCATCAACACCTCCTCCATATCGGGCTTTATCGCCAACCATCCCCAAAGACAGGCCCACTATAACGCCGCCAAGGGCGGGGTCAATACGCTGACCAAGTGCCTGGCCTATGAATGGGCCGAGCACAATATCAGAGTCAACGCCATCGCCCCCGGATTTGTGGCGACACCCATGGTTCTGGCTGCGGAAAAGAAAGTAATCGACGAGTGGCGGCAACTGAATGTTCAGAAACGGATGGCCGATCCGTCCGAGTTCAAGGGTATCGTTGTCTTTCTGGCGTCCCAGGCCGCAAGCTACATAACCGGTCATATCTTGGTCGCCGACGGCGGATACACGATCTGGTAAGGTTAAGGACCCGCCACGGCGGGTTCCTGGTTCCGACGGCGCCGAAAACTCGCCGCGTCGAACCCGTGTAGTTTTCAGCCCGTAGAAAGAGTGTGAGGGGATATGGAGGGCATAAAGCTTACCATAGACGGTATAGAGGTTTCCGGCGCCCCCGGGATGACCATCCTGGAGACGGCCCGAAGCGTCGGCGTTGAAATCCCTACCCTCTGCCACAGTTCCGATCTGGCGCCCACCGGATGTTGCCGGATATGCGTGGTGGAGGTGGAGGGATATCGAACCCTGGTCGGTGCGTGCCATACGCCCGCCGCGGAGGGGATGGTCATACATACTTCTTCCCCCCGCGTCCGCATGGCGCGCAAGGCGACCATCGAACTCCTGATGGCCGGACACACGGGGGAATGCGTGAGCGACGAGCATACCGGCTCTTGCTCGTTGCGTGAACTCGCCGATAAACTGGAGTGCGGAGCGCCGAGATTCCGGATGAGGCGGCCGCGCTGGTATCCGGTGGAAGAATTCAATCCCTATGTGCGGCGGGATATGTCCAAGTGCGTTCTATGCCGCAGGTGCGTAAGCGCATGCAGGGAAATCGCTAAAAAGAATGTTTACAGCCTGGCTTATCGCGGGTTCGCTTCCAAGGTGGTGGTGGATTACGACGAAAATCTGACCACGGATTTGTGTCGCGATTGCGGCGTCTGTATCGATTACTGTCCCACGGGAGCCTTGAGCAAACCGGCTCGGACCGAAGGTAACGAAAAATGAGTGGCTTTCAGGAATCCATAGTCGTAACGGAACGAGCGCGAACCGCGCTGTTGGAAAAACTGAAGGAAGCGCAGCGGGCGCACGGGCATCTGTCCAAGGCCTCCGTAAGCGAAATCGCGCAATCCCTGGGGGCGCCGCTCAGCGAAGTCTATGGAGTGGCCACCTTTTACTCGTTTCTTTCCATCAGGCCGCGCGGCAGATACGTCATTCGAATCTGCAAAAGCGCGCCGTGTTATATGAAACACTCCGAGATGATCGTTGAAGCCGTGGCCAAGGCCATCGGTATAAAGCCGGGACAGACCACTCCCGATGGAAAGTTTTCTTTCGAGCTGACCAACTGTATCGGCGCGTGCGACATGGCTCCGGCCATGCTGCTCAATGATGAAGTCCACGGGAGCCTGACGCCGGGCAAGATCGCCTCAATCCTAAAAGCTTGCGTGTAGACGGAGGAAAAATCGTGCCAGAGAAAGAAATGCTTCTGAAATATTGCGGCGTGATCGATCCTCGGGATATCCGGACCTTCAGAGAGGCCGGCGGCTTCAAGGCGTGGGAAAAAGCGCGGGACACGATGACGCCCGACCAGGTTGTGGCGGAAATCAAGGCGTCGGAACTCAGAGGCCGCGGAGGGGCCGGGTTTCCCTGCGGAGTCAAATGGGAATTGGCCCGCAAGACCGCGGCGGATGAGAAATTCCTCATCTGTAACGCCGACGAGGGCGAAGTGGGCGCGTTCAAGGACCGCTATCTTTTGCAGGGCGATCCCTTCACCCTGATTGAAGGTATGGCTATCGCCGCCTACGCCATCGGCGCCCGCACGGTGTACATCTACTTGAGGGCTGAATATCGCTTCCTGCGGAACAACATCAGCAACGCCATCGAACAGGCTCGCGAACAGGGGCTCCTGGCGGATCTGACGATCGATATTTTCGAAGGGGCGGGCGCCTATGTGTGCGGCGAGGAATCCGCGCTCATGAATTCCATAGAGGGTAAGCGCGGTGAGGCGCGGTACAGGCCGCCCTTCCCGCCCACGGAAGGCCTGTGGGGAAAACCGACCATAATCAACAACGTGGAAACCCTGTCCACGATCCCTCATATTATCGCCAACGGCGCGGACTGGTTCTCCAAGATCGGAACCGAAAAAAGCAAAGGAACAAAGCTGTTTTCGGTGAGCGGCGATGTGAAAAAGCCCGGCGTGTACGAACTGGTTCTGGGCAGCTCGCTGAAAGAACTCGTCGTGGATCTCGCCGGAGCCGAGAACATTAAAATGGTCCAGGTAGGCGGCGCCACCGGCGCGGTTATCCCGAGCTGGCTGCTTGAAACACCCCTGGCCTATGAAACGACGCTCGGTTCCGGAGCGGTCACCGTGTACGATCAAAGCCGCGATATCCTCGACTTCGTATACCGCACGGTGGAGTTCCTCGCGGAAGAGTCATGCGGCAAATGCGCGCCCTGCCGTGAAGGGACCGAAGCCATGCTGGAGATCGTAAGCCGGCTGGCCGGCGGGGACGGCGTTCAAGAGGATATCAAGGCCCTGGAGGAGCTGTCCGCTTCCATGGCTATCTCGTCGCTGTGCGGGCTGGGGCAGGCCGCTTCCATCCCGGTGTCCGATACCATCAAACATTTCCGCGACGATTATGAAACGCGTATTAAACAGTCAGTGTTTTTGCGAAGCCTCAGAGGCGCTCCATCAACCACCGCATGAACGGAGCGCAAGGAGATAGTGAACCGTGAAAGTCCCGACCAATGAAACCTCCAAGAGTGTTTGCCCCTACTGCTCGGGCGCCTTTGACAGCTTTGAAGAACTTAAGCTCCACGTGCTGGTTGAGCACCAGGGCGAGCCGTTGCCCAAACCACCGGGAACCGTTACCCTTACGGTGAACGATCGGAATCATGAACTCCAGGTCGAACCGGAGACCACCCTTTATCAGGTTATCCATGACAGGCTCGGACTGACGGGCGTGAAAATGTTTTGCGACCGGGGCGTCTGCGGATCATGCGCCGTTATCATGGACGGCCGTCCCATCCTTTCTTGCATGACCCTGGCCTCCGAATGCGACGGCGCGGGGATAGAAACCGCCGAAGGCGTCGCCGACGCCGGTCATCCCCTGGTGGAAAGCTATATCAAACATCACGCCATGCAGTGCGGGTACTGCACGCCGGGTTTTATCACCACCGCCAAAGCCCTTCTTGACCGGAATCCCGACCCCACGGTGGAAGACGTCCGGGAAGCGCTGGGCGGCAACCTGTGCCGTTGCGGCACCTATCCCCAGCATCCCAAGGCGGTGCTGGAGGCCGCGCAGATTCTTAAAGAGGAGCGGTCAAAATGACGGATAAAAAATTAGGGCCGTACCAGACCATAAAAAGCGAGGGTACCTACAAGATCGGTCTGGACAAGCCTACCATAGACTTCAAGGCTATCGGAAAACGCGGCGTGCGGCGGTATGACGGCTATGACAAGGCCAGCGGCAAAGCCGTGTACACGCGCGATGTGAACCTGCCGGGCATGCTTTTCGCCAAAGCGCTGGCCTCGCCCTATCCGCGGGCAAAAATAGTCAGGCTGGACACAGCCAAGGCTGAAGCCTATCCGGGCGTGCGGGGGATCCTCAGGTTTGACGACCCGGAAATCTGGGGAATGGAGCTTACCGGCAGCGTCGCCGGGACGACCCGGATGGCCCCGGAATCCGCCGGTTGGGCCATGCTGCCCGAGAAAAGAATTCTCAGCGACGAGGCCGTTTTCGAGGGCCAGATGGTGGGCGCCGCGGTCTGCGCCGATACCGAACAAATCGCCTCGGACGCGCTGAAGCTTATGGACATCCAATGGGAGCAGAAACCGTTCGTCCTCGACCAGGAAGAGGCCTTAACGCCGGAAGCTCCGAAACTGATTCCAGGGTCCGACAGCAACCAAATCATCGACGGCAGGGAACTCAACCAGCACGGTGACGTGCAGAAAGGGTTTCAGGAGGCGGATACAATCATAGAGTTTTCCGCCCGCCGGGACGCCCATTTGTGGGCGGGGGCCGAGCTACCCTGCGTTATCGCCAAGTGGAGTGGCGACAAGCTGGAGATGTGGGTCCACGAACAGCAGCCCTACCTCAACAAATCGATTCTTGCGGAACAGCTCAGCATTCCCATGAACAAAATCCACACCTACTCCCTCTACCAGGGCTGCTCATTCGGCGAACGCTGCAATCCTTCCAACTGGCACCAGAACGGAATCAACGTGATGGCCGTTTTGCTGGCCAGGAAGACCCAACGGCCGGTCAAACTGATGCTCAACAGAGCCGAAACCTTCTACGGCGAATCCGGCGATGTCATGACCAGTTATTTTAAGATTGGGGCCAAAAAGGATGGGACCATCACCGCGGTGGAAATGAAAAACATTTTCGCCAATTACATGTGCACCACCGGCGTGGAGCACCTGGTCGATAACACCAGGATAAAGAATCTCCGGTGCGAAGGAATTACCGCTCATGTAAATAAGCCGCCCGCGTGGTGGTGCCGCTGCGAACAGCTGCCCAACGTTTTTTGTCAAACCATGATTTTCGATCATGTCGCCGACGCTCTGGGGCTCGACCCCACCGAAGTGGCCCTGATAAACGACGGCTGCGAAGGGCACGACAAATCCTTCCTGGTGGAATTCAAGCGCAAGAACGGCTTTCCCGAACGGGACAGCCTGGTGGAGTGCGTCGAAACCGGCAGGAAAGCCATCAAGTGGGAAGAAAACTGGCATCCGCCGGGAACAAAAAAGCTTCCCAACGGCCGGATGCACGGTATCGCGTTTACCTGGAGCCATGATTGGGATGACACCCGCGGCACGGGCTCCGCGGCGGTAATGATTCAAAATGACGGGTCCGTGAGCATCATCGCCCAGCATTCCGATGTGGGCGTCAATCCCTGGACCGCGTACATGCAGATTGTGGCCGACGAACTCGGGGTCCGGTACGAAGATATAGAAATCAATCCCTTTGACTTGAACGTGGGCTTCGCGTTGATGTCGCCGGATGGGTCCTGCAACATGGTCAGCAACGGTTTCGTGGTCAAGAAAGCGGCCCGAAAAGCGCGGACAATGCTGCTGGATCTGGCGAGCGAAAAATTCAACCTCCCGGCTGAAGAGCTAGATGTCAAGGACAGCGTGATCTTTGAAAAGGCCCATCCGGAAAATCGCATGCCCATCCGGGACGTGGTCAGAGTGGCCCTGCCCATGCTCAACGCCGTGGCTATCTGGACCGAGCCGCCCGTGTTCGATTGGGCGTGGCATACGCATGGGCTTTGGGGCATGGCCCTTGAAACCGGCAGGCCCCGCATGTGCCGTCAGGTCAACTTCCTGGAGATCGAGGTGGACACCGACACCGGGGAGATCTTCATCACCAACGTGGTCAACGTCAACGACGTGGGCAAGGCCATCTCACCCGAGTCGGTCGAAGGCCAGATGTACGGCGGGACCTACATGGGTTTGGGACGGGCGCTCACCGAAGAGATGGTGTGGGACCCCAAGACGGGCGTCCTGCTCAATCGCAATCTCCTCGACTACAAATACGCCACCATGCTGGATTACCCCGAACCGGAGTGCCTCTACCTGGAAACCGGACTGGGACACGGGCCGTACGGCGCCACCGGAATCGGCGAAAACACGGCGACCATGATCCCCGGCCTTCTGGGGCCCGCGGTTTACAACGCCATCGGCGTGCGCGTGGATGATTTTCCTATCACCCCGGATAAGGTTCTCAAGGCCTTGGGAAAAATATAAGGACCAGGAGCATGAAGACATTCGCTCACTTCAACGCCCGCTCACTCGACGAAGCGGTCGATATCCTGAGACAATACGGCGGAGCCGCGCGGATTATCGCCGGAGGGACCGACCTCCTCGGCAAAATGAAGGACGAAATTCTGCCCAGATATCCGGAGGCTGTGATTAATATCAAGAGCGTTCCCGGCCTGGATTTTATCCGCGAGGAAAACGGCGCGCTGAAGATCGGGGCGCTGACACGGCTCGAAGACATAGCCATGAATCCGCTGGCGCAACAAACCTGGGGCGCGTTGGCGGAAGCCGCGCATAAAGCGGCCTCTCCCCACCTGAGAGAAATGGGTACCATTGGCGGCAATATCTGTCAGGATATCCGATGCTGGTACTACCGGCATCCCAATAACCGCTTTCCCTGTCTGCGCAAGGGAGGCGGCAGATGCTACGCTATCGAGGGAGACAACCGGTATCATTCCATATTCGGCGGCACGGTGGAAAAAGGCTGCTACGCCGTGCATCCTAGTGACACGGCTCCCGCGTTGATCGCGCTGGGGGCGCGGATCGCCACAACCAAACGGACCATGCCGGTGGAGGACCTTTTCGCCACCAAGGTCACCCGAACCACGATTCTCGATCCCGATGAAATCGTGACCGAACTGGAAATTCCGCGGCCGCCGGAAAACAGCGCAAGTCGTTTTATGAAATTCGCCCTGAGAAAGACCATCGACTTTCCCATAGTCAACTGCGCGGTCCGGGTCGATTTTAAGGGGAACAGCGTTAACACCGCGCGAATCTGTCTTAACGCCGTTTCTCCCAAACCATATCGCGCGAAAATGGCTGAAGAAGCGGTAGCCGGCAAGGAGTTAACCGAGGACATCGCCGAAAAGGCGGGGGAGGCCGCGGTGTCCGGGGCCAAACCCATGGGAGACAACGCCTATATGGTTCAGATCGCCAGGGTCCTGGTAAAGCGGACGCTCCTGGCCTGCGCCTGATTGTTCGGCCGGTTCAACGGGGAAGGAGAACCTGGAGCGGAAAATTCACTTGACGTCTTTCATATTGGCTTAAGATCGTTTATGCTATTTATTTTGCCATGTCGGTACGCGTCCAAATAAGTTCCGTATTGCGTAAGTATACGCCGGATTATGACGAGGAGAATGGGGTTCTTCTTGATGACGCCAGTGGCTTGACCGCGCGCCGGATAATGGAATTACTGGACATCCCCGCTGAAGAGGTGATGACCGTGGTAATCAACGGATATCCCGCGAAGCCCGACAGCGTCGTAAATGATGGCGATGTGGTGTCGCTTATCAAGATCATGGGGGGAGGATGACCGGCGCGGGGCGCGCCCGACCGACATCGAATATCAACACGGCAGGAACAACGAACGTGCAATCCTGTCGAGAGCGTTACGCTCTTGAATTCCGGCTTGGCAGGAGCCGGAGGATACGCTTCGTTTCCGGCCGGCGGCATGGCGCCGGATGAGGCACAGCCATGCATGTATCTGATTTTAACAAATACACATCAGTTCTTCAGGAGGTTACCGCATGAAGTATCTTGTTAACATTGAGGACAAAACACCAGATACCGACGAACGCTCACTCAGGCATGTGGTCGGCGGACGCGCAAGCGATATTCTCAGGGACACCTACTACTTGATAGACCCGGAGAATTCGCCTTCAAAAAACCTGACCATGGGTTACACCGTTATCTATCCCACAGGCAAGACAACCGGGCACGCCCATGACGATATGGAAGAAGTCTATTTTATCTTGAGCGGAAAAGGGACCATGAAAATCGGCGACGACGAATTTCCCATTCAGGCGGGAGACGCTTTTTACGTTCCTTTCGGGGAGTACCATGTAACCTACAACACGGGGAACCAGCCTCTGGCCATGGCGTGGGTAACAGGTAAAGACAGCGCCGCCGGAAAATAGGATAAGGATATACATACAATGCAAAATTTCCCTATGCTCATCGATGGAGAATGGGTCGATTCCGAAAATCGAGAATACATCGAAGTAGTGAATCCGGCCACGGAAGAGGTTTTCGCCACTGTTCCCCGAGCCACGGAACAGCAGGTGGAAAAAGCCCTTCTGGCCGCGCAGAGAGCCTTTCCGGCCTGGGCCGCCTTGTCTCCTTTTAAGCGAGCGGAATACCTCTGGCGGGCCAGCGACATCCTCGAGGAACGCCAGGAGAAGATCGGCCGCCTTATGACGCAGGAACAGGGCAAGCCGATGAAGGAAGCGATCGGTGAAGTCGAAAAGGCGGTGGAAATGCTGCGTTTCTACGCCGAGGAAGGCAAACGGGCCTACGGGCAGGTTATCGCCAATACGGACCCCAACGACCAGAGTTTTGTCATCAAACAACCCATCGGGGTGGTGGCGGCGCTCTCTCCCTGGAATTACCCGGTGGAGCTGACCGGGTGGAAAGCCGCCGCGTCGTTGGCCGCCGGTTGTACCATCGTGGCCAAACCGCCTTCCCTGACCCCCCTCTCTCCCCTGGAATACTGGAGATGTCTGTATGAAGCGGGCGTTCCCGCCGGGGTGATCAACGCGGTTACCGGGTCGGGGGAAGTGGTGGGGCGCAATCTGGTCAGAAGCCCCATCTCCCGTAAAATCGCCTTTACCGGCTCCTCCGAGGTGGGACTGGACATACAGGAGCAGGCCAAAAACAACATCAAAAAACTCTCGCTGGAATTGGGCGGTCAATGCCCGCTTATCGTGAGCAAATCATGCGATCTGGATAAAACGGTAAAAGGCGCGGTGAGAAGATCCTTTCGTAACATGGGTCAGATCTGCATCGCCATCAACCGTATCTACGTCCATGAGGATATCTACGAAGCTTTTCTGGAACAATTCAAGCAGGAAACGCTCAAGATCGTCATAGCCAATGGCGTTGAACAGCCGGATGCGGACGTCGGCCCCATGGCCGGCAAAGACGGGTTGGACAAAACCCAAAAGCATATAAAAGACGCGCTGGATAAGGGGGCGCGGCTCATCTGCGGCGGCGGGCGGCCCAAGGGACCGCAATATGAAAAGGGTTATTTCTTCGAACCCACCATACTCGCCGACACCACCCATGACATGCTGATCATGACCGAAGAAACCTTCGGTCCGGCGGTGGGCGTTATGCCCTACTCCAAGCTTGACGACGCCATACGACTGGCCAACGACACCCCGTATGGGCTGGCCTCGTACGCCTTTACCAACGATCTGCACGAAATGAACAAATTCTCCCAGGAGCTTCAGGCGGGCAGCGTGTCGATTAACAATGTGGACGCGGGCATTATGAACGCTCCCTACGGTGGATGGAAACAAAGCGGAATAGGCCACGAACACGGACATGAAGGTCTGGAAGAGTATCTTCAATTGAAGCATGTTCGCGTCAGATATCGCGAACCCAGGCCCTGAGCGAGTTACCCAAAACATCATTAATCTGACTTGAGGATAAAGCCATGCCGCGGCAGTACGTGATGGGAACCGATATAGGAACTTCCGGGTGCAAGACCTTGATCATCGACGACAGCGGCCAGGTGGTGGCGCGGGCGGTTGCGGAATACCCCCTGTCCACGCCTCGCCCCGGCTGGTCGGAACAGGACCCGGAACACTGGTGGCAAGCGGTCAAGGAAACCGTAAAGGCTGTCCTGAGCGCTTTTGGTCATCGCGACGATATCAAAGCCATTGGGCTGAGCGGCCAGATGCACGGCCTGACCCCGCTGAACAAACAGGGAGAGGTACTGCGTCCGGCGATTCTCTGGAACGACCAGAGAACCGGGAAGCAGTGCGCTGAAATCCACGAGCTGGCGGGCGGTCTCGACGGGCTGCTGAAACTGACCAATAATCGGATGCTCCCCGGTTACACGGGCGGCAAGATTCTCTGGGTCAAGGAACATGAGCCCGACATCTACGATCGGATTCACATGGCCCTTAACCCCAAGGATTACATACGCTACCGTCTCACCGGCGAGTACGCCACCGAAGTGTCCGACGCCTCCGGAACGGGGCTGTTCGACATCAGAGCGAGAAAATGGTCCTACGCGCTGCTGGAAAAAATCGGCGTGCCCAAGGAGTGGTTGCCGCCTTGCTATGAATCTCCGGAAATCAGCGGCCAGCTTTCCACGGCCGTGGCCATGGAACTTGGTCTGCCGGCCAACCTGCCGGTGGCGGGCGGCGGTGGAGACGCGGTGGTGCAGACCACCGGCACCGGCTTGGTCAAACCCGGTATTCTCGGCACCACCATCGGCACGGCGGGCATTGTGGCCATGGCGCTGGACCGGCCTTACGACAATCCGGAGGGGAAGCTCCAGATCTTTTGCAACAACATGCCCGGCAAATGGCATTGCATGGGCGTTACCCTGGCGGCGGGCGGCTCTCTGCGATGGATCAGGGACACGCTTGGCTCCTCGGAAAAAGAGATCGCCAGGCGCCTCGGCGAGGATGTGTACGAGCTGTTCAGCAAGGAGGCGTCCTTGATCGAACCCGGCGCGGAGGGGCTGCTGTTTCTGCCGTATCTTATCGGCGAACGGTGCCCTCACCCCGATCCGCAGGCGCGCGGGGGGTTCATAGGCCTCACCCTTCGTCATACCTGGCCCTATATGCTACGGGCCGTCTATGAAGGCGTGATCTACAGTCTGCTGGATGTGGCCGATCTGATCCGCGACATGGGGTTGCCCATCGATCAGGTTCGGACATCGGGCGGCGGGGCGCTCAGCGACCTCTGGCGGCAGATCCACGCCGACGCGTTCAACAGTGAAGTCATTACGGTCAGTGGCGCCGGGGAAGGCGGGGCCTACGGCGCGGCTCTGGTGGCGGGCGCGGGGGTCGGCGTATGGCCCAGTGTGGAAGAAGCCGCCACGGTGGTGAAACCGGAAACCAGAAACATGCCCGTTCCCGAGAACTATGAAATCTACAAACGGCTGTTCCCCGTGTACCGGGACCTTTATAAAACCTTGAAACCCAGTTTTGACAAAATCGCGGAAGTCTATATGTAATTTCAAGCGCAGCGAGGAATCTCACCCAGGAGGCGCGGGGGGAAGAGATTCCCCCGCGCTATTCCTCATCTTGCCGGTTTGACCGGCGCTTCTCACCGCCGCATCTCACCGCCGCATCTCACCGCCGCATCAATAATAGAACCACAGGGGTTCATCTCCGAACGGGTTGGAAAAGTAGGTAGCGTATTTTTTCCAATCGTAACTCGAATCTTGCGTTTGCAGCAGGAAGAAATCATAGTTGGCGTTGGCCCGGTCACCCGCTCCGTCCAGCCCCAGGAAATTGGACACTCCAATGAGCCTCCGGGAGAGCGTCATGACCGATTGCCCCAGAATATCCGCATCGCTCGACCAGCCGGACTCTATATTCGCCAGCACGGCCACCCAGAGAGTATCCCAGGCTGTGTACCCATACGTGTTTGGATCGCTGCCAAGCCGCTCCTGGATTCTGGTCATCAGCGCGTAGCGGGGGATGGAAAGCGGTATGGCGTCAGCCATTCCGAGGATCTCAAGAGCAAACGCCGGACATAGGAATCCTTGAGCCGCCCCGAAGGACGCCGCGGCGGCGTCATCTCTGAGAGTGTCGCTTCCGGCCAGGGATTCGGGCCCATACCAGGTGGCCGCAGAAAGCTGGGGATAGCTGGAAGCCTGATTGAGCAGCGTGACTCCTTCATCCAGAGAAATGACATCCACAACCGCCGGAACGTCCCCGACGCCCGCAAGCTGTGTGGAAATCTCATCCAGAACCGCGCTGAAATCCGTAGCGCCCGGCTCGTAGGACGCTCCGGCAAGGACCTCCCCGCCCAACGCCCGGAAGGTCTCCGTTGTCGCCGCCATCAGGCCGGCGCCCCAGACGTCGTCACGCCACACCGGCGCCAGGACGCGGGCTCCTTCACGCCACATCATTTCAGCCATAACGCTTCCCTGCCGGGCGGCGTTGGGCACGAACCGGAAGATATTATCGCCGACTCCGGCCAGAGACGGAGCGTCGCTTGAGGGACTCAAAAGCGTCATGCCGTTCTGTCCGGCGTAGTCCAGAACAACTTCCAATTCAGCGCTGAGGCAGGGGCCTATGACAGTTGTAACGCCGCGCTCGCGCAGGAGTTGCAGTTTTGTCAGCGCCACGGACGGATCCGAGGAAGTGTCCTCGATTACTAAGCTCACCCGAGTGGCGGTCTCGGACGCGCTGCGGAATCCAGCTCTGGCCAGGTACGTATTGATGTCGTCCACGGCTTGCAGCAATCCGGCCCGTACGGATTCTCCCGAGAAAGCGGCGTCTCCGGAAAGGGGAAGCAGAGCGCCAATTTCCAGCGTGTCAGGGGAATTGTCAAGGTTTTCCGGCGCGATTACCTGGACGTACCGAAAACTTTCCTCGCCGAAACTATAATTGTAGGCGGCGAACAATTCCCAGGAGAGTTCTCCGCTCAAGTCCTCAGTCACTCTGTAGATGCCGTAGTCGCCGTCCCGTTTATCCCCCGCTTCGGTGAATTTCAGAAAAGCGGAAATACCCACATGTTTGGCGCCAAGCGATATAATGGAATCGCGCACGGTAACAGCGTCATTGGAAAAATCAGTAGCCACGAGACCCGAAGCGATAAGCCACACCGCGTCCCAGGTGGTGAGGACCCATGAATCGACCGTGGACCCCGACGTGTCATAGATGTTTTCCCTCACCGCAAGGTCCTGCAGGACCAGGGCCGGTGTGGTCAGCGCGTTGGGGTCCTGGGTGTAGGTGATGCAGGCAAACCCCGTCTCAATGGCGAATTGGGCCGCGTCCTGGTTATTGAGGAGCTCCTGCGTCTTGGCCAGACCGTCCGTTCCGTACCAACCTACCTGGGCCAGAGTGGCGTCGCCCCGCGCCTGAGCCAGCAGGGAAACTCCCTCCTGAAATGAGCAGAGCAGCGCCGCGACTTCTTCAGCGGGCTGAGATTCCAGAAGCGCCGCCACACCGGTACGCGCCGCGCTCAGAATGGCGGAGAAGTCCCCGGTGTCCTCGGGGTAGCTGACGCCTTCGGCCATCCGGCCTCCCAGAGCGGTGAATTTTTCGGCAAAAGCGGAGGAGAACTCCCGGCCCCAGGCGTCATCACGATATATCAGCGCGCACACCCGTCGCCCCTGGTCCCACATGAGTTTGGCCAATCCCTGGGCCTCCAGCCGGTCGTCCGGGAGCAGGCGCAGAAGATTGTCGTTCGCGACGGCCAGGCTGGGCGCCGTGGAATTGGGGCTCACCAGCACAATTCCGTTCCGGTTGGCGAAATCCAATAGTTCCTTGGCGGTTTGGCTGTCATATGGACCGATTACCAACTGTACTCCCTGGCGATGCAAGGCTTCCAGCGCCTTCAGCGCGACGGTTTGATCGCTCTCCGTGTCATAGATCACCAGTTTTACGCGTCGAGTCTCTCCCCGCATTGAGAGCCGGGAGTTTACATCATTGAGAGCGGGTTCCAGAACCGCAAAGGCGGCCGCGCCCAGGCTGGACAATGAGCCGGTGAGGGGAAAGAGGCCCCCAACGGGCGCGCCGTCATCGGGACCGATCTGTTGGGAATGGAGCGACGCGCCGCCGCCGTCTCCACCGTTGCACCCAATCAGGAAAAGAGTAAGAAAGAGCATTGCAAGCAATGAACAAGAAATTGAACGCGACATAGAAACCATCCTTAAGTATGATTGAAATTATTGGGGAATTATAGGTATATCGCGCGTCGGCCGCTCATACTTTAGAAAAAAACGCCCAGCGATATCTTTCAGGCGCCGTTTAAAGATCCAGGGAATTTCCCCATAAGGAGAGAAAACTTTGAAGTCTTTGGAAGGAGTTTGGGGAAAGCCTTTCTTCAGAAAGGTTTCCCCATATCTTTGCTCTTATGAGGGCGAGAATTTCTTCGGCGTCATCAGCCGAGGCCAATTCAATGCGCATGTCAATACTCTCCCCGACGCGAACATCGGTGTTGGAGCGTCTTTTAGGGCACATCCCCTTTATTTTTGGTCAGAACCTTCAGGTAGTACGACCAGAGCATACGCGCGGCCACGGCCCGCCAGGGACGCCACGGCCGTCCGAGAAGTTCCATACCGTCCGGACCGGGGCGCGAATCCAGGTTCTTGGCGCCCTGGGCGGCTACGGCAAGAGCCAGATCACCCACCGGCCAGATGTCCGGCCGGAGCAAGGCCCGCAGCAGATAAATGTCGGCGGTCCAGGGCCCTATGCCTTTGATGCTCACCAGTTCGGCGCGCGCGCTTTTATCGTCCAGTGCTCTCAGTTTCTCCAGATCCAGTTTATTCTCCAGGATCGCCGTCGCCAATCCCCGCACGTAGCCCGCTTTCTGACGGCTGAACCCGATATTCTTCAGCCGTTCGTCATCAAGCTCCATAAAGGACCGGGGCGTCAGGGGCGAAGTTTGCGATTGCAGCCGTTCGAAGGCCGCCCTGGCCGAAGCGAGCGACACCTGCTGTTCGAGGATAATGAAGGTCAGGGTGGGGAAGCCCTCATCTCGCGGCCACAACGGGGGCGTTCCCGTCATTTCAAATATCCGCGCCAGATCGGGGTCCTTGTCGCACAACTCCCGCGTTCCCTGTTCGAGAAGGGATTCATCGAGCGCTATCAGAGGAACGCTTCCGTCAAGTCCGGACGCGTGAGAGTCGTCGGGGTGGATGCGCATGACCAATCTCCGCAAAAGAAAAGCTAGGTGGCCCGTTGGCGCAGAACCGCGCCCTTGTCGGCGGATTCGGCCAGTTGGGAATAGATGGCCAGATAGCCCTTTTGCGCCTTCTGCCCGGGCCGGCGCCAGCTTTCCATGCGCGTCCGGATTTCTTCGTCGGACACGTGCAGATGAATGGCGCGGTTGGGGATATCGATGGTGATGCGGTCCCCGTCCCGGACGGCGGCGATGGGTCCGCCTTCGGCGGCTTCGGGAGAGATGTGCCCCACAAAGCAGCCGTTGTTGGTGCCGGAAAAGCGTCCGTCGGTGATAAGCGCCGTTTTCAGGGCCAGGCCACGGCCATACAATAGCTTCATGGCGGTGGCCATTTCGGGCATGCCGGGCCCGCCTTTGGGGCCTTCGTAGCGAATAACCACCACGTCCCCCTCTACCACCACTCCATCCAGTATGGCCTGATTGGCCTCGTCTTCGGAATCGAAACAGCGGGCGCTTCCGGTGAAGGTCCGCATCTCCGGCTTTATGGCCGCGGGCTTGGAAACCGCGGTGTTGGGCGCCAGATTGCCGCGCAGAATGGCCAATCCGCCTTCTCTGCTCCAGGGATTGTCCAAAGGCCTGATGATGGAAGAATCCAGCGTAACGGCCCCGGCGATATTTTCAGACACGGGCCGCCCTGTAACGGTAAGCGCGTCCGTATGAAGCAGCGGCGAAAGCTCCTTCATGACCGCCGGCACGCCGCCGGCCGCGTGAAAGTCGGGCACATTGGGAGGCGCGGCCGGGTTTACCTTGGCCAGGTGAGGCGTCGTGCGGGAAAGCCGGTCGAAAAGATCCAGGTTTAATTCCAGTCCCGCTTCAAAAGCGATGGCCGTCAGATGGAGCGCCACGTTGGTGGAGCCTCCGACAGCCATCATGACCATGATGGCGTTCTCCACGCTCTTTTCGTTTATGATTTTACCGCTGGTTAAATCCTCGTCGATCATCTCCACGATACGACGGCCGGACGCCTGAGCGGATCGCAAACGGTCCGCATGCGTGGCGGGTATGGTCGCAGAACCGGGGAGGCTCATGCCGATAGCCTCCGCCAGGCAGCACATGGAGTTGGCCGTCCCCAGAAACGAACAAGACCCGCAGCCGGGCATGACCTTATCTTCCAGCGCCCGGAACTCAGCCTCGTCCAGATCGCCGGATCGCATCATGCCCAGCGCTTCGTTTATGGATGTAATATCCGCGGACCTGCCGTCGAATTCGCATCCTCCCTCGGCGGGGCCTCCGACCACCATGATGGCCGGCAGATCGAGCCGGCCCGCAGCCATGAGCATACCGGGCACGATCTTGTCGCAGGATCCCAGCAAGACCAGTCCATCCAGGTTGTGCGCCTGCGCCATCATCTCGATACTGCTGGCGATCAGATCGCGGGAGGGAAGAATGAACCTGTTCCCAAAATGGCCGTTGGCCAGTCCGTCGCAGCCGGCGATGACACCGAACTCTACCGGCGTTCCGCCGGCCTGGTAAATTCCTTGCCTGACGTATTCGGCCACATGCCTGAGATTATAGTGGCCCGGCACGATGGTATTCCAGGAATTGGCCACACCGACGATGGGCCGCTCCAGATCGTAATCGCTGTAACCCATGGACTTGTAGAGGGCCCTGTTTTTGGACCATCGGGGCCTCTGTAAAAATTTTTCCGCGCGTCGGGTCATGGCGGGACCTCCCCTGTAATGAGTGTGAAACACCGGACAACGGCAAAAACTCATGGCGCCGCCCTATTGTCAAACAGGCTCTGTTCTTCTTTATACGTTCCCGACTCTCTTGAAAGCAAGGTCTATGACGCGTCTTCAAGAACTTGCGTCCGGAACTCGGATATGCGAGAAGCGCTTATCGAGGAAAGCGGATAGAGAACGACGGTTATGCTATACTGATTGTTATTCGCAGAGAGGAGCCGGATATGAAACTGCAAAAGAAGCTGGACGAACATAAAGCGCGATCACGCGCGGCCCTTGCTCCCGAAACGGTCGCCGTTATGCGCAGGGCGACCGAAGACCTGCGCGCTTCGGGCCTCATCGAACGGGCCCTGACCGTGGGCGACACGGCGCCGGATTTTGTTTTGCCCGATACCAGAGGAAGAAACGTGGGACTCAAGAAAAAGCTTGAACACGGCGTCGTGGTCCTGACCTTTTTTCGGGGCGTGTGGTGACCCTATTGCAATATGGAGCTGGATGCTCTGAATCAAGTCTATGATGAAATCGGGGCGCTCGGCGCGGATCTGGTGGGGATTTCTCCTCAAAAGGTCGAGTACAACCGGGAAATGAAAGAAAAACACAACTTACGATATGACCTGCTCTCCGATAACGGGTCCGAGGTGGCAAAACGCTTTGGGCTGGTCTACGCGTTGCCGGATGATTTGAAAAAAGTGTATCTGAGCTTTGGAATCGATTTGCCAAAATACAATGGCGACGATTCGTGGACGCTTCCCATGCCCGCCCGGTACGTCATCGACTCATCCGTGAGGATCGTGGCCGCGCAGGTAGAGGCCGACTACACCACACGGCCGGAGCCCGATGGCACCATCGCGAATCTGAGAAAATTACTGGCCGCTTAATACCTCGAGCGCGCGTTACCGGTTATGCTTTAAAAATAGCGCACATGATTTTTCTTGCTATTTCTTCTGGGTAAGGCTTTTAAACATGAAGTGTTTGATTGCCGCAGCCGTTACGCATTATCCTTTGCCCATTAGCAATCCCATATAAACGCCCTCCGGCGAACATGACGGCGGGGCGTTCTCAAGAAGCCTAGCGCGATTGGGCAAACGTGGAGAGTTTCAACAAACCGGTGAAAGGACGCCCTAACGGGCTCTGAAAGGGAAGAAAGATTATTCCAAACGCGGTCTCGGTAACGTATGAGAACGTCGGCGCTCCGAAACAGTGAAAACAACGCTCTTAGTGCTGATTGCCTTATTCGCGCTCTTCCTCTGGCCAACGAAATCGGCGAAAAAGGGGAGCCTGCGCGCGAAATTTCGTGGAATGACGACCTATCTGGTAATCGCCGTGGCCGCGATCTGGTTGGCGCAGCTCATATGGTTGGCCGCCGACTACTTCATGAAATAGCCGGCATGGCTCCGTGTCCCGTCCAGGCCGGAAGCAAGGCGACCCTGGAAGACCGCGGCGATTCGAGCGTTAGAGCAAGGACTGGGCGATATCTTCCGCCAGGTCAAGCGAATTTTTTATTTCATCGGTCTTTTTCTGAGTCTCTTCGGCCAGGGCGCTAATAAGACGGGGAAGCTGCTCCACCGCCCTTATTTGAAAATCTTTTCGAGCCTCGGTCAGTATCTGATGATAAATAATCTTATTCTGGTCCGTGCTTTTGCGGAAATAATGCAGCCGCCACCCTTTTGCTCCCCGGTAAAACCCCACATAGTCGATGAAAGCAGGGGAGTGATCGCCGCCGTTTTCCTTCTTTTCGCCATTGCCCCCCGGTATTTCAACCTTGGCTTCCACTTCGGGATTCAGTTCCGCAAGGCGTTCGTCTATCTGTTCAATCCTGCGGATGAGGTCTTCATACAAGGCTTTTTGATAACTGGAAACCTCTTTGATTTTAGAAAGAGAACCGGCAATCGACTTCGAGTTCGAAGTTTCATTCGCTAACACCGCAAACACCTCCTACCCTGGGTTCATATCCTTAATAATGGCTTTCCCATAAAGATTGATCTGCTGTTTAATAAGCAAACCTTGTGCCACCATCTCTGTTTCGACATAAAAACAAAATGATGCGGGGCAAAAACGTTGGCCCTCCGGCAAGCTTCCCTATAACACCCCCATCATCACACAAAACCGGCCCCTTGCTTTCCAAACCGACGCCCCAAGGACAAAGTCCAGGCCGGTAACACCGCCCATAGGTATATCGTCTCGCTCCCGAACCCGGATTCCACGGTTTGGACATGCTGTTTGAAACTCATGGCCGGTTGTTATTTCTATTCTTTATTTCTAATTTATTCAGCGCGTTATGCAAGTTTACCATCGGACGCAAGAACGGGCGGAAACAGCGACTTACGATTATTGTAACCCTAAGTACACTTTAGACCTTCTTTCTTCCCTGTTGAGCGCTTACACGACCGCCGTGTAACTCATCCCGGAGATTGTGCGCCAGCGTAACTAGCTAGTATCCTTATGTTATATCTTTACGCTTTGCTCCCTCCACAAGCCGGGGTTCACCATGGCCCGCCGATTGCTATTTAATCCGCCGCACGTATCAGCAGGGAGCAAATAATGAAAATAGAAAATCATAGGGTGTTCTCCAATACCGTATGGGGAATCCTCATAAGTTTTGTAATTCTTCTTTTAAGCGTGGTTAACTCGCACGCGGGGTCAGTGGCGTTGCAGTGGGACTCTGTTCAGGGCGCGAGTGGATACTATCTCAATTATGGCGTTAGCAGCGGTCAGTACTCGGCTCAGATGACCGTTACCAGCGCCTCCTGCGTGGTTCCTGGATTGAGCGAAGGAACGACCTATTATTTCTCCGCACAGGCGTATAATGACACGCAGGTAAGTGATTACTCCTCTGAGATAACCTACACGGTTCCGCTACCCACCGATGAGACCGCGCCTGCGATAACCATACAATCACCCACCAGTTCCAGTTCCTACTCCACCGGCAGTTCCACTATGAGCCTGGCAGGGACAGCCTCGGACAACATCGGAGTCTCTCAGGTGATCTGGTCCAACAGCAGAGGCGGGAGCGGCGCGGCCCAGGGAACTACAAACTGGTCGATTGCTTCCGTTCAGTTGTCCGAAGGGACCAACGTTATCACCGTGACCGCCTCGGACACGGCCGGAAACCAGAAATCGGACACCCTCACCGTGACCTATACCGCGCCGGATCAGACCGCGCCTGCGGTAACCATACAATCACCCACCAGTTCCAGTTCCTACTCCACCGGCAGTTCCACTATGAGCCTGGGCGGGACCGCCTCGGACAACATTGGAGTCTCTCAGGTAACCTGGTCCAACAGCAGAGGCGGGAGCGGCGCGGCCCAGGGAACTACAAGCTGGTCGATTGCTTCCGTTCAGTTGTCCGAAGGAACCAACGTTATCACCGTGACCGCCTCGGACGCGGCCGGAAACCACAAATCGGACACGCTTACCGTGACCTACACCGCGCCGGATCAGACCGCGCCTACGGTGACCATACAATCACCCACCAGTTCCAGTTCCTACTCCACCGATAGTTCCACTATCAGTCTGGCCGGAAGCGCCTCGGACAACGTAGGCGTCTCTCAGGTGACCTGGTCCAACAGCGCGGGTGGAAGCGGCTCAGCCCAGGGTACTGCAAGCTGGTCAATTGCTTCCGTTCAGTTGTCCGAAGGAACCAATACTATCACCGTGACCGCCTCGGACGCGGCCGGAAACCGGAGATCCGATACGATTACCGTTACCTACGATCCGGCGGACGATACACCGCCCACGGTAACCATTCAGTATCCCACAAGTGAAAGCGCCTATACCGCGGAAAACTCCTCCATTAGCCTTTCCGGCGTCGCTTCGGACAACAAGGCGGTTACCCAGGTAACCTGGTCCAACAGCGCGGGTGGAAGCGGCGCGGCCCAGGGTACTACAAGCTGGTCGATCGCTTCCGTTCAGTTGTCCGAAGGGACAAACGCTATCACCGTGACCGCCTCGGACGCGGCCGGAAACCGCAAATCCGATACGATTACCGTTACCTACGATCCGGCGGACGATTCGCCGCCCACGGTAACCATTCAATATCCCACGAGTGAAAGCGCCTACACCACGGAAAATTCCTCCATTAGCCTTTCCGGCGTCGCTTCGGACAACAAGGCGGTTACCCAGGTAAGCTGGTCCAACAGCGCGGGCGGAGACGGTTCGGCCCAGGGAACCGCGAACTGGTCGGTTTCCTCCGTGGAATTAACCGAGGGCGAAAACGTGATCACGGTAACCGCTTCAGACGAGGCTGGCAACAAGACTTCGGCCAGCCTTACCGTCACCTACGAGACAGAGCAGACCGACGCGGAGGGCGCCGAATACCTCGCCTATGAAATGGGTCCGTTCGGCTATGGAGTTCCCGACGCTCAAATAGACGGCTTATATCAATATGAAATAGTTTTCGCCGGCGCAGCCGGGCCTCTGGCTCTTCATTTCGAAGCCTACGATATGGACAGTGAAGACGAACTCCAAATCTCGATCAACGGCCAGGTTGTCGGATTCGCGGCTATGACCGAAAACAACCAGTGGGGCTCCATGGCGGTTGTCCTGCTGCCCGACGAACTGGTGGATGACTACAACCAGAACACCATAAAATTCAGTAATGCGAAAAATTGGAAATGGGGAATCAGGAATATAGTCGTCGATTCCCTGTTCGAGTTGCCCACCCAGCAGGTTTACGGTCTGCAGTGCGAGGCGGACATGCAACGCAGCTGGATGGTATCCTTTGGGTGCGAGGGCGCGGACGCCGATCTCAAACTGAACCTCTCCGCCTTTGACATCAATCACGACGATGAAGTGACGATCCTGTTGAATGGACAATTCATCGACTTTGTGGCGACCACGAATACCGGAAACTGGGGAGCGGCCGAAACGATCACACTTCCGCAGTCCGAACTGAAAAAGGACGCGTTGAACATCATCACTTTCGTCAACGGATACCATGCTTCAACCTCCGAACCTTGGGGGCTTAAGAACCTCGCGCTAGAAGAGTCGGCGCAGCTTACGCCTCCGTCCACGCCCGTTCTGACAGGGCCAAGCGGAACGGTAGCCAGTACCACGCCTACATATACGTGGCAAGCGTCCGAGAGCGCGACCCGGTACTATTTGTGGGTTGACGGCCCCGGCGGAGCGGCGGTTCGATCATGGATAGAAGCCGCTGATTGCGTTTCACAGGGAATGGCCAGCGTCACACCGGATGTGACGCTGAAGCAGGGCGACCATAGGGTATGGGTGCGCGCATGGAATGACGCGGGCTACAGCTCATGGAGTTCACCGCTGAGTTTTAAGGTTCAAACCGTTTCTCCGAAGCCCGGCAAAGTAACCCTCACGTATCCGAGCGGCGATTCGGTCGAATCGAATCCGGTTTTCACCTGGACAAAAGACGAACAAGCGACGTGGTATTACCTGTGGGTCAACGACAGTTCCGGCGCTGTGCTGAAAAAATGGTATACCGCGCAAGAAGTTGACGCCGACTCCGCATGCTCCATCACTTCCGGTCTTAACCTGAAAGCGGGCGCGCAGCATGAATGGTGGGTACAAACCTGGAACTCAAACGGATACGGCCCCTGGAGTTCGTCGTTGCGTTTCACCGTAAAGGCCAGCAATACGGCTCCCTCGATCACTGTCTTGGTGGGACCGTCTTCGGCTTCCGCCAACAAGCCCATCGAATTCCAATGGCGCCCCGTGGAATCGGCGACCTGGTACTATCTCTGGATCACCACCCAATCGGGAGAAAAGATAACGACATGGTATCGCGCTTCCGACGTCACGAACGGGTCGCTGTGCTCCGTCACGCTGAAGGCCGGATTGAACGCCGGTAGCCATAGATGGTGGGCGCAAGCGTGGAACCCCCATGGTTATGGCCCCTGGAGCGCGGCCATGACTCTGACCGTGCGTTAAAAAAGACCGGATCAGATCATCCCAAAGCGGGGCGCGCAAACGCCCCGCTTTTTTCGTCCATCCCGGACCTCATGAGAATCCGCATAGAACCTGACGCGCTCTTTCCATTAGTCCCTTGACAAAGGCTTTTAAATCCAACATCCTGCCCTAACCGGGGGGCGCCGTTTTTTTCAGTTGGGACTTCTGCGCCCCCACTCATCCTCTACGCGGCGCCCGGCGGCCCGCTTTATGCTGCGACCATGACAGAAAAGAAAAGTTTTTTGCCGTTTGCCTTGCCGTCCATAGGCGAGGAAGAAATTCAGGAAGTGGTGGAATGTCTGCGCTCACTATGGCTGACCACGGGTCCGCGCGTAGAACGTTTTGAACGGGAATTCGCCGAAACGGTGGGGGCCCGATACGCTCTGGCGGTGAATTCAGGCACCGCCGCGCTTCATTTGGCTCTGGAAGCAATCGGCGTTTCCGAGGGTCATCAGGTCATTACCACTCCCTTTACCTTCACCGCCACGGCGGAAGTCGTCCGTTATCTGGGAGCGGACCCTGTCTTTGTGGATATCGATCCCCTGACCCTCAACATCGATCACCGTGAAATCGAAGCGGCTGTCAGCGAAAAAACGCGCGCGATTCTGCCCGTGCACTACGGCGGGCGGGCCTGCGCAATGGACGAAATCATGACCATCGCCGGCCGCCACGGACTGAAAGTGGTGGAAGACGCCGCGCACGCGCTTCCCTGCGCGTACGGGGGAAAAATGGTCGGCTCCATTGGCGACGCGACGGCGTTCAGTTTTTATGCGACCAAAACGCTGGTCACCGGCGAAGGCGGCATGTTGACCACCTCCTCCGAGGAAATCGCCAACAGAGTTAAAATCATGCGGCTGCACGGCATCAATCGGGACGTGTGGGACCGGTACTCAAGCGATAAGCCCAAGTGGAGCTACGATATCGTGGCGCCGGGATACAAATACAATATGCCCGATATCATGGCCGCCATCGGCGTGCGCCAGCTCAAGAAATTGTACCGGTTCCAGCAGAGAAGAAACGAGATCGCCGCGCGCTATGATGAAGCGTTTCAGGACCTGCCATTGACCACGCCGCAACGCGGCTCCGATCTCCATTCCCTGCACTTGTATGTCATACTTTTGCGGCTCGAAGCGCTGAAGCTGTCGAGGAACGAGTTTATTGAACATATGTCGGAAGCGGGCGTCGGTACCAGCGTGCATTTCATTCCGCTGCACCTTATGCCCTACTGGCGCGATCGATACGGCCTCAAGCCGGACGATTTTCCCGTCGCCCTTGACGTCTATCGGCGGACGGTGAGCCTGCCCATTTATCCGCTTATGAGCGACGATGACGTGGAACGGGTCATCTCGGCCGTCCGGCGGATCATGGAACGATTCTCCTGACGCCGGGCCGGTCGCGCCGCGCTGTCTAACGCCATGAAACTCAAACGGCTTTTCGATTTTATTGTTTCCGCCATCGGCTTTTTCACGGTCAGCCCCGCGTTGGCGATGGTGGCGGTTTTCATCAAGCTGGATTCGGCCGGTCCGGTTTTTTTTCATGCGTCGCGGGTGGGCGCGCATGGCCGGCCGTTCACCATGTTCAAGTTCCGCAGCATGGTGAAGGACGCTTCCTCGCGCGGCCCTGGAATCACCACCGGGGGAGACGCCAGAGTCACCAGGGTGGGCGCGGTTCTGCGCCGGTTTAAAATAGACGAACTGCCGCAATTGTTTAACGTGCTCAACGGCGATATGAGTTTTGTGGGGCCAAGGCCGGAAGATCCCCGGTATGTGGCCGCGTACACGCCCGAACAACGCCGGGCGCTCAGCGTCAGACCGGGTATCACCAGCCCGGCGTCTTTGATCTATCGGTCTGAGGAGAGCCTTCTGACCGGCGACGATTGGGAACGGAAATATGTCACCGAGATTCTCCCCCATAAGTTGGCGGTCGAAGTGGACTATATCGGTAAAAGAAATTTTCGGGAGGATCTGCGGATTATCGTACGAACCGTATTGGCGAGCGCCCGCAAGTCCCATACGGGATAAGCAGGCCCGCGACTGACCGAACCATACCGGACGAACGTGCGGCGACCTTTTATTTCATCACTGATCGTTAACTTCGCGATTTTCCAGTTTCTGGGGATGGTCATTGTTGGCGAAGCCTCCCAAGGAGCCTTCCGGCAATGGACCGTTCTGGAGAGCGCCGGATTCTTTCCCCTTCCACCTCAGCCGGACATTTCCCTGGCCGCCACGGCTGCGGCCGCGTTATTTTACTGTCTGACCATGGGCGCGGGATTTACCGTCCTCGAATGGCTCTGCGCAAAAATCCTGACCGTGTTCTTCTCTTCAACCCGAGTCAGATATCTCCTGTTCGCCGCGGCCGCCTGCGCCCTCCTGATCTATGTGACCGCCGTTTTCTCCACGCCGTATGTGTACGGAATCTGTGTGGCGCTTTCCCTGGTCTTAGCCGGTTTTATTTTTCTTCATCCCCGAGCCGGAGAAGGCCGCGCTCCTTCGAAATACTCAAAACCTTCCATGGCCGGGACCCTGATTGTCATGGTCACGGTCCTTGCGGCGCTGTTTCTCACCGGAGCGCGTGATTTCATTTCATTTCGCGACCTTATCATGCTCTCCAACCCGGTGGGACGTTTTCTGAGCGATGTGTATTACAGAAATACCGTGAACGCTATCCGTCCGCTGGAATCGCTGAACCGGAAAGCCTGGGTAATCGTGGTAACCGAGGATGAACGTATTCCCGCCGGCAAGTTCCAGGTCTTCCGTCGTAATTTATTGCGTCAGGGAATTTTTCTGTTATCGTCCGATTCCCTTTCAGACAAAAAGGCCGCCGACCTCCATTTGGAGATGGAGGACGGAAAGCTTTACCTGACGCGCATGGAATCTCCGGGAATCCGTGTGGCCGCCGTCCCTTCCGTGGGGCGGGCAGTCATGGAAGTGAGCGAGATTCTGGACGGAGCCGCGCCGCTGAGGCAATTGCTGGCGATATTTGTGGCCCTGCTGTGCCCCCTCCTCACCTTATTCGTGTTTGCGCGTATCGTCATGTGGATATGGGCCGTCACGCTGGGCCGCATGCTTCCTTCCACGCTTTCCCTGGGAGTCGTAATCCTGATGGCGCTGACCTTGCTCGTTCTGGCGTTCCTGGGGCCGGGCAGCCCCTTGCCGCCGGATGCCCGGCGCCTGGCGGCAATCGCCCGCTCCGGGGATTCCTTCCAACGAGTCAGGGCCGCTCGAAAACTGGCCGAGCTCGCCCAAGGCGAGGAAGCGGAAGAGGCTCTGCTGGAGATGGCCCGGAACAATGATTTCAGGACACGGACATGGGCGGCGCTGGGGCTCGGCAAGTACAGCGGGCCCAAAGCGGCGGAAGCGCTCTCCAGCCTCACCGCGGACCCTCACATCACTGTGGTGACGGCCTGTGTGTCGGCGTTATGGAAGCGGACCGCGGCCGAAAGCCGAAAAGCGCTCACGGAACTATGTCTCCGAAAAGAGCCCTCGTACAGCGCTTACAAGGCGTTTCGGGCGGTCAAGGATCGCGGATGGCTGGAAATACGATAGATTCCGAACCGGACCGACGCCAATCCTGGCCCATCTCCTTCTGGTACGGGATCGTCTGTTTCCTCATTCTCGCCCCGGTGGAGGTTCTTATCGGAACCATCGGCCGCTGGATTTATCAGCCGGGCGCGGATGGGGTGTACGTCATGACACTGGTCAGCCGTTTCGCGGATCTCGCCATTATTTTCTGCTTCATGAAAAGACGCGGGCTCGGTCCGCGCAGTCTCGGCGCCGATTTCCAACACTGGAAACGGGGAATCGGCTATGCGCTTTTATGGCTCCTGCCCGCGTTTCTGGCGGGGTTCGCTCTGTACGGCCGGGCGATGGTAGACGCGCTGAACTTCGAGTCCTTCCGCGCCGCTTGGGTCTCGGGCGGTCTCCTGGGCGGCTTCGTGAGTATCCTTTTGGGGCCGTTGGTCGAAGAGGTCGTCTTTCGAGGCTGGCTTTACGGAGCGTTACGGAACAGGTTTCCGGCCTGGCTCGCTATCATCGTCAACGCTTTGTTATTCAGCGCCGCGCATGCGCCGAATCCGGGGGCGTTTTTGTTGACCTTTGGGGGAGGCTTGCTTTTCGCGGGCAGCTATGAAACGTCCCGCAGCCTATTGACCCCCCTCACGCTGCATGTGGGAGGCAACCTGGCATTAAAATGCCTTGGCCCAATATTTCTGATTTAACCGGAATACGCGGCCTGAATTTAAAAAAGTGCGTTCAAACGAAAAGTTTAATTGCAATTGGCGTAGATTGCCCGTACAATTAATCTGAATCTTGTGGGTCAATGTTAAATATTGGAAAGATATATTTCTTCCCGTTTTTTATATCATGAGGGCGAAAAATAGGTTCAGCTCCATTGGTCCACGAAAAGGGGGACTGGCATGGCTAAAGACTTTGTGACCAATTATCGGGAAGAACGCATTCTGAACAGACTCGATTCGTCAAAAGACTATTTGCGGGATCGGCAGCTCCAGGACTTGCGGAAAACCCAAGACGATTTCTGCGATCACCTAGCGCAAAAATTAGTGGACGAAAAACTAGTAGTAACCACCAATAGAAAAGAATTGGTCAGGCAATTATCTTCTTGCTGTGACGAATTGCTGAAAGCCGAAGACTTCGATGTGAATTACCGGATTGCGCCTTTTCGTTCGCTGGTTCAGAATCCCAACTTTATAAGTCTGTTCTTAACCGCCTTTGTAACTGAAACACTCGTGAACCACGCCGATATCGAAGACGTTTACGGGACCGACGAGGAGATCTATCGGGCTATTCACGGAGTTCTCGTAAAATTTGTTTCCATGAATTGATTGTAACCCGCGTCCCGACCGCGGTGGATCCCAAGCGCGGCCGGGCTGGTTTCATCCCCAAATACCGCTCCACGGGACTCATGTTTCCTTCACTCCATTTTCTGCAAACCCTCATACGCGGGAGCGGCTCATTCATTCTCAACCTTCTGGGCGCTATCCGCCGCCGGCCCGCGCAGGGACTCCGGAAAAAGCATGTCCTTCCCATGGCCGCGCTGGCGGGTATCTGCGCCCTCTCTCCTTCTCACACTCAGGGAGCGCCGATCATCAAGTGGGAGATCATCGCGCCGGGGATTTCCTTCGGATTTATTGAAGACACCGAATTTCTGCGATCGGGCAGTTCCAAGACCCTTGTACTGAGGATCGACTCTTCCACCCATCGATTTCAGGCTTTTCACTATACCGCTGAAGATCTGAGCGAGCCGCTCACCATTGAAGAATGGAGCCAAAAAACGAACGCGCCCATTGTATTCAACGCCGGGCAATACTACGAAGATTTCAAGCATATCGGATGGCTCATCAGAGATGGAGAAAATTTGGGAACCAGGCTGAACGAGCCGTGGAAAGGGCTTTTAGTGCAGGAACAGGAGGGAAGCCAGGTCAAACCCGTACGGCTGCTCGATCTGAAATATGATCATGTGAACCCTTCGCATCAATCCTACGCCTTCGCGGTCCAGTCGCTCATGCTGTTCGACAAAAACGGCAAGCGGCGGGTCAGGAAAAGCGATCTGGTCGCCAACCGCACGGTGGTGGCCACGGGCGATAACAGCGATGTGTACGTATTCTTCACAGAGGGCGGTTACACCTTATGGGAGCTGGCCGAGCTCATCCAGCGGCTTGATCTGCCCATAGATCACGCGCTGGCGCTCGACGGCGGATATCAGGCTCAAATCGAGGTGAATCTTCCCTCGTTTTCCTACCTGAACTGGGGCAAATGGGGCGCGCAGACCTTGGCGCCGGGCATCATGGGGATCATCGTGCCGGGCGTCAAAGTAAAACTTCCCGCGGTGATCGCGGTTTTTCCCGTCTACATGAAATAGCTTGCGGACAGAAGGGGCGCTGAAAAGCCTTTTAAAAGCCGCGCCCTCTCCCTATCGAATTCCCGAATTTTAGTGCTGGATAGTAAACAAGGATGAAATCGAGCTGTCCTTATGGACGCAGATAATGGCCGAAGCGAATATATCCGCCACCGATAACGACGCTATTTTATTGCAGTTCTTCGCGTCATCCTGCAAGGGAATGGTGTCGCTTACATAGAGCTTTTCAATGGTGGAGTTGCATATCCGTTCCACGGCCGGGCCGCTCAGCACCGGATGGGTGATAAAGGCGTATATTTCCTCCGCCCCCTGGCTTTTGAGCGCCTGCGCCGCCTGTACGAGCGTGCCCGAAGTGTCGGATATGTCATCCAGGATAAGACAGGTGAATCCTTCCACTTTCCCGATGACGTTCATGACTTCGGCCTCGTTCGCCCTCGGACGCCTCTTGTCGATCATGGCGATGGGGGTGTTGAGCACCTTGCCGTATGCGCGGGCCCGGGCCATTCCTCCGGCGTCGGGCGACACCACGATAATCTTGTTGCCCATGAATTTTTCGCGCATAAACGGGAAAAAAATCTCCGACGCGTACAGGTTGTCCACGGGCATGTTGAAAAAGCCCTGGATCTGTCCGGCGTGCAAATCCATCGTGACCACACGCTGCGCCCCCGCCGCGTGCAGGAGGTCGGCCACCAGTTTGGCGCTTATGGGAACCCGGGGAGCGTTTTTCCTGTCCTGACGAGCGTATCCGTAATAGGGTATGGCCGCTGTAATCCGTCCCGCCGAAGCCCGTTTCAGGGCGTCGATCATGATTAGCAGCTCCATCAGGTTGTCATTGACCGGCCTGCATAGGGATTGCAGGACAAACACGTCCCTGCCGCGCACATTTTCACCGATTTCGACAAACATTTCTCCATCGCTGAATTTTCGCAGCGTCAACGCGCCGAGTTCCACATGAATACGTTCACAGATCTTCCGAGCGAGTTGCACGTTGCTCGAACCCGCAAACAGCTTTAGTTCTCCCCGCCTTGAACTCACTGTCAACTTCCCTCCCAAAAGTCCGATGTTTCCTGGGCAGCAATGATTAGCGTTTTGTTCATAGACGGTTTGGCCGGAAACGTCAAGCGGCTTTGCGTGGAATCAGGAACCGGCGATTTTGAGGCCGCGGATTTTCACGGCGCGCGGTCCCATATAGGCTCCGCGTTTCTCCGTCTCCCTGCTGAAATAGATCTCCCGAAACGCTTCGTCCATGATTCCACCTACGCTGCCGCCTTTGACCGGACTTTTTTTGCCGTCCTGGAGCCAATAGCCGAACCGGATTTCTCCCGAAAACGATCCGGTGACCGGCCGGGGGTCAAAGGTCGAGAATTTCAGGACATGCAGCGTCGGATTTTTTTCTGTCAGCAATTCGTCAAAGCTCTTGGCGCCCGGCCGGACCACTATATTGGCGAAATCGCCGGTGGGTTCCAAACCCAGATAGGCGGCGTAACGGCTGTCCACCGGCCGCTGTTTGAAGATCCCCTCTTCAATGACCGTAACCTTCTGCAAGGGACACCCGTTACGGTCAAACGAAGCGCTCTCCGCGCAGCCGGGCAGCGTGGGATCGCTCACCAGGGATAACAAATCTCCCTTGGGCGACTCCACCACCGGCTTTCCTTCCGCCAATTTCGACCACCCTTGATGTTTGGCAGGACCGCCGGCCTGGGCCACGTAATAGGAGAAAAAGGTGTCCAGCGCTTCATGGGACAAAACCACATCATAGGTTCCCGAGGGAGGCTCTTGCGCCGAAAGCGTCTCTTTGGCGAACCGGCCGTATTCGCGCGCCATACCGCCAATATCGAGTTGGGAAAGCAGGCGCGCTTTTTTGAATCCGTGAATCTCCACCTCGCGCTCGGGACTATCGCCCGTCAACAAAACAAAATCGGCGAACAGGGCCGTCTTTTTCTCATTGAGTTCCAGCCCTCGAGAGTTGAGGAAATGCGCGCTCGTTTCCCCGGCCGTTATTTCCGCTCCGCTCAGGGTAAGGCCGTCCTCAATGGAACCGGCTATCTCGTTGCGTATGGCGGATAGCGCGGCTTCCGGATTGGCGGCCACCTCCTGATCGTAGATATCCGGTTTGTGGTAGGAGCCGCCCGGACCGGGCAGGGGAAACGGTTCATTGGAAATGAGTCCGGCCATCTCGATGGCGGTTTTCAGCCGCTCCCGAACATCATCCCCCGGATTGAGCGTAAATTGCGATTCCCCCATGACTGTCTTGCCTTGATCGGTACGGTCGATATAAATATGGATGTCGACGGTTTCGGTTTCCACAACGCGTTTGGATTCCACTCCGTCCAGGACCAGAAAGAGCTGATGTTCTTTTTTTCGGGTTCTAATCATCTCCCACGCCGTCAGCGAGGGCGCTTCCGAGAAGGCGTCCAGTATCTCGCGATAGTCCATAACACCGTTTCCTCTAGTTATCCCAGTCTGGCCTTCAGACGCATGTACGGGCCGCCGTCGGTTACCTTGACCCATTCCTTGTAGCCTTTGCCGCACATTCCGAGACCCGATATTTTCATTTCATCGCCGACCATGCTTACGGATTGCAGCAGATCGGGCACATAGCCGGTAACAATGACCGGGGTGTGCACTTCGCCCGTAAGCTTGCCGTTCCTGATTTCCCGGGCTATGTGGCCTTCTATCTGTATGCCCCACCCTTTGGGGTCCTCCATACCGTTGGAGGCGCGGTCCAGGAGAAATCCATGTGAAATGTCGGCGATCATGTCCTCCATGGACTGCTCCCCCGGAGCGAAATAGGTGTTGGTCATCCGCGCGTAGGCCTTGTTGGCGTAGGTTTCCCGCCTGCCGTTGGCCGTCCGGGTCATATTCAGACGCAACGCGGAGTTGAGGTCCGTTATGGGATGGATCAACACGCCATCCTTGATGATCTGGGTGGGAGAAGCCATCTGCCCTTCATGATCGAAGAAAAACGACGCCGCCTGTCCCGGAAGCGAGGGATCGTCGAACATATTGACCAGCTCCGAGGCCACCCGCCGGTTCAGAAACAGACCGCCCCTTCCCCGCCGTTTCAGGATCATGTCGGCTTCCGTGCCGTGACCGAAGGCTTCGTGAGCGAAAATGCCGGAAAACTCGGGAGAGAAAACGCAGTCGTAGTATCCGGGCTCCAACCGCTTGGCCGGAAGCAGCCGGATGCAATCGTCCACCATTTCCCTCATCGTTTCCTCGGATATGTCGGCGTGCTCCCATCCGCCCTGATAACTATGGCCGTCGTGCAGGGGGACCGAGTTCCCGTTATCGGACAGCACCACCTGGGCGATAGCCTGAGTCCGCCGCAGGCTCTGGTACAACTCCTTGGCGCGGTTGACGAACACCTCACGCTGCCGGACCGTGCCGTAGCTGTACACCACATTGACGATGCGGGAGTCCATACCCTGGAGCTGATCGCGCTTCCGGTTGCAATGATCGACTTTCTCTTTCAGCGACATGCTTTCGGGGTCGATCTCAGGCCGCACAAAATAGCTGTCCTTGAGACGCTTCCCCGGATCGATGGCCGGGCCGTCATACCGGATGCCGGAATCCACCGCCTCCCTGGAAAGCTGTTTGACCGCCGCTTTTATGGATTTGGGAGTCAGTTCGTTGATTGACCGCTCCAGGAAAAATCGTCCCGTAAAGACGGTCAGCGCCGCGCCCCTCACCGGGTCCAGCGCCTGCGCCGTTTGCAGCTTGGATTGACAGACGATTTGTTCCCCGCTGCGTTCCATGGCGAAGGCCGAGGCGTACGGGACTTCCTTTTCCAGGTCGTACACCGCGTCCGAAAGATAGGGCATAATTTCTTTGATTGATTCCATGAGCTTATCCCGCGCCGCTTTCCTTGTTTGGAGTTTCCTTCAACCGTTCTTCCTTTGCTTTGAGAAATTTGTTCAACTGCTCCCGATAGTATTCTACGTTATCGGGCTTCAGGGCAAGCGCCTTTTTTATCGTCTCCACGGCTTCGTCATATCGACCGGTAACGAAATAGCTTTCCGCCAGCGTGTCGAGGATATGCGCGACCGGCTGCAGCTCAGCCGCCCTGAGGGCCAACGACAGAGCTTCCTCCGGTTTGCGAAAAGACTCGTCAGGGCAGGTGGCGTAGAGCCAGGCCAGATTGTTGAGAACCTCCGCGTTATTGGGGTTGGTTTCCAAAACGCGCAGATATCCCTGCTCGGCCTCCTTGTATTCCCCATCCTCATAAAGCAGGGTGGCCAGGGTGGCCAAGGACTTCATGTCATGGGGATTCTCCTGCGTCTGCCGGATAAGAACCTTCTTGACCGCTCTCATGGCGAGTTGGCGGGAGACGTCGGAGAAGGCGGCGCTGTACCCGGCGTAGCCCATCATGACCACGGCCAAAAAATAGACGATCAGGAAATTGCGCACTTTGCGGTCGTGTCTGACCAGGACCCCGGGGTTCTCCTCCCCCCGCCGCAGCGCGGTCACGCGTTGAGCGATGCTGAAATGATGCCAGGAGGGCACGTCCCGGATGTTGCCGCTGTAATAGCCTATTTTTTCCAGCGCGCCGATGAGCGGTTCGGCCTTGCCCAGCGCCTTCATGCTGAAAAAGTCAGCCTGTCGTTCGAAATTGCGGATGAAGTATCCGAAAATAAAACGAAAATAAATGATAAACAGCAGCAGGATCGGCGCGGTCAGAATAATGGACAGTATGGTAAGCTGATAGTCCGGGGCCATGGAAACCAGCTCGTACACCGTTTCGCTGCTCAGCGTCAGCAGGTAAATGACATCGAACGTGGGATATACGAACACCAGATAGCCCAGCAGAAACAGCACATAGAATACGAGATGGTGTTTCCGAATATGGCCGATCTCATGCCCTACCACGGATTCCACCTCTTCGGCGTCCAGAATTTTGAGCAGCGTGGGACTGATCATCAGGTAGCGCAACCTTCCCACCAGCCCCATTATTCCCGCGGTCACCATCTCTCCCTCAAAGGTCGGCCACGACACTATATCCCGGTAGGAAAGATTCAAACGTTGGCAGACTTTTTCGATCATGACGCGCTGCGGTCCGGCCGGCAGGGGAGTAAGCCCCCAGAAAAATTTCATGAAGAGCGGCGCAAAAAGCATGGTGATGGAAAGAAACGTCACAAAAAGGATCACTTCCCGGACGAACGGCGACATACCGGCGAAAAAGGGCAGTGAAGTCCTTTCCGCCAGGTCGAACAGCAGGGTAATGACAAACCAGGGAAAGAGGACGGACAGCGCAAGCCGCAGCCGATTGGTCACATAACGGAAACGGTCCACTTCCCCGAGGAAAAAGCGCCGGGCCAGCGGGTAGGCAAAGATCCACTGGATAACCAGATACAGCACGAAAACACTGAGACCGGCCAAGGCGTCAAGCGAGGAAAAAGACTGAAACAGGGGAATTTCCCGGAGATAGTATTTCAGATTGAACACATACAGGTGGATGGCGAACATGACAATGGCCAGAATGGAAAATCTGGTGTTCCACGCCGCGTAGCGTTTGTGCGCCTCGTTCTCGGATATTTTGTCCTGGCGGAGAGCCCGCTCTATGGATAGGTAAACCCATTGACATGCTATAGCGAACAGGGCCACCAGAAGCGCCTGGCTGAAAAAACTTTCGGCCGCTGAAGACGTCTCGATTTTTATGGGTTCATAGGTGGAGTAAATAATCAGGGTGACAATGAAGTAGATCAAATACTGATACATATTCTGGTCCCGAAAAATCTCTGTGTTCCCGGTTTTCGATCACACGGGCGCGGTTTTCCATTTTCCTATATGGAACCGCAAAGCCATCAGCGTTCCCTGGAGCGTCATTGAAATCACCATTGCCGTCCACACGCCCGTAGCGCCCCAGTTCAGAACAATACCCAATATATACGCCAGCGGCAACCGGACAAGCCACATCGCGGTCACGATCGCTATTAGCACGCCTCTGGTGTCGCCCGCCCCCTGGAGCCCTCCTCCCAGACTGAGGCTCAAGGCCATGACAGGCGCAACCAGAAGATTGTAGCGCAAGTAGATCACGGTTTCATCGAGAACTGTCGGATCCTTAGCCAGGATAGACGCCGCTTCCCAGGCGTAAATATACAGGACCGACGCCATGGCGCCCAAGGTCACCGCCGCCGTAAGCCCGATCTGCCAGCCGACGCGCGTGGCCCGTTCCGGCTTCAGCGCTCCCAGATTCTGTCCCACCAGCACCGCCGCGGCGTTGTTCAAAGCGAACGCGGGAAGAAAAATAAGCGCCTCGATGCGATAGCCGTTCGCGTACGCCGCCATGGCCTGAATGCTTTGAATCTTAAGGTGGCCCAGAATATTATAAACAAGCAGGGTGGCCGCGTTCCAGGCGATCATCACCAGCGCCATGGGCCAGCTTATTTTAATAATTCTTTTCACGTAATAATATTGAACCCTAAGCAGGCGGCTAAAGAATCCGGGCCATCGCAGACGGGCCAGAAAAAACCCATTGACTCCCATGGCCGAAACCACTGAAATAGCCGTAGCCAGAGCGATACCCGTATATCCGAGAGCCGGCAGGGGTCCCCAGCCGAACACCAGGGCAAAGTCAAAGATCACGTTCAGCGCGGCGAAGACCCCCATGGAGACGGCGGCCTTCTCCGGCGTGCCCAGCGCCCTCAGCGTGGCGTTGGAGATGATGAGAAGATAGTTGAAGCCCAACGCGAACGAATAAACGCGCAGAAAGGTGACCGCTATGGTAAACAGTTCCTTGGGAACCCCGGCGGCGAAAACGATCAATTCCGCGCCGGCCGCGCCGGCCACGGCCAGGACCACCGCGACGATGAGGCCGAAGCCTAAAGACTGACGGGCGCTGGTCCGGGCTTCCTCGACCTTGCCCGCGCCCACGGCCCGGGAAACGATAGCCACCGTGCCGATGCTGATGGCGTTGGCCAGGATGATGAATAAAAAATAAAGTTGTTCTATAAAACCCACTGCGGCCTGTATGTTCGGCCCCAGGAGCCCGGCGATAAACATATCGGTAAAGCCCACAATGAAGTTAAGCAGCATAATGATCATCATGGGCCAGGACATTCGCACAATGCCCTTCCAAATATTGCCGCTGGTAAAGTCCATCCCAGCGCGCGCGGATCGACGAATCTTTTCAGTCATGGACAGCTTTTAACCATGTATTATGGCGAGGGCAAGAGAAAAACCGAGCGGATTCGCCGTATGCGGGAAAAACTGCCTCTCCGCCCGGCGCCGGGCCGAGAATCATGGGATCGCTTATGAAACGAAAACTCATCATTGCCGTTCTCGCGCTTGTGGTCGTTGGGGCGACCCTTGTGGCGCTGCGGAATATCATCGTACGAAGCGCGGCGGAGTCCCTGATCGAGCGGGTTCTCGGCGTCGAGGCGACTATCGGATCGGTCAGTACCGGACTATTTCCCGGATCCATTGAGTGCGAAACTATTACGGTTCGCAGCCCGGCGGGATTCGGGGATGAGACCATGGTGGAGATCCACTCGCTCAAGGCGCGTTACAGTCCCCTGGCGCTGTTGAGTCGAAGGCTTGTTCTGAAATCCCTGGATATCAATATTTCCCAAATAACGGTGGTCAAAAATAAACAGGGAAAAGTCAATGTGGAGGTCGCGCAGGATCGGTTTGCGGATTCCGGGGGGCCGGCGCCGTCAAAACGCGCCGGAGGAGCCTGGAAGCTTCAAATCGACAGGGGCGTCATGCGTGTCGGGAAGATACTCCTGGTGGAAACAAAGCCGGATGGAACGCTCAAAACCACCCAGGTGGGCTTGAAAATCAGGAACGTCACGCTCCGGAACCTTGATTTGAATGACGTGTATCACGGCCTGGGCTTTGTGCTCAGGACCGTGACACAGGGCCGAAGCGCGGGGCGCGGAATCTGACGGAACGCCGCGCCGGGAACGCTCCGGATCAAAGCCGTCGCTGAAAGCCGGGGTCAGTGCGCGCCGCTCAGGCCTCAGTGCGGCGCTTCGCAAACAAGCTTGGCGTGCTCTTCACCTCTTACCGACAGCACCGGTACGGGGCAGCGACGAAAGACCTTTTCCGCCGTGGAGCCGAACAGCGTGTTGGCCAGGTTGGTGCGTCCCTTCGCGCCCATGATCACTATGTCAGCGCCGGTTTCGTTGACGGTTTCCAGAATCTCATGAGGAGGCACGCCGGTCTTGAAAATCGTTTCCACGTTCAGGGCTTCGCAATGCGCTTCCGCAATCAGGTTTCGAATCATCTCGGCCCGCTCTTCCTTTTGGATCTGGATATAATGCGAAACCGTGATGCGGCCGTCCATCCGTTCCACCCATTCCACGGCGTGAATATCCCGCTGGTTAATGACATTGACGGCGATTAGTCGCGCGTTGAGCGCTGAAGCCAAAGCCGCGGCGTACCTCAATGTCCGACTGGAGTAATCCGAAAAATCCAAAGCCACCAAAATTGTCTTCACCGCTTCCATAATCATCTCCTTTTTCATGGGTCGCCCGTCCCCGGCCTCATGTTTTCGACAGCGGCGGTTCGGAGCGCGATTTCAGGCCATGAGCGTACTGTAACAGCTTAGCTGGCTATTTTTTCCGGACCTGCGCGCCGGCCAGTTTTTCATAATAGGTGACGATCGCCGAATGGTCGCTTTCTCCGGCTCCCGATTCCATCAACGCGTTGAAAATCTGGCTCATCACGCCGGACAGGGGCAGGGAAACATTCAAGGCCTGCGCCGCCTCCAATCCGTTTTTCAAATCTTTTCGATGGAGCTTCAGTTTAAATCCCGGTTTAAAGTCCCCTTCCATGATATGCGGTGTTTTGAGATCCAGCAACTTGCTTCCCGCAAATCCGCCGCGTATGGCGTCGTAAAGCACGTCGGGTTCAAGCCCCGCCTTGCGGGCCAGCACAAACGCCTCCGAAATGGCGGCTATATTGAGCGCGACAATGATCTGATTGGCAAGTTTGGCGTAGTTGCCGCTTCCCACGTCGCCCACACGGACGATATTGTCGCCCATGGTTTTCAGAATGGGCAGGCATTCCTCAAAGGTCTGTTCCTCGCCTCCCACCATGATAGCGAGCGTGGCGTTTATGGCGCCCACCTCTCCGCCGCTTACGGGCGCGTCCAGCATCCGCGCGCCTCTGCCGCTGATTTCGGCGGCTATTTTCTGGGTGACCGTGGGCGAAATCGAACTCATATCGATCAGAACGGCGCCTTTTCCAATCCCCTCGACGACTCCGTCGGCGCCCAGAACCACGGATTCAACATCGGGCGAATCCGGCAGCATGGTGATAACCACATCAACGCCGGAAGCCGCCTCACGGGGGTTTTGCGCGCGAGCCGCGCCCAGGGCCGCAAGCTCTTCACAAGAAGCCTGGCTCCTGTTGTGGACCTTCAGCTTGTAACCCGCCTGCAGGAGATTCCGGGCCATTGGTTTTCCCATTATGCCCAGTCCGATAAATCCTATTGTACGCATATTTCTCCCCCTTGGGTCACGTGGCCACTGGAAGCGCGCTGTTTCCTTCGTCTTTCAACGTCGCGCGCCGAGGCCGGGAGCGAAAATTTCCCCTGTTTGCCACCCCTGTTGTTCTCCACGCGCGGCGGTTATGTTCGTTTACCCGTTTTTGCGAGCGAATTCCTTCATGAAACTCACCAGCGCCTCAACGGCTTCCCTGGAGCAGGCGTTATAGATGGACGCCCTGCATCCTCCCACGCTCCGGTGGCCTTTCAGGCCTCCCAGGCCGTTGTTCAGCGCTTCGGCCACGAACCGCTTTTCCAGGTCTTCACTGGGCAAACGGAAGGTGACGTTCATGAAAGACCGGTCTTCCTTATCAGCCGTGCCCCGGTAGAAGTCCGTTTCGTCGATGGCCTTATAGAGTATATCCCCTTTCTCCCTATTATACCGTTCCATTTTTTCAAGTCCGCCCATGGTTTCTTCCAGCCATTTCATGACCAGATTGACCACATAAATGGCGAACGCCGGCGGTGTGTTGTACAGCGAATTCTTGTCGGCGTAGGTGGTGTACTTCAGCATGGCCGGGAGCTCCTTGGGAGTCCGTTCCAGCATGTCTTCACGAACGATGACCAGGCAAACCCCGGCCGGCCCGATGTTCTTCTGCGCCCCGGCGTAGATCAGACCGAACGGCTTGGGATCGAATGCGCGGCTGAAGATGTCCGAAGACATATCGGCCGCCAAGGGGGTTGACCCCGACGCCGGAAAGGAAGCGAATTGGGTACCCTTGATGGTATTATTCGACGTCAGGTGCGCGTAGACCGCGTCCGGGTCGATGGTGATGTTTTTGGGAATATAACAGAAATCGCGGTCTTCGGAAGACGCGATAACGTTAGCGCGTTTTCCCAGGACCTTGGCTTCCTTGATGGCCTTGGTCGACCAGGTTCCGGTATTGATATAGTCAACGACCGCGTCGCCGGGGGCCAGATTCATGGGAATCATGCAAAATTGCATGCTCGCGCCGCCCTGAATAAACAAAACCTTGAAATTTTCGCCCAAACCCAGCAGTCGTTTTATCCGTTCCACCGCTCCGTTGATGATTTCATCGAACTGCGCGGACCGGTGGCTGATTTCCATGACCGACATGCCGGTTCCCTTGTAATCGATCAACTCCGCCTGGATTTCTTCCAACACCGGCAGCGGCAAGACGGAGGGTCCCGGATTAAAGTTATAGATTCGATGCGCCATGATATCCTCCTGCGGCCGTCGGCTCCCGCCGACCCCGAAATGATTGAACGCTTCACCGTGGTGATTGCGCAACCTTACGCGTAAGCAATATCCATGTCAATAGCCGGACCCTGAAGATAGCTCCCGTTTTCAGGGAAATATATGCGCTGGCAAGGCGGCGTCCCGCGTCCCGCGCATGTTACCCCGGAGAGCGGCCCAATTGTATTTGATTTTGCCACAACACTGTGATAGCGTTGAGAAAATCTGGCTCGAGGTCGTATGATAGTATTCGATTTGCAGTGTTTGAACGGACATACCTTTGAAGGATGGTTCGACAACAGCGCCGCGTATGAAGAGCAACGAGCCCGTAACTTGATCAACTGCCCCATCTGTGGCGCAACCGACGTGCAGAAAGTTTTGTCGCCGGTCGCCATCGGCAGTGGGAAAAAGGATTCCCAAGCCGTTCCGGAACTCAGTCCTGAACAGGGGCGCGAGGTTATGAAGGCGTTCAGGGAGTACGTGGAGAAGAATTACGAAGACGTGGGCGCCGATTTCGCCAAGGAGGCGTTGAAAATTCATTACGGCGTATCCGAGGAACGAGGCATTCGCGGCACTTCCACCGACGACGAAGAAAAAACCCTCCGCGATGAAGGTATTTCCTTCCTCAAGGTTCCCATCCCCCGCTACGACGCTTGATTTCAATCCCGGCTCGCTCCCTACTTCTTCGCCTTACCGGCGCCGCAGGATCAAATTCGTGTTTTGACTCTCCCGCCGTGATCATTACTATAAAGATACAAGGGATATATTCCCGGTAAAGGAGTTGACTATGATGGATAATGAAGGAGCGTATCTGCGAGGTTACGAACATCTCACCCCGAACGAACGCAGCCGGGCGTATCGCGCCGACCATATATATGACGCCGTGGCGAGCGAAATGGGTGTTAAATCCCAATTCTGGGGCGGTAGAACTGGATGGGTGGAATTTATGGAGACAGACATGAGCGAGGAGGATTTGTGGATCGTCGCCCAGGGTGAACTTTCAATTTCCCGCGCGAAATAGATTGCCTCCCCTCCCGGCGGCGTGTGAATAGAGTTCAACGCCGCCGCTGAATGGCCTTACGCCTTTCTTTTCATGGCATTTACTTCAACGGCTTTTCACCTTCCTCGGTAATCAAATGATCGACCATGGCCAGATCGACAAAGTCGTGAGAAAAGGTGGTCATGCGGAACGTGAAGTCGGCCTCCACCTTTTCCTGCTGCTCACGGTAGATGTGCTGGTTGGGCAGCGGGGTATGGGCGAACTTGATCGTTTCGATAAAAAGGTACACCGGTATCTTATAAAAGTGGCATAAACTGACCACGTTCGCCGCGCCTACGCCGGTCACCGCCTTTTGATCCGCGGATACGGACACGGCGCCGATAAAAAGCTTGGTAACGCGATTTAGGTAGTGGCTCAGGTTGTACTGGGGAATAACCTTATGCGCTATTCCCAGTTCTTCCAGCGTGCTGACCAGTTCCTTGGCGCGCAGAAAATCCTGTTTCAGAACCAGCACTTCAAATGGCCGCTTCAGCTCCGTATGCGCGCGCGCAAAGGCCTGCCTGATATAGGCCGTGGGCGAATGGGCGATAATAAAGTCACCCGGCTCAATGGACTGCGTGCAGCGCTCGGTCAGCTTTTCCGTATCGGCTTCGAATCCCCTTAGCTTCTGCGACAGAATCTCCATGGCGCGCGTTTTGGCGTTTTCCAGACCGGCGCCCAAATGGGGCCGCATATCGGTTTCGAACGCTTCGATCAGGTGCGAGAGGGGAATGACCTTTGGCTCCGTGTTTTTTATAACCTCATTCAATTCCAGCAACTGGCGCTCGAAATCCGCGTCCTCGCATTTGAGGCGATGGATCGCGTCGATATAGGACTTGAGCGCCACAAGGGTAGTCTGTGAAGCGCCCATGGTGTCGATGTAACTGCGGACCAGATTGTAGAGACTCTTATGATTTTGAGGTGTGCTCATTGCCATATCCATACATAGACGGTTAGAACTATTGAACAGATCAGCAAAGACAAAATTGTGCCGGGAGCGCTCTTGCGCGTGTATTCGATAAAACTGATGCGATGGCCGTAGTTTCTCAAGATGGCCGCGGATACGATATTTGCCGAAGCCCCGATCAGGGTCAAGTTTCCACCCAGACAAGCGCCCAGGGACAACGCCCACCAGAGGACATTGTGCCCTATGGGATGCGCGGCCAGCATCATTTTGACAATGGGAATCATGGTGATGGTAAAAGGAATGTTGTCGACGAATCCCGAGGCGATTCCTGACACCCACAGCACCATCAGAGTCATGACATACGGGTTATCGCCCACCCGGAGGAAAATATTACGGGCCACCCATTCAATGACCCCTTTTTCCTCCATGGCCCCCACCAGAATAAAGAGCCCCACAAAAAACAGCAGCGTGCTCCACTCGATCTCCAGCAGAATGTGCTCTATCTCCATGCGCGTGACAATAAAAAGAATCATGGCCACGGTGAAGGCGACCACGCCGGGCGATAAATGGGTGACCGTCTGGGTGACAAACAGCAGTATGGCCACGCACAGGCAAATGACGCTTTTGATCAGGAAGGCCCGGTCCAATTTGATTGACAGGAAGTCGAATTTGATCTTTTCGATCAGCATCTGCACCGAGAAAAGCTTGGTCAGGTTGTCTTCGATGGATTCAAAGCTGCTCCGGTTGCGGGCCCAAAAGTAGTTGATCACCGTGGCCGTGCAGATGATCACCGGAAAAAGCAGATAGCCGAGAAACTGGTTGAAGGTAAGGCCCACCTGAGAGCCGATGATGATGTTGGGTGGATCGCCCACCAGCGTGGCGGTGCCGCCCAGATTGGAGGCCATGGCCAGGGCCACCACATAAATTTTGGGATCCAATCCCATGCCCAGCGTCAGCTCGATGATGATGGGCGCCATGATGAGGACCGTGGTTACATTGTCCAATACCGCGGAAATGGCCGCCGTGGCGATACAAAAGAGTACCATTATCCGCAGCGGCTGACCGCCGGTCAATTTGGCGATCTGGACCGTCAGGATGGTGAAAAAGCCCGACCGCTTCAGAACCGCCACAATAGCCATCATGCCTATGAGCAGCATGATGGTTTCATAATCGATAAACTGGGCGGCCGTCTTGTCGTCAACCACGCCCAGTATCAGGAGCGCCATCACCCCAAGCAACGCCGCGATGGCTTTGTTCAACAACTCAAAAGAGATACACACATAAACCAGGACGAAAACGATGACAGGTATAACCGCGTCCGCCGCCATACATTATCCTTATTCGACATGGTGAAGAAACAATCTACCCTGACTGGTTAAAACAAGAGCGCCAGAATTGAAGGGTCCTATGTGGGGGCATGATGAGACATGATGGCGCTTTCAGTCCACACCTGTGATCAGAGGCGGTCGCGACGTTCCGAGATCTGTTCGGGAAGGGTGTGTTAGCGCCCTGTTTGCCGCGTTGTGGACAAAGCCACAATGACCGACGGCGCTTTGCCCACCGATCTCAAAAGCTGTCGCGGGAGCCGGCGAAGTGGTTCAAATAAGTCTAGCACACCGGCCGGATTTCGCAAGCGGTATTCGATGGCCCTCAATGACAGCGGGCCGCGTAGGCGGGAAAACACAAGTCCGGCGAGTCTGCCCTTAAATCCAGTCTTTCCGACGGAAATAAATAAGCATCACCACCACGATAGCCGCCATGATTCCGAGCAGGGTGGGATACGCCCACGGCCAGTCCAGTTCGGGCATATACTTGAAATTCATGCCGTACACGCCCGCCAGGAACGTGAGGGGGATGAACATGGTGGCGATGATGGTAAGCACCTTCATTACCTGGTTCATCCGGTTACTGACGCTGCTGAGATATATTTCGTGCATTCCGGAAATGGTTTCCCGCAGAGCCTCGGTGGACTCGATCACCTGGATGATATGATCGTACACATCTCTCAGGTAAATCATGGTGTTGTCGGAAATCAGATCGGACTCGCCGCGGATCATGGAACCCACCGCTTCACGAAGGGGCCACACGGCGCGACGCATGGCTATGACGCTCCTCTTGAACTGGTAGGTGACCTGGATGGACTCGGAATCCGGCTGGTCGAGCAGGTCCTCCTCCAAGGTCTCGAGCCGGTCCGCGGCGGCTTCCAGATCCTCAAAATAGCTGTCAACCACCGCGTCCACCAGCGCGTAGGCGAGGTAATCGGCGCCCGAGTTCCGGACCCGTCCGTGTCCGCTTTCGACACGTTTGATAATGGGAGGAAACGGGTCGTATCCGCCCTCCAGGAAGGAAATGACATAGTTGGAGCCGCATATCAGGCTGACCTGTTCCGAATCCAACTCCCCGGTTTCCGTGTCAATTGAGAGTATCTTCAAAACCATGAAGAAATAGTCGTGAAAATCCTCAAACTTGGGTCGCTGGCCCGTGTTTACGATATCCTCCAGGACCAGGGGATGCAAACCGAAGATTTTTCCAACCTCCGTAATCAGCTCCACATCGTGCAGACCCGTCACCGTTACCCAGAGTGAGCGAGGCTCATCCTTACGCGCCTTGATCTCTTCCAGGGACACGGCGCCGAGCAGGTCAATGGACTCATTATCGTACTGAATCACCCGGACGCTGGTCTGTTCAACGATCTTGCGTCCGATATGAATGACGCTGCCCGGTGGAAGCGCTGTCTTTGACGCCCGCGTTCTTTCCGCGTATGTCATGCCGGACCTCTTTCATTGATTTCGCTGTTTGTTCGTTCGACACATAAGGCTTTGCCTGCCTTGGCCTGATAGGGTCACCAATGAGGCTGATTGCCGATCCTCGCGCCCATGACTTCCAGCGTATCGGTCACCACCACAAAGGCGTCGGGATCGATGGAGGTGATTATTCTTTTAATGGCGGGAAGCTGCTGATAGGCGATGACCGAATAAATGATTTTACGCTCACTGCCGCTGAAGCCCCCCTCCGCGGGTATAAGGGTGATGCCGCGATTGATCTGATACATGATTTCATGCGAAATTGGACGCCATTTGGCTGAGATGATAATAACCACTTTGCGTTGGCTCAGGCCGGTGACAAAGATTTCCATGACTTTTGAAGTCATGAACATGTATATGAGTGTGTAAAGCACGATGTCGAGGTTGAACTGAAACGAACCGCAGAGCAGAATCAAGGAGTTGAACGCCAGAACCGTGGTACCCAGCCGAACGGAAAACCGCTTGAGCACGATGATGTTCAGGATATCAAGCCCTCCGGCGGAACCCGCTGACCTCAGTATAATCCCGGAACCCGCGCCCGAAAGAATACCCGCCAGAAGAGCCGCCAACAACTGGTCCTGAATCTGTAAATTTATCCGGGTCACCGCCACCAGCGCGGAAAAGATGGTCATACCCGCCAGGCTGTAGAAGAAGAAGCGGCGGCCGATAAACTTCCAGCCGAGCGCGAACAAGGGAATGTTTAACACAAAGTAGGCGACGGCCACGGAGACTTGAGGCAGCAGATAATGAACAAACAGCGCCACGCCGCCGAAACCGCCTGCCAGGAAGCGGCGGGGCACAAGAATTCCATTGATTGACAGCGCGCATATAAAACTGCCGACGCTGATAAGAACCAGATTCCACGCTATATGTCCGGACGAGCCCAGTTTCAAACGTGAAGACAAACTACTCATGACAAATTCCTTTCAAAAACACTTACTCGCCTACGTAAATAGCGCAAAATCAAGTGAGAGGGAACCCCTTTCCAAACCCAACACGCGCTTGGAAGAAAAAAAACAGCCGCGTAAGGCGGCTGTTGAAATTGCGTAGACTTTGCGAATTCCGCTTCCAAGCCCATCAAGGCCGGGCGCTTTTCGCGTGGTTAGACTTTCATGTGGCGCTGGGAGCCTCTCGCGTTTTTCTATCCCACACTGCGAGTAGATAACCCTTCTGCTCCTCAAATGTCAACGCCTGCTCCTCCACCAGATCTTCCGCCTCCCGGGAACTCATTTCCCAGCTTTGCCGCACAAAGGAAGCCACCCGTCCGTAATATAACGGAGTCATAAGATCGACCAGTTTGTTCCGGTTTATTTTCCATACGTGAAACGTGGCCGCCAGTTCGTAGAGGATCTTCACCCAACTCGTCGTCGAGAAGTGAAAGTCGTTATTGGACAACGTTGTGGCCTTTTCTATTTCCCGGTAGCAATCCGGACTGAATATATCTTTCCATAAAGACGAAAGCTGTTGGTAACCGGTCTTGAAGTTCTCGATCATGGCGTCGAGGTTTACACTTACAGGCTCCGGCTCCAGGTTGTCCTCAAATCCAAACATTTCCAACTGCTCGCTTCCCTCAACCTTGCGCCAGTAGACCTCGTAGCGCTCCATCAGGAAAAAGAGCGTCCAGAGAACCTGCCGGAACATAGGCCCCAAGTGGGACGCGGGGTCCTTGGCGTCGTGGATTTTCACGCCCAGGTTGGACTGGCATATGCGGAAATTCTGCGTGATGGCGTTGGTGGTCATCCAGATGTCAATGCCGAAACGCGCCACGTCGGAGTCCCACACATCCTGTTCGGCATAGAATTTCGCCACGTCCCGGGAAAACGCGAAGTCACCGCCAATGGGCTGGCGTATGCGTTTGCCGTACAGCGCCCGCGTCAGGTTGTACACGATGTTGTTGGTGATCGTCCCATCATACTTGTGACGAAGATAAACCGGCGCGACGAACTGATAGTCTTTCTCGATCACCGGCTCCATAAGATATTTGATCCAGTCCGATGTGATACTGCGCAAATCGGAATCCACCACGGCGCACGCTTTCACATTCATCCGTTCCGCCGCTTCAAAAATGGAACGCAATGCGGTTCCCTTACCGCTGGGGCCGCGATAGATTGAGACGATTTTTTCCTGCCAGGGCTTTATCTCGAACTCCTTGGCCACTTCACGAGTATCGTCGGTCGATCCGCCGTCCGCAATGAAGATAACGCTTCTGCTGTCTTTGTAGTGGTTATGAAGACCGTGCGTAACCATCTGAATGACGTGAGCGATAGTGGTTTCGTTGTTATAACAGGGAATACCCACCATGATGTCGGCCGATTCGATTTCTTCCACGCGTTTGGAAGTGTACCCCCTCAAAGCGGTATTGTACTGCATTCCGTCTCCTTTTGTTGTCTTGCGTCACGAACGATGGAAAACATCGTTCCTCTTACTTACGCTAACAAACAAACATGAAAAATCAACCGGAAAAATCGTCATTGCCCGGCAAAACCGATTTTTTATAATGATTCATTTATATCGACAATCTTCTATTATTTGGCGCCATTCCCGCGACCGGCGGCGCCGGGGGCCGAGCGATTCCCATCCCAATGTATCGTGGGGCGTGGTATGATGCGGCAAATGAACCTACCGATCTGGGAGTATCCTCATGAAGCGTCCTCTTATCAAAACGAATTTGCCGGGTCCCCGAGCCGCGAAGCTGATCGATGCGGACAGCAGGTTTGTCTCCCCCTCGTACACGCGCGTTTACCCTCTGGTGGTGGAAAAAGCGAGCGGTCTGTGGGTGGAGGACAGCGACGGAAACACCTTCCTGGATTTCACCGCCGGCATCGCGGTATGCGCCACCGGCCACTGTCATCCGAAGGTCGTGAGCGCCATAAAGAACCAGGCGGACCGGCTGCTGCATATGTCCGGCACCGATTTTTATTATACCGCGGAAATAGAGCTGGCGCAAAAGCTGGCGGGTATCGTGCCCGGAGCGGGTGTGAAAAAGGTCTACTTTGGCAACTCGGGCGCCGAGGCCGTGGAGGCGGCCTTCAAACTGGCGCGCTGGCACACCCGCCGAGAACTCAACATCGCCTTTTTCGGAGCCTTCCACGGGCGAACCATGGGCGCGCTTTCGCTGACCGCCAGCAAAGCCATACAGAAAAAGAACTATAATCCGCTGGTCCCCGGCGTGACGCATATACCCTATCCCTACTGCTACCGCTGTCCCGTGGGACTCTGTTATCCCGAGTGCGGGGTGGCCTGCGTCGATTATATAGAAGACCCCATATTCCGCACAGACCTGCCCCCCGAGGAAGTGGCGGCTATCTTCGTGGAACCCATACAGGGTGAAGGCGGTTACGTGGTTCCTCCTCCGGTTTTTCACAAGAAACTCTACGATCTGGCCCGTAAATACGGGATCTTGTACGTGGCCGATGAAGTTCAATCAGGCATGGGCCGGACGGGAAAGATGTTCGCCATGGAACATTTCGGCGTATCCCCGGACATCATGGCTCTCGCCAAGGGAATCGCCTCCGGTTTGCCCCTGGGCGCCATGGTGGCGGGAGAGGACATCATGAACTGGGAGGCCGGATCGCACGCTTCGACTTTCGGCGGCAATCCCCTCTCCTGCGCCGCTTCGCTGGCGACCATAGAGTTGCTGGAAAAAGGCCTGATCGCCAACGCCGCGGAGCGGGGCGAGCAGCTCATGAGCGGCCTGCGCGCCTTACAGCGGACAATCGAATGCATGGGCGACGTTCGCGGCCTGGGCCTGATGGTGGGCGTGGAACTGGTTAAAGACCGCGTCACCAAGGAACGGGCGGCCGACTGGCGGGACCGTGTCATCCAGGAGGCCTTCAAGCGCGGACTGCTGATCCTGGGATGCGGCGAAAACACCATCAGGTTTTGCCCGGCGCTGATCGCTGACGCGGACGAAATCGATGTGTGTCTGTCCATATTTGAAGAGTCGATCCGCGCCGTAGCGGGCTGAAAAAGGAGCATGGTATGAGCGATATTCTCGGTAAACTTGGCATAGGCGCGGAAAACGAAGGCGCCGGTTCCGGCCTGGAAAAGCGGACGCCCTGTTCGGGCGATGTGCTCACTTCATTTTCTCCGATCGACGGCAAGCCTCTGGCATCCATTCGTCAGGCCACGGAAACCGAATACGACAAAATCGCGACAACGGCCCAAGAGGCCTTCCAACATTGGCGAACCGTGCCCGCCCCCCAGCGCGGCGAGATCGTGCGTCAGCTCGGACTGGCGTTCCGGGAGCGAAAAGCCGAACTGGGAGAATTGGTTTCGCGCGAAATGGGCAAAATCAGAGCCGAGGGCGAGGGCGAGGTTCAGGAAATGATCGACATGTGCGACTTCGCCGTCGGCCAGTCGCGCATGCTCTACGGGTTGACCATGCACAGCGAACGGCCCGGTCACCGCATGTATGAGCAGTGGCGTCCCCTGGGGCCGGTGGGGATTATCACCGCCTTTAATTTTCCCGTGGCCGTGTGGGCCTGGAACGCCATGCTCGCGCTCATCGCCGGGGACACGGTCATCTGGAAACCGTCCAGCAAGGTTCCCCTGTGCGCGCTGGCCGCCATGAATATAGCCGGAGAAGTCCTCAGGAAAAACGGACTGCCCGAAGGTATCCTCAACGTGGTTGTCGGCGGGCGCAGGGAGGTCGGTGACCCGATGGTCAACGACCGGCGTATCGCCCTGATTTCCGCCACCGGAAGCGTGGCCATGGGCCGGAAGGTAGGCCAGGCCGTGGCGGCCCGGCTGGGGAGATCCCTGCTGGAACTCGGCGGCAACAACGGCGTTATCGTTACGCCCAGCGCTAATCGGGATCTGGCGGTACGCGCCATTCTGTTTGGGGCCGTGGGCACGGCGGGCCAGCGTTGCACGACCATCCGCCGCGCCATTATCCATGAGGATATTTACGAAACAATGAAGAACAAACTGATGCGCGCCTACGCGCAGGTAATCATCGGCGACCCGCTCGACAGCCGTACGCTCATGGGGCCCCTGATCGACCGTGAAGCCGTTGAGAATATGCGCAACGCTCTGGATAACCTGAAACAACAGGGCGGCGAGATCTACCAGGGCGGAGAAGTTCTGTCCGGGGGGGCGTACGAATCCGGCGCCTATGTAACTCCCTGCGTCTGTGGGGCGACGCCCGATTATCCCATTGTCAGGGAGGAAACATTCGCGCCCATACTCTACCTCATGGCCTACCGTACCCTCGATGAAGCCATCGCCTTTCACAACGCCGTGCCGCAGGGGCTTTCATCGTCAATTTTCACCAACGACCTGCGGGAGGCGGAACGCTTTCTGAGCGCCACCGGCAGCGACTGCGGCATCGCCAACGTCAATATCAGCACGTCCGGCGCCGAAATCGGCGGCGCGTTCGGCGGTGAAAAGGACACCGGCGGCGGGCGGGAGTCCGGCTCCGACGCCTGGAAAGCCTATATGGCGCGACAAACCTGCACTATTAACTGGTCCGAAAGCATGACTTTGGCTCAAGGAATCGAATTTGGCGCCGATTAATTAGTAAGTTTCTGGAAAATTCATATTCAAAGGCGCTGCAAGTTGACTTCGATCCGGAGGAAGAGGCATGAGAAAATCGGGCCTTAAACTATATTTTATTTCAGCGGTCGCGTTGTTCGGGTTGCTCATCGCGGCGTGTGACAATGACAGTTCATCCACATCCGGCGATTCCGCCGCGCGTATAAACCTGCTATTCGCAGGAAATGGGACGCTGACTCCTTCGGGTCAGCCCAACGAGTATTACCTGTACCTGGTAAACGTATCGGACAAATTGCTTTGGTACACCGATAGAACACTCCGGGAAAGCGGCGAAGAAAGCCTGACCCGCTTCTTTGGGGACGCATGGGAAAAGGCTTATGGCCAAATCCCGCCCAACGCTTTGCTGGACGCCAGCCTGTCGTCCGGTGAATATAATGACGGTATGTTTTTGATTCTGGAGGATCCGGAATATGAGTCCGGCGCCGACACGCTGTCCTTTCGAGTAACCCTGCTCAGTTCGACACTGGATTTGGATACCGTGGAAGTACGGAGTCTTCGGAACGCCAAACTCACTATTTTGGACAACAACAAGGATGATCAGACACAGACCTGGTCTTTTGCGCAGGTCGCGGGCCAGGCGTTTTTCGAGTATGACCAGACTGAAGACTCGTACAAACTGCATCTGGAAACTGTTCATCCCAACTCATTCTATTTAGGCGACGCCCCGAATCGCTTTTCGCTTGAATATCCAACCTCGCTCTTCGTTAGCGCCTGGCGAACGCGTTTTGGCGACACGCCCCCCAACGCTTCCTTGACATCATATACCCCGGACGGCGCGTTGGCGGCGCAGATACTCACGCTGGATGATCCCGTATATGACGAGGATTCGGGCCGAATCACCTACACGGCGAAACTGCTGCACGGCGAAATCAACACCGAAATTACTCACTATTCCGCCACCTTGTTTGTCGACTCCGCGCAGGCCACAAACCCGTGCGGGACAGGATTCACACAGCGTCTGACTATAATTAATAGAAGCTCCGAGAGTGTGTGGGTTATTGAGACGCCTCCAGGCGGCTTGGGCAGCGCCGCTGCGGCCCAATGGGACTGGTGGAAAAATAATTATGGGGAAACCCTTGAAATGACGTCCGGGGAGATAAAACATTTTTGTGTTCCGGACAAAGGAGCCCCCGGAGGAAATATCCATTTCGCCATGGGGTGCGACGCAAATGGCGATAATTGCATCATAGGACCGGCGGCCGGTGATCTGACGGCCGTAAATACCCTGTTTGAACCTACATTCGGCTGCAGCCTATCTTCCGGTTGCGCATTCAACCCAGCGGCCGACCCGACGAAGCACCCTAAATGCGCGTCAGATCCCAGTCTGGAAAATTGCGGCCCCATACCCAATAGTGACAATTATGATCTCAGCGCGGTGGACGGCTTCACTATCCCGCTGGGGCTGAGGGTAACAGGCAGTTCGGGAGCCAGCTGCACTTCCATTGATATGAAAATGGTGGATTTGGCAAGCTGTCCCTCCGAGAACGCCGAAACACTCTGGGCCTCCGCCAGCTCCAGTGACGCGCTGCAGGAGGCGATAAACGGGGGTATAAATCTCCTGACCACCGACACAGCCGGGAATCGCCAGGCATGCGCCTCTCCCTGCAAGTGGTTTACAACTTCCACCTTGGGGGATCCCCCCTGCCCATCGCCAAACGCCCCTGACACGGGCGTGGCAAGTTACTACTGTTGCCAGGGCTCGGGACCCGGCGCTGGCGGGTCCCAATGTGTCGTCGGTCCGAAGGGAGACAACGCGTACCCCATAGCTATGACCAATTATGTAACCAGGTTAAAAGCCATGGGATATAAGGGATATACCTGGCAGTACGACGACGCCGACGGGGATCGCTCTTGTAACGACTCCTCAGCGCTCTTCGTGCTGGTAATTTGTCCGAACGGAGGCGCGCCCTATAGAGCCGACCAGAAATGGGCCTACAACAAAACCACCCAGCAGTGCGTCGCCTCGACCGCCGGGACTTACGGCTCGCTTTTTGATTGCCAGAAGGCCAACATGATGTACTCGTGCGTCACGGAGATGATAGACGGCAGCACTCCGTTCAGTTATTGCGCGGTGGACGCGTCGGGAACCATGAGCTACGCCGATTGCCAGAGCGCGTGCCAGAAATGGGAGTACGACCAAACCGATGATGACTGTATACCCTCCGCTGACGGGGCTTACAGTTCGTACGCCGATTGCCGGAACGCCAACCCGAATTAACGACGCGCCGACGAACCAGGGACGCAGGCAATTCCTATAGGTAACGACTAACGGGCGTATCGCGCTCAATTATAGCCCGCCCCGCGGCATACCGCGGGGCGGGTCACGCCTTAAAGATTTAAAAGACTATATGGCGCGAAAGAGCGCCGCCAGATCTTCTCTTCCGTGACCGTTCTGGTTGGCTTTCCGCATGATGTTTGACACTTGCTTGAGTATGGTGGGGGAGAAACCATGTTCTTGCGCGGCGGAAAGTATAAGATCGGTGTCCTTTAAGGCCAGTTCCAGGGGAAAGCTGGCCTCAAGCGAATCATTGATCATGGCCGCGCCCTTCATCTGAGCGTACCCCATATCCAGACGGCCGCCCTTTATGGTTTCCAGAAACTGGACCGGGTCTATGCCTAGGGCCTTGGCCAGGGCAATGGTTTCCGCGACGATCCCCACGGCGGACACTACCCAGGTATTGTAAACCAACTTGAATTTCGTCGCGTTTTCACCTTCGCCGAGATACATGACCTTTTGGGATATGGCTTCAAACAAGGGCATACAGCGATCGACGGTCGCTTTGTCTCCACCCGCCAGCACGATCAACTGTCCCGCTTCCGCAGGTTGCTTGGTGCCCATCACCGGGGCGTCCACAAAAGGCACGCCGCGCTCTTTGGCCATTTGCCGAAACCGCCGCACATCTTCCAGCCCCACCGTACTCATGTCGATCCATACGTGGTCGCTGGTCATTGCCGAGAGCGCTCCGCGCTCCCCTTGCAGCGCCTCCATGACCGCGGGGCCGTGGGCGAGCATATCAATGATGAATTCCACGTCCTTCACCGCGGCCGCCGGTGAGTCGGCCAGCCGCGCGCCTTTATCTGTCAGGCCCTTGGTTTTCTCGACGGTTCGGTTCCAGACGGTCAGGTCATGACCTTTCGCGAGAAGATTCATTCCAATGCCGTTTCCCATGATTCCGGTACCGAGTAAAGCGACTTTCTTCCCCATCTGACTCCTCCTGTGTGATTGAAAGAAAAAGGGCGCCACGTTAACGCCTGCGCCGCTCTAAGCGGTTATCGGCGAAACGGTCCCCTTTCCATCGGCAAGTGTATCCCAAACCGGTTTAGTTTGCCAGGTTTTCCGGAATCACGATGGGTTTTCCCGGTAAATTAGGAAAATCGGTTACCCTTTACGCATTTTGTTTTCTTACGCTCCGCCAGCCCCCAAGCAGGACAAAAAGCAGCAGAAGAAGGGCCGCGCCCCACTGGGAAAGAGATGGTATGGGCCGGGCTTCCTGTGTTTGTCCGGCCGCCTCAATGGAGTAAACGTGAGGAGAAAACAGCAGTTGCCGCAACTCAGCGCTTGAGTCAGTATACTGCACGGCGAACTGGCTTATGAAGGACGTGGCGAACGGGTCAAGCTGGGCCCCTGTGGTACCGCCGGTGATCAGCTTGTAGGTCATCCCGCCCATTTCCGAACCGCCGTTGATGTCCAGCCAGTAATTGTTATTCAGTGTGGGCAGACTGCCGCGCATGTTGGCGGTCGGGTCGGTTTGGACCAGGGCCTGTTCCATGGTCATGTCATAGTGAAACCATCGGGGATCGCCGCGGAACGCCTCTATGGAGCCGTCAAGGTTCTCAATATAGACATCGAAATAGGGAACGCTGGCCGTGGCGAAAGCGGACCGTGACCGCAGGATCACGATTGGGCCGGATGGTGTATCCGTGCCGCTCAAAACCAGTGATATTTCAATCTCGCAGGCCGTAAAGGTGTATTCCACGCCCTCATAGTCCTTGGCGTACGTGTATTGTCTGCTCACGGCGAGGTATTCCTCCGCCGCCGACATCGGCGCGCGGAGTATCTCCACGTCATCTCCCGTCGCGCAGGAGGCTTGGCTGGTGATGAACTCCTTGAGCTTCTGGCCGGTAGCCTTATCCGTGAAGTACAAATGTCCGTAGGTATCGTTAACCCCCCAGTCTGTCCCATTCCAAAACATGGCGCCGTTGAGGTTTTCCGTACTATTGACCGTATCCAAAACTTGCCCGCCCGCCGCGGTTTTGACGGTGATGACGGTTGTGCCCGCAAATGAAACTCCGGAGAAAATCAACATCAGAGCGCAAAGAAGAGAAAGAATCGTCAAAATCGAATCCCTGTTCATTTTTACCCCCCTCATGTAATTATATTTAATATTAAAAAGTATTATTGGTTTTTTACTGTATATTAGCGTATTTTTTCTCAATATATATATGAATTTAACTAAAATATATAGAAATTCATGTCAACATAAATACTCATAACGGTTAAAAAAACCGAGCTTTTCCATCGTCGGAAATGGTCTTGAAAGCGGTTTTTACCTGATACGAAAGAAGGGGAGCGCCAGCGCGCTCAGGAGGATTCCCTGGCACAGGAGTAAGACGCTTGCGCTGGCTATGGATATGAGAAAAAAGGAGGTAAAAAGCGTGCCGGCGATGCTGCCGATGGTGGACAGGGCGTACAGCGCGCCCACGGTCGTTCCACTCGTTGAGAGCCGCCGGATAAGAAGCCTGGCCGAACAGGGGCTGACCGCTCCCAGAAGGGCGCTGGGCGCAAAAAACAGCAAGGTGGAGTTCAGCAGCGCCCCGGCCCGGGGATCCAGATCGAGGTTGAAAATAGCCTCTGAGACGGTCTTGTGGGAAAGCGCCAATAACGCGAGGAACAGACCGGACAGCAATATAACCCACCCGAGCGTTCTGTAGGAGGCGCGGGCGTCGGCCACTCTCCCGCCAAAATAGTAGCCGGTCGACAAGCCCGCCAGGAAAACGCTGATCAAACTCCCCCACACGAACACGGAACTGCCGTAATTGGGGGCCAGCATTCTGCTTCCCAGAATTTCAGCGGACATGACCACCGCGCCGCACAGGAATGCGGCCAGCTTGATCAGCAGCGGTTCCCTGTTTGTCATTGCTGGATTACCACTAATCAACCCGCGGTTTTGGTCTAAGGGCGGTGGCCTGAAGCCGCTTGGTGTTTATAAATGTTCACGGGCGCAAAGTCGTCGGTCAGGATTTTGCCCCGGTTCACCCGTTCTTTAGTCAGAAGCATCCGCGACTGCGCGGAGCCGGTCAAATCCAGGTCCCACGATTTGGAATCGTCCAACCCGCGCGCGCGGCGGAGCGCTTCTTCCTGGTCTATCGCCGCGTCTCCGGCGGTCGCGGTAAAGATGAAGTTGGCCGACCCCCTCGCCGCGAATACGATCACATTGGGAAAGACATCCGAATAGGTTTTCAGCATGGCGTCATACAGGACCGTCCAGGGCAGGACCGCAATATTGGCCACCACCACTCCGCGAGGGGTCAGTTTGCTCTTGACCTCGCGTAAGAACTCGACGGTGGTCAGATGGAAGGGGATGGTGTCGGACTGGTAGGCGTCAAGGACGATTAAATCGTACCGCTCCTTGGCGCGCTTTACGAACACCCTTCCGTCGGAATTGCGAACCATTAGGTTGGGGCTGTCCTGGAAATAGAAGAACTTTTGGGCGGTTTCGACGATATCAGGGTCCAGTTCCGCCACCGTGATACGGGCTTCCGGAAAGTACTTGTGCAGGTAGCGAGGCATGGACCCCACGCCCAGTCCCAGAAACAGGACGTTTTGGGGGTCCTTTTCCAGCAGGGCGAGCCCCACGAAAGCCAGCCTGGTGTATTCCAGAAGCAGCCGGCCCGGCTCGTCCAGCGAAATTCCGCCCTGCTGGAAGTCTCCCTTTTTGGTAACCAGGTATCGTTCCCGGCGTGAGGAATCCTCGACCACCGCGAAATATTGGTACAGGGAATTTTTCTCGTATATCACTCGCTTTTGATCGTCCGCGACCGAGCTTCCCACGCTCGCGACCAGCAGTACGAGGAAACTGACAACAGCTTTTGCCGGAAACAGGCGGTTCGTCATTGTCTCCTTCGCTTTCGGCCTCTGGGGGTTGCGCCCGGCTGCGATGGGCGGAGCGGTCTAACGTCGGAAAACCCGGCAAAGGTATGGCGCGCGAACGCGGTCCCCATTAGAACGACGCCGTGTTAGTATGGGATAAGTTCAGCTCCCGAGCTCTTTCTTCAGCGCCTTGCCCACGCTCCACGCGTCGGCCACTCTCGGTCCCAGGGAATAATAACCATGGCTGCTGAGATCGAACAGGAGCGGTTTGACCTTGGCGATGTCGATTACCCCCTCGGAAACCAATACCGACTCGTCAGCGTGGGTGGCCACAATCTCGCCCACAAACACGTCGTGGGTTTCAAAATCAACGACCCGGTCCAGCCTGAGTTCCATACACACCGGGCAGGCGGCGATCAGGGGCGCGTATTCAAGTTTCCCGTAGAAAAGTTCGAACACCTTGGACTTATCGGTGTGTTTGCCGGAAACCAATCCCACATAGTCGGTTTGGGGCGCCATGCTTTGCGAGGGGATATTGACGCTAAACTCTCCGTGCTCGTGAATGCCGCGATTCGTATAGTGGGCCTTGCCCACGCCGAACGAGAGATATTGCGGGACACCGTGATTCATGATTCCCACATGGGCGACGGTCAGAAAATTGGGTTTGCCGTCAACCACAGCGCCCACAATGGTGATCAACGATGGATATAACGCGTTAACCGCTCCAATGTTCTTCATAAACGCCTCCCGCCGCTGATCGGGCGCCGGACCTCCGGGCCCGACGCGCTCGATTAATACCTTTTTTCCAGCCGTTCGAAACAAGGCAGGCACAAGGTCTGCCCCATGTAATTACGGGTGCGTGACTCCATGGTCAACTCGCCGCACGAATCGCAGACCAGGCTTTCCATGATCCTCGCCTTGCGCGGAGCGGGAGTTTCCGCGGGTTTCACTTCAAACACGTCATCCAGATCGGCGTCCATGATCTTGTCGGTCCATTCGTCGCGCAACTGCTCCAGACGCCGCCTGTCTTCCGGAGTCAGCTCGCCGGCGCCCATTTTCTTGTGCAAATTCGACAGCTCCTTGCTGTGGCCGCCGATTTTATCCTCATTGAAGACCAGGCGCAGCGACTTATTATCGGACCGGCGATAGAACGTGAACGCTCGTTTGCCGTAGTCCTTGTATATGAGGTTGCCCTTGCCAAAGGTGCATCCGGTCAACACCTGAATGCCATCCACGGCGCACATGTCCGTTTCCACCACCGCCACAACTTCTTCATCTTCGGCGGCTCCCAAATCACGCAACACGCGTTCTCCGGCTCGAATTCCAATGGCCAGTCCCGGACACCAATGCCCGTGAAAATCAATCGCACGCTGAATTTGATCTTTGCTTAGAGCGCATCCACTCATTACTGTCTCCTTTTATCGATTTCCAAATATATCCAGTATCCTCTTTTTACGCCCTGCTTTCAAACACCCAAAAAAATTATTAATGGAAAAAATACGCGAAAAACCGTAAAAGAACATTATATAGTATTGGAAACGGTCCGGAAGAAACGGAGGGTCCGACTATCATGGAAGACAAAGAGATTTTGATTATTGGAACCGATCCGCCTTGTCCGCGTTGCGGCTATTTGTCGCAAATGGCCCATGACCTCATCAATGAGACGCGATTGCCGGTCCGTGTTCGCCACATAGCCTATACCGAAGCCGAAGCGCGGCGTATCGCCGGTTCCATGGGGCTTGTTCCGGGAACCGCCAAGGATGTGGCCCAAAAAGCAGGTGTTCCCGTTAATTGGGAAAAGGTTTACGCGCTGATGGAGGGTCCGAAGACGCCTCTATCCGAAACCGGGGGCTGCGCCTGTTGCGAAACGCCCGCCGGCGTCTGGACCCCGGAGTTGGACGAAGCTCTGCGGTCCTGCGAGGAAGCGGCGGTCGGCGCCGGAATCATGATGACGCCGGTGGCGCTGGTGGGGGGCGTGGTCAAACACCAGGGAAGCGTGCCTTCCCGGGAGCGCTTCCGGGAATGGATCAAAGAGGCGTTCGCCATGGCTGGCGAACAGGAATCCGATAAAATGGTGGTGGAGGTTTTGGGAACCGGCTGCGCAAATTGTGAAGACCTTTACCGTAATGTATTTCTGGCGCTCGACAAAACCGGCATGCGCGAAAATGTCCTGGTAAAGAAAGTCAGGGACATCGATTACTTCTTGAGCATGGGGGTCTTCCGGACGCCCGGACTGGTCATAAACGGCAAAGTGGTTTCAACGGGAAAAACGCTCTCCCCGGAGCGGATTGTCGAATATCTCACTTCACCCCAATAGGGTCGAGCCCGGCCCGCCGGCCAGATCCATAGACGGTCAGATGACTTTTAAATCGCTCACCTCCATACCCGTTATCGACGCGCACGTACATGTCTTTCCCGACGCTATTTTCTCCGCCATATGGGAGTGGTTCGACGCCCACGCCTGGAACATCCGATATCGTCTGACGGCGGAGCGGGTTGTAGAAACGCTGTTCGAACTGGGCGCCGAAGGCATGGTCCTGCTCACCTACGCTCACAAACCGGGAGTATCAGACTGGCTCAACGAATTTCTGGGGTCGCTGGTGGCGCGCTATCCGGGAACAGTCGGAGGAGCGGCCGTCCATCCGTACGACGACGATCCGGCGGGAGTTCTGCGCCGCGCGTGGGACGACTTCGGCCTTACGGGAGTCAAGGTTCATCCTCACGTGATCGGTGTTCCCCTGGACGATCCGTCCTTTTTCCCCATTTACGAAGCCTGCCTGGATCGGAATACATGGATCAACGCCCACGCCGGGCGGCAGCCTTCCATAACGACAGGTTACGGCTTCGACGTCGCCGCTATCACCGGCGTGGACAGGGTAAGGAACGCGCTTGGGCGTTACCCTGATTTAAAGCTCGTCGTGCCGCACCTCGGCATCGATCAGGCGGAAGAATTCATAACCCTGCTGGACAGGTATCCCGGCATGTATCTCGATACGACCATGGTGGTGGGGGGCTATTTCGACCTTCCCAACTGGCGGACGGATTTGATCCGCAAGAGCGACCGCATTATGTATGGAAGTGATTTTCCCAATATCCCCTACGATGTCCTGCGGGAGTCCAAAGCTCTTTTGGCCATGGATCTGGGAGAAGAGGCTCTGTCCGATATCCTTTCAGGCGCCGCCGCGCGTTTTTTTGGGTTGCGCCTCCCGGCGAAAAAGTTTACGAATTCGTAAAAATGGGAACTCAGAGTACGGCGCGTCGCTTGTTCTCGGACCTGCTGCCCCTTATCCCGCGTATTGTGCGTGTTATTTGGGAAAAGTGCTCATTAAATCCTCAAAAATCCCGATTATTACATAACATGCCGTCGATCCGTGACGCTGTTTTTCGGGCGTTCTCAAAACGAAAAGTATTTTCGTCCACAGCCCAAGCGCACCGCGCAAACGGTTATCCGCGCACGATCGAGCTCTTTTTTGCGTTTTAGACAGTAGAAACTATATGCGACTTTCAGCCGTTTACCGTATGTTCAGATCCCTGGCGCCGCCGATGGCGGTGGGAGCTATTCTTCTTATAGCCTTCTGCCAGCCGGTTTTCGCCATTGAAGTAAAAGTGGGAGTCTACCAGAACCCGCCCCTGATATTTATCGATGAAAACGGACAGACGAAAGGTATTTACGCGGATCTGTTGAGCAGTATCGCCAAACGGGAAGACTGGAGCCTTCAGTACATTTCCGGATCTTTCGCCGATTTGATCGAGCTGCTTGAGCGCCGGGACATCGATTTGCTGGCGGCCATAGCCTATTCGGAAGAGAGGGCCGCGCGCCTCGATTTCAGCAGCGAGACGGTCCTGACCAATTGGGGCCAGATTTACACCCGGCCGAACTCGGGCATAAAATCCATTCTGGATCTGGATGGCAAGAGTGTCGCTGTTTTGCGGGACGATATTTTCAACTCGGCCCTGAAAGAACTTGCCAAATCCTTTCATATTCAATGCGTTTTCGTTGAAGCCGACCAGTATCGGACGGTTTTCGAATTATTGGCGATGGAAGAAGTGGATGCAGCGGCGGTAAACCGGCTCTGGGGGTCCATTCACGAAAACAGATATGGTCTTGTCAAAAGCTCCATCGTTTTTCATCCCATCGAGATCCGCTTTGCGGGGGCCAAGGATTCCTCCGCGCAACTGTTGAGCGCAATCGACCGGGACATAAGCTGGCTGAAGATTGACACCGGCTCCATGTATTACCGGTCTCTGGACAAATGGCTGGGTATCGGCGAAATACCCGAAGTGTTCCCCATATGGACGATTTGGTCGCTTCCGATCGCGGGGGGCCTGGTTCTGCTGTTCATCGCCATAAGCCTTTTTCTCAGATCGCGTGTCAACGTCAAGACAAGCGAGTTGCGGGCTCAAGGCCACAAACTTCAACAGGAAATCGAAGAGCGCAAACGAATCGAAAACGCGCGACGGGAGAGTGAGGAGAAATATCGCGATCTCGTCGAAAACATCAATGATGTTTCTTTTAGATTGGACATCGATGGTCGTTTTGAATATATCAGCCCGGTCGTGGAGCGTATTACCGGTATGCCCCCCGAAGCGTTCATTGGCAAGCCCCTTGGGGAGTTCATCTTTGATCAGGACTTTCCCATGGTTATGGAGGCCTTTAGGAAGCTGAAGGAGGGAGTTGCGGTGACTCTGGAATTCAGAACCCCGGCGCGGAATAATTCATTCTGGTGGGCAAAAGTATCGGCGCGGCCGTTGATTAAAAACGGACAACTGATAGGCGTGACGGGAATGTGGACCGACATCAGCGACCGAAAAAAAGCGGAAGCGGAAAAAGCGAGTCTGGAGCTGCAGCTCTTTCATGCGCAGAAGATGGAAGCGATCGGCACGCTGGCCGGAGGCGTGGCTCATGATTTCAACAACATTCTCAGTTCGATCCTCGGGTACGCCGAGCTTGGGTTGGTGAAGGCCAACGGCTCCGACGGGCCGCACCATGAACTTACTCAAATTCTGCGGGCGGGACAACGCGCCAAAAAACTGGTGAAACAGATATTGACGTTCAGCAGAAAGGTCGAACCCGAACTGCGGCCGATGGACTTGAACACGCAACTGGCCCAGGGGATCGAGCTCATGAAAAGCACAGTCCCTAAAATGATCAGTATCCGGCAAACGTTCGACAGCGATCTCTCTCCCATCAAGGGCGACTCCGTTCAAATAGAGCAAATATTGATGAACCTGGTAACCAACGCTCAAGACGCCATGCCTGAAGGAGGCGTTTTATCCATCGAAACCAGTAACGTCACGCTCGATCAGGACTACTGCAAAATGCATTTGGAAGTGACGCCGGGAAACTACTCGCTGCTGAAGGTCGCCGACACGGGAAGCGGAATGGATGAAGAGACGCTCGGTAAAATCTTCAATCCTTTTTTCACCACCAAGGAGATAGGAAAAGGAACCGGTCTCGGACTCTCTACGGTATTCGGAATCGTGAAGGCGCACAGAGGACACATCAGATGCCAAAGCGAACCCGGAAAAGGAACGACGTTCTACCTGTACTTTCCCGCCCTTGACGCCCCCCGCCCTGCGCCGGATACAGACGATGGCCCGGCGGATGAAGCGCCGGTGGGAAACGAGACTATTCTGCTGGTCGACGATGAAGAGATGATTCGAGACCTTGGTCGCGAAATTCTGAGCCACCAGGGTTTTTCCGTCATTACGGCCGACAGCGGAGAAGAGGCGTTGAAACTCTATCACGATAGTGAGAAGGATATCGACCTGATACTACTTGACGTGGGCATGCCGGGCATGGGTGGACATAAGTGCTTGGAACAGTTGCTGGAAATGGACTCAGAAGCCAAGGTGGCGCTCGTCAGCGGATATACTTCCAAGGACCTGTCACAGCAGACCCTGAATAGCGGGGCGGTTGGATTCATTGCCAAACCGTTTAACAGCATGGACTTTCTGAAAACGATCCGTATGCTCCTGGATAGTTGATAGTAGCGTTTGCGGTGATGGAGGAATAAAAAAGATAATGCCGGCATTGCAAAAGATGACGCGAATACCAATAACCCTCCGCTATTTCTTGCTCTTCCTGGGCGCCAGTGTGTTTTTACTCGTTTCATCCGGAATCGCGGATGCGAAGAACCGGGCGGATGGAAACGCTCGAAACAAGCTGGAGCGCGTGTCGATTCAGCTCAAGTGGAAGCATCAGTTCCAATTCGCCGGATATTACGCGGCGCTGGAAAAAGGCTATTATCGCGACGCGGGCCTGGATGTCGAGCTGATCCCGGGCAGTCCCGGCAAAAGACCCGTGACCGAAGTGGTGGAAGGACGCGCCGATTATGGGGTCGGCAATTCCGAAATTCTCCTGCATTTCCTTCAGGGACAGCCGCTGGTGGCTCTCGCCGTCATATTCCAGCACTCCCCATCCATATTTCTGGCGCGCGGCGATTCAGGTATCCTGAGTCCTCAGGACATGGTCGGCAAGCGGGTCATGATGCGGGAAGGGATTGACAGCGCCGAGTTGCTGGCCGTGCTCCGCGACGAAGGCATATCCCTCGACTCTATCCAAAAGCTCGACATCAGTTACGATATCCGGGACCTGATCGAAGGGAGGACCGACGTTTATCATTCCTACATAACCGATCAGCCCTATTACCTTGAGCAAAACAACATTCCGGTATCGATTATTCGCCCCATTACCTATGGCATCGATTTTTACGGCGATACGCTGTTTACCTCCCAAAGGGAGGTTCAGAAACACCCCGAACGTGTACGCGCTCTGCGGGACGCCAGTCTGCGCGGTTGGGAATACGCGATGGATCATCCCGATGAAATGATCGAACTGATTCTCGCCAAGTATAAACCGGACAAAACCAAGGGCCACTTGCAGTACGAAGCGGAATCGATGCGCGAGCTCCTGTACTATGAAGCCCGCGCCATGCGCAAGCTTCTGCACCCCGAACTAATCGAACTGGGGCACATGAATCCCGGCCGATGGCGACACATAGCCCAGACCTTCGCTCGCTTGGGTATGGTCGATTCAGGATATTCCCTGGATGGTTTTATGTATAACCCAAACCCCGAGCCCGATTACACCTGGGTGCGCTGGGTCGCCTGCCTGGCCACGGTATCGGCGTTGATCATCGCCGCGCTGCTCATTTTCAACAGACGTCTGCAGCGGGCGGTAAATGAACGAACCCTGGAATTGACCAAGCTCAACCATGAATTGGAACAACACCAATTACAATTGGAAGAAAAGATAGCGGCCCGCACTCAGGATCTTAAGAAATCAAATCAGGACCTGCAGGAAGCTCTGGACAAGGTGAAAAAGCTGAGCGGTTTGCTGCCCATTTGCGCTTCCTGCAAAAAAATCCGCGATGACAACGGCTATTGGAAGCAGATAGAATCCTATATCCGCGAACATTCGGACGCCGATTTCAGCCACAGCATATGCCCGGAGTGCGCGAAAACCCTGTACCCCCACTTGAAAAGCAACGAGTAGCGATCAAGGCGCTCGTATTCTCCCCTATCAATGAGAACAATCCGACCTGGTCTCAGTTGTCCGCGCTCTCATCCATGCCCGCTCAGGCGCCGTCGGTCATTTCGAGCGCAGGGGGTGTGGGGGAAGGGATTCCCCCGCACGCCTTTTCCACGCTTTTATCGACAGCCTCCAATCGGAGAAGGGCGCCAACGGACGCGCTTGCATTCACTATCGGATGGAATGTGGGGGATTGGTCACAACAGCGAATCAGGTTTTGAAAAATTCTCCGGCGGCTTCATCGACATACTCGGGATCGAAGTGTTCTCCCCGGTAGCGGTTGAGGATTTCAGGCAGACGCCGCAAAAAGGCCTCCACCACCTGCGCGTCGAAGTGGACGCCGGCTTCTTTTTTTATAATCCCAACAGCTTCGACCAGAGGCATGGGGCCGCGCCCCATGGTTTTGTCGCCCGCGTATTTGCTGTAATCCCTTTTTGAGGTCAGCGCGTCGAAAACATCCGCCACAGCCAGTATTCTCGCGCCCAAAGGCAGATCCTTGCCGGTCAGGCCGTCGGGGTACCCCTGCCCGTCCATCTTTTCATGATGCTGGGAGGCGATCAGCGGCACTGTTTCCAGGTTACGGGGAAAATGAAAATTTTCCAGTATGGTTCGCGTCTTAAAGGCGTGGGTTTTCATGATTTCTCGCTCCGGGTCGGTGAACGCGCCCCGTTTGAGCAGAACCTCATCCGGGATTCCTATTTTGCCGATGTCGTGGAGGAGCCCCGCGTACTTGATAACCTCCAGATCGCTGTCTTCCAGCCCCAGTTCGCGGCCTATGGTCAGGGAAAAATCGGCGACTCGCTGGGAATGGCCGGCGGTGAGCGGATGCTTCGCGTCCACGGTGGCGGCAAGGGTCCGTATGGATCGTTCGAAAGATACCTGCAACTCCTCCAGCAGAAACGAATTCTCAAGCGCAATGGCCACCTGGGAGTTTATGGCTTCCAGAATCAGTTCGTCGTTGCGGTCAAAACGATTCCCCTTACGTTTGTTCAACACCTGAAGCGCGCCGATCCGTTTTCCCTCCCGATTGACAATTGGCGCGCATAACACGGATCTGGTGCGATATCCGTGCTTGAGGTCGTACTCGGGACAGAATAACGGCGACTTCCAAGCGTCGTCTATGTTGATAGTCTCGCCCGTCTCCGCGACATGTCCGCTTATCCCTTTGCCGAGGGGGAGTCTGATTTGACCGATCTGCTGAGCCACCTTTGTCCAGATTTCCCTGTTCTCCCAATCGATAATGTAAAGACTGGTGCGCTCCGCCTCCATGACTTCCGACACGCGATCCACGATTATTTCGAACACGCGGTCCATATTCATTTCGGCTATCAGATCGTGAGATATCTGGAGTAACGAGGAGAGCTTGCCCATCATGCTGTCGTGCATCCCCATGAGCCGCTTATTTTCATTATACAAACGCAGCTCGCGCGCTATGCGGCCCAGCGTGCGTTTGATCTCCGTCTCGGTGAACGGCTTGCCGATCAAATCGGTCGCGCCCGCTTTGAAAACCGCCTCATGGGGACACATGGCCTTACGCTCGGTCATGATGATGAAAGGAAGATGGGGTCTGATGACACGCGCCTTGCGCAATAATTGCAGCCCGTTGAGTTTGGGCATTTCCAGATCAGAGACAATAAGAGAAAAATCGGCGCCGTCGATCATTTCCAGGGCCTCGAAACCGTCTTCGGACGTTTCGCAGGCGTACCCCGCGGCGCGCACCGTATCGGCCGCGTTCTCCCGTGCGCGCAATTCATCATCGACGATCAGGATTGAATCGCGCGCGCTATGCGCCGGAAGGTGAGTCATTGTATTCATATGGTCAAATTCGTGCGGCGCGGGCTCAAGAGCTCGTTTTAACAGGTGGAAAATTTCCTTCCTTTCAATCATAATCGGCGTGTATTTGTATTTTCTTTAGAGTATTCAGAGGGTTTCTACTAGGCGCAAGCAAATCCGCGCGTTCCGAAAGCGCGGGAGTCCGGGAACGATCCGGTTTGGACGCCGCCCCGAGAAGCGGCGCCTCCTGCTTCACTCGTACGGCGCTCTCGGGCCGCCCCGTGACGCGCGCCCCGGATCAGGGGCCGAAAACGAACCGGGTTATATTCGTGGTCATGTACGGGCAGCTCACGGTGGCCGAGGAGTCGCTATGGAAGGTCAGCTTCACCTCGCCGACATCCTCGGCCGGATCGGGCGGCTGCCAGTAGCACCCCAGACATTGCCCGTTCCTGTATCTGAGCAGTCTCCCGGTGTAATGATTCTCGTCGGTCATCTCCCCGCCCGATGAGTACCACAGGGCTTCGCCCGTTTCCCCATCGTACGCGTAAAAAGCCATAAAGAGCATATTGCCCTGAATCTCAATGTTTATACCGCGTCCCGGATGGTTGGAGTTCCACCACCAGCCGGAGCGGGGAAGGTCCGTCAGGGCCGACGTCTGATCTGAGGGAGTTATTTCCCGGGTGATGGTGTCCGCTATGATAACGGTTAACGTTTTACCCGGGTCAAAGTAGGAATCGTTGGATGATTCGAGGATCACGGTCATGCCGGTGTTTATTATTTTCGCGCAAAACGTGTCGCCGCTTTCCTGCCTGAAGGTGAGATAGTCGAACCGCTGATTGTACTGCCAAACCGTGAAGTAGGAGCAATCGAAGTCAAATTCTGCGGTTTCAGGTTCCACTCTGACATAAAGCGTACTGTCCTGGGACCAGATATACATGTGAGCCGTCCACATATAATGACCCATCCAGAATGATTGCGCGTCGTCCGGCGGGGATGGAAAATCCGCAAAGGCGGTGAATGGCGAAGAAAAAACCAAGAAAAGAATGAAACAGAATACCTTTTTCATGCAAACGCCCTTTTCTCCCTGTACGGCTTTATCGGTTGTCCGAGGGGAGCGCTTCCCCCCGATTAGCCTACCCTGCTTATCATGTTTTTGCATGGGGGGCAATTGTTCAAATTGAAAGCTCAGGCGATGACAATTACGGAGGCTTTCGGCCAGAAGGGCCGGTCATTCACACTTTTACCGATAAGACCTGATTCAGCGCTTTTCCGAGTTGTTCGATCCGGTACGGTTTGGCTATCACGCCCTTGAAACCGAATTCTTCCGGACTCGCCATGACAGGGTCGTCCGAGTATCCGCTCGACACCAGAATTCGCGCATGGGGATCCAGCCGAAGCAGCGCGCCTACCGCTTCCCTTCCCCCCATGCCGCCGGGAATGGTGAGATCCATAATGACGGCGTCGAACCGGCGGTCGTCTCTCTGAGCGGCGACATAGAGTTCTATGGCCTCCGAGCCGTCGACCGCGATTTCGACCGTATACCCCATGAGCCGCAATATCTCGCTCGCCACATCCCGCACGATTTCTTCGTCGTCCATGAGCAGTATTCTTTTTGCTTCCCGACCGGCGGCGCCGAAGAGCGGCGTCTCCTCCACAGGCTGAATCCGAATGAAATTTTCCGCGGCGGGCAGCAAAATATGAAAAATCGTCCCCTGGCCTTCATGAGACTCCACGGTAATGTGACCGCCGTGTTTGCGCAGGATCGAATAGGCGATCGCCAATCCGAGACCCGAACCATCGTCCCTGGTGGAAAAAAAAGGATCGAATATTTTGGAGAGATGTTCCTTGGAAATTCCCACCCCCTGATCCTGGACGGTTATTTCTATATATTTTTCTTTCTGTTCCCAGGGCAGCGACATCTGTTCTCCGTCCAGGGCGCAGTTGTGAGCGGAAATGGTAATAATTCCCCCGCCGGGCATAGCCTGATCCGCGTTTATGACCATGTTTTCCATAACCCAACCGAATTGTTCCTCATCCACTTCGGCCGGCCACAGGTCATCGTCAATGTTAAACTCGATCCGTACGTTGGAGCCACGCAGCACAAAAGTGGATGATTTCTTGATCAGCGGCCCCATGTCCGTAACCATGGTAATGGGCGCTCCGCCCTTTGAAAAGGTCAGGAGCCGATGCGTCAGGTTCTTCGCGCGCAAGGCGGCTTTTTCAGCCTGTTTCAGACGCTTTATCGTATCCTTGCTTACCCTGTGGTCCATCTGCGCCAGGGAGATGTTACCGAGAACGCCCGTAAGTATGTTATTAAAATCGTGAGCTATACCTCCCGCCAGAATACCGAGCGACTCAAGCTTCTGCGTATGAAACGCTTCTTCCTCCAGTTTTTTCCGATGCGTAATATCATCGAAGACCGTGGCAAATTTCCCCTCTCCCGGACAGAACACGGATATGCGATAGGTTTTGCCATGCGGTATAAAACTGGTTTCAAAATTCAACGGCTTTCCGGTTGAAGCCACTTTTTCATAAATATCAAGATAGGGGGGGCTCCCGGTCCCATAAACCTGCGAGGCCAGGGCCCCTACGACACGGTCGCGGGAAAAGCCCACGATACGTTCGTACGCCGGATTAACATCCAGAATGATGTAATCAATAGCGGCCCCGCTTTCATCGTACCTGATCTCGTGCAGCGCCACCCCTTCTTGCATGGAATTGTACAAGGCGCGGTATTTCTGCTCGCTCTCGCTCAGGGCCTTTTCTATGCGCTCCTGCTCGCCGCCGTCCCGAACAACGCCGATTAAAAAGTCCGGGGCGCCCGCGTTGTCGTAAATCGTTGTGGTCAGAGTCTGAACGTGGCGCTTCTCCAAACTGGTCGCAATCTCTTCCGCTGTGATGTTCCCAAGGTCGGCGCGAGTCTTATGAGAAGCGCCGGTTCCCGCAAAGTCTTCATCGCTCGGTCGTCCCCTATCGGGACTAAACCTGACGCCAACCACATTTTCACGCTGTAGGCCGGTGAGTTTCTCGAGCTTTCTGTTCCACAGAACAATTTGTTCATCGCGCGCCAGATCTTTCGCGTACACGCCGACAGGAATCAGATCCAACGACGCCGAAAACAGGTCCAGCCGGCGGCGCGCGTGATCGTCAAAATCCCGCAGACCGGTTACATCCGCCCACCAACCATCCCGGTATACGCCTTTGCCGTCACTGCCCAGGACGCTGAATTCACAAACGGCGCGAGTCGTTTTATCGCCGCAAATGACCCGGTAGCTCAGGGCGACTTTTTCGTCACGCTCGGCGGACTTGACCATATGATAATCGTCGGGATGGATAAGCGCCGGGAATGTCATTCTTCCGGCCATCAAATCCTCGGGCTTGTAACCGAAACGGGAGACTTCCGGGGAAATAAACACGACCTCTCCAGGAGATTCGATCCGCCTCCTGAAGAATATCAGTGACGCTCTTTGGGAGATTTTACTGATTGCGTCCACGGCGATTCCCACACGTCCGGCCCCTCTGTATTCGCTTGTACAGGTATCCTGCCTGTTCCGAAAGCCTTCCGATAGCCGGAATTCCTCGCGGCGTCGAAGAACGTCCGCAGAGGGAACGCCCGGCTACTCGAATGTTCAGGGAGGGAGAGGAGATTGTTTGAAAAAAATGATTTCCCTAGACCATCGTTAGAATCTTATCCTGACTTCCCCAGCCGCATCCTTTTTCGACCCTTTTTATCCAGGCTAAACATACTTATCCAATATTCATATAATTATCAAACCCAGGGAGTATTTTAAAATCAGCCATCGTATACGTTCATATTGCGATGAAAGATGATAGTTTATGCTTTCCATCGGATAAATTATACGCATTTGCCATGCGACGGCCGAGGTTCCATATCCGGGTGTGTCAACAACTCTTTTATGCCTCTCGTTTGTTTAACTTTTTCCCAGCGCGCTGTTAGATAGTAATTTTCCGCGCGGGTCCCCCGGCCGCGTTTCAGGACTCCGGAGCCATCCGGTTCCTCTTTTCGATCCGGTTTATTCTTGGAAAGACGGCCGGGCTCGAGCAATCTTACGGCGGGTCCTCCCGTCATTTTTTTTGACAGAAAATCCAGGGGCGGTATACTGTATCGGATTATGCGCCTTTTCCTTTGTCGAATTGAGCCCTATCAGCCCTTATTGTCGCTGATTTAAAATAAAAAGGAGGAATTACATGATTAAGGATATGATCAGGAAGAACAGGAGCTATCGCCGATTCTACCAGAACGAAGCCGTTGACATCGAAACACTCGAGGATCTGGTCGACCTTGCCCGGCATTCAGCCTCCGCCGGGAACTTCCAGTCTTTAAAGTATATTCTCTCCTGTGACCCGCAAACCAACGAAGCCATATTCAAGCGGCTGGTTTGGGCCGCCTATTTAAAAGACTGGCCCGGCCCTTCCGATGGCGAGAAGCCCGCCGCGTATATCGTGATCCTGGGGGATACCACCATCAAGAAGGAGTTTTTCTGCGACCACGGCATCGCCAGCCAAAGCATGCTCCTGGGGGCCATCGAGGCGGGATTGGGCGGCTGCATTTTAGGCACCATGAACCGCAACGGGCTGCGTCAGGACCTGGATATAGACGACCATCTGGAAATTCTTCTGGTTCTGGCTTTGGGCAAACCCAAGGAAGAGGTCAAAATCGAGTACATTGAACCTGGCGGAGATATCAAATACTGGCGCGATGACAAGGGCGTCCATCACGTGCCCAAGCGGTCGCTCGAAGAAATCGTGGTCAAGAAGTACGCCTGACGCTTACCACAAGCGCTCGTAACGCCTGCCCTTTGACGTCTCATGACCGGACCCGACGTTTGTCGATCCGGTCTTGGTTTTCCTTATCCCGAGCCGTTGCGATCCCTTTTGCTCTCAGGACGCTTCAGATTCCGGCTCCTTATCCGGGCGTTCCGGCCGTGAGCGGTTTATGGGCAGGGAAATCCTGAACGTCGCGCCCTCCCCCACATCCGAAACAAGCTCCAGCCGACCGTCATGAGCGTCGATAATCTTTTTCACTATGGCCAACCCCAATCCCGTGCCGCCTTTTTTGGTGGTAAAAAAGGGATTGAAAATTTCCTCTTTTTTCTCGTGGGGAATCCCGTGACCGCGATCGGAAACTTCCAATACTACCTTATCGCTTTCCAGAAAGGAACGAATGGTGACGGTTTCTCCTTCGGGGCAGGCCTGAGCCGCATTGACGCCAAGGTTTATGAGAGCCTGTTCGATACGCATGCGGTCAAAATGAACCACCGGCAACTCCGTCGCCAATTCCATATGAACGATAACTTGATGCTCTTTGGCCACTTCTTCAATCATGGGCGCCGTTTCCCGGATCAAAACGTTTAAATCGCTCTGTTCGAGGTTGAGCTTTAACGGCCGGGAAAAGTCCAGCATTTCCTTGACCATGCTTTCCAGTCGCGCGGTTTCCCGAACCACCACTTCAAGCTTCTGGCGGCCGGGGTCGTCTTCTTCAAACCTTTTTTTCAGCTGGTTGGCGAACCCGCCAATGGCGATGAGCGGCGTCTTCATGTCATGGGCAACGCCCGCCATGGCCCTGCCGATGGCCGCCAGCGCCTCCGACTCCCGCAACGCCTTTTGATGCGCTTTCTCCCGGTCCAGCAGCGAACCCAGCAGGATCGCCAGAATCAGAAACACCACAAATTCCATAATCCGGTCGAAATTACCGGGCGTCCAGGACCAGGTTCCTTCCCGCGCCACGATATAGGCGGGATATAACACGATCACGCCGACCCAGGTCGCCAGCCCGCCTCGTATTCCGAACCAGAAACTCGCCAGAATAACGGGAACATAATACAGATGCCGGTAAAATATATGCAGATAGACATACCGGTCGTTGGTGAAGAGGTGCAGAAGCGTGATGGCTACGACAAGACCGCCTATAACGACTGCTTTTGTTTTTCTCTGTGTCATATCGAGCGCTTTCGTCCGGTTTTGCCGGCCTCCTGGCTGCGCGGCGGGTTATGATAAAATAGCGGGCGATTGAATGGAACGCCTCTCTCCCAAACTTCGAGTATCAGCGCGTCTGCTCCGTAAAAAATAAAAACAGGGAGCGGATTATTGTCAAGTAGGAACCTCGCGCCATCACGGACGGCGCTCACCTCTCTGAAAAAATGGTCTCCCCCTACCCTCCGCTCAAACCCACAATTATGGTCACCTCGTCTCCATCGGTGAGGCGGCCGCGCAACGCGTCTTTTTCATCGATGCGGTCGCCGTTAAGCAAAACCGTGGGCGCAAGCGGTTGCTTGAAAGCTCTCTTGAAGTACTTTTCCCTGGACAAACCCAGCGCTTTGTCCGCCTTTCTCAAAAGATGTTTCAGCGTGGCGCCGTGTTTCAGTTCCACCGCTCCTCCCACGTGAACCGGCTCGCCGTCAATGACGGTGGATATGCGGGCGTGAACGATCATGGTAAAATTTCTGCGGGGAAACATTTTTTCGGCATAAAGGGTCTCCCCCGAACCCTCTTCCCAAAACCCTTTTGACTATAAGAACAGAGCTGAAGGGACAAAGGTCATCTTAACATGACTGAAGTTATTCATACGTTTTCAGAATAAAAAGCGCTGATAACCTCATGCAGTCCCAGGACTTCAAGCCGTTCCAGGCTGGGAATTCCCGTTTCCGGGTCCCAGTCCAGGGCCTGATAAAAATCGCGGCCCAAGGCGTCGATATCCAGGGTCACGTTTTTCGCCGGACCCTTTTCCTGCGGAGGATCTCCATAGATACGCGGGTGCGGCCGGAAGTCCCTAAGCGGATTAAGCCCTTCCCTGACGTTAAACGCGTGCCGTAGTTGCTCCACCCGCTCCCCGATGGTCAGATATTCGTCAGCGGACAGATCCCAGCCCGTGGCCGCGTTCATCCAATCGCACAGGGGCAGGGGCCCGCCTACCTGCGTGCCGAAAAAGCACGCGCCCGCGCAGTCGATCAGCATCTTGTAGCAGCTGTCCACCGCCAGCGCTTCTCCCTTGTCGTCGTAACGGTGTTTCTGCTTGCGCGTGGAAAACGCGCCGATCTTCCTGGCTCGGGAAAACTGTTTTTCCAGACGCTGCAACTCCAGGTACTGCAGCGAGGAGATCGTATGCCGGCCCGGCGTGGGTTCGCATACGTAGGACGCGCCAAACCCCGGATCGAATTTGGGGTCGTGCATGGCGGGTTCCACCCCGCCGCAATGCACGGCAAACGGTTTCGCGGCGTCCCCGATTTTTTCCGCCGCCCGTTTCACGCCATCCGCCAGCAGGTCGCCGACGCCCTCCCGGCGGATGATCTTTTCCGTGAGCGCAATGATCGCGGCGCTGTTTCCCCAGGTCGGTTCCAGGCCGTCCATATCGTCCTTGCTCAACACCCCGTTCTCAAAACATTCGATGGCAAAGGCTACGACAGCGCCGCAGGATATGGAATCGATTCCCCCGCGGTTGACCAGATCGTTGAGATGGAAAATGGAACGCAAATCGTCGTTGAGGAGCAGGGTTCCGAACGAACACAGGGTTTCGTATTCCGGCTTGTGGCTTTCTTCGAGGGGGTACGGCCCGTCTTCGATCTTCACCACGCCGCCGCATCTGATCGGGCAGGAGTAACACCCGTATTTTTTCAGCTCATAACGGACAACCGACTGCGCCCCGATTTTCTGGGAACGGCTCAAAGGAAAATCGACGTATCCCACGCCGCCCCAGTTCTTGACCGGGCTGTCTCCACTCTCGGCGCTGAGCGCGGTGAGCGAGGGGGTGCCAAACTTGCTGAGCATCATACGCCACATATCGGCGGGCTGCCGGGGATGCACCGATCCTTTTCTGGTGATCCATCCTACCAGTCCGAACAGCCGGTCCCCCATATACTTCTTCAGACTTTTGCCCTTTTCCAGCCGCTTGAGAAATTCCTTGCGCGACGCGCTGATCCGTTCTTTATCCACCACGCCCACGCGGCGGGTTCCGGCGGCGACCACCGCTTTTACCTTTTTCGCTCCCATCACGGAGCCGAGTCCGCCGCGCGCGGCGATACGGCCCCGGTCATTGCAGATACCTGCCAAAGCGCTGAGCCGTTCGCCCGCGGGACCGATACAGGCGACCTGCGCTTTGCCGCCGTGCCGTCTTTTCAACTCCCGCTCGGTCTGGAGCGCGTCCAATCCCCACAGATCGCCCGCGTCATGAAATTCGACGCCCTCATCGTTGAGCGCCAGATACACCGGCGAATCGCTGATTCCGGTCAGGAAAAGCGCGTCTATGCGGCACCGTTTCAGTACGGGCGAAAAATAGCCCCCGCAGTTGGAGTCACCCCACCCTCCGGTGGCCGGAGACTTGCCGACCACGGTGAAACGGCCGGTAAACACAGTCCCCGTGTCGGTCAGTAGACCGGTGGTAAACCCAAGCATATTTTCAGGGCCGAGGGGATCAGCGCCCGCTTTGACGCGGTCCCACAAGATTTTTGCGCCCAGGCCGACTCCGCCGAGGTATTTTTCATGGAACTCCGCCCCGGGCTCTTCATAGTCGTACGAGCGGTTTTGCAGATCCACCACCGCCATACGGCCCCAGAATCCCGTTCCTGTTTGCGTCCGACTTTCGCTTGGCATGGCGATCTCCATTCGCGGCTGACATGCGATTCTTTTCGAAAGCGGAGGACTTCAGTTGTTTACTATACATTATCGACGAAATATTTGGGAAGGATTTAAAAACCGGGTTAGCCTGAGCGATAATCGTTCAGGCTTTGAATGGAAGGTTTGGAGGGGGCCTCTTTTCCGAAAGAGGCCCCCGCGCATTCCGTCGAATTACGCTGAAAACCGCTTCAGCCGCAGGGAGTTGCTCACCACGGAAACCGAGCTGAACGCCATGGCCAGCGCGGCGAAGACCGGTTTCAACAGGATGCCGAACGCCGGATAGAGAATACCGGCGGCAATGGGAATACCGATGCTGTTGTAAACGAAGGCCCAGAAAAGATTCTGCTTGATGGTGCGCATGGTCCGGCGTGAAAGCTTTATGGCGCTGACCACCGACCGGAGATCCTCCTTGACCAGCGTCACGTCGGACGCTTCCATGGCCACATCGGTTCCGGCTCCGATGGCGATGCCGATATCGGCCTGCGCCAGCGCGGGAGCGTCATTGATCCCGTCTCCAACCATGGCCACCACATGGCCCTCTTCCTGGAGACGCTTGATTTCTTCGGCCTTGCCGCCCGGCGCCACCTCGGACAGCGCCCGATCCACACCCGCTTGCTCGGCGATGGCTTTCGCGGTGCGTTTGTTGTCGCCGGTCAGCATGATCACTTCCAGCCCCATATCCTTGAGCATGGAAACCGCTTCCACGGAGTGTTCCTTGAGGGTGTCGGCCAGCGCGATGGCGCCCAGCGGTTTGCCTTCCAGCGCCGCGTATATCACCGTCTTTCCTTCGAGAGAAAGCTTTTCGGACTCTTCTTCCAGCGAAGAGACATCAATCCCGCGTTCCGTCAAGAAACGGGCGTTACCCAACAGGGCCTGTTTTCCGTTAAACCGAGCCACCACCCCGCTGCCCGCGATGGCTTCGAAATCGTCCGGTTTGTCCAGACCGATTCCGCTCGATTGCGCGTAGGCGACCACCGCTTCGGCCAGGGGGTGCTCGGACGCTTTTTCTATCGATCCCACCACGTGCAGCAGCTCTTCCCGGGAGCCGCCTCCGGCCGGGATTACGTCCGTAACCTGGGGTTTGCCTCGGGTCAGGGTTCCGGTCTTGTCGAACACGATGGCGGTAATCTTGTGGGCCCGCTCCAGACTTTGCGCGTCCTTAATGAGCACGCCCATTTCCGCGCCTTTGCCTGTCCCCACCATGATCGCCGTGGGCGTGGCCAGTCCCAGCGAACAGGGGCAGGCTACGATGAGCACGGCTACAAAGTTGAGCACCGCGTAGGTGAGAGCCGGGACCGGCCCCCAGAAGTACCAGATTATGAACGTGGCAACGGCCGCGCCGATGACCGCGGGCACGAACACCGAAGCGACCTTGTCCGCCAGACGCTGCACCGGCGCTTTGGAGCCTTGGGCCTCTTCGACCAGACGCACGATTTGGGCCAGGGCGGTTTCAGCGCCCACCTTGGTGGCCTTGAAGGTGAAACTGCCGCTCTTGTTGATCGTGGCGCCGATAACCTCATCGCCGGCCTGCTTTTCCACCGGGATGCTTTCTCCGGTCAGCATGGATTCGTCGATGGAAGACCTTCCCTCCTGGATGACACCGTCCACGGGGATTTTCTCACCAGGCCGGACCACCACCAGATCGCCCCTGACTACATTTTCCACCGGAACATCCACTTCCGTTCCGTCACGGATAATGCGCGCCGTCTTTGCGGCGAGCCCCATCAGCTTCCGGATGGCGTCCGAGGTGCGGGATTTGGCCCGCGCTTCCAACAGGCGCCCCATGAGGATGAGGGTCGTTATCATGGCCGCCGTGTCGTAGTAGACATGGAGCGTCATGTCGTGGCCGGTAAAAAACTGCGGGTGAAAGGTGGCGACCGTGGAATAGATCCACGCCGAAGCCGTGCCGATGGCGATCAGCGTGTTCATGTCCGTGGTCCCGTGCTTCAGAGCGGCCCACGCTCCCACAAAAAACCGCCGGCCCGACACCGCCAGAGTCACCGTGGTCAATACGAACAGAATGTAGAACATAAACTGACGGGGGATATCCCGCACATAGGGGAACCAGCCCTGCATGGACCCGACCATGATGATAACGGTCATCACGGCCGCGAATATAAATTCATTGCGGAGCCTTCGCGTTTCTTTTTGCCGGGCTTCCCGCTCCCGGTCCATGGTTTCTTCCCTGTGGACGCCAAGATACTCGTATCCCTGATCAACTATGGCGTCGCGCAGGGAATCAAGCCCCGCCACCTCGGGATCGAAGCGCACGCTCGCGGTATTATTGGCGAAATTGACCGAAGCCTCTTTCACGCCCTGAACCCCGGCGAGCGCGTTTTCCACCCTTCTCACGCACGCGGCGCAGCTCATGCCGCCCACATTGATGGTGACGCGTTCGGCGGCTCCCGCGCCGCGTTCTTGGATACCACGGACCTCGTACCCGAGGTCTTCCACCTTCGCCCGTATTTCTTCCGGTCCAATGATGGTGTCGTCAAAGGTGACGTTGGCCCGCTCGGCGGCGAAATTAACCGCCGCCGCGTCCACGCCTTCCAGTTCCTGCAATCCGGTTTCCACCCGCCGCACACAAGCGGCGCAACTCATACCGCCTATGGCCACCTGCACGCTGCGGACATGCTGATTAGCTTCTTCCATCACAGCGCCTCTTTGTTTGCGCAAATGTCCGTCTGTTCTCAGCTTACCACTTTGTAGCCGGCCTTGGTGATGGCTTCCTTGAGGACCGCGTCGTCGACCTTGTCGTCGACCTCCACCACGGTTTTCTTGCCCAGGTGATCCGCCTTGGCCGACACCACGCCGTCCAGCCCCATGAGGGATTTCTGCACGGCCATCTCGCAATGCCCGCAGCTCATCCCTTCCACCGCAAATTCTTTTTTTACTGTAGCCATTAAAAGTCTCCTTTTCCGGTTGTTATTTGCTCATGTGATCCATGAGCGCAACGATTTCGTCGATTTTCTTCTCGGAATCGAGCAATTCGTCGGCGCGAAACGCGTTCATGACGCAATGGTTGAGATGGGTCCTGAGGATATTCTTTTTGACTTCATGGAGGGCCGCGGTTACGGAGTTGCATTGATGAATGATATCAATACAATAGCGGTTTTCCTGAATCATTTTCTTGATTCCGCGGATTTGCCCTTCGATCCTGTTCAATCGTACCATCTGATCGTCATGTTGGGGATACATATTTTCGCCTCCGTCGCTTACCAATATACCTATAGCCCCTATGGGTATATTTGTCAAGAGGAGCGGCCGCGACAGACCGCCCGATATCGCAGGCGCCGCTCCGTCCCCTTTCTAAAAAGATCACAAGCGCTTGCCTTTCCTCTTTCTTTGAGATAGCTTGACGAAAATCTAACCTGGGTGGTAGGATGGCCGCAGCCAAGATTGAGAGTTCCGGTTCCTCTGTCCAGCGACACAGAATGTTAGGGGGAGAGAGTATGGCGGGGGTAATAGACCTCTCGGATAAACGGGCAAAACAAAAGGTACGTCAGCGTCAGGACATGCTTCAGGCGGCGCGGCGAATCTTCCTCTGCAGCGGATGCCCTTCCAAGTGTTCCAAGTGCGGCGCCCAACTCGAAGAAACCAATCACGCCTGCGTGGGGACCACTGACTCCGTATTCAGATTCTGTCCCGCATGCTCGGAAGAATTCGCGGAATACGAATTAAGAAAAAATGGTGAAAGCGCCAACCGCATGTACTGGCACAATGAGCAATGGGTCACTCTGTGGGACGCATGGCTTGATTACCAAAAATCGCTCAGCGAGTATCGCAAGTCCAAGGAATTTCTTGAGCTGCTGGATGACCTGAATTCATAGAAAACTCGGAGGCTCTCGCACATGTTTGGAATCGGCATGCCTGAACTGATCATCATCCTGGTGATCATTCTTATAATCTTCGGGGCCGGGAAATTACCGGAAATCGGTAAAGGAATAGGTCAGGGTATCAAAAATTTCAAGAAAGCCACCAAGGAACCTGACGAAATAGACGTCACCCCCAAAGAAGAAGGCGAGGAGGAAGAGAAGAAGGAATAACACATTCCCTCCGGCCAGCGCAGACCGGACCTCTTCCTTTTCATGACTTTCGCGCGAGGCGAAGCTGTTCGTACTCGCGCGTTTCGCGTTTAGCGGCCTTGCGCGCCGTTGTCAAAACGTTTTTTCCATCCATATCGTATCAAACAACTGACCATGTTTTTTTCCCACATTCCTGAACCCGCCCGCATTCCTCGAATCCGTTATTCCGATGAAATTTTAGGCTTCCCGGGTTGAGCGAGGAAATGTTCGCCAAAATAACGGAGACGCCTTTTTCCCGCCCCTCTGTTTCGAGGAACTCCAGCAGCCTCTTCCCCAGCCCCTTCCCCGTATGGTCGGGATGGAGGAAATAGGTTATTTCGGCGGTGTGGGAAAACACGGGCATGGGATTGTGCGCGCGCAGCATTCCGAAACCGACTATCGTTCCGTTTTCGTCCCGTACGGTTCCGGTGGGATAACCGTTGGACACGCTCAGAAACAGGTCGAACGCCTGATAGGGAAGTTTTTGTTCCGGATACGCGGCAAATGAACGCTCGACATAATAGTTGAAAATATCGATTATTTGTTCACGATCCTCTGCTTTTATGGGACTGATTGAATATTCCAAAACGAGATTCCTCCCTGACACACTCTAATTCAACGGTTGAAAGACTGTAATGGTCGAGACGGGGACGCTTTCGTCCGGAAACAGTCCACAATGATTTTCTCCCTCGGGATCGGAATCATGCGTTGGTTATGCGCGCCAAAATAGCCTGCCGGCGCGGCGCCCGGAGATAAAATCAAAGCCCCCGACCGTCAGGTGAATCGGAGGCTTTAAAAAAACATATATCGGCGTCGATCGGAGGGTTGGCGATAACTCGATCCAACGAAGCCATACGTTTCCGCGCCGCGTTTTATTAGAAAGGAATATCGTCGTCCTGGCTGAAAGCGTCCGGCGGTCCCGGGGGCTGACTCTCGTAACTTCTATCGGTTTGAGGCTGACCCCCGATCATTTTCATCTCCTGGGCCACGATCTCGGTGGTATAGCGCTTGTTACCGTCACGATCCTCCCATTGACGGGTCTGAATCCTTCCGCCGATGTAGACGAGTTTTCCCTTGTTGAGATATTTTCCGCATATTTCCGCCAGCTTACCAAACACCACGATCCGGTGCCATTCAGTGCGTTCCTGTTTGGAGCCGTTGGCGTCGGTCCAGACCTCGTTCGTGGCCATGGTGAAGTTTGTGACCTGAGCGCCGGAGTTGGTGTAGCGCACTTCCGGGTCTCCTCCCAGATGCCCGATAAGCATTACCTTGTTCAGCATGGCAAGGGCCGCTCCCTTCTTTTTCCGTCTCGAGCAGAGAGAGAAAAATATCAGTAATTACAATATGATGGATTGCCTTTTCAATTGACCTCAAAACAACCCTAGCATGTATGTGGATAGCGGGGCAAGCCTTTTCATGGCGCAAGGCCGTTCACCCGATTGACGATAATCGGACTAATGCAGTATGAAAAGATAGTAGGAATCTCTGGCGCCGTACCACAGAGGGCGCGGAAAGATTCATGGGAACCTCCACTTTAAAGCCGCTCAAGCGGACCCGGCGGATTATGACAAAAACACGAACGAATATTGTATCGGGAGGTTGGATCGCGGGGGCGATACCCATGGTTTTGTTCGCGCTTTTTATCGCTGGGCTCCTGATGTGGAGCAATTTCAACCATTTTATCTCCACCCCGGCTTCCAAGTCGAAGCGTCTTGTTACCGTTACCATCCCGGAAGGCAGCTCCTTCCGCAATGTGGCCCGCGCGCTGCGGGATAAGGGGGTCATCTCCGATGATTTCCGCTTTACGATCATGGCCAGGGTGTTGGGCCTCACCCGCTCCGTGCAGGCCGGCGACTACGAATTCAACCTCGCCATGACGCCCCGGCAGGTGCTGGACGACCTCGTCCACGGCCGGGTTCGGTTGATCACGGTGACCATCCCCGAAGGTTTTACCATGGTGGACGTCGCCAACCGGCTGGAACGGCTGGAAATCACCTCGGCCGAGGGCTTTCTGGAACTGGCGCGCAATCCGGACACGGCCAGATCCCTTACTATATCCGGCGACACCCTGGAAGGATATCTTTTCCCGGACACCTATAAATTCAAAAAGGCCTCGCCGCCGGAACGCGTGATCCGGACCATGGTCCGGCGGTGGGAAAACGCCATGGCCCCTTTTGAGGAGCAGATCGGCGAAAACGAGCTGAGCGTCAACGAAATCATGACCCTGGCCTCCATCGTGGAAAAGGAAACCTCGGTGAAGGAGGAAAAACCGCTCGTCGCCGCCGTCTTTATAAACCGCTTGAAACGCAACATGCGCCTGGCGGCGGACCCCACCGTCATCTACGGTATCAGCGATTTTGACGGCAATCTTACCAAAAACCATTTGACCACCGACACGCCCTACAATACCTACACCCGCGCCGGACTCCCTCCCGGCCCCATAGCCAACCCCGGCCTGGATTCCATCCTGGCCGTCCTTAACCCCGCGGACACCGAGTATCTTTTTTTTGTGTCCAGAAATGACGGCACGCACGCCTTTTCCACCAACTATAAAACTCACCGGGAGGCGGTTAGAAAATATCAGCAAAAAAAATGATCTCCGGGGCGTGCATCAACCGGCCGCAGTGATTATAATGTAACAATTGACGCCAGAGTCTATATTACAAAGATTCAAGGCCGCGTTCTATATGGTATGGCGCCCGAATTGCTTCTTGGTTGAGGGAAGATTTTATATAGACAATAAATTGACAAACTGGGCGAGTTCATATATTCACTGTGAGCCGAAATAGGTAAAAAGAGCACAATGAACATAGGCTGGCGCTAGTGGGGTAGGTTTCTTTTCCCGCTAATAAGGGGCCCCGACCAATGAGTTGGAAGACCGTCAATACCCTCCAACACGTTCCTAGCATGCCGTAAACGTCATCCAGACGTCCATCCACTTTCACATACAACAAAAGGATGACAGGCCGAGACCTCAGGAAGAACCGAACACGACAGGAGTACTTCCCCCGACATAAGGCCGGCAACCGACGGACTCTTTTTCCCGACATCGATCTTCTCGAGACACGAAATATTCGAGAATAAAAAAGGAACAAACAAAGCATGATTGGCGAGCTCTTTAATTCAAAGATTATCGGTACAGGTTCATACACGCCCGAAATAGTTCTTACCAACCAGGACCTGGAAAAAATCGTCGATACCAGTGACGAATGGATAACCAAACGGACCGGAATCAAGGAACGCCGCATCGCCACCGACGACCAGTTCGCTTCCGATCTGGCGCACAAGGCGGCCCGTGAAGCGCTTGAAATGGCGGACATCGACCCTCAACTGCTGGACCTGATCGTAGTGGGGACCGTGACGCCGGACAGGCAATTTCCCTCCTGCGCCTGCACGCTGCAAGACAAGCTGGGCGCGGCGAACGCGGCCAGCATGGACGTATCCGCCGGGTGTTCGGGCTTTATCTACGCCCTTTCCGTGGCTCATAACGCCATCCGTTGCGGACAGGCCAAGAACGCGCTGGTAATCGGCGCCGAAGTGCTGTCCTCGGTCACCAACTGGACCGACCGCGGTACCTGCGTGCTGCTGGGCGACGGCGCGGGCGCGGTGGTTCTGCAGCAGACCGAGGAAGACACGGGAATCCGATCCATTCATCTGCGGTCCGATGGTTCGTTCGGCGACCTGCTGTACTCGGTGGACGAGTGCGACAGGCGGACGGGGCTCAACTTCGGAGCGAGAAGAAACCATACCAAGCCGTATTACCTGGTGATGGACGGAAACAAGCTCTTCAAAAAGGCGGTCAAATGCCTGGAAGATATCGCCCGCATCACCCTGGAGCGCGCGCGGGTAGCGGTCGAGGATCTTGCCCTGGTGGTTCCTCACCAGGCTAATGTCCGCATCATAAACGCCATGGCGCAGCGCTTGGGGATTTGCGAGGACAAGGTGTTCGTGAATATCGAAAAATATGGAAACACCTCCTCGTCATCCATCCCCCTCGCGCTCAATGAGGCTCACAGGCGAGGCGCCTTGAGGCCCATGGACAAGCTGCTCATGGTCACCTTCGGGGCGGGATTGACCTGGGGCGCTTCCCTGGTGGAATGGACTCTTTGAAACCCTATATCAGGCTGACGCCTCTCTACGTTTTTCTCATTGTCCAGACCATCGCGTGGTCCGTCATCTCCATCATCCTATTCCTGGTGGAACCCAGCGGCCGGCTCGCGCACCGCTACGGCGCCCGGCTGTGGGCGAAAATCATGCTCTGGGGCAGCCGGGTCTCGGTGGAACTCCGGGGACAGGAACGACTCATCCAAACGAGCGGTCCGCTCGTGCTCGTCACCAATCATTCCAGCATGTACGATATATTGGCGCTTCTGGCGGGCTTGAATATCGATTTCAAGTTCGTGGTAAAAAAGGAACTGCGCAAGGTGCCGCTGTGGGGATACGCCATGGAAAAGGCCGGCTATCTGTTCATTGATCGGGGCGATTCCGGCCAGACGCTGGAGATCATCAGGAGCGCGGCCCAAAAAATCCGCGAAGGCTGTTCGGTGCTGTTTTTTGCGGAGGGAACCCGTTCCGCTGACGGCGTGTTGGGTCAGTTCAAGCGCGGCGCGTTTACCCTGGCTTCAAAGTCAGGATGCGATGTGGCGCCCATCGCCATAGCAGGCGCACGACAGGTGCTGCCCAAGGGAAGCCTGCTCATCCGGCCGGGCCATATTACGCTCACCATTCTTCCTCCGGTGACCGACCCCGCTCTCAAGAAAAATTCCAAGCGCCTCATGGCCGCGGTCCGCGAGCGTCTGCTCGAAGGGCTGGGGCAGACTGACAGCCAGGAAGCCTCGCCCGCCTAGCCCCCATAAAGCTAATTCCCAGCCCTGTTTCCGCGTTCCGCGACTCTTCGTTTTTTTTAATTTCATCGATGCTGTTATTCGTCCGCGCCCGGTCTTTTTCACGCGCGTTACAAAGGTCTTGTGAGCGCACGGTTAAACCGGCGGAAAAAACGACGGCAAACCCCTCCCCGGCGTCCCTTTTTTCTTGACAATATCATTACTTTATCCCTATCATCCAAAGAGTGGGAAAAAGTGGGACAAAGTGGGAAACTCTCCCGGAAGCGCTATTCGCTTCTGTATCTCTCCGAAAGGGCGCCATGCCGTAGAGCTAAGACGCCCGATACGAACTGCTATCTGAAAGCGTTTCCACCCACCCCAGTAGCCACAGACTCAGAGGCGGGTTCGTTCGTATGTTTCGAGGAAGATCCTATCACAAACTAGACGAAAAAGGGAGAGTCAGTATTCCCTCCCGCTTTCGTGACCCTCTTCAGGCCGAAGATCAGGATCAGTTCATGCTCACCAATCTCGATTCGTACCTGCTCGCCTTTCCCATGCCCTTGTGGAAGGAGATCGAAGACAAGCTGAATCGCCAGGCCAGTTTCCTGGATCGCAAAAAACAGCGCTTTATACGCTTCTTTATCGGCGGGGCGGAACCCTGCTCCGTGGACAAGGCCGGCAGAATTCTGATTCCGCCGAGCCTGCGCGATTATGCGGACCTGCCGCCCAAAAGCGACGCCGTCATGGTCGGCATGGGAAACCGTTTCGAAATCTGGAACAAGAACAGATACGAACTGGACACCGAGGATATGGCGAACGGCGACATCGACGACGAAACAAGAATGGAATTGGCGGAGTGCTTTGTGAGCAGTTGATGGAGATCGTTCACGAACCCGTCATGGCGCGGGAAACTTTAGAGGGGCTTCTTGTCGAACAAGGCGCTTTGTTTGTGGACGGAACAGTGGGTGAAGGTGGACACGCCGAACAAATTCTGGAGCACGCGAGCGCTCAGGCGCGCCTCATCGGGTTGGACCGGGATTCTTCGGCGTTGAGCGTGGCCAAACAGCGTCTGCGAAGGTTTGGAGACCGTGTCACACTGGCGCACGATTCATATGCGAATTTGGGGGATGTACTGGAACGGCTCGACGTTCAAGCCGTTTCGGGGATAGTGCTGGATCTGGGTTTTTCATCCTTTCAGATGGATGATCCGCAACGGGGATTGAGTTTCACCAGTCCAGAGCGTTTGGACATGCGTTTCGACGCGACGCAACATACCACAGCCTACGACCTGATCAACGGGTTGACGCGCCGGGAACTGAAGGATGTTTTTCGGGAATTCGGTGAGGAGCGTTTCGCGGGAAAGATAGCCTCCTCCATCGTCGCTTATCGAGCCAGAAAACCGGTGACAACGGCGCTGGAACTGGCGGCCATCGTTAAAAGAACGGTCCCCGCCCGGCAGGGGGTCAAGGGTATTCATCCGGCCACGCGGGTCTTCCAGGCGTTGAGAATCGCCGTGAACCGCGAACTGGAGCATCTCGACCGTTTTTTACAACATTTTCCCGACTGGCTCGAACCGCACGGAAGAGTCGTGATCATCGCCTATCATTCCCTGGAAGATCGGGCGGTGAAAAACGGTTTCCGGCGCTGGGCCGTCGGGTGCCGGTGTCCCAAGGATTTGCCACAGTGCGTGTGCGGAGAGGTTCAGCGGTTACGGGTTCTGACGTCCCGGCCGCTGGCGCCGTCGGAGCAGGAAGTCGCGCGAAACCCCAGGGCCAGAAGCGCCAAGATGCGCGTTGCGGAGCGGATATGAAAGGCGGAATCGCGACCATGGCCCCCCTCCATTTGTTGGGGGCAAAACCCAGAACGGCGGTCAGGAAAAAAGGGCGCGTGGGCAAGACCTTTTTGATTGTGTTTGCGCTGCTCGTTCTTATTTCCGCCTTCTTTCTCAAAACGCTGATTAATCATCGGGCCGTCAACGTCGGACACAACATCAGCGCCATGCGAAGTGAGATATGGGCTTTGGAGGAAGAGCATCAGAAAATGACCGTGGAGCTGTCGCACCTGTCCGAGGTCAGCCGTATTGAAAAGATCGCCCGTTCCCGTCTCGGCTTGCGACCGCCGGAGCCCGACCAGATTATAAAGAAGCAGGAGCGATGATCAAGGCGCGCAAAAAAAATTTCGACCGGCTGCTGCAATGGAGAAAGCGCATCCTGTGCGCGTTGATCGTTTTTTGCTTTGTGGCGATCCTGGTGCGGGTGATCAATCTGCAGATTCTGGACGCCGACAGCCTCGCCGAACTGGCGCGAAACGAGTACTGCGGCACCATCGAGATCCTGCCGCAGCGCGGGGATATCGTCGACCGTCTCGGACGCAAGCTGGCGGCGAGCGTCAAAACGCCCTCCTTGTACGCGCAGCCGCGCAAAATCGAGAACAAGCAAAAGGTGGCCGCTCAACTGGCCCGCGAGCTGGATTTGAACCAGAACTCGGTGTGGAAAAAGCTGGACAGCAAGAAATCTTTCGTTTGGATAGAACGCAAAATAAACCCCACCGAAAAGGAAGCGCTGGAGAAACTCAACATTCAGGGAATAGGATTTCTGCCCGAAACCAAGCGGATTTATCCCCGGCGCTTTCTGGCCTCGCACGTGCTCGGCTTTGTGGGCATGGACGGAAAAGGCCTCGGCGGACTGGAATTGAGCTACGAATCCATGCTCAAGGGCAGAAAGCGGACCGACCATATCGTGCGGGACGCGCGCAAGCGGATCATAGCCCACAACGAGATCGAGCGGGATGACGAGAGCCTCGAAGGCTCGACGCTGGTTCTGACCCTGGATGAATACATCCAGCACGTGGTGGAAGAAGAACTGCGGACGGTACGGACCAAATACCGCGCGAAGTCGGCGTTGGCCATAGTGGTTGAAGTGGGAACCGGCAGAGTGCTGGCCATGGCGGTGGACCCCGGATACAACCCCAATGTTTTTACCGAATATAACCAGAGCGTGCTCAGAAACAGGGCCATAACCGACAGTTTCGAGCCCGGCTCAACCATGAAAGTGTTTACCGCGTCTTTAGTATTGGAGAACAATATAGCCAAGCCTACCGATATCTTCTTCTGCGAGAACGGCAAATATCGCTACGCCGGGCACACGATCCACGACACGCACAAATACGGCTGGTTGACGCTTGAAAAGATAGTGCAGGTTTCGAGCAACATCGGCGCGCTCAAGATGACCAAGCAGCTCAGCTCGATTGATTTCAGCAAGGGGCTGGAAAACTTCGGTTTCGGCGAAAAGACCGGACTGGACCTCCCGGGAGAAACCCGCGGGATCATGCGGGACGGCAAATCGTGGCGTTCCATTGACAAGGCCGTGATCAGTTTCGGGCAGGGCGTGTCCGTTTCACCTCTGCAATTGGTCATGGGGTTGAGCGCTATCGCCAACGGCGGGCTGCTGATGAGGCCCTACCTGGTGGAACGGATACTCGGACCCGACGGAGAGGTAATCTTTAAAAACAAACCGCAGCTCAACCGCCGCGCCATATCCGAGAACACCGCCAAGGAAATGTCCGCCATACTTCAGCTCGTGGTCAGGGAAGGCGGCACCGGCAGCGCGGCGGCCATTGAGGGATACAACGTGGCGGGCAAAACCGGGACCGCCCAGAAGGTCATACCCGGCGGCAGAGGCTATTCCAGGGACAAGTACGTATCGTCGTTCATGGGATTTCTGCCCGCCGAAAATCCCAAGATCGCCACGCTGGTGATGGTGGATGAACCGCACGGGCAGAGCTATGGCGGAGTGGTGGCCGCCCCGGCGTTCAAAAACATATGCGAAAAGATTATCTCGTACATGGGGATTCGGCCCAACGAGGTATTTCTGGCCCAGAAACAGATCGAGCGGGCCATGGCCGACCTGGAGAAGCAGGCCGAAACGCCCGCAAAAACCGAAAGCGACGTGGAGGTCGTACAAGCCGCCGATGAAAACGCCATGCCCAACCTCATCGGCCTCGACCTGCGTTCCGCGCTGTCCATAGTAGACGACCTGAGTATTCCGGTGTCGTTTGAGGGTAGCGGCTTCGTTGTCCGCCAGTACCCCGTTCCAGGCCAGACGGTCAACGGAGTTGAAAAGATAAATTTATGGCTGAATCCGGAAAAAGGATTAGAAAGCTGAGCGAACTTACGCCCAGAAATGAAGTTGAAGCCGTACGGGGCGATCTGGAGATCCCCATTGAGGGAATCGCCTATCATTCCGCCCAGGCCGGACCGGGCTACCTGTTCGTGGCTATAGCCGGCGCCGCTTCCGACGGCCATCGCTACATCGAGAACGCGGTTCAAAACGGCGCCGCCGCAGTGCTGCATGAACGGGAGACCGCGGACTACGGGTCCGTAACCATGATCAGGTCGCCGGACACGCGGCTGGCCATGGCCCGGGCCGCGGCCCGCTTTTACGATCATCCGTCCAGGGCGCTGACCATGGTGGGGGTCACCGGAACCAACGGCAAGACGACCACCACCTACATCCTGGAGTCTATTTTCAAGGAAGCGGGTTACCGGGTCGGCGTCATCGGCACCATCAATTATCGTTACGCGGACAAGACGCTCAAAGCCCCCACCACCACGCCGCAGTCGCTGGATTTGCAGCGTTTGCTGCGGGAAATGGCGGATGCGGGTGTGACCCACGTGGTCATGGAGGTTTCCTCGCACGCGCTGGAGCAAAAGCGGGTTGACGAGATCGACTTTGACGCGGTGGTGTTTACCAACCTTTCCCAGGATCACCTGGACTACCACTTGGACATGGAATCCTATTTCCAGGCCAAGGCGGGGCTCTTCGACCCGGCCCGTTTCAGCGGGTCCGGAGCGCGGATCAGTCTGGTGAATTTCGACGATTCCTACGGTCATCGAGTGGCCCGTGAGTGCGGTACGCGCTGCGTCTCCTTTGGTTTGGCCGAGGGCTCGGAAGTTACGGCGTCCTCTATTCGAACCAGCGTCTCGGGACTCGATTTTACCATCCGCGCGGGCGCGCTGGAGTTGCGCGCCGTTTCCCGTCTGGTGGGACGCGTCAACGCCTATAACATTCTCGCCGCGGCGGGCGTGGCGCTTGAACTCGGCATAGAGCCCGCCGTGGTGGAACGGGGAATCGCGGCGCTGGAAGGGGCGCCGGGAAGGCTCTTCGCGATTTCGGGTCCGGACGGGGTGACGGCTTACGTGGACTACGCCCACACTCCTGACGCCCTGCGCAAGGCCCTCGAATCCATTCGAGAGCTGTCGCGGGGACGCGTGATTACCGTTTTTGGCTGCGGGGGAAACAGGGACCGGGGAAAACGGCCTCTCATGGGCCGGGTTGTGGGCGAATTGAGCGATGTGGCCATCGTTACATCCGACAATCCGCGCAGTGAAGATCCCGAAGACATCATCCGGCAGATAGAGCCGGGACTTATTGAGGCGGGGATGCTTAAAAGCGATCCGGATTCGCCGTCGGCTTCCGGACTCTATGTGGTCGAATCCGAACGATCCAAGGCCATTACCCTCGCCGCTCGGCTGGCTCGGCCGCAGGATGTAATTCTCATCGCGGGGAAAGGGCATGAGGACTACCAGATCGTGGGGAATACCGTCAGGGATTTTGACGATACGCTGGAAATAAAAAAAGCTTTTAAGGCCCTCTCATGAGGGCGCCCAAGGATCGGGGAGGGGCGTCGGTTGGAGCCGGTGTGATGCGCCGGCGCGGACGCAAAAACGAACGGACACTGCATCATCTAAACTACCCCAAGGACGTTGCAGCAAGTCTGTTAACCACTAAGAAGCGCCCCATTTTCCCCTGCTGTCCGTCATACCGACGCCCCTCCCGGATCCTTGGTTACGGTAAGGAGAACATGCGGCTTACGACTAACGACATTCAGCGCGCCTGCGACGGACGCCTGCTGCGGGGCCCGAGCGAACGAGTATGGAGCGGGGTATCGACCGACTCACGCTCCGTACGTCCCGGCGATCTCTTTTTCGCGTTGGCCGGACCGCGTTTTGATGGACACGATTTCATCGAAACGGCGGTCAACGCCGGGGCCGGCGGAGTGGTGGCCGAGCCTGGCGGCCTGAATGAAAGCCGCATCGCCGCGCTTTCCCCGGACACGACGGTCCTGACCGTCCAGGACACCTTGCGGGCCCTGGGCGATGTCGCGGCCGCGTGGCGGGCCAAAGTCCATCCCCTGGTCATTGGCGTAACCGGAAGCGGCGGCAAAACCACGACCAAGGAAATGATCTACGAAATTGTTTCACAGCGTTACAAGAGTCAGAGGACCGGCGGCAACTTCAACAATCTCATCGGATTGCCGCTGACCCTGCTCGATCTGGATCCCCGGAGCGAGGTAGTGGCGCTAGAAATGGGTATGAACGCTCCCGGCGAAATCGGCAGACTGTGCGAAATCGCCCAGCCCAACGTGGGACTGATCACCAACGTGCGGCCCGCGCATGTGGGCATGCTCGGCGGCATTGAAAATATCGCCAAGGCCAAGGGAGAGATGATCGAATACCTGACGCGCGGCGGAACCTTTGTCAGAAACCTCGACGATCAGTGGATCGAACGGATCAGCGCGTCGCATCGGGGACGCGTGGTGACGTTCAGCGGCGCCCGGCCCGCCGATGTCCGCCTCCTCAACTGGAATCAGGAACCGGGACACGGCAGCTCCGCGCGGGTCGAAATCAGAGGCCAGGAAGCGGATATGCGGCTGAAGTGTTATGGAGAGCACAACATCATGAACGTCCTGGCCGCCGCCGCGGTGGGCGTGGCCTTGATGATAGACACTGAAACCATTGTCGCGGGCGCGGAAAATTTTATTCCGGTTGACAAGCGCATGAAGCTGTACCGGCTCTCCAGCGGCGTCAACATCATGGATGACAGCTACAACGCCAATCCGGACGCCATGGAACTGTCCTTAAAAACCGTGGCGGATCTTTGCAAAACCGCAGGGGGCCGTTTGATAGCCGTTCTGGGCGATATGGGCGAACTGGGAAACCACTCGGAAGCGGCCCATCGAAGGATCGGCAATAATCTGGCCGACGTTCAGGCCGCCGAAACATACTACCTGGGCGCCATGTTTCCCCAGGTGCTGAAAGGGGCCGAAGAACGCGGAATGGACAAGAAGCTGCTGCGTTCCTTTGACGATCATGACTCGCTGATCGCGGCGCTCAGAAAAGAAATCCGCAAAAACGACTGGATTCTCGTAAAGGCTTCCCGGGCCATGAACCTTGAACGGATCGTAATCACTCTGCGGGAAGAAGAGGCGTAGACTTGCTGTATCTTCTTTTATATCCGCTGCATCAATACCACGCGGTGTTCAATGTGTTCCGGTACATTACCTTCCGGACCATCTACGCCACTTTGACCGCGCTGCTGATCTCGTTTCTGCTCGCTCCCTGGATCATCCGCAAGCTGTCCGAAATGCACATAGGTCAGCATATCCGGGAAGACGGTCCCAAACAGCACTTTTCCAAAGCCGGAACCCCCACCATGGGCGGCGTCCTTATCCTGTTCGCGGTCACCATATCCACCCTGTTGTGGGCCAACCTCGCCAACTCCTTTGTGTGGACGGTTCTGCTGCTCACGCTGGGCATGGGAATGGTGGGTTTCACCGACGACTACAGGAAATTAAAGAAGAAAAACAGCGCGGGCTTGTCGGGAAAGAAAAAGCTGCTGTTCCAGACGCTCATCGCGCTGGCGGCGTCTTTTTTTCTCATGTATGTCGCCGGGCTGGACACCAAACTCACCATCCCGTTTTTCAAGAAGGTTTACCCGAACCTGGGCATTTTTTACGCGCTTTTAGCAACCTTCATCATCGTGGGCGCGTCCAACGCGGTGAACCTCACCGACGGCCTCGACGGTCTGGCCATCGGGCCGGGAGTCATCGCTTTCGGCGCCTATCTGCTGTTTTCCTATCTCGCCGGTAACGTCAAGACCGCCGAGTATCTGCAGATCAACTACGTGCCCGGGGCCGGTGAAGTGGCGGTTTTCTGCGGGGCCATGGTGGGCGCGGGGATGGGCTTTCTCTGGTACAACACCTACCCCGCCCAGATGTTCATGGGCGATGTCGGTTCGCTTTCCGTGGGGGGAGCGTTGGGGTGTGTGGCCGTGATCACCAAGCAGGAAATCATCCTGGTGATCGTCGGCGGAATTTTCGTGATCGAGGCGCTTTCGGTCATCTTTCAGGTGGGATTCTTCAAGATGACCAAGGGCAAGAGAATTTTCAAGATGGCGCCCATTCACCATCATTTTGAACTCAAGGGATGGGCGGAGCCGAAAATCATTGTGCGATTCTGGATAATCGCCATCATACTGGGGCTCATTTCCCTGAGCACCCTGAAGTTGAGGTAGTCAGGCGCTTTGGATCTTAACGGGCGAAATATAACGGTAGTCGGATTGGGCGTATCCGGCCTCGCGGCCGCTCGCTTTCTGAGCAGGCGCGGCGCGAGAATCACTATTTCCGACAGCCGGAGCGAGGCTGAGCTGAAGACCGCCCTGGCCGCCATTTCCGGCCTCCAACCGGCGCTCGATCTGGGCGGCCACTCGGATAAAGCGTTTGCGAACGCCGACCTGATCGTCGTCAGCCCCGGCGTGCCTCTGAAAACTCCGGCGCTGGCTCGAGCCAAAGCCAGGGGTGTCCCCATCATCGGCGAGTTGGAGCTAGCCGCGCGTTTTCTCAGAACGCCGCTGGCAGCCGTTACCGGAACCAACGGGAAATCCACCACGGTCAGCCTGCTCGGACATCTGGCTCGCGAGGCGGGAATAAACGTGTTCGTGGGGGGCAACCTGGGCACGCCGCTGGTTGAGTACGTGGACGGGCCGCAGGACGCCGACCTGGCGGTGGCCGAGGTGAGCAGCTTTCAGTTGGAGGCGATCGAAGAGTTTCACGCCCGCTGGGCGATTATGCTGAACGTCACGCCGGACCACCTCGACCGTTACGACGGAATCGATGACTACATCCGGGCCAAGGCGCGGGTTTTTGATAATCAGACCGCGGAGGATCTGGCCGTGCTCAACTTCGACGATCCTCTGACGCGCGGAATGGGAAAAAATCTGGCCGGCAGGGTCGAGTTTTTCAGCCGTGAAACAGACTCCGGCTGCGCGGCGTGGGCGCGGGAAGGCTTCATAACTCTGGCCGGGGGCGGCCGTGAACTCATGGAGTTCCCCACCGCCGACCTGCGACTCAAAGGCGCTCACAATTTGGAGAATATCATGGCCGCCGCGCTGGTGGCGCGGGACGTGGGAATCGGCGCGGAATCCCTGGCCGCGGGACTGCGAACCTTCCACCCGCTGGCCCACCGGATGGAATTTGTCGCCAACGTCAACGGAGTCGACTTCTATGACGACTCCAAGGGCACCAACGTCGGCGCGGTCATAAAAGCCCTGGAGGGAATGGACCGGCCGGTGGTGCTGATACTGGGCGGCCGGGACAAGGACAGCGATTTTACCCTTCTACGAAAAGCCGTGCAGGACAAGGCCCGCGGCGTGGCGCTGGTCGGCGAAGCCGGTCCCGCCATCGGACTGGCTCTCGGAAACGTGGTGCCCCATCAGGTGGCCAACTCGTTTCAGGAAGCCGTGCAACTGGCCTACTCCATGGCCAGACCCGGCGACGCGGTGCTGCTGAGCCCGGCCTGCGCCAGTTTCGACATGTTCGAGAATTACGCGCGCCGTGGGGAGGTTTTTCAGGACCTGGTGAAAAGGATGGAAGCCCATGACTGAAAAACAAAAATATATCTATCCGTACGACCGGTCGCTCATGTTTGTGGTCATGTCGCTGTTGAGCTTCGGCCTGGTCATGGTGTTCAGCGCAAGCTCGGAAATCGCGCAGCAGGATTTCCAGGACAGCTTTTTCTTCTTCCGGCGGCAGATCTTCGCGGCCCTCATCGGCGTGGCGCTCCTTCTGGCGGCCAAGCATATCCCCTACCAGCGCTACGCCAAGCTGGCGTATCCGCTCCTGTGCGTGGCGCTGGTGTGCCTGCTTCTGCTCTTCATCCCCGGCGTAGGCAAAAAAGTGGGAGGCGCCACCCGCTGGCTGCGCCTGGCTGGCATGTCTTTTCAGCCTTCCGAACTGGCCAAGCTGGCGATGGTGATCTTTCTCGCCTACTCCCTGGACAAGAAGGGCGAGATGGTCCGTTCCTTTTCCAAGGGGTATGTGCCGCATCTGGTTGTCTGCGCGGTGTTTATAGCGCTCATTCTTCCCCAGCCCGATCTGGGCATGGCGGTCATTCTGGGCGCCATCACCGGAGCGATGCTGTTCGTGGGGGGAGCCAACTTCCTGCATCTGGCGCTTACCGGTCTGGCGGCCCTGCCCTTGTTGATTTACGCCGTCATGATGGAGCGTTTCCGGGTCGATCGCTGGCTGGTGTTCCTGGACCCCTGGCAGGACCCGCTCAACCGGGGATTTCAGATCATCCATTCCTTCTTCGCTTTCGGGTCCGGCGGGCTCTTTGGCGCGGGATTCGGCAACGGGAAACAAAAGCTGTTTTATCTTCCCGAACCGCACACGGATTTTATCTTTTCCGTGCTGGGTGAGGAAATCGGATTTATCGGCGTCTGCGTGGTGCTCATGCTGTACATTTTCCTGTTGATTAAAATTCTCCATATCGCGCAGGACGCGCCGGACCGGTTCGGATATTTCCTGGCTATGGGAATCGGCCTGATGGTCGGTTTTCCGCTGCTCATCCACCTTGGCGTGGTGCTGGGATTGACCCCCACCAAGGGGATGACGCTGCCGCTCATGAGTTACGGGGGCTCGTCGCTCATTCTGAATCTGCTGGCGATGGGCATTTTGTTGAACATCCACGGGCAAAGCAAAAAGGCGCCGAAGAAATGACGGTCATCTTCGCAGGAGGCGGCACAGGAGGCCATCTTTTTCCTGGCTTGGCGGTAGCCCGCCTGCTGCGCGCCAACAAGCCCGAAATCGGTATCCTGTTTGTCGGAACCCCACGCGGCATGGAGAAGAAGATCCTGAAGGACGAATTTGACTTTATCGCCATCGACGCCGTGGGGATGGCGGGGGGCGGTCCATGGAGGAAAGTCGCCGGCTTGTATCCGCTTGGTAAGTCCATCTTCCAGGCGAGGGGGATTGTGAATCGTGTCAAGCCGCGACTGGTTTTCGGTCTGGGGGGATACTCGGCGGGACCGGTGGGAATCGCCGCCCGACTGGGCGGGATTCCCCTGGTCCTGCACGAGCAAAACATGATTCCGGGAATGACCAACAAGCTTTTAGCCAGATGGGCGCGGAAAATATATGTTTCCTTCCCCGGATCGGCGGATTTTTTCCCGTCCGAAAAGACCGAAATCGTGGGAAACCCCATCAGACCCGAACTGCTGGCCGCTTCTCCGGGCCAGCGCAACGGACGGTTCAGCATCCTGGTTCTGGGCGGAAGCCAGGGGTCGCGCTTCATCAACCAAACGGTGGTGAGGGCGCTGGAGCTGATGCCGGACAGCCGGAACGCGCTTTCGATTGTGCATCAGACCGGCGAAACGAATTTTGAAGAAACCGAACGGGACTACCAAAGGCTGGGTATGAAAGCCGCGGTCAAACCGTTTATCGAGGACATGGGGACCGTGTACGCAAACGCCGATCTGATCATAGCGCGGGCCGGCGCCACGACGATCGCGGAAATAACCGCGCTCAAAAAGACGGCCATTTTCATCCCCTACCCTTTCGCGGCTCACAACCATCAGGAAAAAAACGCGCGTTTTGTGGAATCGGAAGGCGCGTGCAAAGTGTTGTTGGAGGCGGAAACGACTCCCGAACTGCTGGCGGCCACCGTGCGGGACATAATCGACCATCCCGAAGAGCTGGCGCTGATGCGCAAGCGCTCGGCCTCCTTGGGCGCCATCGACGCCGCGGAGCGTATTTACGCGTCGATGCAGGAATATTTGCATGATCTACGGTAAGTTTTCAAAAATTCATTTTGTCGGAATCGGCGGCATCGGCATGAGCGGCATCGCCGAAGTCATGCTGACCATGGGCTATGAGGTCACCGGTTCCGACCTGCGCGAAAATCGCGCCACCCAACGGCTGGAAGAACTGGGCGCCCGGATCAGGTTCGGTCATAGCGAAGACAATCTGCAAAACCCGGACGTGGTGGTCATCTCCTCGGCCGTTTCCGAAGAAAACGTTGAAGTGAACGCGGCGCGGGAGCAGAAAATACCGGTGATCAAGCGAGCCGAGATGCTGGCCGAACTCATGCGCATCAAGTACGGCGTGGCCGTGGCGGGGGCTCACGGAAAAACGACCACCACATCCATGATCGCCACCATTCTCACCAAAAGCAATCTGGACCCCACCATCGTGATCGGGGGAAGATTGGAAATCCTCGGCAGCAACGCCCGGTTGGGGGAAGGCGACGTGATGGTGGCCGAAGCCGACGAAAGCGACGGTTCGTTCCTGCGATTGAATCCGGCCGTGGCCGTGGTGACCAACATCGATTCCGAACATCTGGACCACTACCAGGATGTGGAACAGATCGAGAAAGCGTTTGTCCAGTTCATCAATAACGTGCCGTTTTACGGGCTGGCGGTGGTTTGTCTGGACGATCCGCATATCCAGCAATTGATACCCCACTTCGAGAAGCGGTTTTTCACTTACGGTCTCTCGGCTCAGGCGGACCTCCAGGCGCGAGAATTGCGGCTGGACGGCTATGAGTCGATTTTTCGCGTGTTTCTGCGGGACCGGGAACTGGGCGAAGTCAAACTCCGCATGCCGGGGACGCACAATATCCTGAACTCCCTGGCGGCGATTTCCGTGGGGCTGGAACTGGATTTGCCCTTTGACGAAATGGCGGAGGCCCTGTTCGACCTCAGCCAGATTCAGCGCCGGTTCGAAGTGATCGGGACGGCCGGGGGCGTTCTGGTGGTTGACGATTACGCCCACCATCCCACGGAATTGAAGGCCACGCTCGAGGCGGCGAAACAGGCGTGGCCCGAAAGCAGACGTGTGGCGGTCTTCCAACCCCACCGATTCAGCCGCACCAAATTTCTCTACGATCAGTTTGTAACCGCCTTTTACCAGGTCGACACGCTGATCGTGAACGACATTTATCCCGCGGGAGAAAAGCCGATCGAAGGCGTAACAGCCAAATGGTTGAGCGAGGGAATCAAGGAACACGGCCATAAGGAAGTCATGTACATTCCGGACCGGGAAGAAACCATGGCCTATTTACTGGAGCAGCTTCATGAAAACGACGTCCTGATAACCCTGGGCGCCGGCGATGTCTGGAAAATCGGCCGGGAATTCATGAAGCGGAAGGGCGCGGATGGAAACGTCGCTTAAGCAACGGCTATCCGAAATCGCCAAAGGAAGAGTGATCTTCGATCCTCTTCTCCGCGACTATACGACCATGCGGGTGGGCGGACCCGCATGGGCCTTCGCGGAGCCGGATTCGATCGAGGATCTGAAGGCGATTTTGAGGTTCCTGCGCACACACGGCGTGTCCTACACGGTCATCGGAAAGGGTTCCAATCTGCTGGCGGCCGATAACGGATATCGCGGGGTTTTAATTTGTTTGGAGAGGGGGTTCTCCTATCTCGACTTCCACGCCGAAGGGGATCGGGTGGAAGTCAAAGCCGGCGCCGGGACCGGACTGCCGTTCACGCTGCGCCGATGCGGCGACCTGGGATACGCGGGTCTTGAATTCCTGACCGGCGTGCCGGGCACCGTGGGCGGCGCGATTCGCATGAACGCCGGGGCCTTCGGCGGCCAGACGCAGGACGTGGCGGACTCGATCAGAGCGATAACCGGACAGGGAGAAGAAAAGGTCCTGAAAAGGAGCGAACTGCGCTTCTCCTACCGCCGCCTGAGTCTGGATCAGGACACCATCATTGTGGAGGCCACCTTGGGGCTCACCGTATCCACACCCGAGGCGGTCAGGGAAAAAATGAATGAATACGCCCGGAAAAGAAAAGGAAATCCAAAAGGAAAAGGAGTAGCCGGCTCCATATTCAGGAATCCTCCGGGCGAGAGCGCGGGAAGATTGATCGAAATGGCGGGGCTCAAGGGATCGACATCGGGAGCGGCGGAAATCTCCCGGGAGCACGCCAATTGGATAGTCAACCAGGGACAGGCGACGGCAGGCGATGTCCGTAAACTCATGAATCTGGCCCAGGAAGCGGTGCGGGAGAAATTCGGCGTTTGGCTGGAGCCTGAAGTGATCATGATTGGATTTGAAAACAACGGCAAACATGGCTCGTAAAAAGAATCGATACAATAAAGCAAGGAGACTATCGCATCTTTTCGGAGCGATGAGGCGAAACGTGGCCGGCGCTCTGAAGCTTATGGCTTGTCTGGCTTGTGTCGGCGGAGTGAGCGCCGTTCTGGTACTGGGATATTACGCGGTCATCCAGGCGCCCTACTTCCAGGTGAAAGGCGTGGAAATATCCGGTTCAAACCGGGTGCAGCGCGCGGAACTGCTCAAGCGCATGGAGATCAACCCCGGCGTCAATCTCTTGGAGCTTAACCTGCGCAAGATCATAACCAGCGTGGAAAGCATGCCCTGGATTGAACGGGCCAGTGTGCGCAGACGGTTTCCCGACCATCTGGTGGTCCGCATCTGGGAATACGAGCCTCGCGCGTTGATTCAACTGGAAGGTTTCTACTACCTGGACAAACAGGGGACGGCTTTCAAACGCGTGGAACAGGGTGAAAATCTCGACTATCCGGTCGTAACCGGTATCCCCAAGGAGATGTTTTACTCCAACAGCGCTCCGGCCAGGGAAATACTCGGTCGCGTGACCAAGGTAATGACGCTGCTTGAATCCGAGAAGACCCCGCTGACCATGGACCAGATATCGGAAATTTCCGTGACTCAGGATAAAGGCATAACACTGGTGGTGAAACCGGGACTCAAGATTAATCTGGGGACAGCGCGCTTTGAGGAAAAATTCAAACGTTTGGAAGTGGTGCGTCAGGATCTCACAGATCGGGGGCGGTGGAGCCGGGTCAAGAGTATCGATCTGGATTTGGGAAATCGCGCATTGGTCAGTTGACGAATTTTAAACACTCAAGGGCAAAACCTATGAAATCGGAACTTATCGTCGGCCTCGACATCGGAACCACCAAGATATGCTGCGTTGTGGGTGAACTTGACCAAAAAGGGCTGCGGATTGTCGGAATCGGCACCCATCCTTCCATCGGCCTGCGCAAGGGAGTCGTGGTCAACATCGAAAGCACGGTCGAATCCATTCAGAAAGCGGTGGAAGAAGCGGAACTCATGGCCGGATGCGAAATCACCCAGGTGTACGCGGGCATCGCCGGCGGCCACATCAAGGGATTCAACAGCAATGGCGTCATCGCCATCAAGAACAAGGAAGTCACCCAGCGCGATGTGGACCGGGTTATCGACGCCGCCAAGGCGGTCGCCATTCCTCCAGACCGCGAGGTGATTCATATTCTGCCTCAGGAGTTCATCGTCGACGATCAGGACGGCATCCGCGATCCTCTGGGAATGTCGGGTGTGCGGCTGGAAGCGAGGGTGCACATTGTCACCGGCGCGGTCACGTCCGCCCAGAATATCATCAAATGCGCCAACCGGGCGGGCCTCGATGTGTGCGACATCGTTCTGGAATCGCTGGCTTCCGCCGAAAGCGTTCTGACGCCCGAAGAACGCAACCTGGGCGTGGCGCTCATCGATTTCGGCGGCGGGACCACCGACCTGGCCATATTCGGGGAAGGCTGCATCAAACACACCGCCGTGCTCGCCCTGGGCGGGACCAACCTTACCAACGATATCTCCATCGGGCTCAGGACGCCGCTCAGCGACGCCGAAAACATAAAGCGCAAATACGGCTGCTGCCTGACGTCATTGGTCGACAAGGACGAATCGATCGAAGTGCCCAGCGTCGGCGGCAGATCGTCCCGGCGGCTCGCGCGCCAGATACTGGCGGAGATCATGGAGCCGCGGGTAGAGGAAATTTTCACCATGATCAACCGGGAAATCAACCGGTCCGGCTTCAGCGAATACTGCGCCTCCGGTGTGGTCATCACCGGCGGTTCGGCGCTGTCGGAAGGAATGCCGGAGCTTGGCGAGCAGGTGTTCAACATGCCTGTTCGTATCGGCTCGCCGCAGGGCTTCGGCGGGCTCACCGACATCGTAAACAGCCCCATGTACGCCACCGGAGTGGGCCTGGTTGTCTACGGGAGCAGGGCCGCGCCGGAAAAGAAATTCCGTATCCGGGACCAGAACATATTCAACCGTGTAATCGCCAGAATGAAACGATGGTTTAAGGACATTGTTTAAACAGAGGGAGGGAGTTATGAAGTTTGAATTGATGGAACATGATGAGTCGGCAAAGATCAAGGTAATCGGCATAGGCGGGGGCGGCGGTAACGCTGTCAACAACATGATCGCCTCCGGCCTGCAGGGTGTCAGCTTCATCGCCGCCAACACCGACATGCAGGCCCTCGCCAATTCGCAGGCCAATGTGAAAATCCAGCTCGGCGCGTCGCTCACCAAGGGGTTGGGCGCGGGAGCGGAGCCTGATGTGGGTAAAAACGCCGCGCTTGAAGACAGCCACCAGATCAGGGAAGCGCTCAAGGATTCGGACATGATCTTCATCACCGCCGGAATGGGCGGCGGAACGGGAACCGGAGCCAGTCCGGTTGTCGCCGAAATAGCCAAGGACCTCGGAGCGCTCACCGTGGCGGTGGTCACCAAACCTTTTTCCTTTGAAGCCAAAAAACGGGCGGCGCGCGCCAGTGAGGGAATCGACCGGCTGAAAGAAGCCGTGGACACGCTGATCACCATCCCCAATGACCGTCTTATCGCTCTGGCCCCGCAAGGCGCCACGCTGCTATCCATGTTTAAAAAAGCGGATGAAGTATTGTACTACGCGGTAAAGGGCATCTCCGATCTGATCACCGTTCCCGGCTTTATTAACGCCGACTTCGCGGATGTGCGCACCATAATGAGCGAAGTGGGCATCGCGCTCATGGGCACCGGCGTGGCCAGCGGCGAGGACCGGGCCCGAATCGCCGCCGAGATGGCGATCTCCAGTCCCCTGCTGGACGATGTTTCCATCGAAGGCGCCAGGGGAATCCTCATCAACATCACCGCCACAGCGGACCTGACTCTGGAAGAAGTGCAGATCGCCAATTCGCTCATTCACGAAAACGCTCACGAAGACGCCAATATCATCTTCGGCACGGCTTTCGACGAAAGCGTCGGCGATGAAATCAGAATTACCGTTCTCGCCACCGGAATCGAAGACAGGAATACCGTCAAGCAGCGCAATCTGAGGCCCGTATCGCTGGAAAATCTTACCAAACACGATATGAGAGAACTGGAAACCCCCGCGGTGGTGCGTAAAACCAAAAAGCCGCTGAAGACAGTGAATGGATATGTATCGCATCATCTCGACTCGAGCGATGATTTCCTTTTTGACGAAGCGGCCGACGGGGCGTTTGACAAACCAACGTTTCTAAGGAAACAGGCCGACTGAAGCGCGGCATGACATGGAAAATCAAAGCCGGGAATCAGAAGCGGCTGTCGCTTGAGCGCGGCGCCGTCCGCAAGGACCACGGCGGAAAAATCCGGGTAGCGCTGACCTATCCCAACACCTACCATGTGGGGATGTCGAACCTGGGTTTTCTCACGATGTACCGGATGCTCAACCAGCGCCACGATATAGTCGCGGAAAGGGTCTTTCTTCCCGACCCCGAGGAACTCGAACTCTATCGGACCAGTGGCGCCGAACTCATGACTTTGGAGTCGCAGCGCCCTGTTTCGGCTTTTGATATTGTCGCGTTTTCAGTACCGTTTGAAAACGATTTTAGTAACATTTTAACCATATTGGATCTCGCCCGAATTCCCTCCCCTAGCTCGGCGCGAAGTCCAAGCCACCCCCTCGTACTGGCCGGGGGGGTGGCAACTTTCCTTAACCCGGAGCCCATCGCGGCCTTTATCGATCTGTTCCTTCTTGGCGAAGCCGAGGCGTTGATCGACGACATGGTCGACTTTTTGCGGGAGTGGCGGCGGGCCCCGGAACAAAGGGCCGACCTGCTGCGGGAAAACTCTCAACGGCCCGGCTTCTATGTCCCCGCCCTTTATCAGGTGGCCTACGACGAGAAAGGGCTCATCCGCGAATTTCTCGCCTCGCCGGGCGCTCCCGACAAGGTTGTGCGGGCGCGGGCGGCGCGCCTGGACCAGGAACTGCCCGCCAGTTCGATTCTTACTCCCGACACCGAATTTGGCGACATGGCGCTGCTGGAAATCGGACGCGCCTGCGGCCGGGGCTGCCGATTCTGCGCCGCGGGCTACATTTACCGCCCTCCCCGCCCGGTCGATCTTTCCCTGGCTGTCAAGCATATCGATGATCTTTTGAAACGATCATCCCGGTTCGGCCTCGTAAGCCCCGGTATAGTCGACCTGCCGTACCTTCCTGACCTGCTTGAATATATAAAACAAAAAGGGGGGTCGGCCTCGCTTTCCTCGGTCAGAGCGGACAGCCTCCGAAGCGATCTCTTGACAACGCTTAAGGAAATGGGGCAGAAAAGCCTGGCTATCGCCCCGGAAGCGGGCTCCGAAAGACTGAGGAGAGTTCTGAACAAGGATTTGTCGGACGACGATATTTTCGACGCCGCCCTACGCATGCTCAATGCGGGAATCAAAACAATAAAGCTCTACTTCATGGTGGGTCTGCCCACGGAAGAAATGGACGATGTGCTGGCCATGGTAACGCTGGTCAAAAAGATACGTCATCACCTGTTAAAAGAACGGCCCGCCAAAGGGAAATTCACGGGTCTTCATGTGAGCGCGGCGCCTTTTGTTCCCAAGGCGAGCACTCCCTTTCAGTGGGAACCCATGGACACCGTGCCCAACCTGAAGAAGAAAATTTCACTGCTCAGCAAAGGAATCGGCGCGCTGAAGGGCGCGAGGCTTACCCACGAACCGCCCAAATGGTCGTATATTCAAGCGCTGATGGCCAGAGGAGACCGGCGGGTGGCGGCCATCCTCCTCGAGTACGCGACCACCGGCGACTGGCGCAAGGCGTTTACGCGCGCCAGCGTGAACCCCGACTTTTTTGTCCATCGCGCCCGCGAAAAGGAAGAAATCCTTCCCTGGGACTTTATCGATCATGGCATACGGAAATCGTTTCTCTGGAGCGAGTATAGCCGCGCTTTGCAGGGGAAATTGAGCCCGAGGTGCGAACCGGGCGACTGTCGGCGCTGCGGAGTATGCTAATCGCCATGGAAGGCCTCCCCAAGCTGAAAAAATTAATATAAAATGTAAGATACGTCTTTCCTTGACGTCAATTAATAAGTATATGAGCGCGAGACATACTTATGCGCTTCTTGCCGCGCGTTCTGCGGGCGGGAGCCCGCCCGGGAACACGGAAGTTTATGTATGAACCATGACGCGCCTTTATAAAGACGATGAGTACCATATCCTGCATCATTGTTAATTATAATCAGCCCGATCACCTGCAGGAATGTCTGCGTGCGCTTGAGCCCGCGTTCGGGAACGCGCTGACGGAAACGGTGGTTGTGGACAACGCCTCGCATGACCCTGACCGCGCGCGGGAAATCTGCGCCGCCTACGGCGGACAGGTACAGTTTATCGGCAACCAGGTCAACATGGGGCTGGCGGGGGCGGCCAACCTCGCGCTCAGTCGCACAACCGGCGATTACGCGTTCAACCTCAATCCCGATGTCAGGGCGAGCCGGGAAGCCGCGCTGGAGCTTGCCCGATTGCTCGACCGGAACCCGCGCGCCGGCGTCGCCTTTCCCCGGCTCTTAAACCCCGACGGTTCCTTGCAGCGTTCATGCAGGACTCATTACGATTTCATCACGGTGCTCTTGCGGCGGATTCCTTTGGGAAAATGGTATAATGGTCCCCGTATACGGAAACATCTCATGGCCGATTGGGATCATAACGCGCTCCGGGAGATTGATTGGGCGCTCGGCGCGGCGTTTATGGCGCGGCGTTCGGCGCTCCCCCAGGGACGGCTGTTCGATGACCGTTACTTCCTCTATATGGAAGATGTCGATCTCTGCCTGACCCTGCGGCAAAACGGCTGGGGGATTTATTACGTGCCCACCGCGGTGATGATTCACCACCACCTGAGGGCCAGCCGAAAGAAAACGATTAGCAGAGCCAATTGGGAACACCTGAAAAGCTATTTAAACTTTTTAATGAAACATGGCGGGCGGGTCGGCCAGTCGAAATTCCGCGCCGCCCGTTTACCGCGCTGATTGGAGTAGACCGCTGTGTTGAGAGAGCGGGCCGGATTAATCGAGAATACCCTGTTTTTTTGCGATCTGCTCATTACGATCGCGTCGTTTTTGATGGCGTACTATATCCGCGACGCGCTCACCAGTTCCTTTTTTGAGGTCCTGTGGCCGTTTTCGCACTACCTGAATCTACTGCTGGCGGTCCTGCCCATCTGGGCCGTCCTGTTCCGCTTTTCGAATCTTTACCGTTCCTACCGCACCTCGACCATTTTTCGCGAATGCGTCAAACTGATCCGCATTATCGCCAGTTGCGGCGTAATACTGGGCTTTATCATCTTCCTGCTCAAAGACTATCTGGTCATCAGCCGTCTTTTCTTCGCCATCTTCCTTACGCTGGACATCATACTTCTCATCTCCGTGCGGGTGGCGCTGCGCATTGCGGCCCGATACGCCCGGAAAAAGGGATTCAACAGCCGCAACATGATTATCGTGGGCTGCGACCGGCGCGCGCGTGAATTCGCCCGCATGGTAAAGAGTTCCGGCGGATGGGGATACAAGGTGCTGGGTTTTGTCTCCGTCGACGACAACGGCGGTACGCTGCCGGAGAAAGAGCTTGGCGGGCCTATCCTGGGGAACATAGACAATCTCAAGGATGTTGTGCTCAACAATGTGGTCGATGAAGTCGTATTTCTGGTGTCGCGAAGAAAGCTCGACGAGATGGAAGACCTTTTCCTATTCCTCGAGGATATCGGCGTTAACGCGAAAGTGGCGCTCAACTTTTTTCCCAACGTTATCGCCCGCACCTATATTTCCAGTCTCAAGGGAATACCGCTGCTCAGTTTTTCCACCCTGCCCAGGGACGGCGCCGCGCTCGTAATCAAAACGGCCATGGACAAGGTATTGTCCGTCCTGCTGATCATCCTGTCATCGCCTCTCATGCTCACCGCGGCCGCGCTCATATGGCTGTCTTCTCCCGGTCCCATCCTGATGAAACAGGTTCGGTGCGGGCTGAACGGACGAAAGTTTGTGCTGTATAAATTCCGTTCGATGATTCCCGACGCGGAAATTCACCGAAAAAGTCTCGACGCGTTAAACGAAATGGACGGGCCTGTGTTCAAAATCAAAAACGATCCGCGTGTAACGCCGGTCGGGCGCTGGTTACGAAAAGCCAGCATTGATGAAATCCCGCAGTTGTTTAATGTTTTAAAAGGTGATATGTCACTGGTAGGGCCTCGTCCTGCGCTGCCCGAAGAGGTGGATAAGTACGAACGTTGGCAGAGACGGCGTTTATCCATGAAACCCGGCATGACGTGCCTCTGGCAGATCAACGGAAGGAACAAAGTGGATTTCGAACACTGGATGCGCATGGACCTGGACTACATTGACAATTGGAGGCTGGAGTTGGATATCAAGATACTATTGAAAACAATTCCAGTGGTGCTTTCCTGTAATGGGATGTAATGTGTTTTCCATTTCGCTATGCAAGAAATAGCTTCAACACCCTTTCCTACAAAGAGCTATCCAGAAGATCCGGTAATTATTGAAGGCCTGAATTCCCGTTTCATGCGGCACAACCTGGTAGTGCCTGTTGAAAAACGGGAAAACGCGCTGACTTTGGCTATGTCCCGGCCCGAAGACGCCGAGACGCTCGAAGCGGTGCGAATGGCCACCGGCCTGGAAGTAAAGCCTGTGCTCGGCCGTGAGGACGACATCCTGGACGCCATCGAACGCCTTTACGGCGACGGCGCGTCCAGCATGGAGCGCATCGTCAGCGAGATTCAGGGCGAAGAGGTGGTTGAGGGCGATATCGCCGAGCAGAGCGTGGAAGTTCTGCGCGACATGGCCAGCGAAGCGCCGGTTATCAGGCTGGTAAACCTCATCATCTCCAAGGGTATCGAGATACGAGCCAGCGATATTCATCTCGAGCCTTTTGAAGACCGTTTCCGTATCCGGTACCGCATCGACGGCGTTCTGCATGAACAGGAAGCGCCGCCGCGCCGGTTGCAATCCGCGGTTATCTCCCGCGTGAAAATCATGGCCAAGTTGGATATCGCGGAGCGCCGTCTGCCGCAGGACGGCAGAATCAAACTTATGGTCGGGGGCAAGGAAGTCGATTTCCGTATTTCCACCATCCCCACCATGTTCGGGGAAAGCGTGGTCATGCGTATCCTGGACCGCGCGGCCGTTATTCTGGACCTGGAAAAGCTCGGCTTTCCCGCCAGCCTGCAGGACCGTTACGAGAGCCTCATTCACAAGCCCTACGGCATGATTCTGGTGACCGGCCCCACCGGCAGCGGAAAGACGACCACACTGTACGCCTCCCTGGAACGCATCAACACGCCCGACCGTAAAATTATCACCGTGGAGGACCCGGTTGAGTATCAGCTCATGGGGGTCAATCAGATCCAGGTCAAGCCGCAAATCGGGCTGACCTTCTCGACGGGTTTACGGTCCATCGTGCGCCAGGACCCGGATGTGATCCTCATCGGTGAGATCCGCGACTTTGAAACCGCGGAAATCGCCGTGCAGTCCGCTTTGACCGGCCACCTGGTGTTCAGCACCCTCCACACCAATGACGCCGCCGGCGCCGTATCCCGTCTGCTCGAAATGGGCGTCGAGGACTACCTGCTGTCTTCATGTCTTATCGCCATTATGGCGCAGCGGCTGGTCCGTGTCCTGTGTCCCGCGTGCAGAAAGAAAGCCGAGGTCAAGCCCGCCCTGCTCAAAGAGATGGAACTGGAAGTTGGGGACAAACCCGTCCAGGTGTACGAACCCGTGGGGTGCGAGGCCTGTTCTCAGACGGGTTATCGCGGAAGGACGGGCATCCATGAACTCCTTCCGGTTACGAACAAGATCAGCAACCTCATACTCGGCAGGTCCACCGCGGGTCAGATCAAACGGGCGGGAATGGAAGACGGCATGAAGACCCTGCGCATGGACTGCTGGGAAAAAGTCCGCGCCGGGATAACCTCGCTGTCCGAACTTATCCGCGTAACATTTGAAGAGTAAAAACCTGTGCCGCTTTATTCATACAAAGCCACCACTCGTGAAGGACGGATTTCCGAAGGGAAACTTGAAGCCGAGAGCGAACGGAAAGTCATAGAGCACCTCCAGAAGCTGGGACAAATCCCGATCAAGATCAGCTCCAAGGGGATGGCCGGCGGAGGTTTGCTGGCGCGAGACTTGCGGCTTCCCGCTTTCTTTCACCGGGTATCCAAGAAAGAGCTGCTTCTGTTTACGCAGGAGTTTCAGACGCTGTTCGCCGCCGGTCTGCCTCTTGATCGTTGCCTTCAGGTACTGATCGACGTGACCGAGAACGCCAAGCTTCGGGAGATAAGCAGAAGTATCTTGTCCCAGGTGCAGGGCGGCTCGGCGCTTGCGGACGCCCTGGCTTCCCATCCCCGCGTCTTTCCCAAGCTTTACGTCAACATGGTCCGCGCCGGCGAGGCGGGCGGCGTGCTGGCGCCGATTTTTCAGAGATTGTCCGAATATCTCGAGAGAACCCAGGAATTGAAAGACAGCGTGGTGTCGGCCATGATTTATCCGGCCATCCTGGTAACGTTCGGGGCCGCGTCCATAATTTTCATGATCACCTTTGTGATTCCCAAATTTTCGGCCATGTTCGCCGATCTGGGGCAGGGACTGCCGGCGTCGACCGCGGCGATAATGTTTGTCAGCGTTCTGCTGCGGCAATACTGGTGGATCATTGTCCTTTTTATACTGGCGTGTGTCGTTTTCCTTTGGTATTACAGCAAAACAGATGACGGCCGACTGTTCGTGGACAAGGCCAAGCTCAAGATCTTTATCGTCGGCGATCTGGTTCGCAAAATCGAAACCGCCAGGTTTTCCAGAACCCTTGGAACGCTGATCAAAAGCGGCGTGCCCATCCTCAGCGCCATGAACATCGTCCGTGAGATACTCAGCAACCGGATAATGGCTAACGCCTTAAGGGAAGTATCCAGCGGCATAAAAGGCGGGAAAGGAATATCCCAGCCGCTCAAGACGAGCGGAGTATTTCCTTCCTTGGCGCTTCATCTGATCGAAGTCGGAGAGGAAACAGGACAACTCGATTCCATGCTCCTGAAAATTGCCGACACATACGACCGCGAAATTTCCTACGCGGTCAAACGGTTCATCTCTTTGCTCGAACCGGTGATGATATTGACAATGGGGCTTATCATTGGTTTTGTGGTTGTCTCCATGCTCATGGCAATCTTCAGCGTAAATGACCTTGCGATGTAGACACGCCTTACGGGCTCGTTTCGACTCATTTCTCTGGTAAATTATCATCGCTTAATTTAATTTTAAACCTGACGCCTGTTGTGCGCGCTCTCAGAAAAGTAAAAGAGGGAGGTGTTTGTGAGTATAAAACGTGATTGGCTCAACGCGGGTTTTTCACTTATGGAGTTGCTGGTGGTCATCACCATTCTTGCGCTCTTGGCCACCATCGTTGGCGTGAACGTCATAGGCAAAGTGGATACCGGAAAACAGAATACCGCCAAAGCCCAGATACAGGACTTTGAGACGGCTCTGGACATGTTCCGTCTGGATGTCGGACGTTACCCCACTTCGCAGGAAGGACTCACTGCGCTTATGGAAAAACCGTCCGATGCGGAAGGATGGGCCGGCCCCTATCTGAAAAAAGAGATCCCCAGGGATCCGTGGAAGCATGACTACGTCTTTGTATCGCCTGGGGAACATGGCGACTACGATATCATTTCCTACGGACAGGATGGGTCTCCCGGCGGTGATAAAAACAACAAAGATATCGTAAGCTGGAAAGGTCTGGACGCTGACTAGGCAACGCGGCTTCACGCTCTTTGAGCTCATGATCGTTATTACGATCATGGGCCTCGCAATGGCGGTCGTCACCCCTCGTTTCGGTGGCGCGCTGGAAGGAGCCAAAGTTCGCGCCGCGCTGAGGGACACTTCCGACCTCCTGCGCACCGCGCACGCTCAGGCGGCAGTTAAAAGAGAGAACTGGCGTGTGCGTGTAGACCAGGAGCAAGGCCTGCTGTCGCTGCTGGGGCCGCAAACGCAGTCCGAGGAGGGAGAGGAGTCGCTGGTAGAGGCGAAACTGGTTACGTTGCCCAAAAGCCTTAAGATCACGGACGTTGAAATCGGCAAGTCAGTGAAACAGACCTCGGGCAAGCAAAAAAAGGCCGAGCATGACGACATCGTTTTCTACCCGTTCGGTAATTCCACCGGTTGCAAGATAGACTTTCGTGACGGTCGTGAGCGTGAGTACACCATTGAGGTCAATCCGTTTACGAGCAGGGTGCAAATAATCAATGAAGAGAGCGCCAAAAACTGACGACCGCGGTTTCACTCTGTTGGAAGTGCTGGTGGCGGTGGCGCTTCTGGCGACGAGCTTTCTGGTTGTTTCGCAGCTTTTTTCGGGGTCGCTCCGTCTGGCGGGTTTAAACAAACATTATGCCCAAGCCGTCAGCTTCGCCGATCGGAAAATGGACGAGATATTGCAATCAAAAGAAGAAGTGGACGAAGAGGGATACACCGATTCCGGCGATTTCAACGGCCTGTTCAAATGGGAAGTCAGTGTAACGCCCTATGAGGGGCTGGAAGTTGAAGACGACCTCGAATTTCCGCTTTCGCTTTATGATGTTCAGGTCAAGGTGACCTGGGGTGAAGGGGAACGCCAACGTTTGGTTTGGTTGAATAGTGTTAAAACGTTTAACAAATCGAATAAGGGGTAACGTTCTCCGTAATCAGAGAGGCCTGACGCTCCTTGAGCTGATGGTGGGGCTCGCGCTCATGGGCATGGTCGCCGCGGTAATCGGGCAAGCCTTGAACCTGGGCGTTCGAGCTTGGGAGCGGGGGAATTCGATCTCCGATTCCTCCCATAATCTGCTTGAGTGGCAAATCGTAACAAGACAGATACGGTCTTTCTTCCCGGCCAAGGGAGAGAAAAACACGGTGTTTTTTAAAGGCGATAAAAACGAGCTCTCGTTTATTTCAGCCTATTCACTGCGCTGGGCGGATCAGGCGGGATTGGTGCGGGTCATTTACCGGATCGAGGAATCGTCGGACGATACCGTACGGTTTATGGTTTTTGAAGAGCCGTTTTTGAACGCCAAGCGTCTGGAGGAAGAAGTCAAAGAAGATGACTTCGTGGAACTGACGTCGGTCAAGGGCAGCGTCGAATTCGCCTATGAAAAGGTTTCAGCCACCCAGACGACGACCCAGGAAGAAGAAGGCGAATGGAAATCCAAATGGGATGACGGCGATACCTCCATACCGTCGCGGGTGAAGATACTATTGCCGAGTAATTCCGGTTCGGACAATGATGAACCGCTGGAATTGATTGCGACCATAATGGCGGAAGAAACGAAGCAACAGTGATTGTATTTCCTTTGAAAAGCGAGCGTGGCGTAGCGCTTGTCCTGGTGATGTGGGCGTTGGCGTTTCTGTCGGTGCTGGCGGCGAACTTCGCTTCCGGCATGCGGGTTCAGGCGACCCTGACACGCAACGGCATCGACCAGACGCAAGCCTATTACGCGGCCCGCGGCGGCATGGAAATCGGAGTGGCGCGTGTTGTGCAACGTCTGGACTTCGTGCGGCGACACGGGACCCAGAACCCCGATCAGGTGGAAAAAACCATCCTGCCCGGTTCCTCCGATCAGGAAAAAACCGAGCAAGAAGTTGCCGATGAACAGGCTTCCGATATCTGGCGTGTCGACGGCCGGCCCAATAACGCCGAATTGCAAGGGGCGGCGCTGCGTGTATATATAACCAACGAAGGCGGTAAAATAGATCTGAACAAATCCGACACCGCCATCATCCGGAACCTGCTCGAACAATGGAACATCGATAAAACCGACATAGACGTGATCGTGGACTCCATAGCCGACTGGCGCGACGCGGACAACATGCACCGGCAAAACGGCGCCGAAGACGATTACTATCAAAAGCTGGATCCCCCCTACGACGCCAAGAACGAGGATTTCTCGTCGGTGGAGGAGTTGCTGAGGGTGCGGGGAATCTCCCAGGAACTGCTGTTCAGCGTGAAACCGGAGTCCGCTTCGACCAGCGCTGCCAACAAGACGCAAAAATCCACCACTACTAAGAAGAAGAAGTCCGACGCCGCCAGCAAGAAGAAAAAATCCGGCGCCGATGAGGACAGCCAGGAACCGGATGAGGCGGCCACCGAGGACGAGCCCCAACTGCGGCTGGTTGACTATTTTACGGTGTATAACAATACGGGGAAAATAAATCTTTCGTACGCTCCCAAGGCCGTCATTCGCGCGATTCCCTTTATGACCGACGGCCTCACGGACCGTCTTGTGGAATTGCGGGATGAAGTCGGACCCGAAAAGTTAAGCCTGTCCCTGATCCGGGACGCCCTGGGTGAATCCATCTACACCGGCGTTCAAAATTACATCCGTGTGGGCCAGGGGACAAAGGAAGACTATTTCTCCATCGCTTCGGAGGCGGTTACCAAGGGCGGAATCACCGCGAAAATAAAAGTTATCGCTATAATCAACAGCTCCGGGAATACCCCGGCTCAATATATTCAATGGATCGATTCGGTGAGCTGAAAAATGCGCTTGATGTCGCTGAATGAGTGAGAAGAAATCGTGGAAAGTCTTGGATTAGCGTTTCGGGATCGTTCGACCCATTTGGTCTATGTCAAAAAGGGATGGGGCGGCATTGTCTGCGACGGGGTGCTGGATATACAGCTTCCCACCGAAGTGGGCCAGAAACTGGACCAACGCACCGTCCAGCTGATCGACCAGTTCCTGCTTAACCATAAGGTCAAAACCCGCGAAGTGTACGCGGTGGTCCGTCCCGATGACGTGCTCTATAAAACCGTGACCTTGCCCAGAACAGCCTCTGACAACCTCATGCAAGTCCTGGAATACGAGTTTGAGAATTATTTCCCCTTCCCGCTCGATAACGCCATGTTCGACTTTGCGGTTCTTAATCACTCCCGGCAGGATAAGGGCGATCTGCAGGTCTTCATTTCGGTCATAAAACCCGAACGCTACTATCAATACCATGAAACCGTGTCCAGCGCCGGACTGACGCTGACCTCCCTGGAACCGCATATCGCCGCGCGGGCTTGCCTTTTTCAATGGCTCCAAACCAACGATCTCGCTCCCACGCCTTTGATGACCCTGGACGCAAACCCTCGCGCCGTGGAAACCGACCTGTACGCGTCCGACCATTGGGAATGGCGGGGCGCGCTTCCCGGACCCAACCAATACGAAACGGTCAAACAGACCATGTTTCGCTTTGAAGCTCAAAGCCGTGAAAAAGAAAAACGCGACCGGGGTGAAGGAGAGCTTCCGCTGCTGTGCCTGGGAAGAAGCCGGCTGGCCGACTCGTTTGTGGATGAAATCAGGGAGTACTTTCCCCTGCTGGATCAGCGGGAGATTTTTGCCGAGGTGGGAATGGCCACCTCCGACACGGGATCGCTTTACGCTTTCAGCGCGGCCATGGGGGGCGTGGAACGCCGCAAGGTCAACTTGAATTTCGTGCCCATCGGTGAACGCAAGAGACAGCGGCGGGGCGCTTTTTACATGTTTGTCTTTCTCATCGTCATCGCCGGGCTGCTGGGGGGAGCGCTTCTCATCACGCCGTACCTGCACGCCCGCTCGGAATACGCCCGTCTGCAAAAAGGCATAGAGGCGCTCGACCCACAGGTTAAAAACGTCGAACAAACGCGCGCGGCCGTTAAAAAGCTCCAGGGCCGGCTCGATCCCTTTACCAATAAGGAAAAACGCGACCTCCTGCTTTTGCTGAAGGAACTCACGCAGCTGATACCGGAGGATTCGTGGCTGACGCAATTGGACATCGAAAAAGACTCCATCAAGGTGCGCGGAGAATCGGAGAACGCCAACGCGCTCATCGCCATCCTGGAGAATTCTCCCCACATCAAAGAGGTGGCGTTCAGTTCTCCCGTGGTAAAACGGCGCGGCAAGGACGTTTTCAACATTGAAATGAAAGTCGAGAGGTCCTCAGAGTGATCAAGATAAGCTACCGGTACCGCAAGTATGTAATGATCGCCGGAGGCGCCGCCGCGCTGCTGATTCTCTATCTGCTGGTTTACAACCCGCTGAATGCGAAATATCACGAAACGCTGAGCGATATCGAACGCGCCCAAACCAAGCTCGAACACGCCCGGCGCCTCGTACAGCAGCAGCAGTCCATGGACCGCCAGGTTCAGCAGCTGGAAGCGGCCATACACACGCTGGAAGCCTCCATGTTCGTGGGCGGAACCAGTTCGCTGGTAGGGGCGAAGATGCAGGATATCATGAACGAGATCTGCCGTAAGAACGGCGCGGACATCCGGCAGACCCGCGTTTTGAGTGTCACCGAAAACGGTCCTTACAAAGAGATCAGTATTAATGTTGATTTGTCCTCCGATCTGGAGGCGTTGACCAAAGTAATTTTCGAGCTCAATAACAATTCATACACTTTCATGATTCCCGAGGTGAGCGCTCGGGCCTCGGGAGCTCGTTCCGACGACAACATTCGCACACGAATGACAGTTGTGGCGTTTATGCGTGAGGAACAGCCCCAAAAAGAGGAAAAGCCTCCGGTTAAGCGGAAGAAAACAGGTTCAACTTGATTTTATTCAAGAAATATTGCATACTTATAACCAGTTCACGACAGGTTGCGCTGAATTTGTCATGTTTAACTACCTTCGTTTCATAAATATCGCGCTTATTTTGATTGCAGGGCTTTTAGGCTACAGTCTCTATAACGTATGGACCGGGTGGAACCCCGGAGACATTGTCGCGAACGAGGAAAACGCCACTAACAGTATTACGGGTAAATCGGTCAAACCCGTCCCATTGACAGGATTGATAAAAGGCGCCAAGGACCACAGTCTCGCTTTTTACCAGGAAATTATCGACAAGGATCTGTTCCGGTCCGATCGGGCCAAACCGGAAAACGGGACCACGGCGGAGTCCGAAAGAAGAAAAGACGCTGTGGATGCGGATTCTTCGGGATATATTCTGTATGGAATAGCGATGGTTGGCGATACACGCCGAGCGCTGGTGGGATATGTCGATATCGACCCGCAAACCAAGCGCAGGTCCGAAAAAGTTCGCATGTTCAAGGAGGGCGATGAAATAGGCGCCGCCAAACTTTCGCAAATCAGCGAAACGGCCGTTGAGCTCGCCGTTAATAACGAGCAGCTCACCCTGAATGTATATGATCCGAAAACTTTCAACGTTCGTAAGCAGAACCGCACTCCGGTAACGATCAAGGAAGCGCCGACGCGAAGAGAAGCGCCCGCGCAAACCGTCACTCGGGAAACAGCTCAAAAACAGGCGCCAACAACTCAATCACAGGAGCCGCCCGCAGCGCCTCCTGCTCCGCCGCCTCAAGCGAAATAACAACCGATAAACTTAGAAAACGGTATCTCCTATGTTGGTTCGAATATTGTTTATTAGCCTGGCGCTCATCCTTGCGGGATGCGCCTCGACTCCCTCAAAAGGCCCCACTGATGAGAAACCCGGAGTGGTCGTTCAACAGACCGAAGACTCCGCGGCCAAGTCCGCGGAACGCCTCAAGATAAAAGTGCCCGCGATCGCGCCGCCGCAAGCCGAAACTCCAATAGGGAAGCTTGTGGAAGAAATGCCCGCCGCTCAGATTAAAAAGCCGGTCCAGGAGTCCGAGAAAGTGGCGGTCACGGTCGAAAAGAAACCCAACACGCTTATAACGGCGGCGAACGGAACGCCTGTTTCGGACGTAGTGCTCAATTTCGACAACGCTGACATATACGAGGTGCTCAACGTATTCAGCGAGATCCTGGGATTCAATTACATGGTGGATCCAAGGGTCAAGGGTACGGTAACCATCCGTACCACGGGCAAAATCAACCGTCAGCAGCTTACCGCGGTGTTTCATAATATTCTGGAGCTCAACGGCGTGGCCGCGATCGAAAAGAACGGGTTCTACCTGATCGTGCCCATGAGCGAAATGGGCCGCATGGGCGAGCTGTCTTCCGCGCGCGGATTAAAAATGTTTCCTTCCTTTTACGGCAAAGCCGTGATTACGGTGGTTCCGCTGAAGTATGTGGCGGCCGCGGACCTGGCTCGCGTTATTAAGCCGTTTCTCTCCGAGGGAGGGATCGTCTACGAGTATCCCGCTCAGAACACGCTGCTGCTGGCCGACACCGTCGAGAACATGCGCCGGGTGACCGACATAATCAACACTCTGGACATCAACACCTTCGATCGGGTCCATTTCAAGCTTTTTTCCCTCAACAACGCCAGCGTGGAGGATGTCGGGCAGGAGATCAAGGAAACGTTTGACGGCACGCAGCTGCAGCAGGTGCTCGGCGCCAACACGGTGTTTCACTTCACTCCCGTGCCCAGGATCAACTCCATTCTGGTAGTCAGCTCCGTGCCCGAACTGTTCGACAAGGTTGAAGGCCTGCTGAAGAAACTGGACAGCGCAGCCAGTGAAAATGTGGTCAAGGTTTTTGTGTACCGGGTCCAGAACGGCAAAGCCGAGGATATCGTCTCGGTTTTGCAGGAAATCTACGACACCTCGGGAGAAAGCAAGGAAAAGACCAAAAAGGGCGAGGCAAGCAGTCAACAGGCCATCAAGAATCTCCCGCAGAACCGGGCCGGACAGCAGGCTCAGCCTACTCCCACCCCCACCGGCGGGACCAGCGGTGGCACCGAAACGATCACCGGCGAGGTGAAAATCGTTTTCGACGAAGTTAATAACTCGATTCTGGTGCGCGCGACGCCGCGAGATTACCGTTCGGTGCTCTCCACCATCAAAAGCCTGGACGTCTATCCGCGGCAGGTGCTTATCGAGGTCCTCATCGCCGAAATCAGCCTGACGGATGAGCTCTCGCTCGGGTTTGAATGGCAAAAACTAGGTATATTAGGAGCTAATTCCGTGCTTGGCGTCGACCTGACCACCGACTCCGGCAGCCAGTTACCCGCCACGGGTTTCGTATGGACCATTGACTATCCGGCGTCGTTTATCTCCGCCCTGCGCGCTCTGGCCTCGGACAACAAGCTCGACATTCTGGCTTCTCCGCACATTATCGCCTCCAACAATACCGAGGCCAAAATCGATATCAGCCAGGAAGTGCCCATTCTCACCACGCAGACGACGACCACCACCACCACGACCACCGGCGTGCCGCAGACTATTGACCGGACCATCCAATATCGCGATACCGGTATTATTCTGACGGTCACCCCGCATATCAACGACCAGGGGCTGGTGAAACTGGATGTCAACCAGGAAGTGAGTAACGTCGACACCGCGGCGCAGGTCCAGGGCATTGACTCGCCCGTATTCAGCAAGCGTGTCGCCACTACCACCCTAACCGTGCAGGACGGCCAGCCTATTATCATCGGCGGCCTTATTCGAACGGACAAATCGCGCGGTCGCGGCGGCGTTCCCGTATTGAGCAGCCTGCCACTCATTGGCTGGGTCTTCGGGTATTATCAGGACACCACGGAAAAGCGCGAGCTTATGCTCATGCTCACGCCCCGGGTGATCGAGCAGATCGAGGAAGCCGACCTGGTAACCGCTGAGTTTAAACGCAAAATCTACAGAGTGCAGCAGGAAGTGGAAAACTCGCAGAAGCTGCGCTGAACAAAGTCTCTTGCGCATGACCTATACGAAGGATGACGAACATCAGGCCCGGGATGACCGGGCCTTCATGTTGGAAGCGATCGCCGAAGCCGGGAAAGCGGATAAGATTGGGGAAGTGCCCGTGGGCGCGATCCTGGTCGCGCCGGACGGCGCTATCGTGGGGCGAGGCCATAACTGCCCCATCGCGCTTAACGACCCCACCGCTCACGCCGAGATCATGGCGTTGAGACAAGCCGCTGTAAAGCTGCGCAATTACCGCTTGAATGATTGCGTATTGTATGTGACTATAGAGCCTTGTCTGATGTGCGCCGGAGCCGTTCTGCACGCCCGAATCAAGCGTTTGGTATATGGAGCGCCCGACCCCAAGAGCGGGGCCGTGGATTCGCTTTTCATTGCGCTTACGGACGAACGTCTCAACCATCGGGTTGAGGTGAAGGGCGGCGTGATGCAGGAAGAATGCGCGCAGTTGCTTCGATCGTTTTTTGCCAAAAAGCGGTAATCGCAGCGGAGAGGTACCGAAGTGGCCGTAACGGGGCCGACTCGAAATCGGCTTGCTCGGTGAAGAGCCGGGCACGTGGGTTCGAATCCCACCCTCTCCGCCATCTTTCTCCGACCGGATCGTTTGTTCCCCCGCTAGCCTTTGTCTCTTTATCCCCCGCACGCCTTTTATCCATGGATGACGCGCCGCCCCGGCCGGCTTTGTTGACAAACGCCGGGAACGTCATTTTGCCTCGTTTACCATATCATCGCATCGGCCATTATGATAAAATGGGTCTTCTTTAGCCGGGGGCGTTTTGCGTCTGTGAACTTTTTTGCTCTGTGACGGGCTGATTTTTCAGGAGGATTGGGCAACGTTATGAAAGACACGATCGCAGTTGTCATGGCCGGGGGACGAGGTGAACGGCTCCAGCCGCTCACTAAGGATCGTTCCAAACCTGCGGTGCCGTTCGGTGGGATATATCGGATAATTGATATTACGTTGAGTAATTGTGTGAATTCGGGCGCTTATCGAATTATCGTTCTACCGCAATACAAGAGCCAGTCACTGGTCGATCATCTGGAAGCGGGATGGAACATCTTCAGCGGCGCGCTCGGTCATTATATCCGCATCGCTCCTCCCCAGATGCGCACAGGGCAGCAGTGGTATCAGGGGACGGCCGATTCCGTGAGACAGAACGCTTACCTGATCAGGAATGAATTACCCAAACAGGTGCTGATCCTATCGGGCGATCACGTCTATAAGATGGACTACTCCCTGTTCCTCAACTACCACAAAGAGAAAGACGCCGACGTCACCATAGCGGCTATCGAGATGGAAAAGGATTTGAGTTCGGCTTACGGCGTGGTCCAAGCCGACGAACAAGACCGGATTATCGGTTTTCAGGAGAAGCCCGACACGCCCACAACCATACCAGGCGATCCGGATCATTTCTATGCCTCCATGGGTGTGTACATGTTCAAAACCGAGGTCCTTCACGAAGCGCTCGCCGATGAAACGAAAATGGATTTCGGTCACCATATCGTGCCTCACCTGGTCGAAAAAGGAGCCAAAGTAATAGCTTATCCCTACAAAAAGCGGAACGTGTTGGAGGATTTCATTTACCTGACCAAGGAAGACGGATCGAGAGAGCTCACCTTCGTAAAAAACACCCGGGATTCCGCCTACTGGCGCGATGTGGGCAACCTCGACGCCTATTGGAACGCCAACATGGATCTGACCGGTGTGGACCCCTTTTTCAATCTTTACGGCCAGAAATGGCCCATTAGAACCTATCAGGACCAGTCTCCCCCGGTAAAAACGGTATTCGCCAACGAACGCCCCGATAATTATCATGTGGGCAAAGCGCTGGACAGCCTTGTCTCCCACGGCTGCATTATCAGCGGCTCCACCGTAAGAAGCTCGGTTCTGTCGCGTAATGTATTTGTGCACAGTTATTCGCTGGTGGATGAATCAGTGATCATGGACCATGTTGAAATCGGCCGGTACTGCAAAATCAAAAAGGCCATCATAGATAAGAACAATAATATCCCGCCGGGAACGATCATCGGCTATGACCCCGAGGAGGACCGGAAACATTTTAAGGTGACAGCTCGAGGGATCGTGGTCGTCGAGAAGAATCATTTCAAATAAAATTCCGGGCGCCGACTCAGCCCTCATGCCGAACAGCGGCTGGTATGAGCGGCCCCCATCGAAAACGGACGAAAGGGAAACCCATGCCTGAGCAAACACTACCTGTCCTCATCACCGGCGGTTGCGGTTTTGTCGGACTGAATCTCCTGGGCTATCTCATGAACAAGGGTTTTACCCGGATTCGTATTCTTGACAACCTTTCAGTGGGATCACGCGAAAACCTGGAGAATTACGCCAGGGAACGCGGTTTTCTCTCCATACTGGATGAACGCGCCGACTTTGTGGATTACGAATTGGAGCATAAGGAGTCGGGAAATATCGTTAAGGTGAGCCTCCTTATCGAGGACATCCGAAACGGCGAGCGTATGATGGAAGTGGTCCGTGAAGGCGAAGCCATCGCGCACCTGGCCGCGCAGATAGACGTCATCGATTCGGTGAATGACCCCTACTTCGATTTCCAGCAAAACACGTTGGGTACGTTCAATATGCTGACGGCGGCGGTCAACCGCCATTGCCCCGCGTTTGTGTTCGCTTCAAGCGCCGCGGCGGCTGGGGATCAGCCTCCGCCCAATCGCGAAGACATGGCGCCGAAACCCTTGTCGCCGTACGGAGCCTCTAAACTGGCCGGAGAAGCCTACTGCTCGGCATTCAGCGGATCGTTTCAACTGCCGACCTGCTCCCTGCGCTTCGCCAATGTATACGGGTTATATTCCACGTTTAAAACCAGCGTTATCGCAAAATTCTTTCGGCAGGCGCTTCAGGGGGAAACCTTGGTGATTTTTGGCGATGGGACTCAAACCAGGGATTTTATCCATACTCACGATCTTTCACACGCCATCCATCGCGCGATCATGGTCCTGGCCTCCGGTAACGGCGCCCAAGCGAGCGGCGAGGTGTTTCAGATCGCCACCGGCGTCGAAACATCGGTCAATGAGCTATTCGCGTTGATTAAAAAGCTTATTGAGCGGGATAAGGGCGGCTCGGTAAAATTCGATTACGCGCCGCCTCGGACCGGCGAGATATACCGGAATTACGCCGATATCGGCAAGGCTCGCCAGATTTTGGATTTCCGACCCGAAATGAATGTTGATCAAGGACTCGAGGAAACCTGGGCCTGGTTTCAACAGCAGTTTTAACGCTCCGCGAGCCTCCACGCCATCGCCGACCAAACGGCCGGCGGGCGGATTTTAATTCAGAGTCCCGAAAATGAATCGGGTAAGCGTATAGCTGGTATTGTTCCAGCTGAGAATCGCTTTTGACTCGCTTTGAAGACTGAGTGTGACCGCGCCCACCGAGCTTTGCGCCGGATCGGATGTGGCTACGCACCCGAAGCAGGGACCGTTGGCGTATTGGATCAGCTCCCCCTGGTAAACGTCCTGCGTGGGAGCGAAGGCGCCCCCCGATGACCACCAGACGGCCGAGGAGTCTTCCCGGTAGTTGTACCACGCCAAAAAGAGATGACCGCCCCTGGCCTCCAGAAACCATCCCATGCCGTTGTAATCGGAATCGTACCACCAGCCGTTTATGTCTCGCGCGTCACGGTCCCCGCCCACCTGGTCTTCGAGGAATTTAACGATCCCGAACGTGGCGCTGAGCTTAACGCCGTCGATGGTCGCTTCATAGCTGAGTGTGGCGGCGCTGGCGTTCTCAAAGCTTATCGAAATACTGCCGATCTCCTCACGGGACGGCTTACTGTACGTGCTCCCCAACGGCCAGCCTGTCCAGCGGTACAGGGTTCCGCTGAATTGGAGAGAATCGTTTATATATCCGTCCGAGGACAGCCAGAGCGCATTCCCATACTGATCGTAGGCGTACCAGGTCAGGAAGAGACGCAGCCCCTGCGCTTCTATGGATATTCCCGTTCCTTCGCGATCGCGGCTGTACCACCAGCCGGTGTACTGGTTCGCCACCGCCGAAAGCACGGCATTGTACGCGTTCAGCCTTCCGTATCCATAGAAGTTATTTCTGCCGTTCGTATAGCTCAGCGATCCGACTTTATCCGCGGTGAATTGGATGGAACGGCGCGCCTCCTCGAGAGTCATGGTTGGATTCACGTCAAACATCAGACCGATAACGCCCGCCGTAATCGGCGTTGACGCCGAGGTTCCTCCAAAGTCGTTGGTATACGCGCCGTCGCCGTAATTGCCGGAGTCGCCGCCGGCGTTGTATCCCGTCCCGACCGGCGGATACACATCCGTAGTGGTTATTTTAGCCGTGTGAGATCCACTGCTCGGGGCCATGATATCCAGGCTTGGTCCGTAGTTGGAGTAGTAGGCTCTGAGGTCTTCCGTTGTCGACGCGCCCACGGTAATGACATTGGAGTGAGCCGCTATTGCGCCTGAAGGGATATAGCTGTCTTCATTACCTGCGGCGACGACAACCACCATGCCCAATCCGTTTCTCCCGTTGGTCGTCACATCGCTTATGGCGGCGAGAACCACGTCCGGCGCCCCGCCGTTTGAGTACTCCCATGAATTGGAACTGACCGAGGAACCCATTTGCTCCTGCCAGTAGAACATATTCGCGTCATCGCTGAAGCGCTCTCCGAAGGCGACGGCGTAATAACCGCAATCGGGGCACGATCCGATCACTCCTATGCCGTTATTGCCCTTCCCCGCCATTAACCCGGTCACTGCGGTGCCATGGGATTCAGCGCTGAAAAGCACACCGGCCGGCGACGGGTCGTTGTCATAATTACCAAAATCATAGCCGCCCAGATAGTTGGCGGAAAGGTCCTCATGCGTCCACATAATCCCGTCGTCGGCCACGCTGACCACGGTGTTGAGCGAGCCGCGCGTGATATCCCAGGCCGGTTCGACATTAATATCCGCTCCGGGAACACCTCCGCTCTGACCGGTATTATTGAGATGCCATTGATACACAAAAAAAGGGTCATTCGGTGTGTAGGTCAACCTCTTTTGCACGACCATGTCAGGATGGCAAAAAATAACGTCTCCACCCTCGTACAGCTTGTTGGCGGCGTCAAAGACCCCTACGCCCCCGTCATGATAACGAGCCACGAACTGGTTGGACGCATATTCCGACTCCACGGCGTCCGTCAGTCCCGCCTCTTCCAGCAAGGCCATTGCCTGGTCCTTGGATATATCCTTTTTAAAGCGCACGATCACCGTATCCATCGGCAGGACATAGGCCCCGGAAGATCTGTCCCGCATCGCGGGCATGATGGAACGGACAACCTGACCGGATCGGGCGAGCGAAGAGCTTTTGGTAGCCTGATTGCTCACCTTGCGCAAATAAGAGACATTGATCGGCAGCCGGATCGGCGGCTCCTCAATGGTGTAGCCGGATCCCTTGTCGTCTTCGGATAAGAGGGTCTGCTGATTGGCGGCCTCCTGGTATATGGCGATATATTCTCCCGATATCTGATCCACATAGATTTTTTTTCCTTGAGACCAATAATAGGCTTCCTGGCCCGCCGCTTGCGCAACGCCGACCACCGTAAAAAGCGTCACGCTGACCACGAAAATCAGCAGCATTCTCTTGAGGTTCATCAACGCTCCTCTCTCACGCGCAACCATGGCGGCGCCGTTGTCCATAGTTTTTGCCGTATCGGCCTTGTGAGCCGCGGCCTGTCGACGGGCCCGGCGCGCCTGTGATCGCGTCTCTCAACACTTATATGAGCTGAGCGGCGGAAACAGTTACACGCCACTCACGATTTACTAAAATTTAACGCGCGCTATGGTGATACAAATAACATACCAACAAAAACCCGGATTCCGCAGCGGCGGGTCATGTTCGGCCGCTTTTCCCGCCCTTTTCCCAATTTCGTCGAAAGCCCAAATCTTATTTTACATTTCCGCATGGAATCAACTCTTTATTTTTCGAAACCCCGACACATATTAGAGTGATATTTAATTGTACATCATTAAAGTTTAAGTCGAATTGAATTTAACCCAGAGTGAGGCTGAAGCAATGACAATCATGGTGAAAACAAAAACATATCTTACTTCACTGCTAATTTTCGCAATACTGGCGCTGGCCTCAACCGGTTTCGCGCAGAACTCTTTTCTGAACTCCAATTATCGGCTTCCCGATCTCTCAGGATTGACCCAGGAGGAGCAGGGAAAAGTCGACAAGATTTTTCAGTCCCTGCCCGGCGATGTCTGGGTTCAGCTCACGAATGGGTTGACCGTATTGATCAGGGAGTCCGACGCCTCCAATGTGGTTTCGGCCAGGGTTCACATAAAAACGGGCTCCATCAACGAGGGAGAGTACCTTACGGCGGGTCTGTCGCACTATCTGGAGCACGTGGTAAGCGGAGGAACCACCTCCAGGCGAACGGAACAGGAGATCAAAGACCTGGTTCAAAGCATCGGCGGCGTGTCCAACGCCTTCACCAGCTATGACAGTACCGTCTATTTTATCGAGACCACCGGCCCGCACGCGAATATTGCGGTTGATACGCTCCTGGACTACGTGTTCAACCCCAAATTCGATGAAGGCGAAGTAAACCGCGAGAAAGGCGTCATCATTCGCGAAATTCTCATGGGCGAAAATGACCCCGACCGTAAGTTCTGGAAATTTTTCACGGAAACGGCCTACCAACAGAGCCCTGTCCGTTATCCCATAATCGGCTACAAAACCAGTTTCGAAAAAGTCACCCGCGATCAGCTCATGAACTACTATCACCAGCGGTATGCCCCCGATAACGCGATCATGTGCGTGGTGGGCAATGTCGACGCGCTTGCAATTCTGAAACAGATTATCCATCAGGCCGGCGATCTGCAAAAAGGCCTTAAATCCTTTCCCCTGCCGGTGGAGCCCGTACAGGTTTCGCCGCGCTTCGTGGAAATGGTGTCGCCCCTGGCCAAAATAACCAGGGTGGAGGTCGGTTTCCCCTCCATAACGCTTACCGACCCCGATCTGTACGCGCTGGATGTGTTGGCCATGATTCTCGGTCAGGGAAGAACTTCGCGTCTGTACAAGGCGTTGAAAGACGACAATAAATTGGCGCTGTCCGTAAGCGCGTCAAGCTGGACGCCCGATTTCGTCCGCGGTCTGTTCAACATCTCGCTTTCCCTGGATTACAATGACCTGGATAAAGCCCTTGAGACGATGTGGGGAGAGATAGAACGACTCAAGGCGGACGGGCCTACGCTGGAAGAGCTGAACCGGGCCCAAAAGAAGACCCAGGCCGATTACATTTTCTCGCAGCAAAGCGTAAGCGCCATGAGCGGAGAACTGGCCTCGTCCTACGCCTCGACGGGCGACCCTTATTTCAACCGCGACTATACCGCCCGTATCCAGCAGGTCGGTGTCGATGAGATCAAGGCCGTGGCGCGGAAATACCTTCAAAAACAACAGGTCACTGTGGCCACGCTCAAGCCCGCGGATGTCAAAGCCGGTTCCACGGCCGGTCTGGCAGGCCCCGAACGGGCCGAGGACGGCGCCATTCATAAGACTACGCTGGAAAACGGTTTGACGGTCCTGACCAAAGTGAACCGAACCTCCCCTACCGTCAGCATTCAGCTTTACGGTCCCGGCGGTTTACGGTACGAGCCGGCCGACCAACCGGGAATATCGCTCTTTGCCGCTTCTCTTCTCACCCGCGGCAGTAAGGGTTACACCAAACAGGAACTGGCCGAAGCGGTCGAGGACATGGGAGCGAACATAAACGGAGGTTCCGGCCAGAACAGCTTGTATGTTTCCATGAGTCTGCTGAGTTCGGACCTGGCCAAGGGACTCTCGATTTTCGGCGATGTGGTCAAACATCCCACGTTCCCTCAGGATGAAATCGAGAAGCAGCGGCAGGATACCTTGCAGGTGATCAAAACCCTGGACGAAAGCTGGTCTCAGGAGCTGATGCGCCTGTATCGAAAAACCCATTTTACCAACCATCCCTTCCGGAACGACATCGTCGGCACGGCGGAATCGGTTAAGTCATTTACCCACGATGGGCTGGATGGTTTCTACCACAGCCTGCTCAAACCGAACCATATGACCTTGGCGGTTTTCGGCGATATTGATCCCCAGGAGACGCTGGCGTTGATCAAGGCGGAGTTTGGAGAACTGAAGCAGGGGGACTTGCCGCCGGACAGATCGGTTCCCCAGGAGTACGTGATCGAGGAGAACTCTGAAACCACAAAACCCAATGAAAAAACCTCAGCGGGTATTCTCATGGCCTTCAACGGCGTGAGTATTACCAGCCCGGAGCGACCGGTTGAGGATGTGCTCGACGCGCTCGTTTCCGGCATCGGCTATCCCGGTGGCTGGCTGCACGAGGCGCTGCGGGGCGGCGAATCCAATCTGGTTTATGTCGTTCACGCCTTTCCCAGTTACGCCCCGGACGGCGGCAATTTCCTGGTAATAGCGCAGAGTTTTCCGCAAAACCTCGGAAAGGTGAAAGAAATCATCACCTCCCAGTTCAAACGACTGCTCTCCGAACCCATCAATGCGGAGGAATTGGAGCGAGCCAAACAGTCGGTCGTTATCAGCCACGAAATGGGGCTGGAAACAAACGCGGAGCAGGCCTCGTCCGCCGCGCTGGATGAACAGATGGGGCTGGGCTACGATTACAGCCGGGACTACGTGAAAGCGATCCAAAAGGTAACCGCCGACGATATCAGAAAACTGGCGGAAAAAAGCTTTCAGTCGGCTCTGATTGTGGAAACCGTTCCCGAAATGGCCGCGCGGAGTAATTGATATGCCCGAGTTGCCCGAAGTCGAAACCGTTGTGCGCGACCTGCGCGAAAAAATCACGGGAAGAACAATCGTCGGACTCTCGGTGTACTGCCCCGCGGTGGCGCGTACGCCGAGCGACGAGTTTTGCCGTTTCCTGACCGGCGCGCGCATCGAGGCTGTGGCGCGACGCGGCAAGTACATTATCGTGAGCCTTGACGGGGAGCGTTCGCTCCTCGTCCATCTGGGCATGACGGGCAGGCTACTGGCTCTGCCTACGGAGACGTCTATGGAAAAACACACGCATGTGGTTTTCAACCTGGATAACGGTCAGGATCTCCGTTACCAGGATACGAGACGCTTCGGGTTTCTGGCGCCCATGGAAACCGGCGAGGTTTCGCGGTACATGCGGCAAAAGAGGATGGGGAAAGAACCGCTTTCAATCGAAAAAGACGAATTGGCCCAACTACTGGCGACAAGCAGAGCGCGCCTCAAGGGACTGCTTCTGGACCAGAGAATCATGGCGGGCATCGGCAATATCTACGCCGACGAAATCCTCCATAACGCCGGGATACATCCGACGAGGGCGGCCAATTCCCTGACCGGGGAGGAGATAGCCAGGCTGAGCGAATCCATAGGATCGGTGTTGCGGGAGGCCATTGCCAAGAAGGGCAGCTCGGTGAGCGACTATGTGGATGTCTCGGGCAATCGCGGGTCTTACCAGGACAGCCATCGTGTGTACCGGCGCACCGGCCGGCCCTGTTATACGTGCGGGGCGCCGATCGAGCGATCGGTGGTGGCCGGCAGGAGTTCCCATTACTGCGGCGTATGCCAGCCCCGGAAAAACGGCGCCTGACCGCCTTACGCGCCGCCCTTAACGGGAGAAAACGCGTCAAAGCGCCCACGCCCCGAGGCTGCGCCATGAAAGAGTAGTCAAGAATTCGACGGTTCCGTACGATAAATATTGTATAGGGGCAATGTTGCTTTAGCTTGCTATACCACATTTTATCCGTTATAGAATAAACTGAAGATGTCTTTTCTTCCTCGTTGCCTCGAATGTCAGAATATCCGCCCCCGTGCGCGGTAGCTATTGGCGTTGTAAGGTCAACTCCGTAATGGCATGGTTGGCGAAGGGAACCGGGTATGAGCGCGAAAGAAGATCCTCTCGAAGAAGTGGAAATTTGTGGTCTTTCGCTTCCGGCGGAATTGTTCGAGTTGCTTGAACAATATATCCGCGAAAACAAAATGACGCGTAATCAGTTCATCCAGGAAGTGCTGAACGAAACGCTGAATACCAAAGGCGGGCGCTCAAAAGGCTGTCGGGACACCGAATTGCGCTTTATGCACCATGACAGCATACCCTATGTGCTGACCGATTCGGGAAAAGTTTTCAGGATGATGGGGAAACAAAGAATAGAGGTTGAAAGCATCGAAAAACTTGCGCACATTTTTCCCAATTCCATCGAGATAACAAAAGAAGAAGCCTGTAAGCTCGCGGCGTTCTGGGCAAAATTCGAAGCCAAGCCCTGAAGGGCCGATTACGGCGAGTCGGGCAAGGGGAGTCAAGGGCTGACAGCCAGCCGTACTATTTCCTTTCCTCTGAAAAGCCCGCGCTTGTGATCCCCCCTTCAGATTCGCTCTCAGCTTCAGCCCGGCGCGGGTGGAGGTTAAGTCGTGGCTTCGGAAAGTCCGGACGCGCAAATTGCCCCCAACCCTTCTAAGGGATGTCCAACCGGCCTTCAAAAATATCCGGTCACAAAAGGGCGAGGAAAACCTTTACAAAAGGGCGTCAACCTTTCTGATCAGGGGCCGCGGCTTCGTGGCGCCGAACGGGAGCGGGTTTGTACCGCTCACATTGTTCGCGTTCCTGCGGTTAACCAGGGCGTGAAGAGTTTTACCGAACCGTGTTATAAAATCCCATTATCCGAGGAAAAACCTTCAAGAAGTCCTTCTTCGGATGTGTCGAGAATTCAGGCGTGTTAGCGGAAGAAAAAACAAAGGAACTACTCCTTGATGAGATAAGGAATCTGCGGAAGCAAATCCACGACCTCAAGAATTCCGCGCCACAGTCCTTTCGGCAAGCGCCGTCCAGCCCAGTGAGCGAAGATAAGTACCGTCTGCTCGTGGAGAATTTCCCCCAGGGCGTCATCATCGTACAGGACGGAGTATTTAAATTCATTAACGCCAAAGCCCTTCAATATGTCGGGGCGCCAGAGGAAGAGCTGCTGGGTCGATCCTTCATCGAGTTCGTACACCCCGATTACCGGCGGACAGTGATCGAGCGGCATTTTCAACGCCTGAGAGGCGAAAACCCGCCCGATCGTTATCCGGTCCGATTTACCGACCCCAAAGGCAAAAGCGGATGGGCTGAACTCCAAGTGATCAGCGTGCGGTGGAATGGCCGGCCCGCCACCCTGAGTTTCCTCACCGATATAACCTCTCGGAAGCAGACCGAAAAGGAGTTATTGGAAAATCAGCAACGTCTTCATTCTCTTTCAGCCAAACTGCTGGACGGCCAGGAGGCGGAACGCCGACGGATCGCCAGAGAACTTCACGACGAGTTGGGGCAGTCGCTCGCCTTTTTGAAGCTGAGGATCGCGTCCCATATGAAAATGCTCGGCGCCGAAACCGGTCTGCTCAAAGAGGACTTCGAGGAAACGCTTGAATATATCAACCAGATAATCGAGAATGTGCGACGTTTGTCCAAGGATCTGAGCCCCACTATCCTGGCGGATCTTGGGCTCGTTTCATCCCTGAGGTGGCTTGTCGAACAGTTTATGGAGCAGTATGCGGTGGAAATGACCCACGATCTGGCGGACATCGACCACCTGTTCTCCGAGGAAGACCAGGTCAACATTTATCGTCTTTTTCAGGAGGCGCTCAATAATGTCGCGAAACACTCGGAAGCGCGTCAGGCTCACGTGGAGCTGAGATTGGACAACGGGCGCGTCCTGGCCTTGATAGAAGACAAGGGCAATGGATTCGACGTAAATCAGACTCTGGATTCGACCTCCACCAGGAGAGGCATAGGGCTGGCGACCATGAAAGAGCGGGCGCGTATGCTCAATGGTCAGTTGGAGATAAAAAGCGAACTGGGCAAAGGCACAGTCATCGATCTCAGAATACCGATAAAGTAGAGGGCGCTGAATATTGTGGAGCAGCCATACCGAATCATATTAGCCGACGACCATAACATTTTTCGGCAGGGCTTGAAAATGATGATACAGGGCCGGAAAGATCTGCGCGTGGTGGGGGAAGCCGCCGACGGCCTGGAGACGCTTGAATTAGTCAGGGAGCTTAATCCCGACCTGGTGATTCTGGACATTTCCATGCCCAACATGCGCGGGATTGAAACCGCCCGGGAAATAAAAATACTGCAGCCGGAAATAAAAATACTGATCCTCACCATGCACAAGAACAGGGAGTACCTGTATCACGTCATCTCCGCGGGCGCGCACGGCTACCTGCTCAAGGAGGATTCGGAAAAAGAGTTGTTTTCAGCCCTGGAAACCATACGAAGCGGTGGCATCTATATTACCAGGCATCTGTCGGGTGAAGTCGCCGGAGACCTGGCCCAGGTTTACCAGGGAAAAAGCCAGCCGGTATTCGATCCTTTGACCACGCGTGAACGGGAGGTGGTGAAGCTCATAGCCGAGGGAAAATCAAACCGGGAAATTTCGGACCTGTTTTTCATAAGCATACGCACCGTGGAAAACCATCGCGCAAACATCATGAAAAAGCTCAATCTTCGCCGCACCGCCGATCTCGTCCGTTACGCGTTTCAGCGTGGCATAATCTAAAACAGAATAAAATCAACGCCCATCGGCTCGGTCGAGCCGCATGAAATCAGCCGTTTTGTGATATTTAATTGTATTTAATTTATATACAATTGCATATCACAAGTTCGCTCTCCGTCCTTACCACACCACCCAGTTAAGTATTTATACCTACATTAAAATAGGTATGACTTTTCATTTCAATTTTTTAATTTTCTGTATTTAATAGGGTCAGCTTGCTTAATCAGCAATATATTTATTCAGAGTGGCATTTTATTACTTTTTTTTCGTTATTAATAATTTTTCGCTTTTTCGGACTATCTAATAACAATAGCCGATACGCTTAAAACACGAGATGAACTTGGAACTCTCTCGTCGCGCTTTGCGCACAACACCGGCGAAAGAGTTTAGGGCAAAAAACCCAAAAATTTCTTTCCTGAAATCTATCGACGCGGGAAACGCTCAATTAAATAGCAAACTCTAAGGAGGTCATGTTGGAACCATGAAACGAAACCTCAAAACTGTCTCTGTCGCCATTCCCAAAAAGCAGTTCAGACAAATCCTGGACTACCTGGATAAGAACGCTGACAACGGCGATGACGCCCCTACCATGGCGTCGTTTCTCCGTGAAGCCATAACCGAATTCTTGAGCACCCAGGGCTACGAAGAAATCAAGGCTTCTTTCTCTGCCCGGCAGGGTAGGCCAGCAAGAAGAAAATAGATCCGCCAGGGTGGGCGGAGGCGCGTGGGGCGGACACAAACCACTCCCGCTTCCTCCCGGCTTGAATGAATATCGTTGGTAGCGCGTGATCGACTTCTGTGAAATGCTGCGGTCACGCGCGTGGATGCGCGTTTTTGCGCCCTCGAACGGCAAAAGCGCCGCCCATGAACTATTCCCACCCCTCCTGAACGGTCGGCGCAGCAACCCCCGTCCGGCCGGGCTTCAATCTCACCGGAACCCATACTCGCGGCTCCCCGCTTCCTCTTACCACTCCACTTGAATCCGGGGTACTTCATGGGGAGCCGCTTTTCGCGCCCTGCAGGGAATCGCTCGCGTGTGCGGCGTCCCGAACTCTTTTCCCGCGGTTGACGACGACGTAACCATGTTATAGTTGGATATATCCCAGCCATACTGGCGCTCAGCGCCCATTTCCGGAAACCACCAGCCGTGGTCAGCCGATACGACCGACGGATGTACGCCGTCCCACAGGTCGGCGTATTGTATGAATGATCCGAATCCCGTCTCGACCACCACCGCGTCGCCGCCCGCTATGCCCAGGGACGCCGCCGTTTGCGGATGAACGCTGAGTAACGGTCGGGGACGCCGTTTTCTCAGGGAAGCGATCCTGCGGTTGGAAGAACAGAGAAAATCCTTGCATTTTCCCGAGATCAGGAGCAAGGGACGCTCGGGGTCCTCATCGAAAGGAAGCCCTTCAAATACAGGCAGCGCCGGTATGTTCATCTTCTTGGCCTTGGAAAGCGCAAGCTCCACTTTCCCCGTGGGAGTCTTGAATCCTTGTTCTTCATGCTTTCCGGGCTTATAGTCGTCGGCCAGAAATCCTCTTTGGGCGAACTCGGCATAGCTCAACCCCGAAGGCTCCAGCATCTGTTCGAGAATCCGTTCGTAATCCGTCCACCAGTGTTCGCCCAAACCGAGCGCGTGCGCCAGCGTATTGATGATCCACAGGTCCGGTTTGCATTCGTGCGGAGGGTCCACGAGTTTCGGCCGCGCCAGCACATACCCGTGGCCCAGGCCGTAATGGCCGATGTCATTGAACTCGAATTGAGTGGCCGCGGGGAGCGCGATATCCGCCATCATCGCCGTGGGCGTCATAAACACATCGGAAACGGCGAAAAAATCCAGCGCCCGCAGCGCCCGCATGGTTTCGCCGCTGTCCGACCACGCCATCACCGGATTGCTCGAATGAATATAGGCCGCCTTCACCGGGTACGGGTCCTGTTTCAGGATTGCGCGCCGCAGATAGGGAGGAGGAACAACCATGAACCGGGGAATTACGCCGTGAGCGTAGGAAATCATTTCCTTATATTTCGCGGGCATGAGATCGGCCCGCACGAAATCGCGCATTGACATTACGGGAGGTTCGCCGGCGTCTATATTGCCGCCGGGCGCGTCCAGATTGCCGGTCACGCTCATGAGGATCAACAACGCGCGGCAGGTATGGAAGTTGTGAGCCGCCTGCTCCACCCCGTTCCCCCACTGTAGAACCGCGGGCTTGCTTGTCGCGTAGAGCCGGGCCGCCTTCCGCGCCAGAGCCGCGTCTATCCAGGTTGTCCCCGCAAAGCGCTCCGGCGAACAATCCGCCAGGGAGGCCTTCAGCTCATCAAAACCGTGGGTCCATCTGGCCACAAATTCTTCATCGAAAAGATTTTCATAAATGATGACGTGCAGCAACGAGAGCGCGAGGGCCACCTCCGAACCGGGACGAAGCTGGAGCCAGTATCGGGCCTTTTCGGCCATGGCGGTACGACGGGGATCGACGACTATGAGCTCCGCTCCGTCCCGCAGGCGCTCCTCCAACTGCGTATGGATAACCCCCTCTTCATTGGTGGCGGTGGGGTTGCCGCCCCACAACAACACACACTGTGAGGGATTCCGGTAATCCGGAACAGGATAAAAGCCGCAGGTATGGACGCTCGATATCTCGCGCGGCATATGACACAGGTTCTGCGGGCCAACCACATTGGGCGATCCGAACGTGTTGGCCAATCTGATCAGGGCGAAATGTTCGAGGCCCTTGGGCATCCCCTGGCAGAACGCCACGGCTCTGGCGCCGTACCGTTCCTTTACGGCGTTGAAACGGCCCGCGATCTCATCGATGGCCTGCTCCCAGCCGATTTCGCGCCAGCGGCCCTCTCCCCGTTCTCCGACCCGCTTCAGCGGCCTGGTAAGGCGCTCGGGATGGTTGAGGCGCTCCACGCCGGCCCTGCCCTTGGCGCAGGTATAGCCCTTGTTGAGCCGCCCTTCGGGATCTCCTTTTATGGAAGCGATACGGTTATTTTCTACTTTAACCAGAAGGCCGCATCCCCCTTGATCCATACGGCCGCAATGCGTCCTTAACCACTCCGTCGGTTTGGGCATGGCAATCCCCCGTTCAGGTAAAGGATTCGGATAATTGAAAATTAACATCAGTGGCCGGTCTCAGTCATAGCATCGGGCGCTTTGCATTGCAATGACGGACCCCGGCCGGCAATCGTGGGATACGCGGCGCCGTACGACCGTGGGCCACGTCGCTTCTTTTTTCAGCCCGGCCGGATGGGAGGTTTGCAAATCATTGACCTTTCCATCGTATACCGCTATCATCTCCGGACACTTTTCCTTTCGCGCCCAACGGACATGAGCTACTTTACCCAACGAACGAATTCACCAAAGACGGTTATCCTGCAGGCGGTTTTGATTATCGTTTTCGCGACTCTGGTGGCGTTCGGCGTCAACAGCGCCCGACCGGACGGTATTCATCTGTTCGAAAACTGGAGCCAGAAAGCGGCCGAACGACAAGTCGGACCGGGTCTGCGAACCGTTACTTTCGATGAGATTCGAGAAAAGACAGGGGATGGCTCCGCCGTAATCGTGGACGCGCGCGACGCGGATTTTTACCTGCTCGGCCATATTCCCGGCGCTCTTAATCTGCCGGTCCACAACTTCGATCAAGCCTATCCCGAAACAAGTCAACAGCTGCCGTTTGATGAGCCCATCATCGTGTATTGTGAGGGGTTCAACTGCGAGATGAGCGACCAACTGGCGGAAAAGCTTCTCTTTGCGGGCCATAGCCAGGTTCTGGTCTACACCGGCGGCATTGAAGAGTGGGAGGGCAAAGGAATGCCGGTAGAAACCGGCGAGAGCGGGAAGACCCGCTAGCGCCGCTATCAAAAACATGGCTCTGATTGTCATCGCGGTTCAGTGAACCGTAAGGAAACCTGATACGGTGAACATCTGGATTCTACGACTACTGCGAACGTTGTTGGGCGTGGTTTTCATCTACGCCAGCTTTGACAAAATCATTCATCCCGCCCAATTCGCCGAGGCGGTTCACAACTACAGAATTCTGCCGGACGGCTTCATCAACGTCTTCGCGCTTATCTTGCCGTGGGTGGAATTCATTTCCGGTCTTTGCCTCATTCTGGCGGTATTCGAGCTGCCTTCGTTACTCATTGTCTCGGGCTTGAGCCTCACCTTCCTGATCGCGGTCACGGCCAATGTTATCCGGGGCATAGATGTGGCCTGCGGATGTTTTTCCACCGACCCTCACGCCGAGGCGAACATGATCTCCTCGCTTCTGTTCGATGTGGGTCTTCTGATCCTTTGCGCTCTCGCGCTGACGTTCCATTTCCGGAGAGCGCGGAAGGCCTGATGAGGGCTTTCAGAAACTGAACCTGCGGAGATTTCCCTTTATCTGCTGGAGCCAGTGGAGCGAATAGATGTAATTGAACATAACGCCGCAGGAGTCTTCAAGACCGCGGCGCAACGGATTTCCTAAAAAGTTGACGCAGCTTTTGTTGACGCTCGCTCCATTGGAAATATGGAAGTTGGCCACCGGGTCGAGCGGTTTTCCCGCCTTATTTTTTTCCTCGCTCACGTAAAAGTAGGCGATCTCGATCAAGGGCTTACGTATTAGCTCCTGGAACTCCGCGTCTTCGGGCCAGGCCGGATCGCTCAGTTTGTCCAGCGCCACCGCGCCCAGCTCATGGTTATGCTCCTTGCCATAAAGATCGAGCAGCGCTTCCGCGCATTTAGTGCTGAAAAATGAAAGCGCGCGTTCGCGCGTAAGCGCAAAGGATGTCTTTTCGCCCTGCAGAATGGGTTTCAGGTATCTTTTCCAGAATCCGGGGGCCGGGCTCAATGTCGAAAAATTCTTCACCTTCGGGTGCAGGCTTTTTATGCGCTCAAGAACCTTGCCGATAATCACCTTGCCGATTCCCATTCCGGTCAACCCGTTCTGAGAGTTGTTGATGGAGTAGAACATCGCGGTGTCCGCGGCGCCGGTCTCTTCATCCGCATCCTGACTTTCGGTAAATATGTCCCGCATCGATCGGGCTATCCCCCGGGTCAGGGCCACCTCGATAAAAATCACGGGCTCGTCCTGCATCAAGCGGTGATAGAGCGCGAAACACTTGCGATCCTTGCCCAGCCGGTCGGCCATTTCTTCCAGGCTGGCCATCGGGTGGACCATGTCATGTTCCTTGATAAATCTTATCTGGCGATAGGGAGAGTCGAGCGTAATTTCTTCCAGCGATAAAAATCCGTGCTGAAAAAGAGAGTTGAGAACGAACGTCAAGTCCGAGTCGAGGGCGGATAGGTCTTCGCCCGGTCCCCTTTGGCATTCGAGCAGATCCTGGCGGAAATCGAGCAGAAATTTCAGCCCGCCGCGCATGTTGGCGAATTCCCTGAACAAAATCCAGCGTGGCGAGCGGCTGCGTTTGCGCAATTCCGCCATGAGTTTGCCGTATGAGGGAGTGTCTTCCGCGCAGCGCAGAAGCTCCCGCATGGTGGGTTCCAGATCGCTCTTGGGGATCTCCAGACCTCCGATCATGGCCCGGTACAGCTCGCGTCTTCTCTCCGGACCGAGAGATCCATATTTTTCCTTGATTTTTGTCAACTTCGACGTATTCTGTGAGTCCCCGGCGATGACATCGGCCATGAGAGTGATAACCTCGGCTATCTCCCTCGGCGGACGCTGATTTCCTTGGTTTCTTTTTATTGGAACAATCGCCATAGCTTGACTTGTAATGCGCCTGGCAAAACAACAATGTCCGGTACAGCCGGCGGCGTTTAACTTTCTTCTTATCTAATTTTATCCCTGCGCGCATATACATGCAACATGGATTCATCACTATTTTTCCGAAGCCGTTTTTGGCCTCGATTAAGGAATTGCGCATGAACGAAGAAAACGGTTTGGTTTCCACACCCGTCCATGAACGATCCGTTACCATCAGGAGCTACGACCTGGGATCCCACAAGATCCTGATGGAGGGACGGCTTGTTGATAACCGCTTCCGGCCCGGGTCGCGCGATGATTATTTTATCGGATCGAAAATCATTCATGATCTGACTGTGCGGCTGGTTATTCAAGGGCCGGATCTGGTCATATGCGAGGCGTCCGGCGCTATGAACAGGCACCCTCACGAAGAGTGCCCGGAAACGCTTCCCGGCTTCTCGGAATTGATCAACATGAAAATCCGCCCCGGCTTTACCGAAAAGCTGAAATCCATGTTGGGTGGAGCGCAGGGATGCGCGCATTTGAACACGCTGGTCATCAACCTGGTGCAGGCCTCGTTGCAAGGCTATTTCAGCGCGTACTCCCGTTTCCACGCGCAAGATGACTCTCTGGACGCCACCATCCGGCGCTTGGTTGACACGTGCCACGTTTGGCGGAGTGATGGACCGCTTGCCAAATCCATTAAAAGGTAATTAGAATTATACGTTACTATGGTCGAGAAAAAGGTTGAGCATTTAAAATTATGCGGAATATCTGTTTATGATTCTGCTATTATTGAATTATTGGACATATAGCCTTTAGAATTGCGTAGACAGACCGGGCGCAATCCGGAAAGCAAGATGGCTTCAAAAAGCAGCGACATGCGGGACGCTCTCGCCAAAAGAGTCGAGAAACTCGAAGCGGAAAACAGGCGCCTGCGCGACAACATTGAAGCGGAAGACTTTGAACCGGAATCGCTGTTTGAAACTCTCGCGGAAAATGTAAACGCGCTCATCTTCGTGTATAGCGAAGGCTACCTGACCTACGCCAACAGGGCCATGGCGCAGCTTCTGGGGTTGAGCGGGAAAGAGCTTCTTTCCCAATCATGCCGCGAGCTGCTGGGCCAGGATGTCTGCGATCTCTTTGCCCGCCTTACCCAAAAAGCCCCCAGCAAAGCGGTCCGGCTCGGTGTGTACGACCTGGAGCTTAATACCGAAAAATATGGCAAACGGTACTACACGTGCAGCGTGAGTTTTCTGCCCGGCCGCAAGAGTCCCAAAATTCTCGTTCACGCGGTAGATTACTCGCTCGGCAAGAAATTCGAACGGGCGCTGCAGGTGTCGGAGGAAAAGTACCGCTCACTGGCGGAAAGCGCTCCGGATATTATCTATACGCTGGATCTGGACGGTATGTTTACCTATGTGAATCCCAAATGGAAATCCATACTGGGACACGAACCGTCCGAGGTTCTGGGAAAACGGTTGAAGGACTTTGCCAGGGAAAAGGACAGGACCGACCTGGAACTCTTCATGAAACGGGTCAGCGAACGCAAGGAAGCCGTGGACGTGGCGCGAATCAAATTGCTGACCAAAAACGGCGAAACGCGCTCCTTCGAACTCAGCGGCTCCCCCTACTTGAACGCAAACGGCGCGGTTATGGGCGTAGCTGGTATCGCCAAGGACGTTACCGACCGGGACCGCATAGAAGATCACCTGCGCCACGCCCAGAAAATGGAGGCCATTGGCGCGCTGGCCGGGGGCATCGCGCATGATTTCAACAACATACTGCAATCCATTCAAAGCAACGCGCAACTCTTGCTTATTTATGAAAAGGAAAACGAATCGGCGCGGCGGCGTTTGAGGGCCATCGAAGACGCCACCAACCGGGCCGGCCAACTCACCAAGCAGCTTCTCGAATTCGGCCAGAAAGCGGAAACCAGCTTCCGGTCCGTGGACTTGAACAGTGTGGTCCGGAAAGTCCAGGGGCTCATACGGGGGGCCCTGCCCCAAAATATCCGCATCGATCTTATTTTAAGGAAAGACATCCAGCGGGTGTACGCCGACCCGGCTCATATCGAACAGGCCATCATGAATCTGGTGGTTAACGCCCGCCACGCCATGCCGGAGGGCGGCGTCCTGACCATCGAGACGGACAGCGTGTCGCTTGACAGAGAGTTCTGCCGGTCCCATCCCGGCGCCGCACCAGGTAATTTTACCCTTCTGGCCATTTCCGACACCGGTCACGGAATGGACGCCGAAGTGCTGGAACATATTTTCGAACCGTTCTACACTACACGCGAAATCGGGGGAGGCGTAGGCCTGGGGCTGGCCACCGTGTACGGGATCGTGAAGAGCCACGCCGGCTCCATCTACTGTGAAAGCGAGCCTGGGGCCGGGGCCAGATTCAGCATTTTCATTCCGGCGATTCAGACCGAATCGGAATCCGCCTCCGTGGAACCGGCGCCGCTCGAATCGCTGGACAAGGCGAAAGGCGACATCCTGCTGGTGGATGACGAAATCGCCCTGCGCGAAATCGGGCGGGAAATCCTGGAAGCGTACGGGTTTTCGGTGTCCGTCGTATCGAGCGGTGAGGAAGCGTTGGAAGTATTGAAGAGCGGCGCGCCAAAACCCGATATCGTGATCCTCGATCTGATCATGCCCGGCATGGGCGGTCATACGTGTCTCAAGGAAATGCTGAAGCTCGATCCTCATATGAAGGTTATCGTCGCCAGCGGATACGCGGCGCACGGCGAGGCGCGGGACGTGTTGAGAGAAGGAGCCATGGGCTTCATCAACAAGCCGTATGACATCGCTAAAATGATGAAGATCGTCAATAACGTGCTGGCCACCCCCCGACAGGGCTGAACGCTTAACAGCGCCAAAGGTTTCCGTTACGCTTTGTCCGTCGCGCGCGAACGGCGGGGGGTTACGCTTTTTTCATGCGGTACTCGTCAGGCCCCGCAGACCGGGCGTTTCAATAAAACTGTATTTTGGGGCCCCTTTCCGCTTGAACGGCGTAAGCTTTTTCTCCTATATTCTTTTCTGTTTTTGAAAAAGAATACTATTTCACGGACTGAAGACGGTTATGAACAATCAACAGAAAACCTATCGCGTCGACCTCGGTCTCTGCCCGTATCAGGAAGCGTGGGACCTCATGAGACAGGTGGTCGATTCAAAAATCGAACAAAAGCTCCCGGACATAATCTTTTTTCTGGAGCATCCCCCGGTTTACACCCTGGGCAAAAGAGGAAACCGGGACAATATCCTGGTTGACGAATCGCTGCTCGCCAATCGCGGAGCGCAGCTTTTTCACGTGGAGCGCGGCGGTGACGTGACCTGGCACGGTCCGGGACAACTGGTGGTCTACCCCGTGCTTGACCTGGGACGCCGTAATCTGCTGGTGGGCGATCTGGTGCGCAAGCTGGAGCGGGCCGTCGTCTCCGCCCTGGATCATTTTCAGATAGAGGCCGAAGCTTCCCCCGACCGTATCGGGATCTGGACCAATGGTAAAAAAATAGCTTCCATCGGCATGGCGGTCAGAAGGGGAATCACGTTCCACGGCGTGGCCCTCAATGTGTGCCCCGACCTCTCTTACTTTGACATGATAGTCCCCTGCGGCCTGAAAGGTTTTTCCATGACCTCCATGGACGCTTGTTTGGGAGGCGCGAGCGGCCTTCCCGAGGTCAGAGAGGTTCTGGCGGACCGTATAGCCCGGGAACTGGGCGTGGAACTGGAAAAGCTGGAAGCAAGAAGTATCAAAACCGTCGTTCCTTCGAACACGAGCGGCGTGGAGTCCTACGAAAGCGGGGGCGCAGGCCCGCCGCCGGACTCCCAACAGACAACCCCCTCTCCTGAGCCGCCGCGCAAACCGGACTGGCTGAAAAAACGGCTCTCATCACACGAAAACATCGGACGGGTAGCCGGAATAATTCGTGATAAAAACCTGCACACCGTCTGCCGCGAAGCGCACTGCCCCAATCAGGGAGAGTGCTACGCCGGCGGGACAGCCACCTTTATGATTCTGGGGGCCCAGTGCACCCGCAATTGCCGGTTCTGCGCCGTGGAAACCGGGCAGCCGCTCCCTCCCGACCCTGACGAACCCGAAAACATCGCCCAGGCGGTTAATGAGCTTGCTCTGGATTACGCCGTGATCACCTCGGTGACAAGGGACGACCTGCCGGATGGCGGTTCGGCTCATTTCGCCGAAACCATCCAGCGTGTGCGCCGCCGCAACCCGTCAACGCTGATCGAAGTGCTCATTCCCGATTTCGGCGGCGACCTCGAATCGTTAAAAACCGTGCTTCAGGCGCGTCCCGACGTGCTTAACCACAATGTCGAAACGGTCGCGCGGATCTACAAGGCTGTCCGGCCTCAAGCCATATACGAACGCTCCCTGAAAACCCTCTCCCGCGTGTACGATCTGACCCCCGATATTGTCATCAAAACAGGGTTCATGGTCGGTCTGGGGGAAACCGACAGCGAGGTGCTGGAACTTCTCTGCGATCTGAAAGAGACGCGATGCAACATGATTACCATAGGACAGTACCTCCAACCTTCCGCGGACCACTTTCCCGTGCAGGCCTACGTGGAGCCCGCCGTGTTCGAACGCTACCGTATTCTGGCCATGGATCTCGGCTTTCACGCGGTGGCTTCTGGTCCTTACGTAAGAAGTTCGTATCAGGCAAAAGAAATGTTTTACGCCGTGAAAAACTCGCGGCGATCGAGCTGATCACTCCCCATCTCGCCGGGGTTAAACGGATTTGCGCCAAAGGAGGAAATGAGTTTGGCCGATGACCTGCTGTTCCATAAAGATCATTGCTGGGTTCGTGTAAACGGTGAAACCGCTCAAATCGGAATCACCGACTACGCGCAAGAGGAATTGGGAAAGATAATCTACATCGGACTTCCTGAAGCGGGAGATCAGATCGAGGAAGGTGAGCCCTTTGGGGAGATAGAGTCACGGAAATCGGTGTCCGAACTGATCGCGCCTCTTGGGGGGGAAGTGCTCGAAGTTCACGCCGAACTTGAGGAAGATCCCTCGGTTATCAACGAAGCGCCCTATGAAGACGGCTGGATGATTTTAATTCAGCTCTCCGATTTGCAGGACCTTGACTCGCTCCTGTCCGAATCCGACTACATGGCTTCGGTGCAAGGATAACATGAACCGGTGGGCGCAAGAATAACCATACTGGGCGCGGGGCCGGGCGGGTATACGGGAGCGATCAAGGCCGCCCGGCTGGGAGCGGACGTCACGGTGATCGACCAGGGTGAGGTCGGCGGCGTTTGCCTGCATTGGGGTTGTGTGCCCACCAAAACCATGAAAGCCACGGCGGAAGCGCTCGAAACGATCCGCGCCGCCGAGGAATACGGTATCACGCTCGACGGCGGTTTTTCCGTTGACATGGAAAAGGTCATGCGGCGAAAACGGGAAGTCATCGACACGTTAGCCGACGGCATCCTGAAAAGCTTCCGAAAAACGGGCGTGAAGTTCATACAGGGCGTGGGCGAGGTTTTAAATCCCCGCCTTGTTCGTGTAACCGCGCTGGGGGGCGAAACGGTGGACATCGCCAACGATCGGCTCATTCTGGCCACCGGTTCCCGGCCCGTGGATATTCCGGGGCTGCGGACGGACGGGAAATCCGTTCTCTCCAGCGATCACGCCCTGACGCTCACGGAGGTCCCCCCTCGCCTGCTCATCGTGGGCGGCGGCGTGGTGGGATGCGAATTCGCCTGCATCTTCAACGCCATGGGTTCCACCGTGACGGTGGTGGAAGCGTTCGACCGCCTTCTGCCGCTGGAGTCGGTCGATCGGGACAGTTCCAAGTCCCTGCAAAGGGAGTTGAAAAAACGCAAAGTCCAATGCGAGCTGAACCGGACCGTCACCAAGCTTGACGTCTCAACTGAAGGAACGGTGACCGCGTCCATTGGCCCGTCGCCATTTTTCGATCCCGCCTCTTTAAAGCCCCGTGAGAAACAGGAAGTCACGCTTGAAGCCGATAAAGTCCTGGTGTGCGTTGGGCGCGGCCCCAACGCGGCCGGCGCAGGACTCGATTCGGCGGGCCTGGAAGTTGACCGGCGCGGTTGGGTGGTGGCGGACGCGCGAATGCGCGCAAACCTGCCGGATGTCTATGCGGTGGGGGATATTCTCGGGCCCGAACGGGTTATGCTGGCCCATGCGGCCTCGGCCGAAGCGGGGGTAGCGGTAGAAAACGCGCTGGGCGCAAACCGCGACATGGATTACTCCGCAACGCCCATCGCCATATTCACCACACCGGAAGTCGCCGGAGTGGGACTGACCGAGCTTCAGGCCAGGGATCGTAATTCACGCGCGGACGTCGAGATTTTTCAATTGCGGGAACTGGGGAAGGCCCAGGCTGACGGCCATTTGGCGGGTCATGTCAAAATTGTCTACGACACGAGCAACGGCGCTATCCTGGGCGCGCATATCGTGGGAAGACACGCCGCCGAACTCGTCAACGAGGCGGGACTCGCCATCGCGGCCGGCGTAACCATGGAAAAGCTCGCCTCAACCATTCACGCTCATCCCACCTTTGCCGAAGCGTTTATCGAAACTGCGCAGGCGGCGTTCCCTAAAATCGTCGGCTGATTTTCCCGGCTCGCGAGACGGGTCGCGAATTTTACGCCGCCAGCGACACGACCTGAAAAAGTCCGGAACTTTCCAGCTTAAGACGGGCTTCCGCCAGCCTCAGGAAGGATTCCAGCTCACGCGGAGTTGAGGGGAATCCGTTTTTCTCCAAAAATTCTAGTATGTTCGGCGAGGCCAGCCGCGACATGTCAAAGGGGGCCTCCTGGTCGTACGAGGAGTAACCCAGGCCCTTGCTCAGGATATTCGCCAGGTAAATGGTCGCCGATATGGCGGTGAACCGCATATCGCGCCACGGCGCATGATGATAGAAAACCGACGCTATCAGCTCATCCGGAAAATTCCACCGTTTTAGAAGAGTGGCGCCGATCTGGTAATGATTATAACCGAGCGCGGCTTTTTCCGCCTGACTGAAAGACAGCCCCTCATCACGCACTTTGCGGAGAATCACTGGAAATGACTCAGGGAAATACTGGTCGATAATCACCTTACCGATATCGTGGATGAGTCCGCCGATCATGATAACGCCTTCCTGGTCCACAAGGAAGGCCTCGCGAGCGAGCATCCTGGTAAGAAACGCGCAGACCACCGAGTGCCGCCAAAGGTCGGCTCGGTTAAACCCGGTGTCATCGGTTTTGGAGAAGAACTTCAGGATAGTCGTGCCCAGAACCAGGTTTTTAACTTCCCGCAGTCCGATCAGTACGACCGCTTCCCGAATCGTGGTGACGTTCCCGAGAAATCCATAGAAGGCCGAGTTGGCTATCTTGAGCAGATTTGTCGCCAAAGCCGGGTCCCGTTCGATCATGTAGGCTATATCCGAAGCGGATGTCTTTGACGAATTGATAGCGTCGACCAAAGCCGCGATATGCTCGGGGAATGTCGGTATTTGCCTTATTTTTCCTATAATCTCTTCCGGCGATTGCTTTTTCACGATAACCTCACGCCCCATTTGGTTCATAGTAATGGTAAGGCTTTTAGATGCAAAAAATAGGCCTGCCAATCAAAAATTCAAGCGCGTAAAACTGTTTCAAACGTCCGGACAAGAGCCTGTTGGGTAGTCGGCGCGCGGATATGGCGCCTCTGTTACGATATGGTTATTCCCATAACGCTTTTGAGCTACATGATGTCTCCTTGCGCCGCGCCGCGGGATACGGGAGTCAAACTAAACCCTCCCGTCTCACCGGCTTGACAGAAGCGACCCGGCTGAAGGCGCGGGAGTTGCTACACTTAAACGCCTCCAGCAATTAGGTTGGCATATCGCCTAGTAATAAAGGATATTCTGCTTTAATTTGAAGAAATTTAAATATTGTGTTAGAAAATGGTTGTCTTCAAAAAGTTTGGCACGTTTACTCGTAAAATCTTCAATTTGCGGCAACAGTTTTTCGTCTTCAGGAACACCAATGTATAGCGCGCGCGTCATGATCGTTGAAAACGATCATCTGCAAGGTAAAGAACTACGAGACCAGCTCGGGAATCTCGGCTTTGAGGTTACACGTCTCTGCACGTCGTGTCCGTCGGCCGCGGATATGGGTCAATGGCGCCGCCCCGACGTTATTTTGATGGATATCAAAGCCCTGGAGCAAGGCGGCGAGGAAATTCAACGTATAGGATCGATTCTGGACGTTCCCATCGTCATTACGACCACGACCGAGGATGAACACAAGCTGCAACGGCTGCAATTCGGAACCCCCTTCGGCTATCTCATCAAACCGGCCAATGAATGGCGTCTCAAAACAGCCGTCGATATGGCGCTCCGCCTTGCCGGGTCCCTATCGGAGCCCCTACAAGCCGGGATAGACTCCAGGAGCGAACAGGACGCGTTCCGTCTGGCCGCCGAAAACGCCCTCATCCGCTATCAGTCCCTGGACGAAGAAGGCCGGTTTATCGAAGTAAACCAGGCGTGGCTTGATTTATTCGGCTACAGCAGAGGAGAGGTGATAGGAAAATCCATCACCGAATTTCTGCGCCCTGAATTTGTGGACCGCTTTCGCAGAAATTTCCGTCGTTTCAAGGAGGTTGGAGAAGTACTCGGCGCCGAGTTCGAAATGCTCAAGAAAGACGGCGACGCTGTCCTGGTTCGTCTTTACGGCCGTATCGCCTGGGATGAAGTGGGCGGTTTTAAACAAACCCACTGCGTTCTGCAGGATATTTCTCATCAAAGAATTGTCGAGGCCAGACTTAAAGAAAGCGAACAGCGTTACAGGCAGGCTTTGGAAACCGGACGTGTGGGAGTTTGGGACCTCGATCCCGTGACGGGCGCCATGTTCATTCACCCTTATTTTAAAAGCCTGCTCGGCTATGAAGATCATGAAATTCCCAACACCCTCGAAGCGATCGAAGCGCTCATACATCCCGACGACCTGGATGTGATCCGGAAAGCGCGCGAAGCCCTTGTCAGCGGCGCCCCTATCCGTTGGAGAGGAGAACATCGCTTTATCCACAAAGACGGAAGCGCGCGGTGGTTTCTGGTTCACGCTCAAGTGGTAAGCGACCGAACGGGAAAACTCAGCCGTCTGGTGGGCGCCAGCGTCGATATCACCGAACGAAAACGCTCCGAGGAAACGCTGGAGAGATTTTTCAATCTTTCCGTAGACATGCTTTGCGTCTCCGATCTGGAGGGTAATTTCAAGGAGATCAATCCGGCCTTCGAAAAGACCCTTGGCTACTCAAAGGAAGAACTGCTCGCCCGGCCCTATATCGATTTTGTTCATCCCAACGACAAAGCTTCCACCGTGGCCGTTACGGAAATGCTGAAGCAGGGCATGCCCACGATCTATTTCAAGAACAGGTATCGTACCAAGGCCGGCGAGTACCGATGGCTTTCCTGGACTTCCCAGCCGGTTCCCAAACTTGGGGTGGCGTATGCGGTGGCGCGCGACATTACAGATTCCACGAAAGCCGAGGAAGCGCTGAAGGAAAGCAGGCGGAGTTTCAAGAGCCTGGCGGAGAACCTGCCGGACGTGGTGACCCGGTTTGACCGGGATTTGCGGTACATCTACGTAAACCCCGGTATTGAGATAAACACAGGTATGCCGCCCGATCAGTTCATAGGAAAAAGAATCGACGAACCGGACATGCCCGCCGACCTGGTGGCTCAGTGGACCGCCAGTCTGAAAAAGGTCTTCGCTCTGGGAAAACCGGAAACCATAGAATTCGAATTCCTTACCCCCCAAGGGGTCGGCAATTTTCATTCGGTGCTCACCCCGGAATTTTCCGAGGAGGGTAAGATTGTTTCCGTACTGGGCGTTTCCCGGGACATAACCAAACGCAAGCTCATGGAGCAAGCGCTCAGGGAAAGCGAAGAGAAGTTCTCCATATTGTTTTTCGAGAGCCCGGTGTGGGTGGCCTTTTCAACGTTCGAGGATGGCAGGTTCCTGGAAGCGAACAACGCTTTCTTTAAAGTCACCGGATTCAGTAGGGAAGAAGTAATCGGGAAGACCAGCGCCCAGCTTGATTTATGGCCGAATCTGGGGGACCGCGTCGACCTGGTGAGGCATGTCAGGGAAAATGGGCGTCTTAAAGACTATCCTGTCACCTTGCGTATGAAAGACGGCGGGTTGAAGGATTTCCTCTGGACGGCGAATGTGATGGATTATAAAAGCGAACCCTGTCTGCTCAGCGTTCTGGTTGACGTTACCGAGGCTCGAAAGGCTGAAAGGACGCTGAAAACCCGCGAACGGCTTCTCAATACCGTGCTGGAAAATACCGACAACGCAATCGCCATGTTAAGCCGGAAAAAGAACGTCATTTTCTATAACCCGCAGTTCGCCGAACTGTGGAAACTTGAGCCCGAGTACCTGGATACCGCTCCCAGCCTGGGAGACGTCATCCGGCGCCTGCCGGAAAAAGGTGTGTATGCTTCCGATGGAGTAGATGAATTTGTCGCCGCCAGGATGAAGCAACTGGATACTCTGAGCGGTGAAGTGTGGACCGTCATGCCCCGAAAGGACGGGGTATATGTGGAGACCCGCGCGACACGCCTGCCGGATGGTGGCTTTCTCCTGGTGTACCGCGATCTGACCGAACGTAAACGAATAGAGGCGGAACTGCAAAAAACGGAAAAACTGGAGGCGCTCGGGGTCCTGGCGGGGGGTATTGCGCATGACTTCAACAATCTGCTGGCGGGGATTATAGGAAATATTTCCCTGGCCAAAATGGACCTCCAACCCGGCGGCCCCATATACGAGAGAATGGAAGCGGCCGAAAACGCCGGGCTGCGCGCCAAGGATCTGACGTATCAGCTCCTCACCTTCGCCAAAGGCGGGGCTCCGGTCACCAAAACGTCCTCTATCGGAGATCTTATCATCGAATCCACTTCATTCATCCTGCGGGGTTCCAACGTAAAATGCGTGTTCGAGTTGCCGGCCGATCTCTGGCCCGTGGAAATCGACGAAAGCCAGATCAATCAGGTGCTCAACAACCTCATTCTAAACGCGGACCAGGCCATGCCGGCCGGAGGAACCATCCTCATACGGGCTGAAAATATTCCCGCGGGCATGAGCGATCTATCCCTGCCGTTGGGTCATCAGGAGTACGTCAAGATTTCCATCAGGGACGATGGGATAGGAATACCCAAGGATTTCTTATCCAAAATCTTCGATCCTTTTTTTACCACCAAGGAAAAAGGTAACGGGCTCGGCCTGGCTACTTCGCACTCGATCGTAAGACATCACAAGGGATACATCACGGTGGATTCCGAGGTGGGCAAGGGAACGACGTTCCATGTGTATCTCCCGGCCTCTCAAAAGCAGGAACCCAAACCGTCCGTCTCCCGCGAGCGACTTGTGCAGGGGCAGGGCAGAATCCTGCTGATCGATGACGATCCTTTTGTCCGGGATGTGGCTTCGAAAATGTTGGAACGGATAGGCTTTGAGGTTGAAGCCTGCGAGGACGGCCAAAAAGGCGTGGAGCTATACGCAAACGCGTTGAACCGGGGAGACCGTTTCAAAGCCGTTATTATGGATCTCACCATTCCCGGAGGCATGGGCGGGGAGGAAACGATCAAGCTCCTGCGGGAAATGGACCCCCACGTGAAAGCCTTGGTTTCAAGCGGCTATTCCAACGATCCCATAATGTCCAACCCTCGCAGGTACGGCTTTCGTGGAGTGGTCACCAAGCCGTATAAGCTGCAAGATCTGAACATGGCGCTGCGTACTATGTTGGAATCGGAAGATTGATTGAGCGTGGCGTCGCAATGAGTGGTCGCCTCATGGCCGTTTTCCCCGCTCATATACTTTATTCACGCCTTTTCACTCCGGAACAGATCGAGCAGAAAACGCCGCCTTCTTAAGAGAAAACCCGGAATGACCCCCGCCAGATGGTACGGAAGCGCCTGCCTCGGACTGATGTCCCATCCCAGGCCGTATTTGACGACCGCATAGAACGCCCATACGCCTACGCCCCCAATGATGAGCGCGGCGCCCAACGTCCGCCAACGATCTTTCCCCTTTTCCTTCATGGCGTCTTTTTCGCCTTGTCCTGTTTGGTGAGGTTTTGCCGGTTTCATGCAAGTCGCTGACAGTCTTTGCGGACGCCCCGCCGGCAAAAAAGAGGGTCCGGCTTTCGCCGGACCCCCGGATAGTCAGCCGCAGGCTTCGCGGCCTTCCTGTTTATTGGGCCGCGCTGAAATTATGACATGTATTGCAGTTATAGCGTTTGTCGTCCACATGTTTCTGATGCACGCGGGTAAAAAATACGCTCTGATTCCACTCGTTGCTCTTGTCCTCGTGGCAACTGGCGCAGAGCGCTCTCCCGTTGCGGGTGGAAACCGGAGTGTAGCCGAGCGAGTTGAAATTCAGCCGCGACCCGCCGTGGCAATCGGCGCAGGACAGGGCCTGACTCTTCGGCGCTACTTCGTGGAATAATCCCATGTACCGCTCTGTAGTGGCGAAGCTGTGCCCGTTGTATCCCCAGCCTACACCTTCCGCGCCCGCCTTGACCGCGGCGTCAATATCGCCGGAGGAGAAGAAGACGCCGATCTTGAGAGGCAGCAGCCTGTCGCTAGTCGGATCTATGGGCTGCGTTCCCTGATGACGTTTGAACGCGTAGATTTTGGCGGTGGAGTCGTTGATGTTTCCCAGAGGAGCGGACATCACGATTCTGCCGTTGGGGCCGGGGACCGCCGCGTCGCCGAATACGTAGAACTCGGAGTCGCCGTTAAAGAACCTGTACTCCGGCTTTACATTGGTTCCCTTGGTGTGATGAGGCTCATACAGGCCGGTGCTTGTCACCAGATCTCCGGCCGCGCTCCAGTTACGATCCATATCGGTCGCCGCGATCTTGGCGAAGGCAGGAATGTGGCATACCGTACAGTAGACTCGCGCGGTATGTTTATTGAGCCTGGAATCGTCGTGCGGCGTGGTTGTATGGCACTTATAGCAGCTAACCTCGTCGGGTAACTCGCGCGGGCGCAGGTCCGACCCTCGGCCGGCTATCTTATGGTTCTTCGCGGTATGGCAGTCCAGGCAGCTCAATCCGGCGCCACCCGCCGCTTTGGAGGCCAGGTGCACGTCAAAATCCCTGGTCGCGTTGCGATGCGCCTCCTCGATATCCCCGCGCTTGAAATTGTTGCCGCCGCCGGCCTTGGTGTGGCAATTCAGGCAGGCGTCCTTGGTCGGTTTATGTACGTTCTGCGCCGCGGTTACAATATCCACCGTCATCTTGGCGGTATCGGGCACGAATCGATATGCGCCGTTTACCTGTTCCACGGTTCTCTTGTAGTCATCCGAATGGCAGACCAGACAATCGATATTTTCCAGTTGGGTCTGGGAAGCCGTGGATGCGGGCTTTTCGCCCAGGCCCGCGTGGCATTTCGCGCAGCCTCCGTCCACCACGTCGCCGTAGGTGTTGGTTAGTTTTCCGATCCAGTTTATATCGGGATATATACAAAAATCGTTTATACCGCCCAGCTTACCGGCCAGTTCGGTGGGTATGTTGACCGCTTCGCTGGCGTCACCCCGCCACTGGTAGTGCACGGACGCGTGCGCCTCCTTGGCTTTATCCGTGTGGCATTGCAGACAGGTTTTGGTTCCTTCCCAGGTGGAGATTCGTCCGGCGTGCGAGCCTGTTCCATCTCCGGTTCCGCCGCCAGTGTCGCCGCCTCCCGGCTGGTTTTGCGTGGTAACCACGTTAAACGTCATGACCGTACTCCAGGGGCCGCTTTTCTGCGAGCTGTTCCAACCCATGATCCACCATCTATAAGATCCGTCCTGCAGGCTGACGTTGGGCGTGACCGAACATACTCCCGATTTATCGACCTCGGAGGCTTGGTACCATTGGGTGAACAACTTTCCCTGGCTGTTGTTGATCCACAGATAATACCAGGTCGCGCCCGAAAGCGCGCGCCACCTGTAGGTTGGCGTATTATCCGATATTTGTCCCGAAGGCGCTGTAAGATTTGCTTTACCAAGGCTGGCCCCGCCGCCAACGGTGAAACTCATGGCCGCGCTCCAGGGGCCGTAACCTTGGGAGTTCCAGCCCTCAACCCACCACCGGTAGGTTCCATTCTCAAGTTTAACCCCCGGCGCCGCCGAACAGACTCCTGACTTGGCGACCGCGGAGGCCTGGTACCATTGGGTGAACAACTTTCCCGCGCTGTTGTTGACCCATAGATAATACCAAGTCGCGCCCTGGACGCTGTTCCAGGTGAATGTTGGCGTATCTGTGCCGATAACGCCCGATGGAGACGTCAAGGTCACCTTGGCCGGCGCGGCGAAGGCGGCTCCGGCGGCCCCCATGAAAATGATAAGAATGGCAACCGGCAAAGCCCATCGTCGAAGTGAAAAAGGCGTTGCGCTCGACATTGTCATTGGTTTCACGACTATCGCTCCTTTGTCCATTGTTTTTGGCGCCGAAAGTGTGGAACATACGTCGGCGCCGTGCGCCTTTTTCTGAGAGTCCCACATGTAGATTGCGCTCCTTTTCGTCAACTGTTCCCGTTTAAACGCAAAAGTCCGCCATCTCCGGTCCGAGGTTTTTTCTTTCGGCCCGGCTCCTCAGCCCCTCAAGAGGCTGGTCCTTTTTATTGGCGTGGATTTATATGCCTGATTCCAAGAAACGCCCACCCCTGACGTTCATTGACTTTTTAAGCGGGTCCTTTCTTCTTCCACACATTATGAATTTCATATTGGTAATTACGGCTAATCATAAATTTGTTTGGCCGTTTTTATGTGCAAATACCGGTCCACTTGGCCTCACTCCGCTCCAAATAAATTGTGCGCTTGTTTCAACCCCCTGTTTTTATAGTATTATGCCCATGCAATCAGTCATCTGGGCCCATTCTTGTCCTCTATTGGCGTCCGCTATGGCCGGTGTAAGATTTTATACTTACCGCTCTTTTTGACCGTTTTTTGTACTTCCGATCACGTAAACCGTCTTGCGCCCTTACTTTCCCGGAAACCTCATCCGGCGCAAGCTAAATTGCATGTATTATCGGTATGTTAAACATATTAAAAAATGGATCTCTGGTTGGCGGATACGCCTGTGGCGGGCTGTTCGCTCAAAAAGGGGTGAAATTTTTTTCACCCTCTAGATAGGTCTTATCTTATTGATATGTATGTATTTTTATGGATTTGACGGGAGATTGTGGTTTTGCGCTCAAAAGGATGGTCCCGTCCGCTTTCAGGTCCAGTGACCGGGAATGGGCGTCTGGCAGTATGTACACCGGCCGTCCTTTATGGCCATAGTGGCGATATGGAAACCGCGGCGGTCGACAATCATTTTTTTACAGGAATGGCAGTAGGTGTTGTTGGCCGGATGCCCCGGAACATTTCCCACGTACACATAGCGCACGCCTTCGGTTAAAGCGATATCCCGGCATGTCTCCAGCGTCTTCACCGGGGTGGGGGGTAAACGGTCGAGCTTGTATTGAGGATAAAAACGGGTGAAATGGAGCGGATAATCCGGCCCCAGATTTTCTACGATCCAACCGCACATGCGCTTGATCATGTCCGGCTTGTCCACATATCCGGGCACCACCAGCGTGGTCATTTCAAACCATACCGGCGTTTCCTTGAGCTGTTTGAAGGTTTCCAGCACCGGGTCGAGCCTGCCGCCGTTCAATTTTTTGTATATGGCGTCGTCAAACGATTTCAAATTTATATTGGCCGCGTCCAGTACCTCGGCCAGCTTTTCCAGAGGCGCCCGGTTTATATAGCCGTTTGACACCAGCACATTGCGGATTCCCGCCTGGCGGGCCAGCCGCGCCGTATCGTACATATACTCGTAATAGGTGATCGCTTCCGAATAGGTGTAGGCGATCATGGGAATATCCCGCTTGGAGGCTTCGTCCACGACCTGCTGCGGGAACAATTCCACAAATTGGACCGATTCGGGTTTGACCTGCGATATCTCCCAGTTCTGGCAGTTGAGGCAGCGCAGGTTGCAGCCGGTGGTGGCGATGGAGAAAATCGAGCTTTGCGGATGAAAATGATACAGCGGCTTCTTTTCAATGGGATCTATATGGACCGAGCACGGATTGCCGTAAGCGAGAGAATAGAGTTTACCCTTCCAGTTGATCTTGGAACGGCAGACGCTGCGGTCCCCCGGCGCCAGAATGCAGCCGTTGGGGCAGACGAGGCATTGAACGCGGTCCGAGCCGATCTTGCGGTAATGAAAAGCCTCAATGGACCATTTCCAAAGCTCCTGAGGAGCGTCTCCCTTGAAAACATGCCCTCGGATGTCGTCTTCGGAGAACAGCCCCGCCACGGCCCTCGCCGGAAAAGCGAGACACCCCGCCCCCGCCGCGGCGCAGGCCATGAAGGACCTTCTGGAAAGTGGATAGTTCATACAAAAAATAGTCTATACCATCTCAGGGCGCTTTGTAAACAGGTTGAACAACAGGCTGATGAGCTTGAGACCGGCCAGAAAAAGCATCGCGACGCCGATTCCTTCGAACGGAATCAAGGCCATGCCCACGATCAGCGTTCCCAACGCCGCTCCCGCCAGATCAGCGGCGAAACAGCCCGCGGCCGGACTCGACTGCTCTCCGATACGCGCGGCGACAATCGGAAATTGAAATCCGCACCAGAAGGCGATGGCGAATCCGTACGCCAGAAAAAACCACTCCGGCAGGAGCTCCCCGCCGCCCCACAACGCCGCGGCGAACAACCCGATGGCCGCTATCAGGGCGGCTTCGGAAATCAGCACTGTTCCCCGTTTCTTGCCCGCCCGTTCCCCCACCAGCGCCCCCGGCGCCAGTCCGGCCAGAAAAACCGTAACAATGGCTCCCACCTTGAAGTACACAACGCCGTACATGATTTGAAAACAAAACAGCAGAACGACTTCCATCCCCATAACGCTGAATCCGGTGGTGAAGAGCGTGAACTCTTCCCGTTTTATAAACCACAGGTACGCTCCGGCTGCCAGCAACACGGCTACCGCGGCGTACAGCGGTGAGGTTTGATAGATCGCGAGCCATTGCGATGAGACGATGGTGAGCAGCGCGGGCCGGAAATCCCTGTTGGCGTGGGCCTGAGGCGGCGCCTTGACCGCCGCGTTAAGGCCCTCCAGCCGCTCGGGCGTGACCGTTCCTTCGTAATATGCGCTCACATACTGCGTGTCCACGCCTCGCTTTTTCAGAAGCGCCGGAATATTGGCGCTCAGCGGTTCGTCGGAACAGAGAAAATAAACCTTCTCGCCGGGCACGAGCAGGACGTTGGCGAAATAAGGCGCCACGGTGGCGTAGGTGGTCCGCAGCTTCCGCTTTTGAATATCGGACAAATAGTTCTGGTAGAACGAAAGAGAGAAACAGAGCACACCGTTTGGGGAAAGGATCTCTTTTACGCGGGCGTAAAATTCGCTGGTAAAAAAACGGTTGAGTTGAAACGTGTCCGGGTCGGGAAGATCGATCAGGACCGCGTCAAAGGTCCGCGTGGTGGAAAAAACATAGGCCCGGCCGTCGGTGAGCCGAAGCCTGACATTATCTTCCGGCGCCAGAAACCCGAATTTTTGCGCGATCCGTATCAGGGCCGGGTCCAGCTCCACGTAAACAATCGTCTCCGGCCGGTATTTTTGGATCTCGGCCAGACTCCCGCCCGCGCCTCCGGAGATGAGGAGCGCGGAATGCGCGCTTCCCCGCTGGCTCAGGGGATAGTGGACCAGTTCTTCGCTTTCAACCACATTGGCGCTGGAAAACAGAGGCGTACCGGACGCGAAAAAATTGTACTGCCCGCTGTCTTTCGTGACCACGATACGCCCGTAGCGGGATTCGGCGTAGTCCACCAGCGGCGCGGTGTAGTCCGCAGCGATGGATCGCGCCTCAAAACGCGGGCTCAGCAGCGCCACAAAAAAAAGCGCTCCCATGGCCGTCACAACGCCCGCGCTTTTTATGGAGCCGTTCCGCCACAGGATTAAAACGGCCGCGGCGAAACAAAGCGCGGACGAAACCGCTATAATCTGAAACGGGGAAAGAATATAAATCCAGATAAAACTGAAGGAGGCTCCGCCCAGAACGTCCCCGACACTGTCCAGCAGGTACAGACGGCCTGAAGTGTATGAGAGGTCCGTTCGTTTGAGCAGCGTGAGGGTATAGGGCAGGATGAATCCGGTCAGCAGGCAGTAGGGAGTCATTACCGCTATGGTAAACAGCGCCGTGGAATACAAATCCGGGGTAACGCCATGTATGAAAACGGCCTCGCGCCCGTACCGCACGGCCAGAATCTGCGGCAGCGGCGCCAGCCCCACCGCCATAACCATCCAGCCGTACCAAATCGTGGAAGGACGTTTGAAGAAACGCGCCAGATAGCTCCCCAGACCGGTCAGAAACAGCCAGCAAAAAAGAATCAGACTGATGACCAGCTCATTGCCCTGAAAGGCGGAAAGGAACTCGCGCACGGTCAGCAGTTGCGCGCTTACCGAGGAAATGCCCACGCATATGACCGAGAACGGGATGAGTCGGCGGAGTCTCATTTCCCTTCATGGAAGGACTGAACCTGATAGGTGTAAACGGTCATGGTTCCCCTGGTCCAGAAATCCGGGGCCATGGCCGCCTTGGCGCAGAGATGTCTCAGGAACTCGCGCGGGTCGGGAAGCTGATCCCACACCTGGGGGAGAAACGTGGCCTGGCGCGGCCCGTCCATGATAATGACGCCATCCACGCCGGGGCGCAGTTTCGATAGAAGATCCTCTGCGCCTTCATAGTTCAGGATGGCAGGGACGGTGAGCACGCTTACTTCGATTTCCAGTTCCCGCTCTTCCTCGGCCTTGAGCGGCGGAAAACGGGGATCCGAGAACGCGGCCCGCAGCGCGTTGTCCCGCACGCTTTGAACCAGCGGCGCTTCCGCGACCAGACTTCCGATACAACCCCGCAGCGCTCCGCCCTTGGTAAGTGTCACAAAGGCGCCGCATTTCTCCCTGAGAGGAGCCGGACAGGCGTCCAGATCCACCGGAACGATTTTCTCGTCCCGGACATAGGAATGTATGGCCGTTCTGGCCAGGCCCAGCAGGTAATCGCCATCGGCGGCGGCGAGGCTGGGCCGGGCGCCGTGTTGTCCGGCGAACCAGGCCATGGCCGCGTAGCCCACCACCTTGGTTTTATCCCCCGCCGTGTCGCCGCTGTTCATGTATTTGAGCGTTATCGGTTCCCATCCCTTGGCCTGGGCCAGCTTCATGAGCGTCAAGAGGGGCGCGATCCCGCAGGCCGCGTTTTCCCGTCCCGCCAGCGCTCCGTAATCAAAGGCCTGCGCGAGACGAAGCGTTTCGCGGTCCCTGACCACCGCGTCTTCGTAGGGCAGAAAGTGAGACAGGTCCGTGCTGACCACCAGCAGGGTGGAATCGTCCAGGAGCGGCTCAAGCGCCGCGGCCAGGGCGTTGGGATCGGCCCTGCTCATCACAATGGGAATAAGGGTGAATTCCCCCAGGGCCTGCTGCAGAAAAGGCAGTATCACTTCCAACGAATGTTCGCTCCGGTCGGACGCTTCCACGGTGGTGAAAAGGTCCTGACGGAGTAAATCGGCCGCCGCTTTATCCACGGGGACCCTGCCCAACGGGGTGGTGTAGGCCGCCTTGTCCGTGATGGCGCATCCGCTGAAGCCCACGCGGTGATCGGGCCCTATCAGAATGACTCTGGCGTAGCGCTTTCCATCCAGCGCCTTGGCGGCGTAAGCCGCCGTGGGACCGGAATAAATATAACCGGCGTGCGGCGTCACCACCGCTCTGAGGCCCGGGCGTCCGGCCAGGGAGGGCTCAAGCGTCGCCTGTTCCATGTATCCGGTTATCATTTTTCTGAGTTCGGCGGGATCGGAGGGATAGAACTTGCCCGCCCAAACGGCGGGCCGGTCTTCTTCCGCCACGCAGGGCGAGAAAGCACCCACGCCGGCCAGCGCTATCACAAGCGCGATAAGGCCGGAAAGAAAAGGCTTTGGCGATAATGATATCCGCATGGGACTTGAAAAAAACTGCGTTTATTTTGACCGGTTGTTCCACACCGAACTGACCGCTCGGGCGAATTCACGGCTTGAAACCGGAACGCTGGGCGTGTCCCTCACCCCGGTAAACCGTAACTCCACCTGCAGCGATTGCAGTCTTGAATAATATCTGTCCATGGCGCAGAGGTATTGATTCATGCGGTTGCGGTCATTGCCGCAGTACCAGGTTTTGTGGCCGTTGTTAAAGATCGGTTCCGTGGGGGCGGGTTGGGCGGTAAGTCCATGACGGCTGAACGATTCCAGCAGCGGTCGGACGGTCCTTTCATGATCGGCGGTAAAACGGGGATTTTTGAAGTGCTGGCCGTAACCCAGGATCAGCCGCACATCCTCGGGCACATGTCCGGGGTGGCCGTTGTTGAGCACAGCCACCTTTTTGGCGTTGGAGTCCTTTATTCCGTGAATATGCAGGATCAACGCCCGCTCATTCCGGGCCAGTATCTCGTCCAGAAAACCGGTGACCTTGTCCCAGAAAATAGACTTCAGCTCCGGATGTAGAAAGGATTCACGCTTGTATAGATCGGCCACTCCGTGATCTATCTCAAGTTTGACGCCTTTTCGAAAGCGCGTGTTGGTTATCGCGTAACAATCGAGAATATCCCGCACCGCCAGAGTGAACTCGGAGGTCCCCATGTCATCTTTCATGTTCCCATGCGGAGCGATGAGGAGTATGCCGCATGCGCCTGCGACAGCATTGATACCGTCAAAATCCATAACTGCCGATCCCCGGGTGAAGAAACAGGCAAGGAGACCTGAGACACAAAAACAGCTTACGTTTATCAAGACGCCACAACGGCCATGACAAGCGAAGCTGAATGTACCGCGAGAGATAAGGCGAAACGCGCGCGAGTCACCTTACCCGCTTAAAATTTATACAATGGGTGAATGATAAACGAGTATCCTCAACAAGGCAAGCTTAATTATAAGTTTGCGTGATTATGGCGCAAAGACGCCGTTTTTTTAGTTCGCCTAACCACGAAATCCTCTTTGCCGCCGCGAAATGTCGCCCCGTAGAGAGAGGCCGCGGTTGGCGAATCCCCTGTCCCGTGATTAATTTTATCATAGAAGTCATAGGGGGAGGTGATACGTATGAACAGTTGTGAAATTCCCAAAGCGGGGTTTGTTTCAGCGTCGGCGTTGACGCGGAGAATTCGCGATCCCCTTGAAGCCTTCCTTCTTTCTACCTTTTTTTAAACATGGTACAGTGGCTCCCTGAAGGGATACACGATCATGTTTTTCCAGCGAAGCCCGTTTCATCGGATAACCTGCGCCGCTTTGGCGTCCGTATGCGTTCTGGCTGCGATCGCCGGAAATTTCGGATGCTCCCGGGAGCGTGGCGCCGAGCTTAGGGTGGGCATGGAGCTGTCCTACCCCCCCTTTGAAATGACCGACGAGCGCGGCCGGCCGGCTGGGGTCAGCGTGGATCTGGCTCACGCCCTGGGCGACTGGCTCGGGCAACAGGTCAAAATAGAAAATATTCCTTTTGACGGCCTCATTCCGGCGCTCAAAACGGGTAAGATCGATCTGATTATTTCTTCCATGACCGCGACCGAGGAACGCCGGGGTTCCATCGATTTTTCCGATCCCTACCTGAAAACCGGCCTCTGTCTGCTGGTAAAGGCGGGGTCTCCCGTTCAATCCATCAAGGACGCCGATCGACCGGGAATGACCGTGGTGGCTAAAAAAGGAACCACCGGGCACCTGTACGCCGCCGAGCATATAAAAAACGCCCGAACGCTGGTTCTGGACAAGGAAGCCTCCTGCGTTCTGGAAGTGGTTCAGGGCAAGGCCGACGCTTTTATTTACGATCAGATGTCCGTTTACAAACATTGGAAGAGAAATCCGGAAACCACCCGCGCGCTCCTCACCCCGTTTCAGGTGGAATACTGGGCTGTCGGCATGCGCAAGGACACCCCCGACTTGAAGCGGCGGGTAAACGAATTTCTGGAAGAGTACAAACGGAAAAAGGGTTTCGAGGAGCTGGCGGATCGTTATTTGAAGGAGCAAAAGGAGGCGTTCCGCAAACTGGGCAGCCCCTTTTTCTTCTAAGCGGCTTGACGCTGAAAACCCGTTTCAAGGGCCGGAAACCGGCTCCACCATGTTTGAGCGATGACACTACGCGATCTATTCTGGGACTCCCCTGGCAAAAGCCATGCGTCCGTGAGCCGGGCCGTACGGATTACGAACCTTCTGATCGTCTTCCTGTGCGTCTCCCTGCTCTTCACCTTCGCCTTCGGCAAGTTGGCCTATCACTGGAACTGGGCTTCCGCGCTCAAATACTGGTACAAATTCGCACAGGGCTGGCTGGTCACGGTCGGCGTCTCCTCGGCGGCCCTGATCGCCAGTCTGGTTATGGGCGTCCTGGTGGCGCTGGGCAGGCGCGCGGCCTTCCTGCCGCTGCGCTATTTCTGCGCTGTCTACACCGAAGCGATCAGAGGCACGCCCCTGCTCGTGCAGATCCTGATTTTCTTCTATGTGGTGGCTGACGCGTTTGGAATGCAAAACCGCTATGTGGTCGGCGTACTGATCCTTTCCGTGTTCAGCGCCGCTTACATAAGCGAAATCGTGCGGGGCGGGATCGAGAGCGTCGGCGGCTCTCAAATCGAATCGGCCAAAGCGGTGGGGTTCACCAGGGCCCAGACCTACCGCTATGTGATATTTCCCCAGGCCACGCGACGGATTCTTCCGGCTCTGGCCGGGCAGTTCGTCTCTCTCATCAAGGATTCATCCCTGCTATCGATTATTTCGATCAACGAATTCACCCTGAACGCGCAGGAGGTAAACGCCTACACGTTCAGCGCTCTGGAAAGCTACATCCCGCTGGCCGTGGGATACCTCATCCTCACGCTGCCCATTTCGTTCTGGTCCCGGTCGCTGGAGAGGAAATTTCATTATGAAACTTAAAATCAGCGGCTTGAGCAAAACGTACGACACCGGCCCGGCTCTGGTTTCGGTTTCGCTCAATCTGGAACACGCCAGACGGCTGGTTATTTTCGGGCCTTCAGGGGGAGGAAAATCCACGCTACTGAGACTGATCGGCGGCCTCGAAACTCCCGATTCAGGGTCCATCGAAGTAAACGGCCGGGAGATCCGTTACCGGGAACAGGATTTGATTCGTCACCGGCGCTCCATAGGGGTGGTTTTTCAGGCCTTCAACCTTTTCCCCCACCTTTCGGCGCTGCAAAACATTACCCTGCCCCTGGAAAAAGCCCATGGCCTGCGGCCCCAGGAGGCCCGGCTGAGGGCCGAAGAGCTGCTCGAACGCTTCCAACTGACCGGCCACGCGCATAAGAAACCGTACGAATTGTCGGGTGGGCAGTGTCAACGGGTTGCGCTGATACGAGCGGTTTCCGCCGGTTCCAACCTGTTGCTTCTCGATGAGCCGACATCCGCGCTCGACCCTGAAATGACGGCGGAAGTATTCGACATGATTGAAGAACTAAAGCGGGAGGGAAAGGATTTTATTATCGTGACGCACGAGATCGGTTTCGCGCGCGCAGTGGCCGATGAAGCGCTGTTCCTCGCCCAAGGCGAAGTCGTAGAGTATGGCCCTGCGCAGACCACGCTTTCGCATCCGCAAAAACAACTGACGCAAACGTTTCTATCGCGCGTCCTGAAATATGCGTAACAAACCTTCGGAAACCCGCGCGCAGACGCGGCGGCTGATTTTATCTGCCGATCACGGCCCTTTTGAGGCCCAACTGCGGCGCGCCCTGAAGGTAGGTGTCGGGGCACAGGGAAAATTCCTGCTCGAATCCCCACTCCAGTACCCTGAGATCGGCTTCGAGCTCATCGTCGCAACCGTCTTCCGGATCGCTTGATCTGAGATGTTCCAGACTTCCGTGGCGAAAATATATGTGAGCGAGTTCGTGAGCGAGTTTGTACACAAAATGATGACGGGGGGCGTTCAAGAGTTCCGGGGCCAGACAGACCAACCAGAATTCAGCGTCTACGTTATACTGTCCATCCGGCAGTTGCAAAGGCTTGGTCCGTACCTTGGACGACATCAATACTCTGTCAGCCGTGTCCAGAACGGGTATATAAAAATGGACATTGCGCTCCTGCAGCAGGATAAGAGCGTCTCTTTCAGGCAATTGCAGCATTACATCCCGGATGGCGTCGATGACGTTATCCTCGATTTCGCCAATTACCCGAAGTTTAATGATTTTGGAAAGCCAGTACCTGTCTATCATGCCTCGCCTCCAACGACCTGAAATAATAAAAGAGCTGGTCCGCACACTACGTCGCGCGCCTGGACGCGCGTCGTAGTGTAGAGAAAGTTGCAAGTATCAAACCAAGAAGCCGGGACGGCGCCGGAACCGGAGCGCCTGACGCTCAAGTAACGGGCATGGTTTGTTTTTTTGGAAAGGACGGGGGCAAGGGAAGCCAAGCCTTTACAGCGTTTATGGTTGCGCCGGTGAAATTTTTTTCACTCAATTTATATATAATTAGCTATAAATTATGGCGCCCGGGGAATTGACAGCGGTCATAGGAGGGCAAGGATAACGGCGGCGCCTCCGGCGCACGCCCAAATACACCTGTTTTTGCGTGATTTGTGACACGGCTGGCGATCAGAGTCTCTCACCGTGAGCCAAAAGCTTAAATCTATTCAAGGGTTAAAAAATTTTCACCTTTTTTTCGCTTTCACGTTGTTGCAAAAAAATAAATCGAAATATTCAGGGATATGGGCTCAACTTTGGTCATAAATCGATATAATTGCGCTTTATGACTCCTGTAAATTGGCCTGATTGCGTATAGATAATATTATGGGCAGGGTTCTCTTGCGTTTAATACGCCGAACTCGCCTTTCGAACCCTTTCATAGACGCCGGCGCGGTAATTGGACCCCCGCTCCCAAAGGATTTTTCTAGCTTTCGCGACGAACCCGCCCCGCCGACACGGCGGCTTCCACCCGCATAGAGCGCTCCCGCGCCTCGGCGCTTTCCCGATCCAGAACGGCGGCTATATCCGCGGCCCTGTTCATCGAAAGAATCTCCTGAGACATCTTTTGCGCCATGGTGAGGTCGATGGAAGAGATCACGTTCTGCATTTCCGGTATATACGCCGGGTCCATGCTCAATACGCGGATTCCCGCTCCGATCAGAAACGCGATATAGCGTTCGTTTTGGGCCATGTCTCCGCAAATGGAAATTTCCTTCCCCGCCTTTATGGCGGCGCCGGCCGCTTTGTGGATGGCTCTCATAACCGCCGGATGATGCGGTGTGTAGAGATCGGCGACTTTCTCATTGGTGCGGTCCACAGCCAGCAGGTACTGGACGAGGTCATTGGTCCCCAGAGAAAAAAAGTCCGCCTCGGCGGCGAAATCGTCCAGCAAATCCAGAACCGACGGCACTTCGATCATCATTCCCACGCCGGGCCGCGGATTATGATCGATTCCTTCGCTCCGCAGGCTGGAGAGACATTCGGCCACGATCTCGCGCGCAGTCTTGAACTCCTCTATGGATGAAATCATGGGGAACATGATTTTCAGATTCGCGCCGGCCCCGGCCCGCAACATGGCCCGGATCTGCGCGACAAACAGATCTTTGCGCCGGAGCGTGAACCGGATGGAGCGCATTCCCAGAAAGGGATTGTTTTCATGGGCGCCCGGAAAGTAGGAGAGCACCTTGTCGCCGCCGATATCCAGCGTACGGAAGGTTACCACCTTGCCCGCCATGCCTTCGACCAGTTTCCGGTAGACCACATACTGCTCTTCCTCCTCGGGGAAATTCGCGCGTATGATAAACGGAAATTCCGTCCGGTACAGACCGATACCCTGGCACGGCGCCTCTTTGGCCACATCAAGGTCCGTCAACAGGTTTATGTTGGCCAGAAGACTTATGAGCGTTCCATCCCTGGTATAGGTTTCCGGTTTCAGATTACGGGGCCGTTGCGCCATGGCCTGCCGCGCCTCATTACGCCGTTGGAATTTTTCGATTATGTCCCGCAAAGGATTCACGTAGACATTACCGAGTTCGGCGTCCAATATGATCGGAGTCTTGCGGGGTATGTTCAGTAATCTGCGGTCTTCCACGATTACCATGGGAATGGACAGGGAACGCGCAAGAAACGCCAGGTGCGAGGTTGCGCCTCCGGATACCAGAATCGCGCCCTGCGCCATTTCCGAGGACAGCGTCAGCAAATCGGACGGAAACAGCTCCCTGGCCACGACAATCCTGCCCCGGCAGGTGAAAGCGTCTTCCGGATCGCCGGTGACATTGCCTATCAAGCGGGCCACTAGGTCTTCCACGTCCAGCGACTTCTCACGTATGTACGGATTGGAGCTTCCCGAAAAAATCGAAATGTATTTGGTCGCCACCTGGATGATCGCTTCGGGGGGATTCAGGCCGTCTTCAATCAGCTCTTCGATCGCGCCCACAAAAGTCCTGTCCTTCAGCATAAGCAGGTGCGAGGTGAAAATCAGCGACGCCGCGTCGGATAACCGCTCCTCCACACGCCGCTGCAGCGCTGTGAGCTGGCGCGCGGTTTCATTCAGCCCGTTACGGAAATCCTCCAGCGTGCACATGGAATGCTTCTTCTGCGACAGGTACTTCAGGGCGCCGTCCCTGTCCAATATAGTCGCCGGACCGTAGCCGAACCCGGTCGAAGCGACTTTGCCTTTGATGAACTTGAGCCCTTCCGCCTCCCCGGCCGCCGCTTCCACGCTCTGTCTGACATCCAGCGTCATCAGGAGTTTGGCGATCTCCAGGATGTTGGCCAGCTGCGTCGCTATCACCCGCATGGCCATGACATCGTTCTCATCAAAA